>Ga0209570_1000043_pt1 | contig 358226 bp, 288 predicted proteins | sample EBPBio172007_DNA_FD_185861 | JGI IMG/M metagenome (GOLD analysis project Ga0209570, IMG submission 185861) | Wastewater treatment Type I Accumulibacter community from EBPR Bioreactor in Madison, WI, USA - Reactor 1_9/17/2007_ DNA (SPAdes)... | ecosystem: Engineered > Bioreactor > EBPR >... | reverse complement strand
CGATTACAATAACAAAAGGCCGCATGAATCATTAGGAGGAATTACACCAAATGCATTTTATGAAAGAACAAAAAAAGTATCTTTGATAATGTAATTAAAACTCAGTCCGAGTTTGGGGAGGGTTACAACCCCATTTTAAAGTATCTCCAATTTCGTATTCGTATTGCCAGGTTTCGGCATATTTGAACTGTAAAATCAAATTATATTTTTTATTTGATAGTTCGTTAGTCCAATCAAATTTTAACGTGTTAAATGCTCCCATGATACGAAGATATTGGAAATCTACTGCATGATACCCTATTTATTCATAAAGTTCATAAATGTATTTGCAAATTATGAGAAGCAATCGTTTTGCATTGAATTCGTACCTTAAGACCAAAACTCCCAGCTCAAGCAGAGAGCTATTTGCAGATTATTTTCCGGTTAGTTTTTGCAAGAAATCTAATTCATATTTACCCAATAACGTTGGTAAATCATCACTTACTTTAAACATAAAGTTTTTATCAGATAAATAATTTATAAAATCCTTGTCTATTGGGAAATTTGGATATTTTTTTAGGTAGTAAACAAAATATTCAGGCCAAATCCATTCCCCGTCTGTGTAAAAGCCCCAAGAAGCAATTTCCTCTCCATTATTTTCTAAACTTTCAACAGACCCTGTGGCACCTGTTAACATAACTCCTTTTTTGAGGTATCTGATTACTTTTTTAATCTCGAGGTATTGTCTTACTTTTTTAATAATGCCCTTAGGCGGATTTGGGAAATGAGTGATTTCATTATAAGGAATTGCGTTATCAATGTTTTCATCATGTTCTTTTATAAACCCTACGTATTTCATGTTTTATGTATTAAAATAAATTTGATGAACTTCATGCCGCTCGGTCAGACTGAAAACAGAGCGAACCCGCAATGCTGGGTTTGGTTTTTAGCGGGAGCCTTTTTGAAAAAACAAATGCCAGTTTCAAACTGGCATTTGTCAAAGTTAATAAACGGAATTTTTGTTTTAGCTAACAAAAAGCGAAGGCATGACTACTTCCTAAACGTGCGGGTTACAAACCCGCGCGAGCGGTGTTGCCCTTATTTGTTTTTTTCTAAACAATCACGCCGGATGATGTAGTTTTTGTTGGTAGGGCTCAGTACAGTAATAAACCCAGGCTCTTTATTCGTATTCCCAAATATATCTAGGATCTCAAATTTCAAATCATAGACGGCAGAAAAATCGTATAATCCTACGACAGTCATACTTTCGTTATGTCCTACTGATAAATTATTTGTGGTAGAAGCAAAAAAATGCTCTGTCACAGCTCCCGTCCTGATCTCTTTACAAATTAACTTAATTAGGCATTCCACTTTAGTTTTAAGTTCATAGTCAAGAGTTATGTAACTTACAATAGGATTTTTAGGTTTATCTCCTATTGTACTGGTATGTATCTCCTGCGAATGTAGAGGATGAGGATAGTATTTCCATTCTGGTGCATCTAATTTTTTATTTTTGGAAACTCTATATTTTTTAGCTTTACCTTTAACCCATTCTGTCTCTGCTTGTTCATCTATGCTTTTTAATTGATTTCTTCTAGAAATTAGGCCGTTGTGAAAATTGGCTGTCACATAAAATTCGTACTCTTGTTCAATCTTCAACTTTGTTAAGGGCTTCAATAAGAACTGATTTAGTGAGTCTTTATCAATTACCTGAAGAATCTCAAAAGATATTGTATCTTTTTTACAAACTAATCGAAACATTTTACTTAAATCAGTTCTACTAAATTTCAATGTATAATTACCGTTATAGGTTTCGACTAGAAAATTCGTATTTTCAGAAATCGTGTCTGAATAAGGCCAAATACAATATTTGAATTGTTTTTCTTCATTATTAACTAGTTTGTTGGTTTGCGAAAACAGAGTATTGAAGCAAATTACAAAGATCCAAACAGAATACTTCATTTTATTTTTTTATTAAAGATACGTTATTTTTTATCTCACCAAGTACTTTAAAGACCATCAGGACTTCCAAGGACTATCGTCTGCGTTCCCACCGGATCCAAATTCCCCACCGGATTATTCCGGCAGTAGGCATACACATTCACCCCATCCCCGATGCCGATCAGGTCGCAGTTCATCCAGCGGCCCAGCCAACTGATGTAATAGCGCGCCTTGTGGTACTCCAGTCCCGTTTCCTCATCGCGCTCCATGCCGGTGTAGCGGTAACGCTTGGCGGCAGCAGTCACCGAACCGTTAGTGGCCTGGTAAGCGTTGGTACCGAAGGGATGGTATTCCTCGTAGCTGATGATATTTCCCGATTCGTCTGTTTCGAGCGTGGTGCTGCTCTGATGGTTGGGATGCTGGTAGCGCGTCACACGCGAGGTCCCCGCTGAAGGATCGTCGGTATGCTCGATCATCACGAAACGCCGCCCTTCGTCGATCAGGCTCAGGGTCTCACAGCTGAGGCCGGCATGTGCGCCGCTATGTTCTTTGTAGAGTTCCCAACCCGCAATGTAAATACGTTCCTGTTTTTTCGTGGGCGTATTTCCTGCAGAAGCATAGTTTTCCGTGATCTTCCGCAGGCGTGTACCCTGGCTGTCGTATTGGTAATAGGTGGTTTCGGGTGTTCCCGCGCTCACGCTCTGCGTGCTCGTGGCCGCAATCTCTTCTTTGAAATTCCAGTCGAGCACCGTGAGGTGCGGCAGGCCGTTGATGAAGCCATGATCAGCATAAGCAAAAAGATAAGAATTAATTATGGGCGTGTCCTGCAGGCCAGGCTTTCGGCACTCGCTTTTTTTGCCTGCTCTGCGAGACAGGCAAAAAAGAGCTCAGACAGAGCCTCAATCCTTCACGCAGTCAGTTTTCAATTTTATGAGTTCGTTAACAATGAAATTGAAACTGTGTTTAACAAAAAACGCCAGCGAATTTCGCTGACGTTTTAATAAGTTTTTCATGAGGACTGTAATGGGAAACTATGATTGACAATCGTTATATTGATTTTGCACCTCTATGCCAAAAACACTCAGTTCAATCAGAGGGATGCTTGTTTAGTGAAAACCTAATCGAGAATAATATAGTCCCTGTTGGCTGAAAAGTACTTAGAATAATTAAGTGAAGGAACAACGCTTACGATTTTATTATTCTCTATATAAATATCATACTCTTCAGGAATGCCTTCTGTCTCATCTCCTTCAAGGTATCCGGCTACCAGTACTTTTTTTGCGGTTTTATCTCCCTCTTCATTTAAACCCCATTTGAGTTCTTCTCCAATAGTATAATTGTATTGCCAAACATCGCCGTATTTAAACTGAACTCTAATTGGCGTTTCTTCTTTCTTTTTCTCATTTATATAAGAAAGTGATACCGTGTTAAATGCTCCCATATTTATTTTTGATTAGGTAAGGTTAATTTTTCGACTTGAACACCAATTTGTTGCAAGAAGGTAACTAGTTTTTTATCCTGAGTAAGAAGTGGAGCATTTTCTTTAACTGCTGACGCTGCTACAGTTGCATCCTTCAATTTTAACGCCCTATTTAGAATATTTGCTTGATTCACTAGGCTTTGAATATCGCTTTCCGAGGGCGCTTTTCCAATATACCCCCCCTCTATCTGTTAAAAACTTCCTTAATATGCTAATATCTCCGTATTTAAGAAATTCTTTCGCAGCAGTTATAGATATTATTGGCGTTCTTCCGTTAATTGCATCGTCAATAGTTTTTAATTCTCCACCTTCTAACGCATGAATTAAAGCATTAGCGTCTAACGCTATTTTTTCTACAGGCTTGCTGCTAACGCCATTGAGAAAATCGCCTTTAATGTATTCGTTTCCACTTTTTGGACTGGCGCTAGTTTTTGGTGCGATTTTAAATTCTTTCGCATACTCTGCAAAACTCTGAGTTTTCACTTTGGGTTGTTGTGATTTTAATCCAGAACCAGGTGGAATATAAAATTGATTCAAATCATGTGAATAGGAGTATATATCGTACCAAGCATTTGGCCCATTCAATTCATGATAAATTCTGCGTTGTGCAGCGTTAGAAATGAAAGGATTATCAGATTTTAAATCATTTTCGTGTTTTTTGAAAATGGTATACTCCCTAGGCGTTTCAGATAACGTCCCAAGCTTCCGAAGATTTTTTGCTTTCTCTTCAGCTTGTTGCTCGTGAGCTTTGGCTGTACTATCCGCTACAGCGATTTGTTTTGCTAAGCCTAATCCGGCAACATTAACAGAATTATTTGTTGTGCTTGTAGCCATCAATGGTTGATTGGTTGTTGCACCGGTTTTGGAAGTTGTTTGTCCTTTCCTGGTTTGCGTTCCCACCGGATCCACATTCCCCACCGGGTTATTCCTGCAATACGCATACACATTCACCCCATCGCCGATACCGATCGGATCGCAGTTCATCCAGCGGCCCAGCCAGCTGATGTAATAGCGGGCCTTGTGGTACTCCAGCCCCGTTTCCTCATCGCGCTCCATGCCGGTGTAGTGGTAGCGCTTGGCGGCGGCAGTTACCGAACCGTTAGTGGCCTGGTAAGCGGTGGTGCCGAAGGGATGGTATTCCTCGTAGCTGATGATGTTTCCCGATTCGTACTTTTACAGACTTGGGCTGCCGCTCGGCCGAACTGCAAGCAGAGCGAAGCCCTATGCCGAGTTTAGTTTTTAACGGAAGCCTTTTGTAAAAAACAAATGCCAGTTTAAAACTGGCATTTGTAAAAATTGATTGAGTGATTTTGTGGTTTAGACAACATGATAAAGATATGTTCACTTCCTAAACGTGGAGGTTACAACCCGCACGAGCTGGGGATTAATGATTAAATAAGTATTTATTATTTATTTTATCAAAAGACACATTTGGCTTTTTGATGTCTCGTTCGAATGCAAATGCTAACCATTCCCTTGATGCCCAATAAAGTCCTTCAAGTTGAAAATCTGTCAATTGAAACTGAACATCAGTAATTTCAATGATGTAAGATGCCTTTTTTATTTGTAGTTCTTCTATGGCATTTTCAATTCCATTTTGAATTTTTTCTTTTTGATCTTGTTGAAGAAATTTATCAGAAATTAAGATATATCCAACATGCATATTGTCTTCTATTGATTTAATCTCGCCTGTAATATTTATTCGAATCCACCATGTAGATAAACAAATTTTGTATTCAAATTGCTTTTTCATTTATTTAAATTTTAAATCAGTAGAAATTTGATTGCTAAAAAAATGTTTATTTCCAAAATTTCCGGTACTTCTGATAATGTAATCGAATCCATGATTTCTGATATTTATCAGATAGCCTTATTTTAAGAAAATAAAACCGGCAACAACTTTTTGCTACCGGTTTTGCTAAGGGAATCAGGTTTAAGCAATTGATTTAACCAAGATTAAGTTTTCGTTTAGCTGATAATTCATTTCTAAAGGAAATTGCGCATTGTTTATGCTAGAAGCGATTTCCCATATTCAGTCAAAAGATAGCCTCCTTTAGGAGTAATACAAATTAAATTATATTCCTCCATATTTTTAAGTTTTTCTTTAAGCTCTCCTCTAAAAATGAGATCTGGGTGATTAGAAATAAGCATTCTATCTAAGGTATGAAAGCCAACTGGATCGCCATCATTAAAATCCCGAATCAATTTCAGAATATCAATTTCTATTTGGTTTAATAACATTGTTTTATCTTTGTTTTAAAGGTAAATATTTTTTTGAACTTTTATTCTTGTTGAGATATTTTTTGAACATCAGGATGATATAGCGTATAGATAATTTTTCCCTCATATTCCATTTTGTCAGCAAGGCCATAGTCTTCCAAGGTTGCTGAATGGACGTTGTCCCATTGACTATGGGTTAGTGCTTGACTATCTGGTACACCAATTGCCCTTGTTCTTTCTAATTCTCTTAGTTCATGTGTATAAAACCTTTTATCAAAGTCAGTAGCTTCGATCTTTCCGGAGACGATATCATCTAATCGTTTAAGTTGCGCAGTATTCCATTTATCTGGGTCTAGTCTACCTAAGTGTTTCCTTATGTCTTCTATTCCTTTTTTTTCTATTTTGGCAAAGGTCCAGTCTAAGTTTAAAAGTGGCCCGCCAGCTTTACTGAGATAGAAATCTCTTCCTGAGGATTTTCCGGTATATTTAATCTCGGTAGCATTAAATTTTGGTAAAGGGGTAGATGGTTCCAACATTTTTGGCGCTTTGTGAAAAACTAATAATTGAAATGCTATATCGTAATTTTCGAGTTTTGTAAATGCTTGCGCAGATTCTTTTACGAAATCAAATATATCACCGCCTAATTTCTGGTAAAATAGTTCAGCATCTATATTGGCTTGCTTGCCAGACGTGTTAGTAAGATAATTATTGGCGTTTTTTATAGCATTGCTAACCGTCTTTTCAATTTTATTGCTTGCTCTTTCGCCTTCACTCATGATATTAGCAACTACGCCGGATAAACCACCGTTGTCGTTAACATATTTATAGGTGCTTGGGATAGCATTTGTAACATCTGCTGCTATATTATACAGGGCACCAACCGTATTATTCGCAAGGAAGTTCATGGTGTTTGCAAATATGCCTTGGTTATATGGTAGCTTGCCAACTGGTTGTACCCAATTTGTATTTTCTTTGGGTTTAACCTGCGTCCCACTCCCATCCACATTCCCCACCGGATTATTCCTACAATACGCATACACATTCACCCCATCTCCTATGCCGATCGGGTCGCAGTTCATCCAGCGGCCCAGCCAGCTGATGTAATAGCGGGCCTTGTGGTACTCCAGCCCCGTTTCCTCATCGCGCTCCATGCCGGTGTAGCGGTAACGTTTGGCGGAGGCAGTTACCGAACTGTTAGTGGCCTGATAAGCGATGGTGCCGAAGGGATGGTATTCCTCGTAGCTGATGATATTTCCAGATTTGTACTTTTACCGCCTTGTGCTGCCGCTCGGGCGAACTGCAAGCGAAGCAGCGATGCTGGTTTTAGTTTTTAACGGAAGCCTTCCTGTAAAACAAATGCCAGTTTAAAGCTGGCATTTGTTAAATGTAAGGAATTATTTTCTGTTGTAATCGACCAAGCAAAAGGCATGATTACTTCCGAAACGTACGGGTTACAACTCGTATGAGTTAATCGTAAACTATTGCTAACTGATGTCTAACATGATAACTTTAGCTAACGATACTTTTATTAATTTTTTACAAACATCATTGTTTCTAATTAATTAGCAAGGCCTTTATTTAAGCTACTCAAGGATGGCATATAAATTTCGATACCCCTATTTTACACATAGTCCTATCTTAATACCAGCGGTAATGTTCGGCGATATAAAATTCCCTCTTCTACTTCTATACATCTGGAAAGTACTATAATTGTTGGATCCATATATATTTGACTCTTCTAATTCAGTCAACGTAGATGTAGAATTTCTGAACTTGATTCCTACTCCAATGAAGCAGTCGATTACTAAAGAGTTTATTAGCGAGACGAAGCCATATTTAATATTGAAACAACTAGCTAAGGTTCTGATTCTATATTGCTTCACATACAGCGTGTTTTTTACCGGACTAGGGATCAGTATTGAGTCTTCCCAATTAAAGGACCGGTCCTTAAAACGGTAATCAAATGAAACATATTTCCCTTGCGTTTCTTGCTTTGAGTTGAGGTAAAATCTCATTTCAGGATTCAGTAGATACCCATCGCTGCCGCTCCATAAACCCTTTTTGCCGTACGAGAAATAGCGCCCACCTTCTATACAAAGCGAAAAGTTCCTAAAAATCCGCTTTTCAACAGCTAGTTTGAAGGAGAACCCATCCAGAAAATTTGTGATCGAGAGAGGAGAAGTTTTTACGGAAAATCGATTTTGATAGTTTTTATACTTAAAAATTCGAATCTTCCTTATATCTTTCAGTTTAATGTCATGAATGTCCTCTGTCTCTTTATAATAGAGGTTTTTTAAACTAAAAAGTGACCCATCTTTTATGAGAATTTGATCTGGCTTCAAGAAAATTGTTTTCTTATGAAAAAGGTCATTTTCTTTAACGACGTACTCAAATTTGAATTTATAGTTTTGTTTCACGTCGATTTTCAAGTATTGTCCGTTATTCTTTCGACATAATATGCTATCCGGAGACATCTTGAATATTTTTTCTTTACTAGTAGGATCAGATGTAGTTGACGTGTCATTTAAACTGTATTGATCTTCGAGAGATTCAATATTTAGCATATAACTTCTGCACGATGTTAGTAAGACAATCAATAGAGGGATAAGGAATTTATACATGTTCAAATTTATTCATTTCTATTTAGAGACTCGATAAGCTTTCCGTAAATATTCTTTATTTTTCTATAGCTATTTGCAAACATTACGGGGGATATTGTCAGCCCAAATTCGATCCCAAAGGATAATATACTTTTCTTCGGAATTACTGTTTGCTTGGAGCCAACTATTTTTCCATCCGCAGAAAATTCATTAATCTTGACAGATTGTTTTGAAAACAGTGAAACTGTACCCCTCGCCGCCGCAAATGCAGTATAGTTATCTTTTTGTAAAGACAATTTTGCTTGTATAGTGCTTGTAACACCTGTTGTCCAATATTTAGGTGCATCTTTGGTAGGCGGTATTTTTACATAGCCTCCATGGTGATTAACTTCCCCATAAGTCAGTTTCTTATTCGGATCACCAGAATCTAGGTCAGGAGCATTTTGGTTGTCATCAAAACGTGGGGCCCCTAAAATGATTCCGGCACCAAGTGTTATAGTTCCGAATAGCCTAATACCAGATTTGTAGAGGAAATTCAGATCGCTTGATCCACCGATGTTCAAATGAAGAGGTGCTTCGTTGTTGTAATGATATTTGTCAAAATTCAATTTTTCTTTAAATGCAAATAAGTTATATCCGAAACTACTTTGGTGAGCAAAAAGTCGTCTAACATTTACGGAAAAGTTCACCTCATCAACATCTAGAAATTTTTTCGTATGTGGGACAAAGTTGACAGCGGTATTATATGCACTTGTACTATTAGTCCAAACGGATGTCGGTCCGCTACCTCCGCCATGACCAAAGCCGGAAGGGCGTGTAGTATTTGATATAGATATAGACCATAATCCTAATTTGGGATTTAACGCTAACTTCTTTTTTGCGCTCTCATTGTTTTCTAATTGCGTGTTTTTTTTGTCGTCTCCCTCCGTCTGCGTCCCTTCTGGATCCACATTCCCCACCGGGTTATTCCTGCAATAGGCATACACATTCACCCCATCGCCGATACCGATCGGGTCGCAGTTCATCCAGCGGCCCAACCAGATGATGTAATAGCGCGCCTTGTGGTGCTCCAGCCCCGTTTCCTCATCGCGCTCCATGCCGGTGTAGCGGCAGCGTTTGGCGGCGGCAGTTACCGAACCGTTCGTAGCCTGGTAAGCGGTCGTGCCGAAGGGATGGTATTCCTCGTAGCTGATGGTATTTCCCGATTCGTCTGTTTCGAGCGTAGTGCTGCCAATCGGGCGAACTGCAAGCGAAGCTAAGCCGCGATGCCGGTTTAGTTTTTAACGGAAGTTTTTTTGTAAAAAACAAATGCCAGTTTAAAACTGGCGTTTGTAAAAATTGATTGAGTGATTTTGTGGTTTAAACAACATGATAAAGATATGTTCACTTCCTAAACGTGGAGGTTACGACCCGCACGAGCTGGGTGCAGAAAGCTGCTTTTGTACTTCATTTATCTAAGGATTCATAGCCCTCGTCATAATAGTATAAATAGTCGGTAAATCTACATGTTGATTTTAAGTGAGGAATATTTTTTTCACATTCATTGAAATAGTAAATCATTGGATTTTCTCCATCGGATAAGTAAAAGAAGCTGAATTGGTATCCTTGGTGCATCCTGAAAACGAATGCATCAGCAGGAAGCTTAGGTAGATTATTTTTAATTAGTAGCTCATTTGCAATTTCTTTAAGTTTAAAGAGATGCTTGTAGCTATATTCTGATCCAATCATCAAATTCCTTGAATCTTTTCCTGCCACAGCTAGAAAAGATTTGTAAGAGGCTGGAAGTTTTATTTTATAGAATAACTCCAAGTCTTCGATCTCTTTAGCACTGCAAGCTTTTAATGAAGAGTTTTCTTTTTTAATTTTTTCGATGGTTTCTTCGATATTGCGTTTTTTCATAAATTCTTGTTGTAAGTTATTTAGCCCAGCACTTACTTTGTTTATTTTGATGCTTGGAAACATAGTTTCAAAATGTTTAACTACGTTTTAACAAGATATACAATATTCTCTTTCAGATATACCCTGTTGGTTGAAATACTATTAATGCTTAACGCGGTAATTGCTGTAGAAGGGATGGAAGAAAGAGAGCGAAGCGAAGCAGCGATGCTGGTTTTAGTTTTTAGCCGGAGCCTTTTTGTAAAAACAAATGCCAGTGTAAAACTGGCATTTGTAAAAATTGATTGAGTGATTTTGTGGTTTAAACAACATGATAAAGATATGTTCACTTCCTAAACGTGCGGGTTACAACTCGTATGAGTATTGAAAAATTCTAAACTCTTTTTAGGTCTTTACATTGCTACTAAGTCTAAACTACTTCATCTAAAACCAACAATTTATTTTTCATCTGACACTTCATAAATGAATCCCTCCAAGTCCAGATACGAAAGTAAATCGTTTTTATTATCTGTAGTAGCTATGTAAAAAATATCTTCCATATCATGAAATTTGTGAGTTAAAACACTCAATTTTTCAAGTGACATATCGGAATGGCTTTTTATTACATTTAATGCTAGCAAAATGTGTTTGTGTTTATTTTCATTGTATGGAATTGTAATCTTTATTTTTTTCATCATGATTTTATTTGACCTTACAATTGTAAATTTACTAAAGCCTTTGCCATTTGTGTAGATTAATTAGTTTATTTTATTAATTTCCACTCGACGGGGGTATATTTAGTAGTTTTCCATCTTTTACCTTTACATCAATTTTAGAATGATAGTATTTATTAGCCATAGCTTTTGCTACAGGTGTTGCCTTTACCGCAGCTCTGTGGTCTGGAGTTGTCGGATAACTTCTTAGATGCATTTTAGTTGTCTTTAGGATTCTGTGACAATTGCGACTTCGGAGTATTATTTAGATTGCTCATCATGGCAGAAATTGTTTATTGGCTTCGATCTAAAGTTTCTGTTCTCTGCTTAAAATTTCAGCCGGTATCATTTGCAAGGAAAGGGCTGTATTATTGTTGATAGGTGCAGTGCTTTTCGAAAGCCGGGTTTAGGTTGTTCTTTTTTATTTAGTAGTTCAGGACCATCAGGACTTCCAGCGACCATTTTCTGCGTCCCACTCCCATCCACATTCCCTACGGGGTTGTTCCTGCAATACGCATACACATTCACCCCATCGCCGATACCGATCGGGTCGCAGTTCATCCAGCGGCCCAGCCAGCTGATGTAATAGCGCGCCTTGTGGTACTCCAGCCCCGTTTCCTCATCGCGCTCCATGCCGGTGTAGCGGTAGCGTTTGGCGGCGGCAGTTACCGAACCGTTAGTGGCCTGGTAAGCGGTGGTGCCGAAGGGATGGTATTTCTCGTAGCTGATGATGTTTCCCGATTGGTACTTTTACAGCCTTGTGCTGCCGCTCGGACGAGCTGTAAGCAGAGCGAAGCCCTATGCCGAGTTTAGTTTTTAACGGAAGCCTTTTTGTAAAAAACAAATGCCAGTTTTAAACTGGCATTTGTTAAATTTAAGGAATAATTCTTTGTAGTAACCGACAAAGCAACAGGGATGATTACTTTCGAAACGTGCGGGTTACAAACCCGCACGGACCGAGGGAACTTCTCTTAGACATTATTAAATTTATTGATTCCTAGTTCTTTGAATTTTCCTTCGTTAAAAAGAATAAGTAATTCACCTCCTCTTGAAAAATTCAGTGAATTCGTTTTTTCGTTAACGGACTCGACTGTTAGGTTCAAAATAAATAAGGTCTTTTTGTTGGAGAAATGTACTGAGAAACCAACAGGAACTGTTCCATTGAAAAATTTGTTAGAATATTGATCTTCGTATATCTCAATAGATTCAATTTTTGAATTTTGATAACTTTTCCAATAATCTGTATCTATTTGATTTTTTCCAATATCCAATTTTATCACTTCAGTATGTTCGAAAGATCTAATTGCTAGTCCTGCAAAACCACTATTAGAACTATAATCTGTTTCATAAATAGTAAACCATTTTCCTGTTTTTGTTTGTATGAAGAAACCGTAAGGCTTATAACTTTCAATAGTATTACCGCCTAGTCGTAAATAATCTTCATTTTCACTAGCGGGATGAAAAAAAATTCCAGTAATTTCTTCATTGATTAGCTGATTTAATCGTTCTTGTAGATTTTCTTTATTATGTGTCATGGCGTTTGGTTATTTAAGACGGGAGTAATATGCAAATTTTTTCCGTATTTTATAGCCCCATAATATGTTTTTCCAATTTCTTTGCCCGTGTATTGATCCACTACAACTCCTATGGGTCTGTCAAATTTCACTATAACACTTGATCTTCCTGGTACATCACTAATAACTTGAGCCCCACCTTGTTGAAATTCCTTGATTAGTAGTTCTGGGTTTTCAAGGACATAGCTTGGATATTCTTTACTTTGACTAATTCTGTTATTATATCCTTTGGACCCTTTCACGTGTTCTAATTGTTTGTCAATACTTATTTTTTTTGGATCTATTATACTTCTATCAAAGTAGGCTTTATCTTTTTCCTTACTGGTTTTAGTTGGCTCTTTTACGAATTCTCCATTCCTAAGAGGTAGTGAATATGAGCCATACCCGTCAAGCGGGCGCGTTTGAGGTTTTATCGGCCCATTACCAGCTGTCTCAATTGGAGCCTTAAAATTCTTCTCGCGTTCTGGCAATTTATAAGTTCCACCAGGGGGCCTAAGTGCAATTATAGGGCTTCCATATTCACCGGCTTTATCAAGGCCGTAGCTTATCCATATAAATATTTTCATGGCGCCACTCTCCTTATCTGCCAATTTTTTTGTTGCGGCTAAGCCTGCTCTTTCTGGGTTATAATTGCTTTGCATCAGCCAATATTGAGGGTCATTAGGTCCATAAAGAAAATCCGTTTGCTTTTTTGGAAGAAAAATGGAGTTTATTTTAGCTTGTTCATTTTCCGCTGTTTTTTTTAGCGTTGCATCCTCAGTAGTTTTTTTGATAAGCTCGGCCATATTTGTAGAGGCTTTTGCGCCTTCAGAACTGGCAACAGTAGCGCCCGTGCCAACCGCACGAAGTCCCGCAGCCGGGTTTGTCTGCGTCCCACCTGTATCCACATTCCCCACCGGGTTATTCCTGCAATAGGCATACACATTCACCCCATCGCCGATACCGATCGGATCGCAGTTCATCCAGCGGCCCAGCCAGCTGATGTAATAGCGTGCCTTGTGGTACTCCAGCCCCGTTTCCTCATCGCGTTCCATGCCGGTGTAGCGGTAGCGTTTGGCGGCGGCAGTTACCGAACCGTTAGTGGCCTGGTAAGCGGTGGTGCCGAAGGGATGGTATTCCTCGTAGCTGATGATGTTTCCAAAATTCATACTTTTACAGCCTTGTGCTGCGGCTCGGACGAGCTGCAAGCAGAGCGAACCTGCAATGCTGGTTTTAGTTTTTGCCAGAAGCCTTTTTGTAACAAACAAATGCCAGTTTAAAACTGGCATTTGTAAAAATTGATTGAATGATTTTCTGTTCTAACTGACCAAGCAAAAGGTATGCTTACTTTCGGAACGTGCGGGTTACAAACCCGCGCGAGCCGGGGGGTTAAGTTTTTATTATTCTTTCATTTTAATCTGTATTCACTTATGACTTAGACAAAATACTTCTTCATCACTATAGCCACCATTTCTTAACAGCAAATGTTCATAGTCACAACTAGCCACTGCTGGTATTTTCTCCCTCCAAAGCACGCTTAAAATTTCATTAACATAGTTGATACAGTCATTTTCTTTTTCAGAATCGACAAAGTCTAAATTCAACAAATATTTGAATGACAGAAATCCATCCGGGAATTTGAGTTCTTCTAGATCATCGTAATCTGAATTTTTGTCAATAAAAGTGACAACCTCAAAAAACAAATAGTTTAAAGTGGCTACGTTTTTTAGGATGTCATGAATCTGATTTTCAGCTGCTTTAGATGATATGTAAATTTTGCAGAAATTATTTTTCATAGTTTTAGGTTCTCAGTTTCATTTGAACACTATTATCAAATTTATCATTTGTTTTTTATTGGACAGATGGACAACAACCAGAGCAAACCCACAAGCTAGTTTTAGTTTTTAACGGAAGCCTTCTTGTAAAAAGCAAATGCCAGCGTAAAACTGGCATTTGTTAATTTAAGGAATGAGCTTTTTGTAATGACTAACACAGCAAATCCATTATTGTCCCCTAAACGTGCGGGTTACAAACCCGAGCGAGCTGAGGAAAAAGATTACCAAAAAGATTTGGAATCTAAAGGTACTTTTTTAAAATGATAAGAAAAAGGAGGCATACTTTGGATGTCTTTAGAGTTTCGGCTCATGTAGAATTGGTAAGTAATCCAATCGCCATTAATGTCAAAAAACTGATATTGATATCCTAAAGGTAATTCGTGAGCTTCTATTTTTAATTTATTTGCACTTTCGACACGGTATTGCCCATAATGACCATATCGCAAATCATTAAATTCGACATCTGTAGGATAAGAACAATATTCACAACTCATATACACCCGTCCATTTTTAAAAAACCGATAGAAGAAATATGAAACAGTATGTTTGGTCGAGTCTTTAATATTCATGACATATACTCCATCTGTTCTTATAGCTGTAGTATCGATTCTTAAGCCTTCCTTTTTAAGAAGATTAAAGTTGAGTGTTTTTCTTGAATGGCATTCAATACATAGCTGAGCTTTTCCTTCAGCATACAACAATAATAGCCAAAAAGTAATAATGAATTTCATTTGAAAGTAAATTTTCTTTCTAATAAAGATGGCAAACTAAACCATCAAATCCTAGGAGTGATTGATGGGATGAACGGCAAGCCACGATATTGGTTGGTTTTTAACTGAAACCTTCTTGTGAAAGAAAAACTAATCCAAAAAGCAAATGCCAGTCCCAAAATGGCATTTGTCAAACTCAAGTGATGTTTTTTGTAGTAACCAACAAAGCAAAAGGCATAACCACTTCCAGGACGTGCGGGTTACAAACCCGCGCGAGCTAGAGGATTTTCACTACAATCTTTCACACGGGTTTAATTCAATTGTAGAGTTTTTCCCAACTCAAAAAACAAAAAACGCCAGCGAATTTCGCTGACGTTTTAATAGGTTGTTCGTGAAAACTGGTAATCGCAAATTATGAGTAATAATCGTTTTAAATGGAGATCGTACCTTTTGAATAAAAGCTCCCAGGTTAAACAGAGAGCAGCTAGTGTATAATATTACCACTTACTGAACATTACCAATTTTCTCATACTCTTTAATTATTCTATCTTCTATTAGAACATATACACTATCTGACAGATCTGATTTCCCTAAGATGCCTTCGTCTTTTAATTCAGATAATATAGCACGGATATATTGCAGGTCGGCATTCTGAATATCTTCTTCTTTCATGTAACATTGAATAAATAATAGTAATTCTCTTGGAACTGTGTAGAATTTGTTTTTCGATGATGCATCCATTGAAAAATCCAATTTCAAAACACCATTGTCAAGGTAACAACCTCCACCATGAAATTTATAATTATGGGCAACACCCTCGATGTCAATAGTGCCTACTTCGGAAAATCTTAAACCTGTCCTACGATGTATTATGTCACTGATATTATATTTCTCAATTAGTGCATTCTCAAATGAATGAACATAGCTTAAAAAGTCAAATAGCCCTTTTATAATTTTATTTCTCATGATCCTTAGCTGGTATAAATATAATTATTTTTAGTTAATATTTGGCGATTAAAATCCTCCATTCGTTATATCCTCCATTTTATTTGGATATAATTCCCAAGCTTTTTCGCTTGACAACTCGGTAACTTCTAAAGATTTTCCAAGTTCAGAAAATGCTTTTATTCTATTATGTCCACCTAATATATATGATTCCTCACCAACAGTTGTAATATGTATTGGCTCAGCCATTAAATTTTGCATTTGCCCTTCATCGCCCCCCATGATAGCTTCTTTCATTTTTTCTATATAATGTTCTGATTGAGCATCGGGCTCAGTCGATATTAGCTTTTCTAATTCAGTAGCTTCTAAGGTTTTTCGTGAATATGGAGGAATCGTCTCCGTTGTTATTGATGCGGCAACAGCTTTTTCTTCTTGAACAATAGTAGTTTCTGCTTCTTGTATAGCAGGATTTTCTACTATAGGAATTTCTAAATTGGGTGAAACATATTTGCTGAATATTTTGCTAATTCCTTTTGACAAAGGTTTTGCAAGGCCTAAAGATAATATTCCTCCTATATTTGCGCCCAAGTCATATTTTGCTTGTTCTTTCGAGATTTTATTATTGAGCAAATCTCTTTGTCTCAATGATTGAATAGCACTATATCCTGAAGCGACAACGCCTACTGCAGCGATGGTAGGTGCAGCAGCAGCAGCAGCAGTTCCAACTGCAACCGACACAGCTGGAGCAATAACTGCTAATGCAGCACCAGCTGTTGCTACAACGGCAATGACCGCAACTGCTGCAACCACTCCGACCAACAATCCTTTAAAGAAACTTTTATTGAAAAAGCCTTCTTTTTTGCCAATAACAACCGTCTCAGGGCCTGAGTAGTTTTTTATTTGTTCTGGATTTTTAGGTACCGTAAGCGTCTGCGTCCCACCTGTATCCACATTCCCTACGGGGTTGTTCCTGCAATACGCATACACATTCACCCCATCGCCGATACCGATCGGGTCGCAGTTCATCCAGCGGCCCAGCCAACTGATGTAATAACGAGCCTTGTGGTACTCCAGCCCCGTTTCCTCATCGCGCTTCATGCCGGTGTAGCGGTAGCGCTTGGCGGCGGCAGTTACCGAACCGTTCGTAGCCTGGTAAGCGGTGGTGCCGAAGGGATGGTATTCCTCGTAGCTGATGATGTTTCCCGATTGGTACTTTTACAGCCTTGTGCTGCCACTCGGCCGAACTGCAAGCGAACCGAAGCCCTATGCTGGGTTTAGTTTTTAGCGGGAGCCTTTTTGTAAAAACAAATGCCAGCACAAAACTGGCATTTGTAAAAATTGATTGAGTGATTTTGTGGTTTAAACAACATGATAAAGATATGATCCCTTCCTAAACGTGCAGGTTACAAACCCGCACGAGCTGGGGGTTTCAATTAAAAGCTATAGTTAACTACCATTCTTCAGGGAAGTTAACATTTGTTGGTTCTAAAGAAATATTTTGGCTCAAATTACTTACCTCTGATATAAGTTTCTCAAGCTCAAACTCGTATTGATTAACATCAAAAGTCAATTTAATACTGTGAGTATTTTTATCTATTTCCCACTTTACTACTGTATTATTCTTTTCCACATTAACACCATTCCATCCTCCATCGTCAGCAACACCACAGGCACAAGTAAACAACAAGTATTTACCAGAACCCTTTGTTTTAATGAGTTCCTCATAAACCATAAATGAATCGGCAAAGTCTTCGCTTTCAAAAAGGCTTTTTCCATCAACAATAGGGTTAATAAAGGCAATATTACTAAAAGAAATTGCGTCACGAATTATTGGGACATCAACAACTCTTTCTAATTTGAAGTGTATTTTATTCATTATTTACTTTTTTGGAAAAACCGTCGATTTAGCTGGATTAATGTGATTAATAAAAACACGAACAGCATCTGTTGGCATTGCTTTAGTACCTACGTTAAAACCAAAACTGGCACTATATTTCGTCGCATAAACATTACCATTCGCATCAACCTGTGGTTTTACATCTCCATATTTCATAGTATGTTCAGTCAATCTTGCCACATCAACATTTCTACCGAATTGAGATGAGTTACGTGTTTCTACTCTTGAAGGATCAAATTTGTGTTTATTTGCACCGTGTCCAACAAAATCTCCTGTTTCGCTACCCCCATTAGGTTTAAAATACTGCCCTCTCATTAGACCATAAAATCCAGCAGTAAAAGCAAAGGCTGCACCAACCGGATCAGAAGTATATAACTCCTTTACATAAGCACCGGCACCATTTCCATTTAGCATTTCAATTTTTCCTTTTGTTAGGTGAACATCAGCACCAAAGATCATATTCGCAGCTGTTGCAAAAAGGGCAGCCTTATCCTTAAAGGTTTGAAGGTCAGCTTTACCAAACACATAGTCGATTCTTGCAACTTGTTCCGTTCCTCCTCCAGACTTAACTTGATCAACCATAATTGAAGAAGTGTAGTGACTGAAAACCTCTTTGCCCTTGTCGTCAGTTACATAGTTCGGCAAAACATCATATTCACCTACTTTGAAAGATTCAATAGCTTTTGAGTGGCCTCCCGGTACAGCTCCTTTGGCCTCGGCAGCTTCGTATATTTGAATGCCACCTTTATAGGTAATATTAGTATTGTCGCTTTTCGGCGGATCGTCTGGGCCTCCCGGAGCTTGTCCATCAGGGTCAATTAAATTAATAGGATTATTGAAGCAATAGTTATAACTGGATTGATTAGGAAACTCAGCTGCTTTAGGGTCACAACTTATAAATCGGCAGAGCCACGGGACGTAGTAACGAGCTCCGTAGTAGTACAATCCACTTTCGGCGTCTCTCTCTTTACCAACATACCGGTAACTTTTAGCGGCTGCATTAATCGCAGAATTTTTTGCTTGGTAGGAAGTAGTACCAAAGGGATGATACTCTTCGTAACTAATAATATTTCCGAGTTTATCGGTTTCCAAATTCGTGCTGCCTTGATAATTAGGATGCTGATACCTTGTTAGTAATCCCGATATAGATGAGTTTTCAAGTATCACAAACTTACGGTCTTCGTCTAACAAAGATAATGTTTTTGTCGTATCTCCACTACTGAAATCTTCATAAAATTCGTATCCTGCAATATAAATTCGACTATTTTTCTTCGTGGGCGTGTTTCCTGCAGCAGCATAGTTTTCCGTGATCTTGCGCAGGCGTGTCCCCTGGCTGTCGTATTGGTAGTAAGTCGTTTCCGGGGTTCCCGCGCTCACGCTCTGCGTGCTCGTGGCCGCAATTTCTTCCTTGAAATTCCAGTCGAGCACGGTGAGGTGCGGCAAGCTGTTGATGAAGCCATGCGCGCTGTGGTATGAGTAGCTGTAGCTATCGCTGCCCACCTGGGTGCCCAGCAGGCGGTTGGAGCCGCTGTCGTAGGTATAATCGCGGGTGTAATCGCCCGCAGTTCCTGTGCGGTGGTGCAATTGCAGGATATTGCCCACTTCGTCGTACACATAGCTCTGCGCATAGGTTTGCATGGCCATGCTGTCGCTCGGGTACTGTGTCAGGCGGAAAGGCGCATCGTTCCAGTTATCGGCCGCGCCAAAGGATGCCGAAGCGATCATTTCCCGCCCGGTGGCGGCAATCAGCTGGTAGCGCGCATCGTAGGTGTATTCGTTGGTGCCGGTTATCATGCTGTTGTCGTAGAACACCGTCGGGATGTTATCGTCCTGCTTGAAGACGATGTTGCCCACCGCATCGTAGGTGAAGCGCAGGTCCTGCAAAGGGTCGCTGGCGACGCTTTGAGTGGTCAGGCGCGTCAGGCGGAAGGTCTGCGCATCGTAGGCATAAGCGGTGCTTACGCCGTTGCCGTAGGTCACGCCCAAGCGTTGCCCCTTGGCATCGTAAGCGATGTGTTGCAGGTGGGTCGTTACCACCGAGGCTTGCTCCACGGTTTCACTTTCCAACACCCCGCGGCGGCTGTAGCCAGGCGTGATGATGCTGCCGTCGGGAGCTGTTTGCAGGCGGATCCGGCCCAGGGCGTCGAAGGCCGTGCTGATGGTATAGCTGCTGCTTTCGAGCTTGCCGCTGATGCTGTGCCAGTCTGCTACCGCTTTGTAATCAGCGGCGAGGCTGCGCACCGTGCTTAAGGCCTGCCCTTTGAAATTATAGGAAGGCGTTTCTTCCAGGCCGCCGGTGTCGTAATGTTGATACAGCCGGCCGCGCAGGTTCAGGAGTTTGTCGTTGCTTTGCCCTTCGCCATACACAAACAGTTCTACCAGGTTGTCGAGAGGCGCCGGGCCGTCGCCGCCTTTTACGGTAATGCCGGCCGGCCGGTGCAGCGCATCGTAGCTGAAGAGGAGCTGATGGTTGCGCTCGTCCCAGGTGTACAAAGGCAGGCCGATGGCGTTGTGGAAGAGCCAGCGCTGGCCGCTGTCGGGGCTTTGCTGATATACCATGTTGCCAAGGATGTCGTACTTGTAGCGCATGATGGCATTGCCCCGCGCATCGGTTACCTGGCGCAGGTTGCCTTCGATGTCGATGTCCATGCGCGTGGCAAAGCTGTTGGCGGCTTCGTCGGTTTCCACCGTCAACACCGGGCGTCCCAGGCTGTCGAGGTACATGGTCGTGGGTGTATTGTCATGGACGGCGGCTTTGAGCGCGGCCTGTTCTTCTTTGGCCGGGTCTTTGCCTTCTGCACTTAATGCTGCGTCGATCAGGCGGTTGACCCGCAGATAGTACCAGTCGCTATCCAGGCAGGTGTCATTCTGGTCGTACACCGTTTGTTTCCAACTGTCGAACACACTTTTGCTGTAGGTGCCGTCCGGGTAATCGGTGCGGATGAGGCGACCGGGTGCGTCGTAATGCATCACCGACGTCACGCCTTGTTCCACCAGCTCTTTGGCGCTTTCGTATTTGGCGCTTACCGAAAAGTAAGGCTCGTATTGCATCACCGGATTGCCTTTGTTGTTGAGTACGGTGCGCCCGTTGCCGATCCAGCGTAGGTAAGGGCTCATGTCAACCAGGTTTACCGTGATGGTGCCGTCGCCATTATCCGTCACCTGTTTGGCGATCCCGGTTTCGGCCTGCACTTTTTTCTGGATCACCTGGCCGCTACCGTTCGAATATTCAAAGCTCATTTGCAGGGGCGAGCTACTGTTGTCGGCGTGGTGTTCCTCCCTCACGATGGTTGACACCACCACAGGCTGCGTACCTCCGGAGCTTTGGTAACCATCGAGGTCATAAACGAAACGTGCCGTCGCTTTTTGCAGCAGGCCGGCTGCTTTGGGTTCGATGCGGTACGAATAGGTCGGGTCGCTGTTCACTTCCACAAAATAATCTGCAATGTCTGCCCGCTCGGTGCTCAGCGTTTCGGCGCTCAGCCCGCTCAGATCATCGGCCTCCGAGCCTTTGCCGTACAGGGCCATGGCTTTCGGAAAACCCAGCTCATCCATCAGGATCTCCGAGAGGTTGTCGTTGGCATCCATCATCCGCACCGACGTGAGCGTGCGGTAGTCAAAGCTAAGCACGCGGTTTACGTTGGCCATGGCATCTGTGGTGCGTTGGGTAAACAGGAAGTAAGCGTCGTAGGATACCAGGGTTTGCGAGCCATAAGGGTCGGTAAATGCCACGGGTGTGTAAAATCGGGCCTGGGCATCCGCATCGGTTTCGCCGCTTTCCAGGTATTGCACGGTACCGGAACGCACCCACCAGTCGCTGCCAATGCCGATGTATTGGCCGTTACCGAGCTCGGTGGCGCCTACTTTGGTGCCGAAGATATCAGACACCAGGTCGGAGCCGCTGCTGTCGTTGGTATAGGCCAGCTGGTAATTCTCGTATGGGATGCCCAGCGATTCCAGCACGCCGTCGCCGGCGTCGCCCGTGAGGTCGTTGCGGTAAAACAGGCTTCGTACATGCTCCACCAGGCGTTTCGAGGCGCCTGGTATGCCTGCCAGGTTTTCGTATGGGATTTCCGCGGCAGCGCCCCATCCGCTATCGATGTCGCTGAGGCTGTATAGGCTTCCTGATTTAGCGAGCTGCTGCAGTTCCCAGGTCTTGCTTTCGCAGGGAACGCGGAGACGGTATGCATCGTCGCCACGCACGTCGTTGGTGTAGGCATTCTCAGTGAGCATGATCGCTGTTTTGCCCTGTGCGGCCTGCGTATCCGCAGGCAACGTGCTATCCGGGTTCAGGCGCGGGTACACCACAGAGGCAGTGCGCAGCACGTTACCATAGCGGTCTGTTTCCAGGTTCAGCGTATGCGCAACGCGCGGATCGCTGGTTTCGCGTTCGTAGCTGTAGGTCAGGGCTTCGCTTTCCTTTACACAGAACACCGCGTAGCGGTTGTTTCCTTTCGGCTGAACGAGTTCGATGTGGCAGTTGTGCGTGCCCACGGTATAGGGCGTCAGTTGCTTTTCCGGCGTTCCTTCCTGCGCAAACACTTCCGTGCGCAGTGCCATGCTCTTGCAGGCGCGCATGGCTTCGCGGCGCTCGTCTGGACGGATACCCGTCACGTAAGCACCATTGATCGCTTCATCGGGCACAATGCGGGCTGCGGGCAAGGCGCTCTCCAGATTCGTGACGCTATAGCCCTGGCGATTCATTTCCTCATACCAGTACTCGGTGGCGAAGCGATCAAGAATGTTGCTTTCCCGGAAGTAGGCCCCGGTGTGAAACCAGGTTCGCGTGATCACCGGTGCCTGGTTGAGTGCGGCGTTAGTGAGGTTGGTGCCGTCGTTGCTGGTCCAGCGTTCTGACACGTCGGTATCGGTTTGGTCCACGCGTCCAAAGCCCCGGAATTCCTTTTCTACATGATCGTAATAGCCGTGATGGTACGAATACAGGCTGGTGAAGGTGTGTCCGGTGATCCGGTCCCGGTTAATTACCTTGCTCAGGCAATACACCGGAAAATGCAATGTTGTTGCCCAGGGCTTTCCGGCCAGTTTATCCTGAATATAGAACGTTGTGCTTGGTGTGTATTCCATCTCCACTTCCAATCCAAGGTTGTTTTTATATCCTGTCAGGATATGCGGCTTTTTACTATTCATCAGGTCGATGTATCGCAAAGGCGAGCGGGCATCTTTTTCCAGGGCGCTGCTCCATACAATGCAACTCAGGCCATTGCCAAGCAGGTCGGCAACATCTATGCTGGATTGTGCATGCACGCCCGGAAAAGCGTCGATCACAAAAGGAGTCTGACTGTAGCTGTTGCCGCTGAAATTGAGCCAGCAGCGGAAATCGTTTTTCCCGAGGTAGATCAGGTCGGGTGTTCCGGAGCCGTCGATGTCTGCTAGGCGGATCCAGGCCGGGTTAAAGGAGGCTTCGTTGTCGAACACCGGTGCCAGGTCCATGCCTACTTTTCTTCCGAAATTGCCGAAGCCCAGGTTGGGCCAGTAGCACACCTCGCCGTTGCGGATGCGCACGATGTCCATCAGGCCGTCGCCGCTCATATCGGCCAGGAAGATGGTCTGGGTGCTGTCGGAAAATACGAGTGCCGGTCCTTCTTCTTCGTCAAGGGCTTTGGGCGTTTTATGACGATCCCTGAAGCCGTTTTTTCCGTCGGATTCGTACCAGGTAAATACCTGATCTTCGGTGATGAGCACATCGGTTTTGCCATCGCCGTTCAGGTCGAGCAGGCGGGCATTGGGGTCTTTCAGGTCGATGTTCGGGAGGTGTTCGAATGCTTTGAAGTTTTGCCAGTCTTCGTCGTCGCCGATCGCGAAATAGCCTCTCGGATCCTGGCTCAGACTAACGATCTGCTTACTGCCGTCGCCGTCGAGGTCAAGCAACTGTAAGGTTCTTCCGAGGCCTTTGAAGATGGGTTTCGGGCTTACTGCCTGCGCGGCCTCAAAGCGACCTTCTCCCAGATTGCGCTTGTAATACCAGGCACCGGCTTGTTCGCTCAGGATGCCGGGTAGGCCCTCATTGTAGAGGTCCGTAAACTGGTAGGGCGTCATCAGCCCCACAGGTGCTTGCTCGAGCCCGGTGGCATCGGGCGTCCGTACGTCCTTGTTCCACTCCAGTGCTGCATAACTGAACTCCATCGCAGGTAGTTGTTTGTCGGAGTATGAGCCGTCATCCAGCTTGATGTAGCCACGCGAGGTGGCGCTTTTCAGAAAGGTGAAGCCGCTGTTGCCGTTGTCGTCATAAGTGAGGTCGAGGGATTTCACCAGGGCCGAGCCGCCATTGAGTTCGGCAATGTCGTGGAACTGCAATACCCTCCGGCAGAGCCTGGTGGTGCGGATCTCGAAGCCGGCTTTGTAATCCGAAAAGGCGTCTGAGCGAAAGATCCAGTCGCCACTGAGGGCATAAGGTGAGCTCAGGTCATATTGTCCGTAGTCGAACACGGTGCGGAACAGGAAATCGCTGTCGGCCGGAATGGCGTCGTGCATGTGGTAAGGCGTCTGGTTGCCGTACAGGATCGTGTCGGGATAGAGGTTGGTGTAAGTGATCTGCCCGCCTTTGAAGCGGTTCCGCTGATGCAGGAGGCTGGCGTCAAATCCTGCGTCGTCTTCGCGCTTGTAGCGGTAATGCGCGCAGTTACCCTTGTCGTCCATCACCAGTTCCGGCAACCATTCGTAGATCCTGTTGGCATCCGCCGGGTCGGACAGGCGCGAGGCGCTGCTCCAGCCAAAGAGCGTGGTGAGGTTGTCGCGGGTGATCACGCGCCAGCGGATCTCACCCGTACTTTTGTCAGTCCAGCGCTCGATGCGGGCGAAGAGCCCCTCGATGCGCGGTTTGTAATAGCAGATGCGCCAGAACGTATCAGGCGAATCCTGCTCGTCGAGAATAAAGTGATCGTTCACGTCTTTGCTGAAGCTGCCATCAGCTTCTTTGCGGTAAGCCGGTACCAGGTCTTCCGCTTCCGAGAAGAGGTAAGTGTCCGAATCGACGGCATCGTGGTATTGGGGCAATTCCTTATCGGTCTTGCGTTTGATGGATGGCAGATTTAAGTTCCATCCCAGGCCGAAGACGCCGTTGCCACTTCCTGAGTTGTATGAGAGGCTGAGTGCCGGTGCGACGCCACGGGCTGCTGCTACAGGCAGTGGTACCGAAAATGAAGACGTGCCATTCACGGCATTGACACTGAACTTCTGGTCAATGCCTTTGATGGCGCCCCCGCCTTTGGGCAGCGCGATTGAGGGAACCTCGATCGCATTCGATTTGGTTTTACCGCCATCGGTTTTAAATTGTTGTTTGCTGGTTGATTTGCTAGGTTCTTTTTCCATGATTGTATGCTTAAAAGATGCTACTGAATTGAAATATCAGAGGAAGCACACAGGCCCGCCCACGGCCGCCGACAGTGAATTGCCGTCGGCAGCCGCGTTCCGGCAGAGCCTGTGCTTCTCTCATGGGCTGTTTAGGATACCGTTACGTTTACAAGTAACACCAGTTCGGTGGTGTCGCCTAACGGAAGCGGTGTGGAGAGCCCGGCCACGCTGAGCGCGAAGTCGGTATCGAGCACGATGCCCGTTGAGCCACTGCTGCCCGCATATACCAGCGGATTGCTGCTTTGCGGCAGGGCCACGGTTTCTGCGTTTACCGCTACTTCATAGCCTCCGGCACTGTTCAGGCCGGTATAGGCCACCACTGATACGTTGCCCAGTGTTGGCGATAAGGCCTGGATGTAATACGGCAGGCGCTCTTTCGGTATGCGCAGTACAGCGCTTCCGCCTGTTTTCAGGGCGTGCCATTCGTTCGGCAGGTCGTGTTTCAGGTTGATGGCATAGTACAGGCCATCGCCCGCCGAGAAACTGCTATTCAGCTTGTTCGTGAAGTCGGCTTTCACCGCGGCGGCAAAGGTACTTCCGGCTTCCTTGGCGGTGTATTGCAGGTGCATGATCACATCGGCAATCGTCAGGAAATCGAACTGCCTGGCAATGTCGGATAACTCCAGCGTCCAGTCGCTCACGGCCCCTTTGTATTCGAATGGCATGTAGCGCTCGTCGCGGAAGCTCATCTCGAACACGCCGCTATCGTTCTGGGCCGTGCTGGTGGCAATGCTTTCGACGCCTGGTGCTTCAGCCTGAAGGCTGCCGCTGCCGTAGTTGGCACTGCTGCGCAGGTAGCTCTTCGTCATCGTGAGCGTAGCACCTACCGTTGTGTACGGTCCGGCAATGCCCGGGATGCTGATGCCCACCGATTTGATCCGGCGGAAGTAATGGCTTGGATGATCCATGTCGAACAATACTTCGGGCAGCGAGATCGTGCAACGCCCGGTCCGGCGAAGGTCTTCGAGGGCCTGAGGGTCGAGCAGGGCCAGCGAGATGTTCTTGCTCAGCTCGTAATCGCGGGTGTTCCGCTGGATGTAGAGGCTTTCCAATTCTTTGAGCTGGATGCTGAGACGCTCACCGGCGAAGAAGCCTGCGCGGCTGCTGTCCCAGTTGCCGAAAGTAATCTTCGCGTCGGCGCCTGCACCCAGGTCGCGGTAAAAGGCCTGCTGCGCCTGTTTGGCCAGATCGTAGGCCAGGTCGTAGGATTTGCGGTGAAGCGTTTTGAGCTGACCCGCCATCCAGGTGTACAGGGCCTGGTTGGTGTACTTGCTTTTCAGCCAGTCGTAGATCTCGGCCGATTGCGCTGTTTGCAGATCGTGGTTGTCCAGCTCTTTTTCGGCAACAGCAATGCGGATCTGCGCGCTGAGCAGTTGGCGGTCGATCTGTGCCAGCTCTTCGGTCGCTAATTTCACCTGGAGGTCCCACTCTTCCTGGCGGCGGTCATACCCCGAGATTGTTAAGGCCATAGACGCTTTGTTGCGGTTGATAGAGGAGACAATTTCTAATGCTGAGGCACCGGCGTTCGTTAGTATCGAGAATTTTTCGCCACCCGGAATTGTTGTCAGGGCATAGACTCCCGCATGAAAATCAGGAATTAACCCTAATAGACCGGCGACTAGTCTGACGCCCTGTGCTCCTAACATAAATCCTTCTGCCAATTGTGTTTGCCGTTGGGCATTCTCCTCATGGCTGTTTTTATACTCGCGGTTCTTGTAGTCGTCGAGACGGATCTGTATCAGGTTCTTGCTGTATTGCAGGGTGCTGTAATTCTGCTTCGCTTCCTCCAGCTGCAGCTCTTTCAGCGTGCGGCTTGCCTTGAGGATGTTCTGCTCATGGATCTGGCGCAGCACCGACAATTCTTCACCGTCTTTTTTCTCGAGCGCGCTCAGGAGCTGTGATCCCAGGGATTTTACTTCGTTGGTGAAATCGTTGGCGCGTTGCAAGAGGTAAGAGAAGCGGTAATGCGGCGGCGCGGCCGAGAGATCGGAGAGCACATCGCTCAGGTCGAGGCCCATGGCGGTGGCGCGTACCAGCAATGCCGGGTCGATTGGCGGAGCAAACAAGGCCACCTGGCGTTTCTTGCCGTCGATGTTCATGCAGTTGCGGATCTTGAAGAGGCGATCTTCCACGCGGTCCCACATCTCCGTGAGGCGCGGGTTGTCTGGGATGCAGAAGCCCAGTTCAGGCAAGGTACTCAGGGCCGGGCTGTTGCTGCAAGGTACCTCCGGTAAAGGCACGCCATTCCGGCATTGGCAAAGATCGAGGCCCGTCATGTAGTTCTCGAAATTGGCCGATGCGGTTGAGATTGCTGTCAGGTTACTGAGAATATCATCGTAAGTGTATTCGGGTGGTGCCGGACGATCCACTTTTTTCGGACGCTCGCCGAGGATCTCGGAAGCCAGCACATACAGGTTGATGGCCTCGTTGATGGATTCGGTGGTATCCTGGCGGAAGAGGAAGTCGCCCCAATCGCTGAGGATGTCAATGAGTTCCATCACAGTCCAAAGCATGTAAGCGCGAGGTCGCATTGAGGCAATGAGGTGCGGATCGAAAGGATGGTCGCGCCAGATCTCGATCTGTTCTTCCCATTGCTTTTTCTCTTCTTTCTCTGCGGTGGTGAGGTTAGGCGCACTCAACAGGCGCATGTAGTACGGAATGCCTTTGGTGACGTCGATCAGGAATGGCTTGATTTTCCAGTAGCGAAGATCTTGCAAGCTCACATCGCGGTTGGACGGATCGAAAATATAATTGATCCATTTCAACGCGTCTTCAAAACGGTTGCTCTGCCTGAGCTGGCGGGCAATGAGCGATACGGTGTGAAAGAACACTTCCCAGTTGTATATCGCATAAGCGCCACCGGAGCTGAAGTCGTAGTCCTGCACAGGGTATGGCCCGGGTACGCTCATCGGGTTGTACTCGGTAGCGAAGAAAGGAAGGGAAGCTGCCTGGCGTTTGAGTCCGGCGGCATCGGCTGAGTTAAGAAGACCTTCCACGCCAAAGCGGTTGAGGGCTTCCAGCATCTTGCAGGTAAACGGGTGCTCGTGCAGGCTGAATTTACCGGCCGGATTGACGTAGAGACTGTGACGCTTATCGGCAAAGAAATAGGGCTGTCCTTTCATGGCGTTTTTGAATTGAGCCGGGTAGGTGAGGACATATTCCCCGTTGGTTTTTTTCAGCGTTCTTACTGAGCCTGGCGCGTGTGTATAACTTGTTTTGGTGAACAAGCCGGCATCGTTCGTCGGGTTTTCCGCGCCGAAGTCTTTACCGCGTTTCAGTTGCTGGTAGTATGGCAGGGTCATGTAGGGCCTTGCCACGATCCGTTTGGCGTTCGGGTTTGTTTCCACGATTACCGGTGGCACGATCTCCACCTTCTCGTCGCAGGCGCCTATGCGAAAGCCCCATTCGTAAGCCATTTCAGTATAGCCGTCGTGGTAGTTTTCAAGACTGTCTGCAAAATCGCGGCGGCAATGGATGGTCAGATCGCCCGTGGTGCCATCCACTTGAGGCCAGAAGAAGAATGCTTCTTTTTTCAGGCTCACGTAGGTGTAGTCCGACAAACCTCTTGAGTCCCACACCAGGTTGCCCCGGTACACCGGTGCGTCACCGGCCCTTCCGGTGCCAGCTGTTACGCCGGTGAGCCTCAACGCCAGGCCCGCTTCTGTATTAGGGATATTGGCACTCGCCACCGGACCTGCGAATAAAGTACCATTGAGTACTTTCTTGTTCGACCATTTGCCGAAGTCGAGTTTGGTGTAGCACATTTTCACTTCGAGGTAAGGTGCTCCCGATTCCTGTCCGTTCACCGTTACCTTGATGGTCTGATGTTGTTTCTCTAAAAACATTGGGAAGAACAGGTAGAGTTTGCGGTTGAACATGACCGGGATCAGGTGATCGCTGTCTGTTTCCAGCTCCATTTTTTCCCAGGCGCTCCACACGTTGTTTTTCAGGCTGCGGTAGTAGTGAATGTATGGCGGGTTCCAGCTGCGGGCAAATACGTGCAACGTTTCCGGAGGCGCCTCGCAGCAACCGGCTGTGCTTTCAGGCACTTCCATGTACGTGGCGCGGATGTCGAGGTGCGCCACATCGTTCAGGCCGGTGAGGTAAGTGGCGAATGCCAGCTCGCTGTTCTGCTGGTTGATCTCGTCCTGTTGCAGCAGATCTTCCGTGTTCTTGAACAAGGTGGTTTTATTATTACGCAAGCTCGGATCGATCCAGTTTTCCGGGTACAGGAATACTTTACGGTTGGCTTCCCATACGCGGTAATTCTTACGCCATTCCCATTCGTTTTTATCATCGTCGTCCATGCATACGTCTGCTTCGATGCCCAGGAGGGCACGGTGTACGAGCAATTGTGCAGAGGAAATCGCTGCCACGATGCGGGAAGTTTGGTTGCAGGGCGCCATTTGCGTGTCTAGCAGGTAATAGGCGTAGATCGCATTATCGTTGCGGAAGCCGCGCTGACCGATATAAAAAGCCACCAGTGCGTTGCGCAGGTTTGCCCGGAGTTCGTTCTGCACCGGCACAATCACTTCGCTCCAGGTGTCGAAGTCACTGTATTTGTTGTGAAGCACACGACGGATGTCGGCATCGAAATCCGAAATATCCACAACGTTGAGTGCGCTATCCCATACCCAACTCCAGCTATCCGCCACATTATAATCAAGGGTGTCGGTGGTTTGGTGGATACGGTTGAATGCTCTCATCAGCCACACCAGATCGTTGGTGGTGCCATCGATGAGCTGCGCCCGTAAAAAAGTTTGCGTGAATTCTGCGACGGAAAGTTTGATGTAGATAGAATCTTCACCGATCAGGTCATACAGGTTTACAATACCGGCATCCGAAATGGTATCGTAGCCAAGGTTGTAATAGCGGTAATACAAGGAAACCGCATTCAGGTAATCGGTTTGCGACATGTCAAGCCAGCTTGCTTGTTCTGTCATCTCTTTGACCCAACTGAGGTCGTCGATGCTGATTACGGAAGGAACGTAATGGGTGTGCCAAAAGAAGTGGCTTGCAACAGGCGTGTTTAGGGCCGGGTAGCTCCGCCATCCGAGGCTCGCTTGTAAGCCTGCATCATCCAATGAAAACAGCGTACTCATCAGGGATGCACGCATGAGCAGTTGGTACACCGGCAGGAAGTCTGCTGAGCGATTGGCCCAGGTGCGATCTGCCAGGATACCTTCCGGATCTTTGACGTAATCGCTCAGCCAGGCATCAGGATTCGAAGTCGTATTTTCGGAATACAGTCGAATCATGTTCAGCGTGTTTTGTAAACTCAGGTTGAAAGGAATGCGGATGTGGTCGGCAATAAGTTGCATGAAGTCAACTTCGTCGCCGTAGTTTACAGGAAGATGTGTCGTGTCGTCGAATGCCTTTTCGGGATGAGCCTGGCGCTCGAGGGTATAAGCCTTTTCCACCTCGTTCCATAGTTCTTCTGCCTTAGCCAGCACATCAGGACTTGTGATGTCATAAATGCCGTTCATCTGAATGATTGGCAGCAGCTCGCTGAGACGGATGCCAAGTCTGTAGAAGCGGCGGTGGCGCTCACAGACGGTCCACATCGCCTTGATCACATCCATGCTGGAAAAAGGGTCGCCGGCATAGACGAGCATGAGGTGAAGTTCCGAAGGAATGCATTGGACAACCCTGGCAAATGTTGCGTACCGTTGCATGGTTGCCAGCTCGGTCAGGGTAATAGGTATGCTGCTGCTGAACGCGTGTGTCAGTATGGCATCGATATCGGGAATGCTCACCCGGAACATCTTTGCGAGCAGCTGCTTGTGTGCATTGGTGAGATCACCGGTTTCCAGGGCAAAAATACCCGTTGAGAAGAAGGCAATGGTATCGTCCGGAAGAAGTGGGTTCAGGAATTTGTTCTTGTAGTATGCCGATGGTGAAGTAGGGTCGAAAAGATCGGAATAGGCTTCGGCATTGTAAAACACCTCCACATCTTCGAAGTCGATAGCATAACGCCTCGCAAAGGCCATGCAGGAAGCGAGCGTATTCAGGAAGCTCTGATCGATGCCGTTTGCAGGCCCGTGATTGCGGATGGCGAGGTCGAGTTCGGCCGTCGATAGGCCGGTTTTGCGTTTGAGGCGCAGGAAGCGCATGAAACGGTCGGCAACGTCTTCCGTGAATTTCGGGAGAAAGGTGTATTTGTCCACATCACATTCGTCGGTACTGTATGGTACCAATGCGATCTGGGAAGAACCATTGATGTAGTATGCTCCTAAAAGATCTTCCAGCTCCGAAAGACTGATGCCGGCGCTTTTCAGAATGGCGCCTACACCCGGTGTGGCAGGGCTTGCCAAGTTGTCGATAAGATCGGTGGATTCCAGTCCCCAGAACGTTTTCCAAAACAGAGGATCGCTATCCTGTGGGTTGGCAATGAGTTGCGCTTCTGCAGGATTCAGGCCCAGAAAAGCATTGGCCCAGGTGGAAGTGCCGTATTGATTTGTTTCTGTGCTGAAATCACGGATGAGGTCGGCATAAGGCTTATTCAGTTTTCTCAGGTAAGCCGTTGAGGCATCGTAGGCAGCATCGTAAGGTAAAGCCCATTGGAAGTAATGTTGTTTCAGTAGGGCTTCGGCATCAGGGAAACGGTGTTCCGGTTCTGTGAGTCGCTCGTCGGCGGTTCCTGTTGTCTGCAGTGTTTCGTAAGCAGTAATGACATCTGCTGCCGTGTAGTCGGGCGCATCGATGAGCATGTTGGCCGACAGGATCTCGTTCACGAGGTCGATGTACGGTACAAGCGTATTGGTGTTCTTACAATTTAGTTTCAGGTAGCGCAGATCTTTTCGGCGGTTATCGCTGCCGTGCTGCATCAGCGCATCGAAGCCTGTGTCGCCGCCGGAGCATACCACGGATGTTCCGAGCCAGTATAACAAGTCGGTAAGGTAGGCTGCCGGGCTGTACACCGATTGGCATTCGGAGCAATTGCAGGAGTCCAGGTTGCCGAAGAGGCTTTCGAGGTCAGGAAGATTGGGGAGCGGATCGCTGTCGAAGTTCGGGTTGCTCAGCGCGGAAGGCATTAATGCGCCGGTGCTTTCATAACGTTTGTATTGCGCCATCAGCATGGATATGGTACTGTTCATGGCTTCCGCGCGGCAGTATATCTTGTCGGCGGCCTCTTTCGGAATGCTTGCTTCCGCATACAGGAGATCGGCAAAGCCGGCTTTTCCTTTACGGGTAACGGCATACGACGACGACAGGTTGTTGTCGAGCATGACCTTGGTGGCAGCGAGGTCTTCACGGTCTCCGCTCAATTTGACGCTGCGTTGCAGGCGCTGCATACCGAGCATGGTTTCGGGGGCGAGGTAATTCGGGTCTGTTTCTACCATGCTGAAGTAGGCAGAAACACTGTGTTCGGTGATGTTGAAATCGCGGTTCGCATCAAGCACATCGATCAGGCTGAGGGCACCGGCGATCGAAGAGCCGGAAAGGATGCGTGAAATACGTCCGGACGGAACAGCCTCTGAAATGCTATTGTCGATCGCTGTTGCATAGGCCTCTGCCGAAGCGTAGCTTGCCGGATAATCCTCGATGATGCCCATCCAGAAACTTGGTCCGGTGAGCGCCATTTGGTAGTAATCCGGGTGATAGCCAACGTTATCTACTGTTATTTTCAGCAATGGTGGGTAATGGTCGAGGTGTCGGTCGAGCGTGATCAACGGGATAACCTTTTGCAATTCAGCGGAGTTTTCCGACAGTTCTTCGGCAATAATGCCAGACAGGCCTCCGCCATTGAGCGCGTCGTTGAGTAGGGCTTTTTTTGCCGCATAGGTGTTGTCTGATAAGTGGATCAGCTTGGCATCGTAATACGAGGCATCGTTGAGCGAGTTGAATAAAAGCCCGTTCCTGGCGCTTACCAACCGGTTTTTATTATCAATGTTAGCAAGGCTTTCTGCTATTTCGTTGCGGTTTTTGGCAACGACCAGAATGTCGGCAAATTGTGCACCGGAGTGTGTAAAAACGTCGGCGAGGGAGATCGTGTAATCGTCGCCGACAAGCGCGAATAGCAGCGGAAGCGTGATGCCCTCATTCTCTTTCAGCGTGGCAATATCAGCCAGGGTATCGGAGTATCCACTTGTTTCGAAATGCATGAACTCGTCAAATAGCCGGTAGGCCGCCTGGAAGCGCCGCAGGCTTTGTTCGGTTACACAAGTCAGGCAGCCTGCTTTGGTGAGGTTTTCGTCGCTCAGTTCTGCCATTGTTTCTACGGTAGGCGTAAAGCAATTGGTTCTGACGCGGTCGTAAATGGTATCGAATACATTAGGGAGGAAGAGGCTTTCGTCGATCACGAAATCGACGGCCATGCTGTCGTGTGAGCAAAGTACATCGCTTGCGTCAACAAACGTTTCCACCAAAGGGTCGCCATCGGCGTGAAATAGTTTTACGACGATGGAGGTTTTATCGTATTCAGGTTCGAGCGAGAAAAAGCCCTCCTCATCGACGCCGGTATCACCGATCTCGTCGAGGGTTTCGTATCCAACACTGTAAACGCGGACGCGCAGTTTACTATAGTTCAGGCAAGTGTAATACGCCGTGTTGGAAGAGCGTACGGTTCCATGGATGTGATAAATCATGATGGTAATAATTAAAAGTGAATGATTAAAGAAAAGAAGGGTGATACGATACGCAGTACCGGGCAGGACGAGAGGATCGTTACAGGCAGGTTTTATCCGGGGCGCCAGACGGCCCTAACCGGAAACAAACGTGGCTCATTACGAACCGGATCAGAAATTTAAAATAACGGGGGAGTTACTTTTTTGGAGATGGGTTGGAAGTTCTTTTTTCGGAAGCGACAGAGTGCCGGTTCTCAGATAGATTAAGTTGGCATGATTGTGATAGTTTAGGGGTTAATACTCGGGGCTTTTTTTAGATATATACGGCTTATAAGACCGTTTATTGCACAAAGCTACAGGCTATTTTCCGCAAAAAATAGTTAAAAAAACTTCCTGCTTCACATTCAGCTATTTAATCTTTTTTAGTAAATTGTAGCAACAAAAAGCTATATTTTGTAGCAAAATAATTTGCTTCTCATCCACTTGTTTTACTAATCCACAACAGGGGTTTTGAGCGATAGTTTTTGTACTTTTGCAGCATGATAGCATTAGGCCATACCCTGATCTCGGAGGATATATTTGAGAAAAAATTTGTTTGTGATCTCAGCGCCTGCAAGGGCGAGTGCTGTGTTTCTGGCGACAGTGGTGCGCCACTGAATAAAAAGGAGCTGAAGATCCTGGATAAAATTTACCCGGAGGTTAGGCCTTACATGAACAACAAGGGTATTGCGGCGGTAGAGAAACATGGCAGCTACGTGCTCGATAGCGATGGCGATTATACGACAACGCTCGTGGCGGATGGCGAAGAGTGTGCTTTTGTCTATTTCGATGAACACAATATTGCCAAATGTGCGATCGAAAAGGCTTACCTCGATGGCAAGATCGATTGGAAGAAGCCTATTTCCTGTCATTTGTACCCTATCCGCATCAGCGAGTACCGCGACTACGATGCGGTGAATTACCATTCCTGGCACATTTGCAAACCGGCCTGCGAGTGCGGAAGCCAGCTTGACGTGCCGGTGTTCAAGTTCCTGAAAGAACCGCTGATCCGCCGCTATGGCGAGGACTGGTACCATGAGCTCGAGCAGGTATATGCTGCTTACGCGGCAAAATAGAGACGCATTCGCGCCAGGGATGGAGCGGTTTGTATGAGCTCCTTTTGCGTATTTTTTGATACGCAAAAGAGCGAGCAGCGAGAGCCCGCCCGGGCGCTCTAACCATGCCGTTTTTTTGAACTGCGCATAAACAGTGATTTCCTTTTTATTTTTATCAGGTTCTGAGCTGAATGCATTAAACTTATCCGTATCTTTTTCGTCACACACATTAACTATGGCGACACCGGTTGAGTACATTCATCATTTATACAAGCGCTTCGGCTTTGGTATTTCGCAGGACGAAGCCAGGCAGTTGAAATCAAAAAAGCTCGGTGAGATCGTTAATGAACTCTTCAATGCATCGGCCGTAGCAACGCCGCTCAAAGCCGTGGCTCCGGATACGATTCCAAAAGTGAAGGAGGCACTGGCGGAAGGCATGAACCGTAAAGAGCTGAATAAGCTGATCCATACTTATAGCGAAAACCTGAATACCGATTGGATAAAGCAGTTGATTCAAACGAAAGCAGTGGTGCGCGAAAAACAGACGTTGTTCTGGCATAATCATTTTTCTTGCAGGCTTCGCAATCCTTACCTGGTGCAGGAGCTAAACAATGTACATCGCAAATTTGCTTTTGCTAATTTCAGAGAGTTGCTCTTCAACGTGAGTAAGAGTGCTGCCATGTTGCAGTTCCTCAACAACCAGCAAAATAAGAAACAACATCCTAACGAAAATTTTGCGCGGGAGCTTATGGAGCTTTTTACGCTGGGCCGCGGCCACTATACTGAGCAAGACATCCGCGAGAGTGCCCGGGCGTTTACGGGCTGGACGTTCAACAAAGACAATTTCGAGTTCGAATTCAAAGAGAAACAACATGATTTTGGAAGGAAGACTTTCCTGAAGCGCGAAGGCGATTTTGGCGGCGAGGACATCATCAATATCTTGATGGATCAGCGGCAAACAGCTTATTTTATTTGCCGGAAAATTTATGCCTATTACGTGAACGATGTAGTGGATGAAACCCGTGTGAAAGACCTGGCGTCCTATTATTATGCCAATGCATATAACACCGAGATGTTGCTCCGGAAAATCGCTTTATCGGATTGGTTCTATTCGCCGGAAAATATGGGCAATAAGATCAAGCCCCCGGTAGATTTTCTGGTGACACTGAGCAGGCAGTTTGGCATCCACTACGAAAGTGATGCTACTTTAATTGTTATCCAGCGTAGCCTCGGTCAGCTTCTGTTTTATCCGCCAAATGTGGCAGGCTGGCCCGGCGGAAAACAGTGGATCAATTCATCGACGCTGATGCTGCGCCTGAGACTGCCGTCGATGTTGCTGAACAATGGTGAGATTGATATCGAAGCGGAAGATGATGATCCTGATGATGGGATCATGACGATGAACACATCGGTGTACAGGAACCAAAAAACACAGGTGAGCTGGGAAGAGATCCAAACAAAGTATAAAGGCGCAAGTATCGAAGCATTATCGCAGGTGTTTCTGGGAAGTGAACCGGAGGCAGCGCTCAAAGAGCTGATCCTCCGGGAAACAGGATCTACCAAGGAACTGATGCTGAAGTTGGTGTCGTTGCCGCATTATCAATTATATTAACTGAATAGGATGAATCGGAGAGAATTTTTAAAACGTTCGGGTCTTGCCTCTGGCTACCTGCTTGTTCCTGCTTTTCTGAAGCCGCTTGAGCAATACGGCATGGAGGCTTTGCCCGCCGGTTTGCCTGGCAAAAGAAACCTGGTGGTGATCCAGCTATCGGGTGGAAATGATGGATTGAATACGGTTGTGCCTTATACCAACGATATATACTATAAGCTGCGCAAGAAGATCGGCATTCGCAAGGAACAGGTCATAACACTCGACAAGGACCTTGGATTGAATCCGGCGATGACTGCTTTCAAGGAATTGTATGACCAGGGCTATGTGTCTATTATCAACAACGTAGGTTATCCGAATCCCGACCGTTCGCATTTCCGTAGCATGGACATCTGGCAGAGTGCCAGCGCCAGCACAGATTACCTGAGTACAGGCTGGCTTGGGCGCTATCTCGACAGTCAATGCCAGCGACCTTACGAAGCCATTGAGATCGACAATAACTTGTCGCTGGCCATGATAGGAAAGAAGTTGAGTGGCATTGCCACTAAAAACGCCCGTCAGTTATACGAAGAAACCAAGGCGCCTTATTTTGAAACAGTCAGCGCTTATGTAAAACCAGAGATGCTGAGTGAAGACAACCTCGGCTACCTTTACAAAACGATGGTCAATACCACATCTTCTGCCAACTATATTTTTGAAACCCAGAAGACTTACAAGAACACAGCTGCATATCCCGACTCACAATTTGCCAAAGATCTGAAAACAGTGGCAACGTTCATCCATAGCGGGCTTCAGGCCTCGGTTTATTACGTTAACCTCACGGGCTTCGATACGCATGTGGGCCAGGTTGCCAAACAGCAGAGCCTGTTGGAACAGTACAGCGCAGGCATTGCCGCTTTTGTTGCCGACCTCAAAGCCGGGGAACGTTTCGACGATACCCTGATCCTCACGTTTAGCGAATTTGGCCGCCGCGTAGAAGAAAATGCGAGTGGCGGAACCGATCATGGTACAGCGAGCAACATGTTTGTGATTGGCTCTCAGCTTAAAAAGAAAGGCATTTTTAACGAAGCTCCCGACCTTGCCAACCTGGTAGATGGCGATTTGAAACACCACATCGATTTTAGGCAGGTATATGCTACCGTACTTGACAATTGGCTCAAAGCCAATAGCACGACCATACTAGGCGAAAGGTTTGTTAACTTGGGCTTTGTATAAGCAAGGCCTGGGTTAATTCCCGAATTGATAGTGGCTGTAATCGAGCAGCACGGTATTCAGAAAATCTTCGTCTTTCCAGGGAACTTCGACTCCCATTTTGGTTTTAACTTTATTAGCGAGCAGCTTTAGATTTTGAGGTTTCCTATTGCGCATGCTATGTTCCAGAATCTCTTTAATGATGGCCACGTCTTTGTCTGACAGCAGCGATACCTGGCTAAACACAATTTTGTAATCTGGTACTTGCCTGTAAAGAATTGTTTCGCGAAGACTTGTTCGGCTGTCTTTGCGGATAACGGTGGTGCCTGCTGCAAAGTCGCCCAGTCGCTGGCTTTTTTCGGAAACAGGGATGGAAATAATAGCAACGAGGCCATTGAGTACATGAATGTCGATGATGCGGAATACAGAGCGCAACAGATAAGATCCAATGCCAGGTTGTGAGCCATCGAGCTTTACGACTTTGATGCCAAGGATTTTTTTTCCAAGACTTTGCCCATTCATCAACGTCTCACTAAGGAAATGGTATAGCAGCACCGGAAGCATGGCGATGATAAACAGTGTAGAAGCGAGGTAGCTGTCGTCGTTAAACAGGCCGTTTCTAAATATACTGGTAAGGCCTCCCACGATCAATACTACCAGTCCAAAATAAACGCCCATGAAAATCATGTCGAGAATGGCTGCCAGCAACCTGTAACCCAGGCCGGCCGCTTCGTATTCGACGTTTACGTTTTGGGTGGTAGTTATTCTGATGCCGTCCATAAGATTGCGCTGTTGGTGTGCTAAAATTAAAAAATAATATGAAACAAATTTGATACATTTAAGCTGGATTAAACAGGTTGTGAAAGAGATTACTTTTTTAAAACAAAATGTAGAGCGCTGGGAAGCATACGAGAACGCGCTTGTCGGCAAAGACCAGATGCCGCCGGGCGAGGTGACGGATATGTTTGTGGAGCTCACCGACGATCTTTCCTATGCCCAAAGTAATTATCCGGGAAGCAAAACGACGTCGTACCTGAACCGGCTTGCCGGGCTCGTTCATCAAAAAGTTTACCGGAACAGAAAAGAAAGTCGCGGCCGCATCATCCGGTTTTGGACCTTTGAGCTACCTTCGCTGTTTGGCAAATACCATAGGCTATTGCTGGTGTCATTTCTTATCGGATTGCTCGGGGCTATTCTGGGTTTCGTGTCTGAGCTTTACGACGAGTCGTTTGTGCGCACTATTCTCGGAAACGAATATGTGGATTCGACCATCGACCGTATCCGCAAAGGAAATCCGCTTGGCATTTATGGCGAAATGCCTTCTTATTACATGTATTTTTACATTACGCTCAACAACATCCGGGTATCGTTCACCGCTTTTGCTTTTGGCATGTTTTTCTCGTATGGAACCGCTTTTTTTCTGCTGCATAACTGCATTATGCTGGGCGCTTTTTTTGGCATGTTTTATAAATACAATGTGCTGGGCCTCGCGATGAAAGTGGTGTGGATACACGGTACGCTTGAAATGTCGGCTATTGTTATAGCTGCTTGTGCCGGCTTTGCGCTTGGTAATAGCTTTATGTTCCCGGGCACCTACAGTCGGCTTGAGTCGTTTAAACGTGGAGCGAAAGATGGCATCAAGATCATTGTGGGTCTTATTCCGGTATTTATGTTAGCCGGTTTTTTCGAGAGCTTCATTACCCGTTATACCGAAATGCCACTTGGCCTGAGCCTGGCAATCATTTTTGGTTCCCTTTTATTTCTGATTTCTTATTTTGTTGTTCTTCCAATCCTGCTTAAGAAAAAATCGCATGCAAACATCGAAAATTGAATTTAGGAAAGAGCGAGAGTTTACCACTGTGTTGTCTGACTCGTTCGCTTTTTTGAAGCAAAACTTCAAGTCGCTTTTTCTGTCTATTTTGTTGATCATAGGTCCCGTTATCCTCATCAGCGGCCTGGCTTATTCGCTGCTGCAAACCTATTTGCTGAATAATATGTTTAGCGGATCCCTTCTGTTCTCTCAGAATTATTTTATGTATATGGGGCTTATTTACCTTTTAATGATTATTAACGGCGTGTTGGTAAATAGTGTCGTGTTTAATTACATGTGTCTGTATAACGAAAAGCCTGCGGGAGAGAAGATCCTGGTATCGGAAGTAGGGTCGCGGGTATGGCGCAGCCTTGGTCGGGTGCTTGGCTCTTTAGCCATTATCATCTTCCTGTTTGTTATCGTTATCATTGTGGCGGCACTTATCGGCATAGGCTTCGGTTCTATGGGTGCTTTTGGGATCGTCATCGCCATTCTGGCTTTAGTATTCGGAGGGCTTATTTACGGCCCAATTCTCACTTATTTCATTTCAGCAGCTTTTTTTGTAGTGGTGCGTGATAAGGTGACGATCTTTTCGGCTTTTGCGCACACACGGCGGTACCTGTCCGGAAATTTCTGGTGGACCTGGCTGATTATGGTCGTTGCGCTCATTGGCCTGAGTGTTTTACAAATCCTGTTCAACCTGCCAGCCAGCATCTTGTCGATGGCAGAAACCTTTACGCGAGTGCGGGAAGCTTCATCAGGCAATATAGCCGGTGGCGAACATTCGGTACTTCTTATCGTTTTTTACACCATTGGGCGTGTTCTCACCAGCTGTTCGTTTGCGCTACTGCATTTGGTGTGTGCGTTTAATTTTTTAAGCCACGAAGAGAAGCACGAAGGGCAGGGCATGTTGGGCAGAATCGACGAAATAAAGTAACACCTGAATACCTTGCCCCGCAAACTTATATATGGCTTAATTGTGCTGCTGTCGATGCTTGGTGCATCCCTGTACGGGCAATCACAGACGGTGCGCTACGACTCATCGCTTGTCTCCCAGGTCCGGCCTTCGCCCGAGCGGGAAAAAGAAGTGTTCGATGAGGTCGATCTGGGGTTCGCAAAAAGCGGCGAGAATGTCGATTTCAATCCTGTGGCGCGGTTTTTCTCCTGGCTTCTCGAAAAACTATTTGGCAATGCTACCGAAGGCGGTGTGCGAGCCTTTCAATGGTCGTTTATCGGGCTCTTGGTAGCGGCTGGTGTTGTTTTACTGGTTTGGCTTTTCAGAAGCCGTGGATTCGGTTCCGTACTCAAAGGCGACACCCGAAAGTCAGAATTCAGTTTTTCTGATGTAGATGAAGATATTAGCAGCATCGATTTTGAAGCGAAGATCAGCAGCGCCCTGAAAGACAACGACTACAGGTTGGCCATCCGCTGGTTGTATCTTAAACAACTTTTCTTGCTCAATGAGAAATCCCGCATCGCCTGGCAACCTCATAAAACAAACATCGACTATGCCAACGAGCTGTTTGGATCGCCCTTAAGGCAACCTTTTCGCGATCTGAGTCAAATCTATGAATACGCGTGGTACGGAGATTACCCAGTAAGTAGCGATGCTTTCGCAAAAGCGGAAGTGGCGTTCAGGCAATTTGAAAGACAAATCGGTGTTTAAAGGCAATCGCAAATATTACATTATCCTCGCTTCCATCTTTGTGGGTGTTATTGTGCTATACTACAGTCAGCCCAAACCCGTAAACTGGAACCGTACATACGCCAAGAACGATAAAATAGCATTTGGATGTTATGCCATCTTCAACCTGTTAGAGAACACCTACGGGCAAACAGTGGAAGTCAATGCGCAAGGCATCTATCATCTCAATGAAAATACCGAAACAGGTGGACAAACCTTGTTGGTGATCGATAACGAGATCGATTTTACCCCGCTCGAAGTCCGGAGTCTTTTCTCGTATGTCGAAAAAGGAAATACCGTGCTGCTTTGTGCTAATCAATTCGGGCAGGCCTTGCGCGATACATTTAAACTCGATGCCGAATGGAACCTAAACGAACTATCCTTTTCCTTCGATTCGCTGCTGATGAAGCCTGCATTCGAGATTGCCTACGTTGCTCCTGGTAACAATTTTCAGAAAGCCTATATTTACCCTAAAGTTGCATCGGAGAGTTATTTTTCGAGACTCGACACTGCATTATTTAAGGTTTCGGCGGTCAATAAAAAAGGACATCCCGTGTTGCTGGAAGCGCCTGTTGGTCCCGGAAAAATCTATATAAGCACCTTGCCGGACGTGTTCGGCAACTTATTTATAGTTGATCATCCCAATCGTTATTATGCATACACCTTGCTGAGTAAGGTTAAAAGCGGGGCGATTGTTTGGGATGAATATTACAAAGCTTATAACCGGCCCAGAGAAAGTTTGTTCGCATTTTTATTTTCGAGTAACGCCCTTTATATGGCTTACCTGGTTACAATGGTTGCCCTGTTGTTATTTATGGTCTTTGGGATAAAACGTAAGCAGCGGAGTATTCCTGTTATCAAACCTTTGGAAAACACAACCCTCGGCTTTGTGGATGTTGTAGGTCATGTGTATTTCAACTCGCACAACCACCAGCACATTGCGCTCGAAGCGATTCGCTATTTTTATTTCGATATCTTGCGGAAGTTTAACCTAAATCCCGCGCAAGCTGATGAAACATTTTACATAAATCTTCACCGGTTGAGCGGCGTCGATCTTGAAAAAATCAAGATCTTATTCCGCTATTGCGAAAATCTAAAAAATGCGCCAAGCCTCACGGAGCGGGATCTCCTCGAGTTAAATGACAGAATTACTAATTTTAAACAACAAAGCATCAGATAATGGAAGAATTTCAATCGCGTATCGACCTCACCGGCCTCACTCAAAAAGTGGAAGAGATCAGGAGTAACCTTTCGCAATACCTGGTTGGGCAACATCAGCTGGTAGAACACCTCATCATTGCACTACTCGCCGACGGGCATGTACTCATAGAGGGCGTACCAGGTGTGGCCAAAACCATGACGGCGAAATTGCTGGCCAAAAGCATTCATGCCGATTTCAGGCGTATTCAGTTTACACCTGACCTCATGCCGGGCGATATCACAGGTACATCGGTTTTCAATGCCAGGAGCAATGAGTTCGAGTTTCGCCACGGCCCGTTGTTTGCCAACATGGTGCTGGCCGACGAGATCAACCGCGCTCCTGCAAAAACACAGGCTGCCTTGTTCGAAGCGATGGAGGAGCGCCAGGTAACGGTTGATGGAAAAACCTACCCGCTGGATTTCCCATTTATGGTGCTGGCTACTCAGAATCCCGTAGAACACGAAGGAACGTATCGCCTGCCGGAAGCGCAACTCGATCGCTTTATTTTTAAGCTGCTTGTCAATTATCCGACTCTCGATGAAGAGGCAAGCATTTTGCAAAAGGCCAACCTGCAAAGTAGTCAACCCGATTTTAGTGCCGTGAAAACCATCTTGAATAAAACGGACATTGTAGGCTTACGTGATACGATCCAGCAGATTCATGTTGAAGAGCCGCTTTTCCGGTACATCGCACAAATCGTTTCGGCTACCAGGCAAAATCCTTCGCTTTACCTTGGGGCTTCGCCCCGCGCATCCATTGCCATCCTGAGGGCAGCTAAAGCCAGCGCCTGCATCAATGGTCGCGATTTTGTAAGCCCTAATGATATTAAACAAGTCATTGCGCCTGTGTTAAGACATCGAGTGGTGCTCACACCCGAAAAGGAAATGGAAGGCGTGAACGTTGACACTGTTATTCATCAGTTGGTTGATAAAATTGAAATCCCACGATAAACGATAAAATTTAGTTTATGTCTATTAGCTCTCCCGCCGAACTCGAAGGCATGCAAAAGATCAGCCAGGTTGTTGCTCATGCACTTCGCTGCATGCGCGATTATGCCCAGCCTGGTATGACTACCAAAGAGCTGGATGAATATGGTGCTTCTATGCTGAAACAAATGGGTGCAAGGTCTGCTCCAAAGCTCAGTTACGGCTTTCCGGGCTATACATGTATCAGTCTCAATCAGGAAATCGCTCACGGCATTCCATCTGACAAAAAGCTGTTGCAGCGAGGCGATCTGCTGAATATCGACGTATCTGCCGAACTCGATGGCTTCTGGGCTGATAACGGAGGCTCTTTTGTTGTGGGCGGTGTGGAGAACGAGCATACACCATTGGTAAACGCTTCAAAAGCTATTTTGCACAAGGCGATTTATAGCATCCGCGACGGAGTAAAGTTATCAGAAATAGGTCGCCTGATAGAAACGGAGGCTAAACATGCAGGTTATAAAGTAATTAAAAACCTCGCGGGGCATGGTGTGGGAAGAAGCCTGCATGAAGAGCCGCACGAAATTCTCAATTGCTATGAACGGTTCAATCGTCAGCGTTTTAAAAAAAATTCGGTAGTAGCTATAGAAACGTTCATTGCAACACACTCATACTATGCCGAACAGCAGTCTGATGGCTGGACACTGCTTGGAAACCGTGGTGGATTTGTAGCACAACACGAACACACCATTGTAGTAACCGAGGGCGAACCGATGATTTTAACAGCAGACAACCGTATTTGGAATTGAAATAAGCCATGAAGCGACTCAAACATATGTTGGGAGCGGTGTTTTTTACCCCGAGGCTCTACGTATCTACCGGCTTGGTGGTGGTAGTGTTTGTGTTTGCGTTTATTTATCCGTGGCTTTATATTGCTGGTGTTATCGCACTTTGGAGCCTTGTTCTGGCTGTTTTGCTGGATGTATTGTTGCTGTTTGTTAATCGAAATGGCGTCGCCGCGCGCAGAAGCAGCAAGTATGGCAAGTTGTCGAATGGCGATGAAAACGAGCTGTTTATTGAGGTAGCCGGGAACTATTCGTTTACGACACAGCTCGAGATCATCGACGAAATCCCTGAGCAGTTCCAGTTTCGGAAATTCAGGATCCTGAGAACATTGGAGGCAGGCGGCCGACAGAAGATCCGTTATACGCTGCGGCCCGTTTCGCGTGGAGAATTCCATTTCCATAACTTATTAGTATTTGTTGCTTCGCCGCTTGGTTTCGTTCGGCGCCGTTTTACATTCACGCAAGAGATGACGCTGCCCTGTTACCCGTCTTTCCTCAAATTGCGGCAATTCGAGCTGATGGCGATAAGCGACAGGCTGACAGCATTGGGCATCAAGAAGGTGAGACGCGTGGGCCACAGCACGGAGTTCGACCACATTCGCGAATATGTTCCCGGTAACGATATCCGGGCCATCAACTGGAAAGCCAGCGCCCGTAACCGTAGCCTGATGGTGAATCACTTTACGGAGGAGCGCGCTCAGCAGGTTTATTCGGTGATCAACACAGGCCGCATCATGCAGATGCCGTTCGATAAGCTGAGCCTTCTTGATTATGCTATCAACTCAGCGCTGGTGCTGAGCCACATTGCTTACATCAAGCACGACAAGCCGGGCTTGCTGACTTTTTCTAACGCCTTGCAGCAAGCTGTGGCTGCAGACAGGAAAGGGAACCAGCTTTACCGGCTCCAGGAGGCGCTCTATCATGTAAAGACAGATTTCTTTGAAACGAATTACGAAGTATTGTTGAGTCATACCCGCACACGGCTCACACAGCGAAGCCTTCTGCTTTTGTACACCAATTTTGAAACGCTTAACGGCCTTACCCGGCAGATGAAGTACCTGAGGCAGATCTCCAAAAGCCATTTGTTGGTAGTGATCATTTTTGAAAATACAGAACTGCAGAGCCTGCTCGAAGAAAAAGCGACGGACACTGATGGGTTTTATAAACAAACCATCGCCCGGAAATTTGATTACGAAAAACAGCAAATACGTCGCGAACTGCAGCGCGCTGGCATTCAGTGTGTTTATACCAGGCCGGAGAATCTGACCGTAGATACGCTGAATAAATACCTGGAGCTGAAGTCGAGGGGCCTGATCTAAATGTTAGCCCGGAGACTCGGGTATTGGGGCAGGTTAAACAAGCTGCGGCAATTTGAGTGCGGTGTAAGACGGACAACCGCTGAATGTATAACCAAAGCGCCTGGGAGGTGCCTGTTTTTTGATCCTGTTAGCGCAATACGCTTACTTTTTGTTGCAGGCTGCGTCCGGCTTCTGAAATGATGTTGACCATGTAAATCCCATTCTCACAATTAGTTTTACGTACAGCCTACCCAAAGGGGTAGATTTTTTCAGCAAAGCAGAGGATCAGTAAATCCCTGTATGGAAAATCGTCTTGCCGGATAATTACTTCGTCTTTGTAATTTCACATCACGGTCTGTTTGAACAGGTAGCAAGAAACCATGATCTTTTTTCAAAAAAACTTTCAAAAAATTTCAGATTCCCATCAAAAAGCCGGTCACGATGCATCGTGACCGGCTTTTTGAGTTTGGAGACCGGTAGTTACTCCACCGTTACACTCTTCGCGAGGTTGCGTGGTTGGTCAACGTTGCAGCCTCGCATCACGGCAATGTGGTACGAAAGTAGCTGCCATGGAATCACCGACACCAGCGGCACCAGGGATTCGTCCGTTTCCGGGATCTCGATGGCATAATCTGCCATACCTTTCACATCGTGGTCGCCGGCAGTTACCACTGCAATGATGCGGCCCTTGCGGGCTTTTACTTCCTGGATGTTGCTAACCACTTTTTCGTAATTGGCGCCTTTGGTGGCAATTACAAAAACAGGCATCGCTTCGTCAATAAGCGCAATCGGGCCGTGTTTCATTTCGGCTGCCGGGTAGCCTTCGGCGTGTATGTAAGATATTTCCTTCAGTTTCAGCGCACCTTCGAGTGCTACCGGAAATGAGTAGCCTCGGCCAAGGTAAAGCGCGTTGGCAGAGTCTTTGTATTTGGCGGCAATTTTTTTGATGGCGTCGTTCAATTTCAGCACTTCCTCCACTTTTTGCGGAATAGCTTCCATTTCGTACAAAAGCTGACGGTAGCGGCTTTCGGCCAGCGTACCTTTTACTTTGGCGACGTGCAGCGCCATCAGCGTAAGCACCGTTACTTGTGCTGTAAATGCTTTGGTGCTCGCAACGCCGATCTCCGGGCCTGCGTGTGTATAAGAACCAGCGTGCGTGGCACGGGCAATGGATGAGCCCACCACATTGCACACGCCGAAAATGGTTGCGCCTTTGGCTTTTGCCAATTCAATGGCCGCCAGTGTATCAGCAGTTTCACCGCTTTGTGAAATGGCAATCACGATGTCGTCGGCATAAATGATGGGATTGCGGTAACGGAATTCCGACGCATACTCCACTTCCACCGGGATGCGTGTGTATTCTTCGAACAGGTACTCGGCAACCATGCCGGCATGCCAGGAGGTACCACAGGCGACTACCAGAATACGTTTGGCATTTTTAAATTTGGTTTCATGCTCTTCGATACCGCCCATTTTCAAATGGCCGGTCGATGAATTGAGTCGTCCGCGCATACTGTCAAAAATGGAACGCGGTTGCTCATAGATCTCTTTCAGCATGAAATGGTCGTATCCTCCCTTTTCAATGGCTTCCAACTCCATTTCCAGTTCCTGCACATACGGCGTGATCTCTTTATCGCGAATGGTGCGGATCTTCAGATCTTCGTTGCGGCGAATGATGGCGACATGCTCGTCTTCGATATACACCACGTTTTTCGTATATTCAACGATAGGCGAGGCATCCGAAGCAATAAAGAACTCGTTATTGCCGACGCCGATCACCATTGGACTGCCTTTTTTTGCTGCAAACAAGGTATCAGGATCGTTCTTGTCGAGAATAAGGATCGCGTAGGCGCCAATTACCTGTTTCAGAGCGGCCATCACAGCATAGCCCAGTTTGATACCTTCATGCTGGCGAATGTCTTCGATGAGGTGGATCAAAACCTCCGTATCGGTTTGCGATAGAAAAGTGTGTCCGCGTTTTTCGAGCCCTTCTTTCAGGGAAGCATAGTTTTCGATAATCCCATTATGGATCATCACGAGGTCTCTGGTTTGGGAATAATGCGGATGCGAGTTCACATCGTTAGGTTCACCGTGCGTTGCCCAGCGGGTGTGGCCAATGCCGATATTTCCGCTTTTATCCTTATCCTTGCTAAAGTCCAGGAGATCAGAAACCTTACCTTTTTTCTTATATACATTCAAATCTCCGGAGTTGGAGATCATGGCTACACCGGCGCTGTCGTAGCCCCGGTATTCCAAACGTTGTAAACCTTTAATGAGAATGGGAAACGCCTCGCGGTTCCCGATGTATCCTACAATGCCGCACATAACTAATGTTGAGTAAAAACAAGGCTAATATAACACTAATTTGGTAGATTTATTGCGCTGTCTGCCGCATTTTTTGCCATACGCCACAGTAGGCAGCGGCTTGAAAAACGGGTTGTTTCCCAAACAGTTCTCAGGAGCAACCAACCGGTAATTAATGTAGATTTATTGCTTTTGGGCGCCCGGGCGGGCTCTTCCCCGCAATCTTTTTGCCTGGCTTCGAGAGCCTCAGCCAACAGGCAAGAGGATTTCCGCGTCGATCCCTGGCGCTTTCCAATCTATTGAACACGGAAACCCCACATGTTGAAGCGAAACTGCGTGAAGGATTGCAGTGAAAATCCTTTTGGGGGCTTCGAGAGCCTCAGCCCCCAAAAGATTGTAACGCAAAGCCTGCTCTTTTCGCCTGTTCCTTGACGGAAAGACACACCCAAAAAATGATGGCTCAAACAGCAGGAATGGGATCAGGTTCTCAAAAGAACTTCCGACAGCGGCTTCGGCAAACTTTTTACCGGATGCTTGATGCGCCGGCAATTGCTTCCAGCGCAGGTTTCAATTCCGGGAATTTGAAATGGAAGCCCGTATCGAGTAGCTTTTGGTTGCTAACCCGCGATCCGAGTAACAATACATTGGCCATTTCGCCGTAAAGCAGTTTCATGGCAAATGCAGGCACAGCCGGCATCCAATAGGGTTTTTTCAGCGCTCTCGCGATCTGTTCGGAGAAGTAGGCATTGGTGATATGTTCTCCGGCTACTGCATTATAGGTTCCCTCGAAAGCCTGATCAAACAAGGCTTTTATGATAACGGCCACCATATCGTCGAGGTGTATCCACGGCATGTATTGCCGGCCGCTGCCAATGGCTGAGCCAAAGCCCGATTTGAACAGTGGCAACAGCCGGTTCAAAGCGCCGCCTTTTTCAGACAATACGACGCCAATGCGCAGGATACTCATGCGAGCCGACAACGCCCTTACGTCGTTATAAGAACGTTCCCATAACTCACAGGTCTTCCATAGAAAATCCTCAGGTCCGCGGTCATTCTCAGAAAAAATGCGTTCGGAGTTTACCATGCCGTAAATACCTACAGCGCTTGCGCCAACAAATGAAGAGAGCTGAACAGCGCGACTTTCCAGTGTTCTGGTAATCAGTTTCATGGAGTTTACCCGCGAGTCGATAATGGCTGCTCGTCGCTTTTCTGTCCAGCGTTTGTCGGCCACGCCGATGCCGGCCAGGTGTACGATGTGGTCCACACCGTCGAAGGCGGTGGCATCTAGTTCCTGTTTATCGACGTTCCAGTAGAATTCCGGAACGGTTGCATCTTTACGCGGTGTGCGGCTCAGGATGTGCACCTGATGACCTTTTGCCACGAGTGCTTGGGTGAGTGCTTTCCCGATGAGTCCGGTTCCGCCGCTTATGAGTATTGTAGCCATGGTTTACTGTTTATGATTTACAAATTTACCCTAACTTTGTTTTAAACTATCACAAAAAAATGGATCCTATTTTCGATGTTCACATCCTCGTATGCACCAATCAGCGCAGCGGTACCGAGAAATTGAGCTGCGGTGAGGCGCATGGGCTGGAGCTGGTTGCTGAGTTCAAAAAACAGCTTAAAGACCTCAAGTCCGGCCTCAAAGTCCGGGCCAATAAAAGTGGATGTTTGGGTATTTGCGACCTCGGACCAACAGTTGCTGTTTATCCACAGGGCACATTTTATGTGGGCGTTCAGAAAAGCGATGTTCAGGAAATTGTGGAAGCGCATGTTGTTCATGGTACAGTTGTCAACCGATTGCTTCTCGACCAATGGCCGAAGACCTGAGCATACTCCGGGAACCGGATTGGCTTCTGAAATTTGAAGCCCAGGCACGGAAAGATTTCGAGCTGGCAGGAGCCTCTTCATGCCTGCCTGTACTTGATACCGGAAGCCTTGAGGCCTTGCAGGCCTGCTTTCGCAACGCTGTGCTCGAGCTCGAGAGCAAGCAACTGCTTCCGAACCTGCTCTATCGCATCGATCTTACCGAGAAGCAGGTTAGCGACGCGGTGCGTAGCCAGCCCGGCAAAGCCGTGCCGGAAGTATTGGCAGAACTCATGATCAAACGCCTTCTCCAGAAGGTGGTGTTAAAAGAATGGTATAAGTAAGAACCTTAGAGGATAAGCCAAAGCCTGATTTCCTCTAAATGCAAAATAGTAGTTATGGAATTAATGATCCGAAAGGGAACCGAAACCGATATACCGGCAGCCCTCCGCCTGGTAAACGAACTGGCAGCATACGAAAAAGCGCCACTCGAAGTAGAAGTGACGCCGGAAGAAATGAAAGCCTGGGGCTTCGGCCCGGATAAGCAGTTCGATTTTTTTGTAGCGCAGACAGCTGAAGGGATCGTTGGCCTGGCTTTGTATTATTTTAAATACAGCACCTGGAAAGGGAAATGCCTGTTCCTGGAAGACATCATTGTAACCGAAAGCCATCGCGGAAAAGGCATCGGCAAACGCTTATTCGATGAGGTTGTGCAGGTGAGTAAGCACAGCAGCGTGCGGCGTATGGAATGGCAGGTACTCGATTGGAATACGCCAGCTATCGAGTTTTACAAGCAATACGGCGCCAGCCTTGATGGCGAGTGGATCAACTGCAAGCTCACTAACTTTCAGTTGGAAAGCATGTAGCATTTTTAGCGCTACTCATCCTGCTTAATCATCCGAATCGTTTGCGTCCTGTTTTTTTGCTCGGCACGGATAGTATAAATTCCGTTGGCCAGCTGGCCGATCATGATGGGCTGATTGCTTTCGGTAATCAAGGTGGATAGTACCTCTCGACCAAACATATCTGTAATGGATATCTTCAAGGCATCACCGGTCGTGTTTTTAACGAAGACTTCAGTTTTGGCCGGGTTAGGCGATAGACTTACCAGGAAGTTATCGGTTGCATGTAAGCTGTTGTAGCCTGTGCAAAGACTGACGCTTTGTGTAATGATGGCTATGTTTGAACATCCGTTACCATCGATACCTTCCACGGTATAGCTTGTTGTAGCGATAGGAGAAACGGTAATTGTTTCAGAAGACGTGCCCAAGGGTCCATCCGGGAACCAATTGTAGGTGACGGCACCGCTGGCGCCCAGAACCGTCTGATCTCCCATGCAAATAAGCGTTTGCTGGGCAGACGCACTAATTGTTGGCAGCGAATGAACAGTGATGCTTATCATTGTAGATCCTTTACACCCGTTAGCATCCGTGCCTTCTACCGTATAAATCGTGCTTGCCAGAGGAGACATTGTTTCCTGCCCGCTACTGGCCATAGGCCCGTTGGGCAACCAATCATATATGATGCCACCGCTTGCCATTAAGTTTACGTTGCTGCCTGCACACAGGCTTGGGCTGGATGGCGATACATGAATAAGGGGTAGCGGATTAACAGTTACTGTCAGAAATGCAGTATGGTAACAGCCATTGGCGTTGAAGCCTTCGATTGTGTAGGTGGTTGTAGTAGTAGGTGTTGTTACCAGTACGGAATTGAGGGTGCCGACCGGTCCATTCGGAAGCCAATTGTAAGTAAGCCCGCCACTTGCCGTGAGTGTCGTGCTTTCGCCCGCACACAGGGCGTTTTGACTCACGGAAGCCTGCACGTTTGGTAAGGCGCTTACAGATTGTGTCAAGTAAGCCTGATTGGCGCAACCATTGGCATCTGTACCTACTACTGTATAGCTTGTGGACGCATTCGGACTAATGGTTAGTGTGGTGCCGGAGCCGATGAGGCTACCTTGATACCATACATACGAAATGCCGCCGGTAGCCGTGAGAGTAGCGCTGTTTCCGACGCATAGCGGCGAGGTGGACGTGTTTGCTTGTATATTTGGCAACGCGTTTACAGCAACGCTTAGGCTTGTTGAATTGATACAACCGTTGGCATCTGTACCGGTTACCGTGTAGGTGCTGAAACTCGTTGGGTTCACCACTGCACTCCCCGAAGAGTAGCTGTAGGTGCTGGCGCCCGACGGAACAATGGTGTAGCTGCTTCCGGTGCAGATGGTACCGCTGGAAGCAGATATGGATGGTGGCGTATTTACGGTAATGTAGCTTACTGTTGCATTTTCGCAGCTATTTGCTGCTGTTCCGGTAATGGTATAGCTGGTTGAGCTTGCAGGGGATACAACATTGCTGCCTCCCGAAAAGGTATAGCTAACAGCGCCCGTAGGCGTCAATGTATGTGTTTGCCCGGCACATAAGGTGGCATCGGCAACCGTAATTAGGGGCAGCGATGCAGCACTAACAGCAAGCGAAGCGACCGTGGAGAGGCCACAGGCCGCGTTTACAGAAAGACTGACACTGGCACTGCTATTCAATGTTACGGCAATACTATTTGTGGTTGAGGCGCCAGTCCAGCCTGCTGGCAACATCCAGTTGTACGACGAAGCACCGGCTATTGGAGTGACGCTGTATATCGCAGTGCTTCCCGAACATACAATGGCAGGACCTATAATGGCGTCGGCCCCATCACACACGGCAACCCGGGCAATTCTGTTTCGCCCGGTTCCCTGGTAGCTGAAAAAGCCACCTGCAATAAGGATCTTTTTATCAGGCTGAATGGCTGTTGAATAGACATTGCCATTATTAAGGTAAGGAATGCCGTCGGCTCCTGCTCCAATGTTGAAAGAAATATCGCGTGTTCCATCTGCCATAAGGCGCACCAACCGCTTAGAGGCGACGCCGTCGTACGACGAGAAGCTACCGCCAAGAATCAATTTTCCGTCAGCTTGAAGCGAGAGTGACATGACCGCTGCATCAGTACCTATACCGGGGTTGAACAAGAGGTCTTTCGAACCGTTGGTGTTGAGGCGAACAACACGTGAAGCCGCATTGCTATTAAAATTTTGAAAGTCTCCGCCTGCTACGATCATGCCATTGGGCTGGATCACAAGGGATCTGATAGTAGCGTCCGCGCCTGTGCCTACGCCAAACGAAGCGTCGGCTGTTCCGTTGGTACTGAGACGCACGATGCGTCCGGCAGCGGAACCGTTATAACTGGTAAAGTTACCGGCAATGATGATCTTACCATCGTTCTGTATAGCAATGGCATGAACTGCGCCATTTGTTCCACTTCCGGAGACAAAGCTCGCGTCGAGACTGCCATCGGTATTCAGGCGCACAACGCCGTTCGCGGTGTTGCCGTTGTAATCCGTAAAATTTCCACCCAATACGATCTTTCCGTCAGGTTGAAGTGCCAAAGCATACACACTTCCATTGAAGCCTGTTCCGGTTAAAAAAGAAGCGTCGGCAATGCCATTGCTGTTCAGGCGTATCACACGGTGGGCGATGCCGCCATTGTAGCTCGTAAAACCGCCGGCGGCCAATACTTTTCCATCTGCCTGAATGGCAAGCGCAAGGACTGTGTCGTTAGTTCCACTGCCCGTTACGAAAGACAAGTCGGCACTTCCGTTGCTGTTGATACGCGTGATGCGGTTGCTGAGGTTTCCGTTATATTTTGTATAAGCTCCTCCCACAAGGATTTTTCCGTCAGATTGCAATGCCAAGGCGTGTATGCTGTTGTTGGCTCCTGTTCCGGCATTGAACCCCGGATCGATGTTGCCATTGGAATTAATACGGGTAATGTAATTGCAGTTGATGCCATCGTAGGTGGCAATGTCGCCACCGGCTATAATCATACCATTGGTTTGAATGCTTATCGTTAACACAAATCCACTTGCACCAGATCCGGTTGAGAAACCAACATCATTGCTCCCGTTCGTGTTTAATCTGATTATACGACTTGCAGCCGTTCCGTTGTATGATGTGAAGTCGCCACCTGCAATGATTTTACCGTCACTCTGTACCGCAAGCGACCAAATCACAGTGTTGTTAGGTCCGCTTCCGGTTGCAAAGCTGGCATCAAGCGTACCATCCGGATGAATCCTTGCCATGCGATTGACGGAAGTACCGTTATAAGTTGTGAAGACGCCGCCGATCAGTATTTTTCCGTCTGTTTGCATCGCTAGCGAACGAATTACGCCGTTGGTGGCATATCCAGGTGTAAACGTTGCATCAGTGCTGCCGTTGGCATTTAAACGGGTTAGGTTATAGCTGGTGGTGCCGTTGAAAATTGAAAATGCGCCGCCAACAACAAGTTTGCCATCAGCCTGCAAAACGAGCGAGCTTACCTGGTTATTGGCACCCGTACAAAGGTAGCTGGCATCTATGCTGCCATCACTGTTAAGACGCACGATCCGGTCAACGAAAACACCATTATATTGTGTGAAAAGACCGCCGACAATAATTTTTCCATCGCTCTGAATAGCAAGCGCGTAAATGGCATTATTGAACCCTGTGCCCGTGTTGAAACCGGCGTCAATGCTACCATCCGCATTAAGGCGTAAAATGCGATTGGCGGTGATGCCATTGTATGATGTGAAGCTACCACATACGACAATTTTACCATCATTTTGAATAGCCAGTTTTCGTACTCCGCTATTGAGGCCGCTACCTATATTGAAGGAAGGGTCAAGAGATCCGTCGGGGTGAAGGCGCGCCAAACGGTTAATGAGCGTCCCGTTGTATCGCGTAAATTCGCCCCCGATCAGGATGTTGCCGTCTGACTGGATGTCGCTGGACCAGACAAGACCATTGGCACCGTCGCCATTGCCTAGCCCGAAATCTCCGGGATTGAATGTTGGATCGTTGAGCCCGGAAACCTGGCTTTGAGTCTGGTATGATAGGAATGTCAGGAGACAGCTTAGCAGAAAAGAAGTTATCTGCTTTTGAGAAAGGAAGTTGTGCATAGTATCAAATAGTCGACGCCTTGAAAGAGGCGGTAAATAGGGCACAACATTAGTGATAAAGACAGAAAAGAATAATACCTGAATGTAGTATAATTGATCAGCCTGTTTACAGGTAGAATCGACAAACACAGGTTTACTTCCTGTTTATAGCATACGGCCTCGCTTGCTTGATGATGATCCGGCGCTGTTTGTTTTCGAGGACTACTTTAAACTCCACATCCATGGCAAAATCTTTATACTCGCCTGGCCATATCCGCATGAGGTCGTAAAAGTGGCGTTTTATAAGTTCCATTTTTTGGGTCAGCTCTTTCAATTCGTCACTGCTGAGAAGCGATGTGCCTGGGCTTAAGCTCGAATAAGAAATCCAGTCGGCAGCCTGTGTATCGTTGTAAAATTCGGAGTCGGTATTCATGTAAGATACCAGCTGTTCGCATACAAGTGTGTTATCGGGCGATACCACTTCGTGTTCTCCTTGCTGCATGTTGATGACAAATCCAAAATCGTAATCGCGGTAGAGGTTCTGGGTAATACAAACGCCATTCACCAGCTCATTGTCGTAGGCTTCGTGTACTAGAATGGCCATCGCTGATCCCTTCTGATCGATACCAAAGTAGCGACGTTCAAAAAAAGCCCGCTCGTTCCACAAACTCGCCCACACTTTTTTAATGGCGCGTTCAATGCTTTTAACGCTATCGCCGCAGATGGCCGAGGTAGAGGAGTAGAGGCCAGCGCCATTGAAGTTGCTTTCGTCTTCGGCATTGGAAGACGAGCGGAACCGGATTTTTTTGTTTTTGAAGTGGCTGATACAATAGCGCGTCACGGCATTCAGCAAGGTGGTATCGAGTGCGGCTTTGTTGATGCGCTTGCGGATACGTTGCAATTGCTTTGAAGCCAAGCTGTCACTCATGGTTTGCTGATCGGCGAGAATAGCAATGTCGCGCCAGATCCCGTGCCGTTTGATATGCCGGTAATAATAACAAAACGGTATGGCAAAGGCTGCCGGTGGTGTAAAGGCGGGTCGGTTTTTTTGTTCGAGTTTTTTGATCTCGGCGAGGTTGCAAACTTTAGCGCCGTATGCCGCCCGGTCTTTATACGAAAGTTTGTTGAGGTTGGCCAGCACACGGCGCAGCGTGTCGAGTTTGGGAACCAGATGCTTGCCGCCAATTGCTGTAGCAGGTGTATAATGGGCAATTTGCCTGAGTTGCACGCCTTTTTGGGCGACGGTAATTTCTACGGGCTTGTTCGCGTAACGCCTGAAGGAGTCAAGATGAAAAGCATTTTTCTGTGCCGCACAGGGTGTATGCCTGTTGGCAGTGAGCAGGCAGATGTGGCTCAAAGGGGTTTGAAATTCGTCGGTAACAACACCTTTGCAAATCGGAAGATCGTTGGAGCTTCCTTTCATGACAAGAATGTATGACGAATAATCTTGTCCTTTGCGAATAGAATCAGCATGCACGAATAACAGGATGCCGTTGCTTTTGCCTTCCACGATGGGCTGATAGTTCTGCGATCGAAACAGTTCGTCGCTGGTCACAACAGCATGCATTTTGGCAATGGCTGCTTTGCGACGCAGAAGCACGGTGGTATTGAGCAATATCTTAAATCGCTGCCCTGTAAACGTGGTTTCAGAAATTTTGTTGCAGAGTAAGCCGATGTATTCTTCGGTAATGTTGTCCGACGGAGCGAACTGAAGAAAGTAATTGCCGGTATTGGTGTTATAGTTAAAGGTTGCCAGAATGTATTTCCGTTTTGGCGACTGGCTGTAGTTGAGGGCATTAAACTGTTCAAGATCATCACTATCGCCGAGGACCTCGGAAACAAAGCGGTAGTGCCATTTGTAGGTTTTCGATTCGAGGTAATAAATGGTGTTACGGTTGATGTCGAAAACCACTTTCACGCATTCGATTCCGTTGAAGTTGTTGCTGAGGGGTTCGCCTTTAAGTAAGTCGAAATCTGCCCGCGAGGTAAGGGCTTTGAGCGAATGCGGCTTTCCTTTTTTGGGAGATTGTGCGCCGAGTGCGAAGCCAAGCAGCAGAAAATAAATCAAATAGGCCGAGGTACGCATCTTATTGCCAGAAATCCGGGTGTTTAGGATGAAGGTAGTAAAATAACGCCAAACAAACTCAGCCTATTGCCTTCTGCTTACAAACTCTTGATGCAATCCACAAAGTATTTCACTTTGTTCTTGTCAGTATCAGGATAGAGGCCATGTCCCAGGTTCGCAATGTAGCGTTGTTTGCCAAAAGCTGTGATCATCTTACGCGCTTCCGCCTCAATGGCTTTTTCATCGGCATACAGCATGCACGGGTCGGCATTTCCCTGCAAGGTTTTCCCATTGCCAATGATGATGCGGGCATCCTGCGGATCGATCGTCCAGTCGAGGCCAATGGTGTTGCAGTTCAGTTTAGCCATATCTGCCAGTGCAAAGTGTGCATCTTTCGCAAATACCGTCACGGGAGCCAGCGGTTCAATGGCGTCGCAAATGCGGGAAATGTATCTTAGGGAAAACTCGCGGTACTGCTCAGGACCCAAAACGCCGGCCCAGCTGTCGAATACCTGGATCATGTCGGCACCGGCTGCCACCTGCCCTTTTAAATAGTTGATGGTGCTTTGGGTGATTTTGTCGAGTAACTGATGAGCCAGTTGAGGTTGCTGGTAAAGAAATTTCTTAGCCTGGCTAAATGTTTTACTTCCGCTGCCTTCCACCATATAGGCCATCAACGTCCAGGGCGCACCGGCAAAGCCGATCAGCGGTACACGGCCATTCAGCGCCTGCTTCGTTAGTTTGATGGCTTGTATCACGTAGTCGAGATCTCCGGCGTCGGAAATGTGCAACGCGTCGATGTCGGCCTGTGTCTTAATTGTTTTTTCAAAATTCGGTCCTTTGGCTTCAATCATCTGGTAAGGCAGCCCCATGGCTTCCGGTATCACGAGAATATCGGAGAAGATGATGGCGGCGTCCACACCCAGAATATCCACCGGCTGCACTGTTACTTCACAGGCCAGTTCCGGATTTTTTACAAACTCGATGAAGTTTTTGGCACGGCTCCGCGTGGCCCTGTATTCCGGCAGGATGCGGCCAGCCTGGCGCATGAGCCATACGGGTACACGTTCTACATGCTCGCCCTTGGCGGCTCTCAATATCAGGTCATTTTGATACATACGGTCAATTTAAAATTTCGTTGAGGTTTGTTTTAATGCGTTTGCAAATGTCGTCTAGCGGAAGATCATTATCGTCGAAACCAAAAGGATCTTCTATTTCTTCGGCAATCAATTCGATGCTGGCAAATACGTACAGCACGATCATCGTGATCGGTATGGTGGTGTATTTAAACTCCGCTCCAAAGAAAAGAGGCAGTGAAATGATATACAAGAAGATCATCTTTTTAAGAAAGATGTTGTAGGAGTAGGGAATGGGCGTGTTCTTGATGCGCTCGCATGCCCCGCAGTTATCGGTAAACGACCGGATCTCTTCGTTGAGCACGATGAGGTGGTCGCCCGAAAACACGTTTTGTGCATGCAGGTCGTATATTTTCGCATAGAGCTGTTTGGCAATGATGTTTGGCCTGTGAGCGGCGCCGGAAAAGGTATCGAGGCTGATACTTTCTGTGGCAGTAAACTCTTCTTGATTATAGACGTCGCGCAGATGGTTCTTGGCGCTGAATACGTAGTTGCCGATCAGGAGACGGAGGTCTTCCCGGTCTTTGGGATCGCTCACCAGTACGGAGAGTTTCAGGGCCAGATTTCGGGAGTTGTTAACGAAAGATCCCCAGATCTTACGGCCTTCCCACCAGCGCTCGTAGGCGGTGTTGGTGCGGAACACCAGCAACATGGAAAGCACAAAGCCCAGGATGGAATGCATGGCCGTAGGGTTCTTACTTTCGGTGTGCAGGAAATGGACCTCCAGCATCACCACTACGCCGGCATAGATGCCTACGCTCACAATCACCGGAAGCAGCACGCGGAAGGTGTCGCTTTTGTGGAATTTTACGATGAGACTGAACCAGTCTTTTGGGTTATAGGTGATCATAGGCCACAAAGGTAGCAGCTTTCGCTGAAGAATTGTCTTGCTTTCGTCATCGCGCTTTATTTTTTTGTAGTTAACTTCTCCATTGCCAAACCAGCAAGGCTTTCAGATCCTAACTTAACAGCCAAGAGCCTGACCAAGCCTGACAACAAAATGTTTGTTCTTCAACACGCGAAATTTCTTTCCGCGTACCGAGGCTTCAAAGGCTTTCAGGTCGGCAGGCTCGCTTAGCCTTAGGCCACAGCGCAGCACACGGAGTGCAGTGGCTTTCGCCAATCGACCGGCCGAGTCGATTTCTACAAACACGTCAGCATAAAAGTTTGTGCAGGTTTTGCAGTTCAACCTGAGAATACCTTGCTGTTGTTGTAAAAGCTTGTAATCTGCGTAATTCCAATTATTGACAAAAGCAGTCCACTCTGTTTTTTCGGCATCGCTAAACGAGTGGTAAACCTGGTAAAGCGTAAGTGTATCCTGGGCCCTTAGTTGGCAGGCGCCAGGTAGTGTAAAACAGAGTAAAATCCAGAAATTCTTCATAATCGGTGAGGATCAGCATAAAAATACGCATATTTTTCGCCGATGGCTTCTAATAGCATGCCGTAATAATTGTGTTTAACATGAATAACCGCTACATTTCCACTTCGTAACCATCCATCAGCTACATGTATATGAAACAGCTTTTCTTTCTTTTTGCCACCTTTTCTGCAATTTTGCAGGCGCAGGCACAACAGCATTATTGTTCTGATTTCAAAGCTGCCCGGGGCGTCAGGGCATCTGCAGTTCCTGCCCGTCAGGCAAGGATCTCTTCTTATACGCCACCGGAAAACAAATACGATCTCAAGTTCTATCACCTCAATATCAATGTCGAACGGAACACACGTTACATTAGCGGAAATGTCGTGAGTAAGGCGCGGGTTGTGACGCCCGTACTCGATTCTTTTGCCTTTGTGCTGCATACCAATCATACCATCGACTCTATATATGTGAATGGTGCCAAGCGGAATTTTGTTCGCCGCGACAGCCTCGTGATGGCAACAGCAGGAACTCCCATTTCGCAGAACACCCTGTTTGATGCTGTCGTATATTACCGCGGTACAGCACCAACAGGTGGCGGCGCTGCCATTGGTGATGGATACACGGCCGGCACGTCCGGTGCCTGGGGCAACCAGGTATCGTGGAGCCTCAGCGAGAGTCTTTGCGCTTACCAATGGTTTCCCTGCAAACAAGACCTTACGGATAAGATCGACTCATCGTGGGTATTTGCCACGACGGATTCTACAAATCTGGTTGGCTCCAATGGCTTACTGAAAAATGTGGTAGTGGTTGGCAATAAGAAACGGTATGAGTGGAAATCACGCTATCCGATCGACTACTACCTGATTTCGGTTGCAACGGCTAAATACAAGCAATACAACTTTTACGCAAAGCCACAGTACCTGGCACCAGATTCTATCTTCATCCAGAATTTTGTTTACGATAATGCGATTAACAATGCCGCCTGGAATACGCAGAAAACAGCACTAAACAAAATGAAGCAAACCATGGAGCTTGAGTGCAACCTGTATGGCATGTACCCATTCTACAAAGAAAAATATGGGCATTGCATGGCGCCTTTCAGCGGAGGCATGGAACATCAAACGATGACGAGCCTCGGCTTCTTTGATTTTGAGATCGACGCCCATGAGCTTGGGCATCAATGGTGGGGCGACAACGTAACCTGCCGCGCCTGGAAAGATATTTTTATCAACGAAGGCTGGGCTAGTTACACAGAGTACCTCTGCCATCAGTACCTCAGTTCGATTTCGGGAAATACAGCTGCGAATAAAATGAATACGGTACACAACAGTGTAATGTCGCAACCAGGAGGAAGTTCGTATTTTACCAATGCGGATACCATGGATGCGGGCGTCATCTTTGATTCGCGTCTTACCTACGATAAGGGTAGCGCCATTATCCACAGCCTGAGGTACGAGATCGATAACGATTCTACGTTCTTCAATGCCATCCGTTCGTTTCAGCACACCTACGGCGGCGGTGTAGCCAGTGTGATTGAGTTCCGTGATTTTATGCAAACCTATACTGGCAAAAATTTTGTTCAGTTCTTCAACCAATGGTATTATGGTGAGGGTTATCCTACCTTCGATGTCAAATGGAACCAAAGCGGCAACACCTTTGTGCTGAAATCCACGCAAACCCAATCCATGCCGTCGTCGGTGCCTTTGTTTAAAACTCCTGTTGACTATAAGATTTCCCGCACGGCCAAACCCGATACCATTGTAAGGCTTCAGCACAATGCCGGCGTGGAGAATTATACGCTAACACTTAGCGGAACGGTAACAGCCATCGCTGTAGATCCCAACAACTGGATCCTGAATAAAGTAATTGGCCCGGTAAAAGACCCAAGCCTGCCTACCGGCGGAACAGTGACGCCAAGCAGCATCGCCGAAGCGCAGGAGCCTTTGGTGTTTCTGGGGCCAAACCCAACCTCGGCCGAGCTCAATGTGTATTTATACAACAGTGCCAAAGCAAGCATCGAGGTATTCGATCTTTCCGGTAAACTTGTTCTCTCGCGGGCTTTTGAAGGCCAGGCAGAGTTTGACGTTTCGAAGTTTGCCAATGGAGTGTATATGGTTACAGTAAAAAATGCCGACGGCAGCCCGATCAAAACCACGCGCCTTGTAAAGAATTAGCAAGGTTCGCGATTGCGTTCGAACGGACCGGGTCTGTTTCCGGATAGTTACCGCATTTTCCCGATCCAGTGCGGAAAGGATGAGAGATGACCAATGTCAGGCGTTTGCTCGAAGAGCCCAAACACAGCACTACCGCTGCCGCTCATGCTGGCATACACAGCACCGGCTTCATATAATTCCTGCTTGGTTTTGGCCACTATCGGGTATTTGGCAAAGATCGATGTTTCGAAATCGTTTACCAATGCATCTTTCCAGCTTGCCACCGGCTGCCGGATAATTTCGCTCAGTGGTATAGCCGGTATAGCTGGTTTCACCAGGCTGTAGGCTTCTTTGGTATTGCTATGCACGTTGGGAAATACTACCGCCACGTAATACCTGCTGAGGTCGAGGTCGAGGTCTTCAAACACGTCGCCTTTTTCGATGGCGTACACTGGTTTGTTGCGGATGAAGAATGCACAGTCGCTGCCCAGTGGCCGGGCAATATCCAGGCGCTCCGCTTCCGTTAAGCCAAGCGAAAACAGAGTATTGAGCTGGTTGATAAAGAAAGCGCAATCGGAACTACCGCCTCCAAGACCCGCGCCCATTGGCAAGGCTTTGTGCAGGTACACGGTAATGGCAGGAAGCATATGCCGTTCCTGTATGAGCTTGTATGCGCGGTAAAGCAGGTTGTCTTCCGTTTTTCCGGCAATGGGAAGTCCGCTCAGCTCGAGGCGAAAGGCGTCCGCATCTCCACGCCGCTCGATCACTTCCAGGGCATCGTTCCACCCAATAGGATAGAACACCGAAACGATGTTGTGAAACCCATCGGACCGTTTTTCGGTGATGTTAAGTCCTAAATTTATTTTGGCGTTCGGAAAACAGATCATGCTGCAAAACTATTCATTTTGAAAGAAATGCGCGTATTGCAATCCCTATTTTGTATGATTATCAACGAGTTACAAGATGTTGGGTTTTCAATTTTTTAGTATCTTTGCCCCCTAACCAATTAAGACACGAATGATATATCTTGATTTCGAAAAGCCAATTCAGGAACTTAATGAAGAATTGGAAAAACTTAAATCAGTTGCCGAAAAAAGCAAGGTAGATATGAGTAAGTCAATCGCGGAACTGGAAGCTAAGATCCAGGAAAAACGCGTCGAGATCTTCTCGAACCTTTCAGCCTGGCAGCGTGTTCAGTTAAGCCGCCATCCAGAACGTCCATATACACTGGCCTACATAGATGCGATTACTAACCATACCTTTATTGAATTGCATGGTGATCGCACCGTGGCAGACGACAAAGCAATGGTAGGTGGTTTTGGTGAGGTCGATGGCCAAACGGTCATGTTCATCGGGCAGCAGAAAGGCGTGAATACCAAAATGCGCCAGATCCGCCGCTTTGGTATGGCCAATCCGGAAGGCTACCGGAAAGCCCTGCGTTTGATGAAACTCGCCGAAAAATTCAATAAACCTATCGTTACCTTTATCGACACGCCGGGCGCCTACCCGGGCCTGGAAGCCGAAGAGCGTGGTCAGGGCGAAGCCATTGCCAGAAATTTATTGGAAATGGTTCAGCTAAAAGTGCCTGTGATCTGCATCATCATTGGTGAGGGAGCCAGCGGCGGCGCTTTGGGCATAGGTATCGGCGATCGTGTTTTGATGCTTGAAAACTCCTGGTACTCGGTAATTTCGCCCGAAAACTGTTCAACCATTCTCTGGAGAAGCTGGAACTTTAAAGAGACAGCAGCCGAAGCGCTTAAACTGACGTCGGAAGACATGAGCCGTAACGGGCTGGTGGATGGCGTGATCCGCGAACCACTTGGTGGCGCGCACAACAACGAAAACGAGATCTTTGCCACAGTGAAAGCCGAAATTCTGAAGCAGCTGGCAGAATTAAAAAAGCTGAATCCGGAAGAACGCATCAACGCGCGCATCGAAAAGTTCGGTGCCATGGGTGTAGTGCAGGATATGGAAGCATGAGCAGATACTAAAGTCAACTAATTAATAATTATAATTTGTAAAATCGTAAACAAACAGAAATATGGCAGACACAGGCGATATTAACGTAGGATCCGTGATCAGAATGAACGGCGAACTAATGCAGATCATTGAATGGCAGCACCGCACACCAGGTAACCTTCGCGCGTTTTACCAGGGAAAAATGAAAAACCTGATCAACGGCAAGCAGCTCGAACACCGTTTTAGGAGTGGCGAAACCGTGGACATCGTGCGGGTAGAGTACAAACAAATGCAGTTTATTTATGTAGAAGGCGAGTTTGCCGTTGTGATGGACAACGAAAGCTACGATCAAATTCACGTGCCGATGATGCTTTTTGGAGATGCTGCCCAGTTTTTGAAAGAAGGCATGGAAGTGAAAATTTCATTTGAAGGTGACAACGTGATCCTGGCCGAAGCACCAACTTTTGTTGTTTGCGAAATTACGTACACCGAGCCTGGTGTAAAGGGCGATACCGCTACCAACACCCTGAAGCCTGCAACCATCGATACGGGTGCTAAAATCAACGTGCCGCTTTTTTGCAACGAGGGCGACCTGGTAAAAATTGATACAAGAACGGCTTCTTACGTGGAGCGTGTGAAAAAATAAGAAAGGATCTATTCCTGTTGAAAGCCTTCTGCCAATCGCAGGAGGCTTTTTTATTCAGGCCAGGCATCGTCGTTGCTTCGTGCGCACGGCATAGCCTGTGAAGAAATGCGTTAAAGGACGATCCTCTTTTTAAAATCAGTTGTACAATAATACCTTTTATGGTTATCTTTAGGAATGCCCCTTATCAAGCAATTATCTTCTCTCATTTCCATGTCGCCTCGCTTAGAGCAGGAGATCCGATCACGAATGCAGACGCTTGTATTTAACAAGGGCGATTCGTTGCTGGGTGCCGGCGAGCGCTGTAATAATCTTTATTTCATTCATAAAGGTCTTCTCCGCGGATATTATTTTACAGATGGGAAAGAGGTAACCAACTGGTTTGCCCAGGAGGGCGAATTTGCTACGTGCTTCTATGCTTTCATTGCCAACAAACCTTCTTTCGAACATATCCAGGCCCTGGAAGACGTAGAATTATCGGCACTTAGTTATGCATCGCTGCAGGAGCTTTACAATCATTTCCCCGAAACCGAGCGCATTGGCAGGCTGGTTACCGAAACGTACTACATACGCCTTGAAGAGCGTCTGCTGGGCCTCCAATTCAAAACGGCCAGAGAACGTTACGAGAACCTGGTAGCCGCCAAACCATTGTTGTTACAGCGTGCGTCGCTGGGGCAGATCGCCTCTTACCTTGGAATTACCCAGGAAACACTCAGCCGCATTCGCGCAGGCCACTAACGTTTTTCGGATACTGTACACGATTTTGACAATTGTCAAAACTTCCTCTATTTGTGCAAACTACTTTTGGTTTTACTTGAAACGGTTCGCATGATGAAATCAAAAACCCTTTTTTTACTCGGTATTGCGCTTGCAGGCGCGGCTTCTGTCTTCTTTATGTCGCCGGTGCGTCAAAGCCAGGCATACCATCACTTTGCCGATTGTCGGCAGTTTCTGGGCTTCTCGAATTTCTGGAACGTAGTTAGCAACTTGCCTTTTCTGCTTGTTGGTATCTCTGGGATGTGTTTTGTGTTGCGTCGCCGGCCTTCAGCAATTCCCCCCGTGGTAGTTGATGCAGCTAGCCTGGTGTTTTTTGCCGGCATTTTTTGTACGGGGTTCGGATCGGCATGGTACCATCTGCATCCGGATAACCACAGCCTGCTTTGGGACCGGCTGCCCATGACAGTGGCGTTCATGGCTTTTTTTTCGGTTGTGTTCCGCGAATGGGTAAATGAAAAAACGGGCACATGGCTGCTCTTTCCGCTGGTGCTGCTGGGTTTGTTTTCGGTGCTTTACTGGCAGTTTACAGAACGACAGAACCATGGTGATCTGCGGCTTTACTTGCTGGTACAGTTTCTGCCAATGATACTTATCCCATTGATTTTGCTGCTGTTTAACAAGAGGATGTATCCTAAACTATATATATGGTTGGTTATCGCGGCATATGTACTTGCCAAAGGCTTCGAAATGACGGACGAGTTGGTGTTTCGTCTGACAGGGATCAGCGGGCATACGCTCAAACACCTCGCGGCAGCGGCATCGCCGGCCATTTATCTGGTTGGCCTTCGCCAAGCACAATATTTACAAGACCTTCGCTTCAGAAACCAACGGCACCAATTACCTCATAACGGCTGATGGCAAAAAATTGTTCTTGTCCAAAAGGTTTGGCAACCAATGTGGCATTGGCCTCGGTGTAGATGTGTACAAATTCCATGGGCTGAGCACTGTTGCCTGTAGCCATAAGCTTGGCAAGCTCGGATGGTTTGTAGAGAAGAGCGTTATAGGTCAGGATTTCTCCATTGTGGTCTGAACAGAGTTTCAGACAAAGTGTTTTAGACCCCGGCTCAATCGTTATCGAGAAACGATGTCCGCTATAAACCTGGGCCAGTTTCTCGTACGATTGCAGAGCCTGGAACTTATAGGGATATTGAATGCCAATGCGCGAAACGCCAGTCACACCAGTCTTAAAGCGCAATTGTAGAGCATAGTGATACACGGTCCGTCAAAGGTAACTTATAGGGCCGCGGGTTGTTGCCATAGATCGTAGCATACCGGCAATACCGCGGTGTCAAACGCTCTCAAAAAGCAGTCAAATTGTTCTTAACTTGTTAATACTTGGTGAAAAAATAACCCAAACAACATTTCTGTTTATGAATACCTTAGATCATTCGATTAATTTCGTTTGGCTCCCAAAATGCCGGACTTTTCGGTCAATAGCAGGTAAAGTGAGGCCTTGCAAAAGCGAGAAAACGCCCGGTTCTAAATATATTTGCTTATTATTATAATCCTAAGAGGTCTGCTCACTGGGTATGTGGTTTTTGATTACAATCATCTTGGCTTTTTCGGCACTGTTGTGGTTTGCTTTTCGGCATGTTTCCGCGTTCAGTTTCGAGAACATCAATAGTCTTGGTGACGATCAGATCGTGATTAAAAAAGCACGCATACTTTCTATATGCGCCATTGTTCTTAACCTTGCCATTGATTTCTTTCATCGTCACTTCAACAGCGGTTATGTAATCGACTGGTATGTGAATGTTCTTGCCACCCTGGTGGCTGTTATCGTGTTGGCCTACACCTATCGCCAACCGGTGAATATCAAAATCCTGGCCTTCCTGAAAAAAGGCGCCTATATTCTTATTTGTGCCATTTACATTTATCGCGCCAGCATCAACCACTTTGATCCCGCTATTTCTACCGAGGTATGTATCATCTTCGTCTATTCACTGATCATCTTTTCCGATCTGCGAAACATTCTCATCTTCGTCGGTTTCGTTGGCATCGCTTCGTCGCTCGTGGTATATTTCATCCCCGGCTCCGGAGAAAATAAAACAATTTTTATATCGGCTACGCTGCAGGCATTGCTGATGCTTTTCCTGTTTATTTTTATCGAAAGCAAGAAATTATCGAAAGTATTGTTTTCGGATATCATCCTCAGCAATTCACAGTACCTCATTTTTGTAGCCGACAATCATGGCAAAATAATCTATGTAAACCGCTTTGCCAAGCAGGCCTTCGACATCGATCAGGAACATGTTTTAGGGAATGATTGGGGGAAGTTTACCGGAACGGCGGCCAATGAAATTCCCGTTTACCGGCAACAACTGGTAAACAACATCAAAAAAGGGATTTCTATTAAACGGCAGCAACGCCTAACGGATCCAAAAACAGGCGCCGAAAAAGTTATTTCCTGGCGCGAAACACCCATTGGCCAAAGTTATATGTTGCTTGTGGGTGAAGATATTACCGAAGAGCTGAAACAGAACGAAGAACTGGAAAAATTGTCGCTGGTAGCTAAAACGGTTAATAACGGTGTGGTGATTACCGACGCCGATAACCGCATTGAGTGGGTAAACGATAGTTTTCTGAACCTGATGGGCTACACGCTCCCTGAGTTGATCGGCAAACGTCCTATCGACGTGTTTTCGGGGCCTGGTACGGATCAGGAGATACGCCGGAACATTCAAAGGCAGGGCTTGTCGAAAGATGTCGAGTTCATGCAATATACCAAAGACGGTAAAGCGCGTTGGTTGCTGGTGAATAATTCCAGTATTTATGACGAGAAGGGAAAATTGATCCGTCAGGTAGAGATCATTACCGATGTTACAGAACGCAGGTACCTGGAGCGTCGGTTCAGTTATATTCTGCAGAATGCGAGCGACATCATCTACACATCTAATGTTGCCGGAAACTTCGATTTTGTCAATCCAACCGTAACACAAATTCTAGGTTACGAGCCTGAAGAAATTCTCGGCAAGCATTTCTCAACCCTTATTTGTGAGGAAGATAAAGAGCGGGTGAGCGAGTTTTACTTCCGTTGCTTTCGGGCAAAAGAAAACGACACCTACCTCGAGTTTCAGGCAGTTGCAAAGGACGGCTCATTGGTTTGGGTTTCGCAAACCGTTAATTTTATTTTTGATGAACATAACAATATTACGGGCTTTCAGGCAATTGTAAGGGACATTACCCTTGTGAAAGAAGCAGAACTCGAAAAGATCCGGAAATATGAGCGCCAGCAACGATTCAATAAGGTTTTGGCCGATTTATCGTTGAAGCCTTACGAAACGTATGGTTCGCTCGACAACTTTCTCGCCAGGCAGTGTTACGAGCTTACTACTGCACTCAATACCCACCGTGCAGGCCTTTGGTTTATGGATGGAGAGCGCTTTTTCCGCAGGTGTGTGCATTCGCTTCATCCCGAAAATGGGGATGGAGAAACCGAATTGTTTCGCGATGAGTTCCCGGTTTACTTTTCAGCCATTGCGTCGGGTCAGGTGCTTAAGGTCGATGATGTAACAACCCACCCGGCTGTCGCTGAGTTTGGCGGAAACTACCTGGAAGCAGCCGATATAACGGCGATGATGGACATGCCAATCCTATTGGATGGAAAACTGATAGGTATTGTATGCTGCGAAGATACTGGTGGCGTAAGGCATTGGACGGAGGAAGAAGAGGCTTTTGTGAAAGGAATGGCCGATTTGATCGCCATAAACCTGGAAGCGGACAAAAGACGTATGGTGGAAAACGCCATTAAGGAAAGCGAAAACAATTTCAGGCTCCTCAATGAAACCATCGACGATGTATTTTGGCTTTACGACCTGGTCGAACATCGGATTCTTTATGTGAGTCCGTCCAGCGAAAAAGTGCTTGGTATTGCACCGCAGGAATATTATAAAACCGATAACTATTGGGTAAACTACATTCTAGACGAAGATAAGCCGATGATCCTGAAAGCGCACCAGGTCATTGAGGAAAAAGGCTATTACGAAGTAGAATACCGGATCCGTAAACCGGATGGAAACATTCACTGGATCTACGAGAAATCATTCGGCATTAAGGATGGCACTGGCAACTATGTGAAAAGTTCAGGCCTGTGTTCGGATATTACGTCGCGTAAAGAATCGCAGGCACTCATCGAAAAACTCTCGCTGGTAGCCGAAAAAACAACCAACTCCATCATCATTACCAACAACAAGGAAGAAATTATATGGGTGAACCAGGCTTTTGAGAAACTAACGGGTCATCGCTTCGAAGACGTTATTGGCAAAAACCCGAGCCGCTTGTTGCAGGGTCAGGAGACCTCGCCCGAATCGCAGGAAGCTATCCGCGAGATCCTGAGTAATAACCGCTCGGGCCATGTTGAGATCGTTAATTACAACAAAGAGGGGCGGGCATACTGGACGAGTCTGCAGATAGATCCGGTATTTGATGCACATGGCAACTGCATTTATTACATCTCGGTTGAGAGCGACATTACCAGCCAAAAGCAGGCCGAACTGGAACTTAAAGAAAGCAAAAACAAACTCGACGGTTACGCGCGCTACCTCGAGCTACAGGACACTGTAAAAGGCAGGCTCATTCATTCACAGAACATGGACGAGATTACCAGCAACGTACTCGGTTTCCTTGAAAGCAGGTTGTCGTCTGTCGCTTACTTATCGCTTTTTGTGATTGACGAGAAGAAACAAAATCTCGTGGGCAAGCGCTATCTCAAAGGCGAAATGGAGCGGGAGGTACTTAACCTCAGGCATGTAAAAAGCTATGAGACATTGCGGGCAGGAAACATTTACATTGAAAATGACCTCGGCGAATGCAACGAAGTGTCGGAGTCTGATAATTACCTTACAGGTATTGGCGCCCGTTCCTATATCGTGTTTCCGTTGATGAGTCTTCAGGAATTTATCGGTGCAATGGCGGTAGCGTTTTCGGAGCCGTACGCGCTCACGTCGTCGGAAGAAAGCAGTTTGCACGACATCAGCTCAATGCTGTCGGTAACAGTGCGCCAGGTAATGCTTAAAGAAAAGATCTTTGAGCAGAACAAGGATCTGAACGACAGTTTGAAATATGCTCAGAATATCCAGGCATCGATTCTCCCATTGAGCATTAACCGCGGCATCGTTCACGATACGGCAATCGTTTATTTGCCGAAGGCCCATGTAAGCGGCGACTTCTATTGGTTCGAAGAGGTGGACGGTAACATCTTCCAGGTTGTGGGCGATTGTACCGGGCATGGCGTTCCGGGTGCTTTCCTCACATTACTGGCTAATACGTTGCTTCAGAAAAATATTGTCGAAGCCAAACTAACATCACCGTCGGCGATCCTCCAGAGAATCGACGAGGAAATTTATTACATCCTCAACCGAAACTCCGGCCGACAGGTGCGCGATGGGATGGAGCTTGCCATCAGTGTAATCGATAGTAAAGAACGTACCCTGACGTTTTCGGGTGCCGGTATTGGTCTTACATGCTTTGCCGGTAACGACGAGCCGCTCATGATCCGAGGAAGCGCCGCGCCTATTGGAGACTATCAAAAAGACGATGCGGTGTTCAAAGATACCGTACTTCAGCTTCAGGGAGGCGAGCAATTCTTTATGTATTCAGATGGCTACCAGGATCAGCTCGGTGGTCCCAACAACAAACGGCTTAGCAAAAAAACATTTCTTGCATACCTGAGTGAGATTCGCCGCCTGCCAGCCCTGCAACAACAGGAAGTGCTGATGTCGAATCTGCGCGCTCACCAAAGGCAATACACACAAACAGACGACATTACCGTACTAGGATTCAAAATCAGATAACATGAAAGATATTCAGTATAGAAAAACCGACGAAACACCATTACTGGATTTCAGAGCCGATGGTCAGCTTATGATCGAAGGCGTGTCCATTCCCGAAAACGTGCATAAATTTTACAAGCCAGTGATTGATTGGCTGGGAGAGTTGGGCAGCGAATTACCTGCCCATATTACGCTCACGTTTCATATCGAGTACATGAATACTTCCTCTACACGTTTTTTTGTTGATATTATAAAAAAAGTAAATAGTTTTTCGGAATCAGGTTCTAAAGTGGAGCTTATCTGGCTCTACGATGCCGAAGATGAAGACGCCATGGAACTTGGCGAAGAGTTAGCTTACTCTGCCCAGGTTGCGTTTGTGTTTAAAACTACCTGATGCAACAGTGAAGAGAAGCATCATACTTGCAGGCTTTGCCTGGTGTTTTACCGCTTTCGTTTCCGCGCAAAATCAGGATACGTTACCCGACCCTGTATTTATACAAGGTACCGGAAGCATCATGAAACTAAAACCAGATGAAAGCCATAATGTCATTACAACATCGTCAAACCTTTCGGAGCTTGATGTAAACGAGGCTCCCAGTGTTATCTCGGTAATCAGCAGCAAAGAAATTGAAGATCTGGGCTATCCCGATCTGGCCGATCTTTTAAAGTTATTTCCGGGCATCCAAATGGCTTCAGATGTTCAAAATTGCAATGCCATCGGTATTCGGGGTAATTGGGCCAATGAGGGAAAAGTATTGTTTATGATCGACGGTATCCAGGTAAACGATATGGCCTATGGCAGTGTAGCTCTGGGGTATCGCTTTCCTACCGTCAACATTTCAAGAATTGAGTTTATCCGCGGTTCAGGCTCTTCTATTTATGGCGGTTTAGCCGGACTTGGTGTGATCAATATCGTCACCAAAAAGGGTCAGGAATCGGCAGGTCATAGTATGATAACGAGCCTCGGGGCGTCTGGAAAGTCCTTCAGTCAGGCCAGGATCTCTTATAATTACGGCGGTCAAATCATCAAAGGGGTGGAGCTCAGTGTAACAGGTATGGTAAATGCTGGCAATTTAAGCAACATGTATGTAACACTCCCGGATTCCACACCTGTTAGCTTCAAAGATTCAACTCTTGTGAATACTGTGCACATCAACTTTCAGGTAAAGTACAGGCGGTTGCGTTTTGTGCAAACTTATGAGGACTACAACTGGCAATCGACCTACGAGCCTATCGCTTCTCTTTACCGGATGTCGCACTCCGAAATATCAAACCAATTCAAGTTCCGCAACCTGAGTGTAACCCCTTACCTCTATTACAAATGGCAAATCCCATGGAATACCCAATACGGCGACCCCTCGGTGTACGACCGCCAGAACATTATTGCCAGTCGCACGTCGGGCGGGTTTACTGCTAACTGGAGTTACAGGAAAAACTTTAGGATTGTAGGTGGCCTCCAGTATTACAGCGACTTTATGCGGTTTTACCGCAAACGGATGTTGCTTGTCAACGGAGATCCCGATGCACGGTACCAGGGACTGGCTGGCTTTCTCGAGGCCAGTTACGCGACGCCTTTTGCGAATCTGTTTGCCGGTGCACGTATTGATCAATACGGACAATTTTCGCCGGTAACTGTTCCACGCTTTGCTGTTACCAAAGCATTCAAATACTGGCACTACAAACTTATTTACGGAAAGGCGTTAAAAATACCGACGCTTCAGAACATTAACCTGAGTTACCAGGGAAACATTACACCGGAAAATATGACGGAGCTTCAGGCAGAGCTGGGAGTACAATTCAAAAACTTCAGCTTCTCGGCTAATGTTTTTGATAACCAGATCCGTAACTATATTTTTTACAGCTACAACCTTGCAACCTTTACGGAATCTTACCAGAACAAGCCGGGTTTGGTAGATGTGGCAGGTATCGAGCTTACCGGTGGCCTGCGCTTAAAAAAGATTGCCGGTACAATGAGCTATTCCTATTACAACAACCGGCACAATGATCTCACTGAGATTATGGCCGATACGCTCGACCCGATGGCTGGCAACCTTAGTTTTTCGAAGCACAAACTGAGCGGCTATCTGTCTTATAAACTAAATAACAAATACACGTTGTCGCTTTCAAATATTTTCCGTTCGAAGGCCTCAGCATACGTGCAGGTGAATGCCACTTCCGGCGAATACGATCGCGTTTGGTTCAGGCCTACGAATATGCTTACCATCGGAATCTTGCGGAGCAACTTACTGGGTTTTCTGGATTGCTACCTTGGGGTACGCAATGTACTCAATACAACTATTTATAAACTTTATCCTTACCAATCGGGCTATCAGCCAACGGCCGATATGGGCCGGGAATTGATCTTTACCGTTCGGTTCAGGTTTTAAAATTATGCGTCGGTTAATATTCATATCGGTAATGCTGCTTTGTGCATTTCATGCAAAGCCGCAATACTTTTATGACGACCGGTCACTGATGAACCAGCTGGCGTTCGAGAATTCCGAGTTATCGGACAGTTACCGGCAACTGAGATCAGATCGCTTTGTACCACAAAAGGTTGCTCAATTTCTGCAAACGTATCCTATTGCTTCGGGCAATTATGCAAACGTAAAGGATCTGCTGAATTATCACATGCTTTCGGCGCTTCACAACAGCCTGTCGGGCGATGCGCGGCAGACCCTTTACAATGTTCACATGGCCGAAAACCTGTCGCAGAAGAACGGCGATCTTAGCCAGCAACAAGTAAATCGCATGGAGTCGATTGTTTACAGTCGCCTGGGACTACTCGACGAAGCCAATCAGTTTTCGGAACTCGCGGCATTAGAGGAAAAGCAACGCGAAGAGCGAATGCAGATCTACTACCGCGAGGCGAACAACCTGAACCGGCAGGGAAAATACAGGGAGGCGATAGCGATTTTGGAACAATACCTGCCACTTTCCCAGTCTGTTTCCGACTATGATTATCACCGATGGTTGGAGTTGCTGACACAAGTTGCTGAAAACAACAACGACAATGGGCTGGCGTTAAACATGTTGCTAAAACACGATACTCTTCTCGGTTCGCTCGACCAGAGCCGGAATTTATTTAGCAAAAAGATCTACTACCAAAGTGATACGCTCAACGCTGCCGACATTCGCCTTCTCAAAATCATTTCGGCTAATAATTTGGGTATCGTTTATCAAAAACTGGGAGATCACCTTGCTTCCGAAAAATTTCTGCTACGTTCCATTCGCTTACTGACGGAAAGAAAGTATGCCAGCCCACTAAAGGCAGATATTGAAACGAATATAGCACTTACCTATACGCATTTGAAGCGCTATGCTGATGCCGAGAAGCATTATCAGGCCGCCTACGCGGTTTACCGGCGCGAGAACAACAAAGCACGCCAGGCTGTGTTGCTGAATATGCTGGCTAAAAACAGTTTGCTGGGCTTGCAATCAGAGCTGGCAGTGAATTTTGCAGAGGAGTCGCTGGCACTCTCGTTGTCGTCCAACGATTATGACAATGCATCCGATTCGTATTTTATTCTTTCTGAGATCTATGCTTACAATGCAGACTACAATAAATCTCAGTTGTACTACAAGGAATTTACCAAGTTCAAGACACTGCTCGACCAAAAGGCGGCAGCCAGTGCAAAGGCCCGGGAAAGTCACGTTAAGAGTCTTACGGTACTGGGTACCGAAATCTCCGATGAGATAGAAGCTGCTGAGAAACGTCAGCTTGAACTTATTCGCTTTAAACTGGAGTCGAACCAACGTGACCAGGAACTTCTGCTCTTGAAAAAAGACAATGAAATCAAAGCCCAAAACCTGCTAAACCAAAAACTGGAGCGGGAGCAGGCCGAAAAGTCGTTGGCTCTGGTAAAAGAGCAGCTCGAAAAACATAAGTTTGAAGAAAAATACAATGCAGCGCGGCTCGACCGTGAGTTGAAACTGGCAGAGAGCGTGGCTTACAAGAACCAGGTGGAACTGCTCAACTCGCAAAAAGGCCTTATCATGAAAGATAATATTTTGAAGGCCAAAGAGCTCGACAACACAAGGCGCACACAGTTTTTCCTGTTCACGGGGATCTGTCTTATATTCCTTTTTTTAGTGTTTGCGCTTTATGCATTTTTCAGGAACCGTAAACAAACAGCCATCATACGCCGCAACGTTGCCGAATTGCAACAGCTTAGCGGAGAGCTGCAGCAAACCAATAGCCAATTGGCATCGAAAGTTGGAGAGCTCGATCAGCAAAGGAAGATCGTAGAAGAGAAGAATGACCTGATCATTGACAGTATAAATTACTCTTCACGCATACAAGCATCGCTATTTTTAGGCGAAACACAACTGCGCGACCTCTTTGCCTCGGCGTTTGTGATCAATTTACCCCGGGATATCGTAAGCGGCGATTTTTACCTGGTGAAAGAGCAAGGGCACCTCACCTATGTGGCGATGGTGGATTGCACCGGACATGGAGTTCCGGGCTCACTGATATCCATTATTGGTTATCAGGAAATAAGCTATTTGATAGAGTCCGGCTATCCGGATCCTGCCGAATTATTAAGGAAACTCAACCAGCGTGTAAACCGGCTGGTGAACAATCATCAAGGCATGGGTTCGGACGGCATGGACGTGATGTTGCTGGAGATCAACCGCCAAACCAGGCTGATGCGTTTTGCCGGGGCCCGCGGCTACCTGATGTTGCAGCATGGAGACGAAATGCGCGAGTTTAAAGGCGATCGTATTTCCATCGGCGAGCGCGTAGGTGATGATATCGCCTTTACAACACATGCCATACAGCTCGATGCCGAAGACACATTATACCTCTTTACCGACGGTTACCAGGATCAGCAGGGTGGTGAGTCCGGAAAGCGATTCGGATCTAAAAAGTTCAAAGAGTTGATAAAAACCTGCCCGGGCCTTCCGATGGAGGTACAAAAGCAACGTTTCCTGAAAGCTTTTGAAGAGCATAAGGGCAATATGAAGCAAACCGATGATGTTACTATACTGGCCCTCCAACCTAAATTCACCGAATATTCAATGAAATCTATGATATATCAAAATCCAAAAATCAAAGAACAACTCTACACCGTGGTACAGCGTGAGAAAATGCCGACGAACCTGGTTGTAGTGTACGGAAAAATCAATCAGGAAGTGATTGTTTCTACCATACGGCTGATTGAGCGTAAACTGACGCTCGAAAATTATTCCAGAAACCTAACCACGCGTGTGAAAATGCTGAGTACTGAAATGATGCAGAATGTACATAAACATCAGATAGCGAGCCAGCAAATCACGCCATACTTTATCATCAGTACTGATCACGAACAACTTTGGTTGTGCTCAGGTAATGTGGTGGACGCCGGGCGTAGAGATTTCCTCGCCAGTCATCTGGAACGGTACAGTAGCCTTGGAGCCGGCGAACTAAAAGGTATTTACCTCGATAGTTTTGCTAATGCCAGCCTGAGCCCCGAAGGAAACGCCGGACTTGGCTTGCTGACAATATTGTACAAATCAAACCAGAAAATTGCCTATGATATGATCCAGGTTTCGGATAGTGCATATCATTTCAACCTGGAAGTTTCCCTTCCAATTAATACATCCTATAAAAACGATTAGCATGATGAATGAATATAAAATAGAATCTACGGAGACAACCCCGGATATCATTTTCAATTTCTCGAACGAAGAACTTTTGATTACAGGCGTTTGCGCTCCCGAAAATCCGCTTCTTTATTTCAAAGACCTCGATGCAACCCTGCTGGAATATAAAACCCGCCACCATCGACTGGCGATTCGTTTTCGTTTCGATTATTTCAATACAGGAACGTCGAAATATGTATTGGGCCTTCTCAAGTCACTGAAAGCAATGCCGGAAGATCAGTTTCATACAGAAGTGTTTTGGTATTACGACGAGGACGATCTCGAGATGCTTGAAAATGGAGAGATTTTTGAGGAGCTTTCAAAGATTAAATTCACATATTTGCATAACTAATATTATTTGTTTTGAAGAGTCTGTTAAAACATTGTAGCCTGCTGATTTTTGTTTCGCTTGCTTTCGCCGGATCTGCGCAGGTAAAAGAACTTAAGCTGGGCGACGTGCCATCGCCACTAATCCTGTTGTCGGCAGAAAACAACGTTGACATGTTTGGCTTTCCTTACAAAAACCGATTGCTGTATATGCGATTTTGGCTGCCCGATTCCGCGGTCACTGCAACTGATTTCAATAAGCTACGCTTGCTGTATAAACGCAACCAACGCGAGCAGTTCAAATCAACCGAAGGTTTCGAGGTAATGCTGGTAACACTTAACGACAACATGGAAAGTTGGCAAAACGCCATCGCGCGCTACAAAGTGCAATCGCTTAAAAATTACATGGCGCAAAAAGGACGTGATGAATACTATCTCAGGCAATTTCAAATCGGCGTACTTCCTCTTGGTATTTTGTTCGATGAAAAAGGGCGAATCCAGGCCATTAACCCTGAGCTAGCGTATGTAGAGACATTTGTTGACCGGTACAAGATCCCGTCGCTGAAAGAGGCTAACAATATTGCCGCGAAATTAGCGCAAGGCGATACGACTCTGGCATCGATATCAGATCAGACGCTTTACATAACCAATGCCCAGAAGGACACCATACAGCGTGTAAAGACAGATGCCAATGGTGTATTCGTGGTACATAATGTAAGCAAGGAGCAAAGCATTACCATCAACGTTCCCGGTTCGGCAAAGATCGACACCACGCGCGAGCTTTTGTTAGCAGATCTCGAAGGCAGTTTGATCAACGATTTCAATCATACACCACTCGGTTACAACCTTACCATCAGTCGTACCATCATCAATGGCCTGGCTTACCCGTATGAACTAAAGAGCCTTTACTTCTCCGAAAATCTTTTTAAGTCAGGGCAAAACACATTGACCGAAGATGTAAAAGGAAAACTCGACCGGATTGTCGCATTGCTACAACAAGATAAGGCACTCAGTGTAGAGATCTTGTCTCATACCGACTGTCGGGGAAGCAATTCGGCTAACATGGCTTTATCAGTTCTGCGTGCCAATTTATGTGCCACTTACATTTACCATCATGGCATTCAAAAAGAACGCATCAACACCATCGGCTACGGCGAAACGCAGCCCCTAAATCACTGTGTAGATGGCGTGACGTGTTCCAACGAAGAACTCGAAATGAACCGGCGAGTGGAATTCCGCTTTTACAAAACCAAGCCCGAGTAGGGCTTGGTTTAATCAGAGTGTGTTTTAAAATTCGAGTCGGTAGCTCAGCACCGGGATTAGAGGCGCCTGGTACCAGTATTTAATACTGCCGGTGTTGAGATCGAAGTATTGTCCGGCAATATTTTTCCGGTTCATGACATTCTGGATGTCCAATGCCAATGTGCCGGTTACTTTTTTATAGTTTCGTTTCACGCTGATCCTTATATCGAGGCGATAGTAATCCGGGTTCTTTTTTTCAAACGTATTCGCATCGTCCCATACCGTTTCGCCTTTCGCAACGGATGCGTTGAGATCGATTGGCGTATAGCGGAGGCCGCCTGTGTACACCGACTTAATATTGAAGCCGATCACGCGGTTCTTGCGCTTTTCAGACAACGTCCATTCCTTGCCACCGGTAATGGTTAACGCGTAGTTCGTATTGAAGCGGGTGTTGTACCATTGGCCGTTGGCGGCTTTGTATTTGGAGTCGTAGAGCGAGCCACATATGAGGTAATAGAAGTTACGGTGCATAAAGCGCTCATAGGTTAGCTCAAGCCCGTAGTTGCGGCCAAGTCCTTTGTTCGTTACAGCTTCAGTTACAAAGCCGTCAATGGAATTAAGCACAGAGAATGTGCTCGTAGAATCCTTGCTGATAGGTGCATTGTATAGATGCTGATAGTAAACCTCCGTTTTAATGTGTGAAAAACTGTTGATGTTCCAGTCGTATCCCAGCACGAAGTGGTGGGCTTTGCTCAACCCAACTTTTTCATTTGGTTTTGAAATGTTTCCATCGGCTGTTTGTACCTGGGCAAAATAGGTGCCCAATGGTTGAAGTTGGCTATGCAGACCGTAGCCAAAACTCACATTGTTTCGGGGGTTGACTTCGTAACGCACCGAGGCACGCGGTTCCAGCGAATTGGAATTGTTAAGGAAAAGTTGGAAGTAGTGCAGGCCAACATTGGTGGTGAGCTTATCACTTACTTTGTAGTTCCATTGAGCGAATGCCTGTGCCGTTTGCGTATTGCCTTTGATATGAATACGGGTCAAAAGGACAGTGGTGTCCTCTCTGTCTTTCTGTGTAAGGTTATAACCCAGTCTATTTAGAATGAAGCCGGCACGTACGTTGCTGCGCGCGCTTATTTTCTTCGTATAAACACTCGATAGGGTAATCTTGTCTTGTGTAAACTGGTTTTCATATTCTTTCGTTAGGGTGGTCAAATCGGTCATCATCTTTTCTTCTGTGTAGCCGTTTTGCACACCTGAAAAAACCAGGGCTGTTTTCAGATACGATTGGTTGTTGAACAGTTTGGTATTGGTAAGGCCAACAGCGCCGGTATTGCTGTAAAAGTTAGTAGTGAGCCGCGTAAAACTGTCCTCTTTCCATTTGGTGGAATCTTTGTCGGCGCTCGTCGTTTGGCTGCTTAACCCCGCAAAGCCGAATACGGAGAATGTGCCCAATTTTTTGGTAGGCAATCCCACGTTAAATGACAGATCCTGGAACAGGGTGTTGGCGTCGCCAATGGGTACACCAATTTTTCCGAGTAAATTGAGCGTTGAGTAACGGTAGTTAACCAGGTAGGAGCCGTCGTAACCTTTTTTGAAAGGGCCTTCAGTAGCCACATCGATACCTAGCACGCCAGCCTGGAATGTGTATTCATGCTTCTGGTTATTCCCCTTCCTTAGCTTGAGGTCGAAAACACCTGATAACGCATTTCCATATTCCGCGGCAAAGGCGCCGGTGGAAAAGTCGGAATTTCCGAGCAGTTGTGAGCTGATGATGGCAATGCCTCCACCCGACGTGCCTACACTTGAAAAGTGATTTGGGTTTGGAATTTCCACGCCTTCCATGCGCCAGAGCAGTCCGTTGGGTGAGTTGCCCCGTATCGAAATAAGGTTGCTGCCGTCGTTTCCACCTACTACACCTGCAAAAGATGTTGCCATCCGTCCGGGATCGTTCACTGCCGCCGCAAATTTTTGCGTTTCTTCCACCGAAAAAGCACGTGTACTTACCGTGGACATGTCGTTGAGTGGCTTGTTCTTTTCTACCTTCGCGCTCACCACTATTTCAGACATGGTTTTGATGTCTTCTTCAAGCGATACGTTAAGGACAAGCTCTTTCCCCGCGTTTACGGAAAGATTTTGCATAAACGCCTCTTTATAGCCAATGAAAGAAATTTTAAGTGTTTGTTTTCCCACCGGCACTTTCTCGAACCGGAATTGCCCGGATTCGTCAGTACTTACACCCAGCAAAGGCTCGGAGTTAACGATAACCACCACGGCGCCGGGTATCGGTGCTTGCGAAACCTTATCGACAACCGTTCCCCTTACTGTTTGGGTTGGCGTTTGAGCCTTCAATCCGCTTGAAAAACCAAGTGCCAGGCAGGCAGAAATTATGAAATGTTTGTAATGCCACATAAGATATATGAATTGGTAAGCGATTAATTGACACTGATGAGTTTTCCAGATCCACTGATTTCCGAGTTAACGGTTGGGTTTCCGGAGTACCGTACATTTCCGCTACCGGAGATATCGACATTCAGCTGTTTTTCGACATGCACGCTGGCGTTCCCGGCTCCGCTCATGTGTACCGTGCAGCGTTCTGAGCCCATGCTGATCAGATCCAAATCGCCGGCTCCGCTGGTTTGCAGGGTTTGCGTGGTTGTAAAACCGCCCGATATAGTGAGGTTCCCTGCTCCGCTCAAATCAGCCTTCAATTCCGTTGCATTGAGCGAAGCCAACTTTACGGACCCGCTGCCGCTGACACTCACATTCAATGCACTCGTTTTTATCAGATTTGTCGCCTTAAGGTCTCCGCTACCGCTCACATCTATGCCGTAAAGGCTCGGAGAGTGTACGGTGATGCGTATAGCATCGTAATGCCATAAGGTTTTCTTTGAGTCGATGTGTAGCTCTGTTCCTTCTACCTCGATGCGTAGCTCATCATGAATATTGGATTGCGCGTAAACTTCTACATAGTAAACACTATCCTGCGTGTAATCCACGTCAGCATCAATGGATAGGGCGATACGGTCGAAGCCGCTGGCATTGTATGTTTTCGAAACGCTTTCTCCGCGGCCTTTAACCGGAATGATCGATTTTTTGTTGCAGGATGCAAGTGCAATGGCGCAAAAAGAAATAATGGCAATGGTTGATGTTTTCATAAGCATAATAAGTTGTTATATACTTAAGACAGCCATACCTTGCCTTACCCCTATGCCCGGCATCTTTTTTTTCCAATTTTTTTCGGAGACAGGAAAATGTCGTGATCTGTCGTAGCACCTCGGTGGCAATACATACAGTAACGCACTTGAGAGTGCTACAAGGCTCTACCAGGTGGTTTTAGAAAAACTTAATATAAAAGTAAGCACAAACGCTCACTTGAAGATGTTGCCAGTGAAACTTTCGCCCCGGTAGTAACCGGAAAGAAACCGGTATGCGCTTACCACTGCGCAAAAGCTCAGGCGCTTTCGGATCGTCAGGCGAGAACCTGCGCCCTATCCGTGATTCACCAGGTTAGAAGACCGCCCGACAGGGTCACGTTTCCGGCTCCGCTCCGCTCCGTTTCCAAATGTTGGGCATTGCGCGAAGCCAGTTTTACGGATCCGCTACTGCTGGCATCTATTCCATAAAGACTCGGAGTGTTTACGGTGATGCGTATGGCTTCGTAATTCAAAAAGCTTGTTCGTGACCCGATGGATAGCTTATCATGGATATCGGATTGCGCGTAAACTTCAGCATAGTAAACACTACCCTGCATGTAATCCACGTTGGCATCAATGGATAGGGCGATACGGTCGAAGCTGCTTGCATTGTGTGTTTTCGAAACGCTTTCTCCGAGTCCTTTAACCCGAAGGATCGATTCTTTATTGCAGGATGAAAAGGCAACCGCGCAAAAAGAAATAATGGCAATTGTTAATGTTTTCATAAGCCTATTACGATATTATATACTTAAGGCAGCCATCTCCGGTTTTACCCCTATCTCCGGCAGCCTTTTTTTGATTTTTCGGAAACAGGAAATGCCAGAATCTGTTGTAACATTTCTGTGTAAATGCATGCAGCAGCGCACTTAAGGGTCCTACAAGGCCTTACGTGGTGGTTTTAGAAAAACTTGACATAAAGGCGGGCGCCAACCCACATCTTCGTGGAGTTGCCCGTGGAGCTTTCGCCCCAGCGGTAGCCAGGAAAGGAAAAAAATAAGTCAGAAGGCTCATTGCCGCCAGCATTAGGATTGTAAAAGTTGACGGTTGGTCCTGCGCCGATCGAGAACCTGGATAGCGCCTTGTATTCAATACCGGCAAAAGCCCTGGCGAGTAGATTATTCCGAAAAGTGCCGCTGCCTGTATGTTGTATCTGGTGCGCGCTTACCGTTGCGCAAAAACGCAGGCGCTTTCCGATCGTCAGGCAGGTACCGGCGCCATAGCCGTATGTTACCAGAGCAGTATTGGCATAATTCACGCCTGCTGTAAAAATAGTGTAAAGGCTGCTGGTGCCGGTTGCAAAGGCAGCGTTTCCAAATAGCAGCTCGTCGCTGCCTATTTCCAGTTTACGGTAACCTTTCTTCACGTAATTAAAAAAGCCGATAGAAACACCTGAAGAAGTATCGGCAACGTTCCATAAGCCAAGCTGCACACCTTGTAATGTTCGCGCGCGGTTTACAATGCCCGATAATTGAACGCCCCGGACGGTGTCGCCATCATTCATGATGCCCGAAAGCTGGATACCGGACATGTGGTGGCGGCATAAATTAAAGATGCCCGCTACCTGGGCGCCATCCGTTTGCTGCCTGGATATATTCCCGATACCGGCTACTTGTGCTCCTGTTGCGCTTCCGCGGTCAATGTTCAAGATACCTGCCAGTTGCGCGGCTTGAGTCGCTTGGTTATTCACGTTGAGGATGCCCGCTATCTGTGCGCCTTTAACATTTCCGCGGTCCACGTTTGCAATGCCGGCCACTTGCGCGCCACTGGTCGTACGGTCGTTGAAGTTAAGGATGCCGGCTATTTGCGCGCCTTTCGATTCTCCAGACACAATATTCGCCAGGCCGGCCATTTGCCCATAATAAACATCGCCGTTATCGATGTTCACCAGTCCGCCGATCTCGTAGCCCCGAACGCCCTTCGAATAGCCGGCCAGCACATTGAACGAAACTTTGTTGACGGTGTTGATGGACAGCAGGCGATTGGTACTGATGTAGGGCACCAACGAAATAGCGACTTCACTAAACAGTGTGTCGCTTATGTTGCGCAGGTTGGTGTTAAATGTTTTAAGTGGTTTCCAGAAGTTACTGAAGAAACGCCGTTGAGGCACAAGCACCGTGTCGGTACGGGTAACGATCATGACACTGTCTTTTTCAGGAATGGGAAGACTTTCCACAACCGTATCTTTTTGATGAAAGCGCGGATAAAGGTATATCACGACTTCCTGTTTTTGCTTATTATAAATAACGAGCGTCGAATCGTAGTAATTCTCGCGGGCAAACGAAACGGAAATACTCGGAAGCTGATTGGCAAAGGAAAGGGAAAAATACCCGTAGGCATTGCTTTGCGCCGAATGCCTCGTTTGTTTGACATAAATACTGGCGTTGGCGATCACCGAACTATCTTCTGCGTCGTAGATATAACCTGTAATCACCGAAGGAGGCGGAAGTGGCTTATTATCGCATTTTAGGATCAGGTATTTGTCCCGGGATTTATAAGTACAGCCGCTTTCCTTTAATAGTTCCGCCAGTACAAGGCGCAGTGGACGCCTGGTGCAATGGATAGACGCTTTTTGCTTGTCGTTGAACGTTTGGCTGTATGAGAATACAACGCCTGTCTGGTCACTGATCTGGCGGAACAGCTCGGCAAGTGTTTGTCCATTGCTGTTGATGCTTACTGTTCGCTCAAGGTACGGAACCGTTTGGGCCCGCAGCGAAAAGTTCCATGCCAGAAGAAGGATGAGTACAGTATGGTATCGGTTTATAAGCGGCATGACTTCCCTTTGATCAGGTAGCCATTCATTGTTTTTTCGTAGCTGAGGCCCAGGGTCTCGGTAATGATGGCAAGAATAGTTTCAATATTTTCCTGTTCGAAATTTGTGGTAATAGTACAGTTTTCAAGCCCGGCATTTTCGAGAGAAATATTCGCACCGTACGTGGCATTAAGTATGGCTATTACATCGCCCAGGGGTTTTTTATCAAAATAAAGCCGGCTGGCCGGTTTCGGTATGGTTGTTTCCTGTTTTACAATCTGTTTACGGGAACGGATGTAAAGCGCTTTTTCGCTCGCCTTGATCTCCAATGAAGAACCCAGACTATCAAACAGGAGTACCACGCCTTCATCCACTCTCACAAATACCGTATCCGTATCGGGGGAAGAGCGCACGGTGAAACGCGTTCCGATATCCTTAATGAAAACATTACCGGCATCGATCGTAAACGGTATGGCTTCGTCGTGAACGACTGAGAAACTCGCATCGCCGCGAAGGTGCATGAGCCGGTTTGTATTCCCGAAATCTTTATCAGCCACCAGCGTGGCATGGGCAGCCATTGTTACCTCAGAACCGTCTGAGAGCCTGATCTCTTTTGCCATATTGCCTGCAGCGTATGAAACGCCCCGCGTTTCCTTGTTGAACAATAAGGCCAGGGCCAGGCCAGCACCAACCAGAATGAGTAGGGCAGCAGCTACCCTCAGCAAAACAGGTTTGGCATACAATGGTTTTACTTTGCCTTCATTTATCCGGCTTTGCATAGCCTGCCAGGCTTTATCTGTATCCGGCTGATCTGCCAAACCCGGTTGCAGCAAAGCAAATAGCTTTTCGCTCTGCGCATAATGGGCGCGGTTCCCGGCAGATTGCTCCTTCCAGTCTTCCAGCAACATGGCTTCTTCCGGCGAGGCTTCTCCGGAAAGAAATTTGCTGATCAGCTCATCTATGTTTGAAGGGTTAATCACAGTAATATTGGCTAAGGATCATGATAAAAAACGGTAAATAATCTTTAAGTTGTTCGCGCATCAGTTTCAGTGCTTTTCCCATTTGGTTCTCTACCGTCTTTACCGATAAGCCCAACTCATCGGCAATTTCCTGGTATTTGAGCCGCTCGAACCGGCTCATTTTAAAAATTTTGGCACACTGTTCAGGCAAAGTGTCAAGTGCAGCTTCTATTTTCACCTGCAGTTCTTTTTGTTGAAGTTTGTCGTCGGTAGCGAGGTTTTCCTGGTGAAGCTGTACAGTTTCGCGGGCATAGTTGCTACGCACTGCACGCTGTTTCAGGCGATTAAGGCAGGCATTGTGTACGGCCCGGTAAAGAAAAGACTTCAGCGAGGTATGCACCTCGATGGCCGCCCTTTTTTCCCATAAGGATATAAACACCTGTTGTACCATATCTTCAGCATCATCGAGGTCCTTGAGAATCGTTCGGGCATAGGATGCCAGCGCTTTATAGTAGGCGCGGAACACCTGCTCAAAGGCAGCCTCGCTACCATTCCTGAATTGCTCTATGACTTCTTTTTCCGTCTCCAAACCTGTTCTGGCAAACTGCCTCAAAGGTAGAAACTTTTATCTATGACACTTCAAAATCATATTACCCCTATCCGGGTAATTTTTTTTTGAAAAGAATAGGCATTTTTGTAGAAAGGTTGATTTTAGCGCTTTACCTCACAGGCATGGCGCCCGTCTTTGATAAAAGTAATTGCGTGGTAATGTTTTTCCAGCGGAAAATAGTGTCCATGCTTTTTGGCAAAGTTTTTCAGGCCGTGATGGCAGATCGCATCCCAACTATACAGTTCGAGATGCCAGCCGTCTTTGATAAAACCACTGACGTCGTATAGAAATCCTTTTTCTTCATGGAATCCCTTCCCGTCGCCGGTACAAAGGACGATGGTGCCAGGTGTTTTCCGGTATTTATAGTGATGCCTGTACATCGAAAGTTGCATGGCCATATCCACCGTTTCGTTTTCACCGGTATCGCTTCGCGGAATCAGTTGAATATCGACACCACGGTTAGCGATCGATTTGAATACATCTTCCATTTCAGGAGGGCCGCTGCCCGCCCACACAAATTCATCGAACAACATGTTACCCTGCGTGATCAGGTACAGAAAATGGTGAAAAGCAATTCTCAGCGAAGCAGGATCTTCACCGTGCTGGCGGGCGGCTTCCTGTCCGCCGATATAGATATTTGAGTTGTCCACGTAGATGCAGACCGGGTGTTTTCTCATAGGGATGACGTTTTGGTTTTGTAACGAATACTCAGTAAAACAGTTGCCAGGTTAACGAGAAAGGAAAAGCCATTCGCAATAATAATGATCCAATCCTGTTTCAGGATCCCATACCATACCCATATCGCTAAACCGCCAACCAGTACCCAGAACATACCTAATGACACGTTTTCAGCCTTTTTTTCACGGCATAGTTTGACAAGTTGTGGCAGAGAAGATACAGCAGTGGAAATGCTGGCACTGATGCCCACCAGGGTGCTAAGTTCCATAACAACCTTCCTGTTTCAACTTCAATACCAATAGGGCGAATGGTACCCAGCATTTCCCGCAGCACTGTCACTGTAGTAGGGCAGTGCGGAGAATAGGCAACATAAACCTGCTTTTTGCTTGAAAAGTGACGGCACCGTTTTTGGAAAACCAACATCAGGTATTATAAAAAAGGAATGATGAAAAAAAACCAAGGCAAAACAGCACTCATTACTGGCGCCACCAGCGGTATTGGTTTCGAACTTGCAAAGCTATTTGCTAAAGATGGGTATAATTTAGTGATTGTGGCGCGCCATGAAAGAGAATTGGCGCAGGCCGCATTCGAATTAAAGAAAACGGCTGACATACGGGTTCTAAGCCTGGCAAAAGATTTATTTCTACACCAGAGTGCAAGAGATATTTACGAGGAACTCAGAACCCGCCGCATTCGCATCGATGTACTGGTGAACAATGCCGGACAAGGGCACTACGGGGAGTTTTTGCATAGCGACTTGCGGGCCGAACTGGATATCATTCATTTGAACATTTGTAGTCTGGTAACACTTACCAAGTTGTTTTTGACGGAAATGGTGGATCATGGAGAGGGCAAGATCCTGAATCTATCCTCGGTCGCAAGCAAGTCACCGGGTCCATGGCAATCTGTTTATCATGGCACAAAGGCCTTCGTTCAATCCTTTACCGAAGCTGTTCGCGAGGAAGTGAAGTATTCAGGGGTGACGCTAACAGCCTTGTTGCCGGGCCTAACGGATACCGATTTTTTCCACAAGGCGCATATGGAAAACTCAAGAATTGTGCAGGACAAGGGCGCGATGGCTCATCCGGCAGACGTTGCCAAAGACGGATATGAGGCGCTGATGCAGGGAAAAGACATGGTTGTGTCGGGTTATCGTAATAAATTGCAGGTAGCCATGGACGCGGTGACATCCGACCAAAAGCTGGCCGTGAAGATGTATAAACAACAAAAGCCGGCGAGCAACGGGGAATAGCCCCTTAACAGATACAGTTAAGGTATTTTTTTCTTGCTTATCCTGGTTTTAGGCGACGTCCGCAGAGGAATTCCGCGGGCGTTGCCATGTTTATTAAGTAGAGAATTTATGGTAAGTGGTCGAATAACGTTGTAAATAACCCTCAGGTTAGGCCAAAGAAAATTATATTTGAGAAAAACCTTTTTATGCAATTAACGATTTCCCACGTTTCAAAAACCTACAGTAACGGCCTCAAAGCCCTGAACGACATCAATCTGACCATCGCTCCCGGAATGTTTGGCCTGCTTGGGCCTAATGGTGCCGGGAAATCCACGCTGATGCGCACCATCGCTACCTTGCAGGATCCCGATGAAGGGACGATCATGCTCGGCGACGTGAACATTGTGAAGGAAAAGGAAGCATTGCGAAAAATGCTCGGTTATCTCCCGCAGGATTTCGGGTTTTATCCAAAAGTAAATGCCGAAGATATGCTGCACCATTTCGCTGTACTGAAAGGCATCAACAACAAAACCGAAAGAAAAGACTTATGCGATGCCCTGTTGCAACAAACCAACTTGTTTGAAGCTCGGAAGCGCAACCTGAGCGAATATTCCGGCGGTATGCGGCAGCGTTTTGGTATTGCGCAGGCACTGCTCGGAAAGCCCAAACTCATTATTGTGGATGAACCCACCGCTGGCCTTGACCCGGCTGAGCGAAACCGTTTTCACAACATCCTCAGCGACCTGGGCGAAAATATCATCGTGATCCTCTCGACGCACATCGTGGAAGATATTAAGAACCTCTGTCCGCGCATGGTAATCATGAACCGCGGGCAAGTGCTGCTCGATAGCCGGCCATCAGATGCCATCGAGGCCATGCGCCAAAAAGTCTGGAGTTTGCTCATCGACAAAGCGGAGCTTAATGCGTATAAGGAAAAATATAAGATCATTTCGGCAAAAGTAGTGGAAGGCCGCCTGCTGATCCATGTGCAAAGCGATAGCATGCCGGGCGACGCCTTTGCCCTTGTAGAACCTGATTTGGAAGATGTTTATTTTTCGAACATCCTTTAGTTTTTTAACGCTTTAATCATTGCTTATGTTTTTAGAAATTCTCCGGTTCGAATGGAGGTATGCGCTTAAAAAGCCATCCACCTATATCTTTTTTGCCCTTTACTTCTTTATATACCTCTTTCTGTCGCTTATGGCTTCGGGTGTTCTGCCGCTGGGATCAAGTGATAGCAATACCTACCTGAACAGTGCGCTTGCCAATGCCAGCCTTTACCTGGCGTTTAATCAAAATATTATGGCACTCATCCATAATATGATCATTATTGCCGTAATGGCTACTGCCATTCAGCGCGACTTTGAGTACAATTCGCATGCGTTGTTTTTTACCAAACCAATTACCAAGCCGGCCTATTTCTTCGGTCGTTTTCTCGGTGTATTGTCAGTAGCACTGTTCGTATTCAGCGGCCAACTTTTCGGCTTGCTGCTGGGTAGCGCTATCGGCCACCAGCAGCCTGTTATTGGTCCTATTGAACTATATAACTATGTGCAGCCTTTCTTATACTTTGTTGTACCCAATACCTTGCTCTTTGGGATCATCTACTTTTCGCTCACTACCTTTTTGCGGAACACCACCATTGCCTACCTCTTCACGGTTGTTTTCTTTCTTTTTGATCTGGCAGCAAGTTCAGTGTTGTCCGATATCGACTATCAGTCGCTGGCTGCCATGCTCGACCCTTATGGGAGCAAGGCTTTGGATAAGGTAACACAGTACTGGACGCCATTTGAGCAAAACGAACGCAAACTACCTCTTACCGACGTGCTTCTCTACAACCGGCTTGTGTGGTTGGGTCTGGCTTTACTCATTATGTGGTTTAGCTACGCGCGGTTCAGCTTTTCGCAATTCCTGAACCCTGTAAAGCGCTTTTCGTTCAGGAAACAAGCAGAGAGCTATTCGCCCCAAACACCCGACGTTCAGCATTTTTCGCAGTTACCGGAAGTAACCATAAGCAACCGGGGAAAAGCATTTTGGAACCAGTTGTGGTATATCGCCCGCTTCGAATACCGTCGCATTGTCAGAAGTTATTTTTTTATCATTATGATTGTTCTGGGTGCAGTGCTTGCTTATTTTGTAAGCCGTTTCAACGCACTTATTTTCGGCACGGAGGTTTACCCAGTTACCTATATCATTGCCGAACAGGTTGGTTCCATGTTTCGTTTTATGCTCACGATCCTCATCATCTTCTTTTCCGGTAACCTGGTGTTCAACGAAAAGCAATACAAAGTGGATGAATTGGTCGGCGCCTCACCGGTAAAGTCTTCGACACTGCTTATCGGGAAATACCTGGGCCTCATGGCCTCGGTAGCGGTTGGCCTTTTAGCGGCGATCATAACCGGTGTGGCAATCCAGTCGATGAAAGGTTACTATCACTTTGAGCTTGGTCAGTACCTGGTGGTTATGTATGGTCGGGCGCTTGTTAGCCTCGCCATTCTGGCTGCCCTTTGCTTCAGCGTGCAAAACATGGTTACCAATAAATATGTTGGTTTTGTGATTGCATTTATTCTGTCTTTTGTCGTCAGGATGATCTTATCGCGGTTGCAGGTCGAAAATCCACTTGTTAATTTCAATTCCAGCGGCCCCGTCACAGATTATAGCGATATGAATGGTTTTGGAAACTCCACATCGATCTTTTATTTGTTCAAAACATATTGGATGGCGCTGATGGTTCTGCTCTTTGTAGTGTCTATTCGCTTTTACCTGCGCGGGAAAGAAAAAGGCTGGAAAGCGCGTTTCCGTTTTTCGAAGTACGATTCAAAACGGCAAATGCAGCTTACGGCGCTTATTGCTGTTGCGGTATTGGTAAGTACCGGCGGTATCATTTTCTACAATGTGAAGGTAGCGCACAAACTGTTAAGCAAGAAAGACTATGAGCAGTTGCAGGCAGACTTCGAGAAACGTTACAAGCACTTTCAGCATACACCGCAACCCCGGGTAGTGTCGAGTTTTGTAGAAGCCGATCTCTTTCCAAGCGAGTTGGGAGCCAGGTTTAAAGGCTTCTACTACCTGAAGAACAAACACGCTAAACCAGTGGATACGCTGGTGGTTAGTTATGACGCAAATGTGAAACTCGACGAGCTTGAGCTGTCTCTTGCCTCCAAAATGGTTTTGAACGACACAACATTGTGTTTGCGAGCCTATAAACTAGCCGCACCTTTGCAGCCTGGGGATTCGATGCGGATGAATTACCGGATAGGCTATATGCAGAAAAGCTGGTTTAGTAACGATCCGAAGCAGGATGTGGTTTACAACGGAACCTTTATCAACAACAGCCTCTTACCTTCCATCGGTTACAATGAGGGCTTGGAACTTGGAGAGAATGAAGCCAGGAGAAAATTCAATCTGAAGCCGAAACCGCGTATGGCCCCGATCAATGATACATTGGCCTATGCCAATACATACATCAGTAAAGATGCCGATTGGATCCGCTTTGAGTGTATTGTGAGTACCGACGCCGACCAGATTGCGGTAGCACCAGGCTATTTACTCGATGAACACACCGAAAACAACCGGCACTATTTTCACTACAAAATGGACAGCCCGATCCTGAATTTTTATTCATTTTTATCGGCACGTTACGCGGTTAAGAAAGACAAATACAAAGGCATCAATATTGAGGTTTATTACCATCCCGGCCATGAGTACAATCTCGACCGGATGATCAACTCCATCAAGAAATCGCTGGCGTATTATGAAAAGGCGTTTAGTCCTTACCAGCACCGTCAGGTACGCATTCTCGAGTTTCCACGTTATGCTTCCTTTGCGCAATCGTTCCCTAACACGATCCCGTTTTCGGAAAGCATAGGCTTTATTGCGCACGTGGATAATCTTGATCCATTGAGTATCGATTATCCGTTTTACGTAACAGCGCACGAAGTCGCACACCAATGGTGGGCGCACCAGGTAATAGGAGCAGATGTGCAGGGCGCCACGCTCATGAGCGAGTCGATGGCCGAATACAGTGCCATGATGGTGATGGAAAAAGAATATGGAAAAGAAGCCATGCATAAGTTTCTGAAGAACGCGCTCAATAAGTACCTCATAGGTCGCGCCGGGGAAAGCAAGCGCGAATTACCGATCATGCTTGCGGAAAACCAGCAGTACATTCACTATAACAAAGGTTGCCTGGTAATGTATGCCCTGAGGGATTATATCGGTGAAGACTCTGTGAATGCTGCTTTGAAGCGTTATATCCGGAACGTGGGATATCAAAGCGCACCCTATACCACGGCACTTGAATTTGTAGCGAACCTTAAATTATCGGTGCCAGACAGCTTGCAGTATGTAGTGAAAGATTTGTTTGAGGACATTACCATTTACGAAAACTATGTCAAGGAACTGAAATCGGTGAAGCAAGCGGATGGTAAGTACAAAGTAACATTAACCGTTGGCTCGGCTAAGTTTAAAGCCGATAGCCTGGGTAAAAGCAAGGCTGTACCAGTAAATGATTGGATGGACATCGGTATTTTTGCTCAACGCGGCGAAAAAGGCAATGCCTTATCGAAGGAGTTGCTGTTGAAGAAAGTAAAAATGGACAAACCGGTGAAAACCTTTGAATTTGTCGTTGACACAGAGCCTGCGTCTGCCGGCATCGATCCATATAATAAGCTGATCGACCGGTTGCCGGAAAACAACCGCTGTAAATTTGGCGAAACGCCTCGTCCGGCAGATACCGACGCAAACAGCAGCAATGTGGGAATTACGATCAACTGATGGTAACTATTCTCTGCAGCTTGAGCAGCAAAGGAAGAATGTCTGCTAAGGCAGAAGGCCGCGCACCCAGCGTATCGACTAGTTTTGCGCGCTGAGTTCTTCCCAGAACTCAGCGCCGCGGCGGGTGTGCGGAATCACGATGGTGCCGCCTACGATGTTGGCAACAGCGAATATTTCGTACACTTCGGCTGTGGTACAGCCTTGTTCGTGGCATTTGAGTAAATGGTATTTAATGCAATCGTCGCAACGAAGCACCATACTGGCCACAAGGCCAAGCATTTCTTTGGTTTTTACGTCCAGCGCGCCATCGGCATACGTTTGTGTATCGAGGTTAAATAGGCGCTTGATCACAAGGTTGTCTTTCCCTAAGATGACTTCGTTCATTTTCGAACGGTAGGCATTGAATTCTTCGACCTGATTTGGCATAAGAGAGCGTTTGGTTTTCCTAAAAATACACACATTTGTCCGAATAGTCAACCCGGTAAATGCAGAGCTGTTACCTGTGAATCTCGATGCCTGGTCTTTTAATACCAACCATACCGGGGATTTCAGCCAGGACAGTTACTGGAGGCACAAGCGATCATGTAGAACAGGCTGCTATCTTTTGACAGCTGTAGTTGGAGAAATTAGTTCCTGGAGAAATGCCTGGCTCAGACCTTGTTCTTTTTCACAACGTAAGCGCTCACATAAATGCTTCCTTCGTACAAAAGGTACATGGGAATGGCAACGACCATTTGTGAAGTGACGTCGGGAGACGGTGTGATAACGGCCGCGGCGATCAGGATTACTACCACAGCATACTTGCGGTATTTGCGCATGAAATCAGGAGTGAGTAAGCCGAGACTCGACAGGAAATAGACAATGATCGGCATTTCGAATACAATACCCGACACCAGTGTCATGGTTGAAATCAGCGAAATATAGTCATCTAGCGTATTATTGGTTTGCACAATGTTGCTGTCTGACACCGAGTAATTGATGAGGAAGTTGTAAGACATCGGGAAGAGCAGGAAGTACCCAAAGACAATACCGATCAGGAACAGGATGGAGGCAACGATCACGAACCATTTGGCAGGCCGCGATTCGGTATCTTTCAGGGCCGGCCGGATAAATTTCCAGAGTTCATACAACACATACGGAAACGCAATGATAATGCCTCCAACCAAGGCGATCCACATGTGGGTGAAGAATTGTTCCGAAGCAGAAAGCGTTTGCAGGTGCGGCACTTTTACCGTCATACACATTACATCACCAGCGCCTATGTAGTGCCCGAGGGCGCAAAGCGCACGGTAAGAAATGAAATCCTGTTTCAACGGCCCGAAAATAACAGTATCGAACAGGAAGTTGTTGTTGACGAATAACACAATCGCACACAAGGCAATGGCAATGGCACTTCGCACCAGGTGCCAGCGAAGGGCATCGAGGTGCTGCATGAACGACATTTGGGCTGTATCCTGGGTAGATGCCATAAAGTGCTGGCAAATTTACACAATATTCTCCGGAATATTCCTTACAGCCGCAAAGACTTTAATTGTGGTGGCGTGCTTCCAGAACCTTGCTGATATCGGCCAGGCAAAGCCCTTTGGCTTGTAGCAGAATGAGGTAATGAAACAGCAGGTCTGCGGCTTCGTTGCAAAACAGTTCCTGGTTTTGGTCTTTCGCTTCTATCACGAGTTCCACGGCTTCTTCACCGACCTTTTGCGCCATTTTGTTAATTCCTTTTGCAAACAGGGATGAAACGTAAGATCCGCTGGCTGGATGCTCTTTCCGCGAACGAATAATGTCTTCGAGGCGAGGCAAGAAGTCGGCCACCGGTTTGGTTTCGCCAAAACAGGTGTAAGTACCATTGTGGCAAACCGGGCCCGCAGGCTTGGCTTTGACGAGTATAGTGTCCTGATCGCAATCGCAAAATACCTGCACCACTTCAAGCACGTGGCCGCTGGTTTCGCCCTTGGTCCAAAGGCGGTTTTTGGATCTTGAAAAGAATGTTACACGTTTTTCCAGCATGGTTTTTTCGTAGGCTTCGGCGTTCATGTAGCCGAGCATCAATACGCTCAGGGTATCGGCATCCTGCACCACAACAGGCAACAGGCCATTGACGGATTTCGAAAAGTCGGGGTTCATCATTAGAAAACAGGTTATTTGGTTAAAGAGGTGAGCCTTACCGGAATATTCTCTCTCCGGAGGTAAGATTTCAACGAAGGTATTTCCAATTCGCGCCGGTGAAAGATGCCGGCGGCCAGCGCAGCGTCTGCGGCACCATCAGAAAACACAGCTTTGAAATGTTCGACGGTTCCCGCGCCGCCTGAAGCAATAACGGGAACCGTTACACTTTCCGAAACGCGCCGCGTTAGTTCCAGCGCAAAGCCGGCTTTTGTGCCGTCGTGGTCCATCGATGTGAGGAGGATCTCTCCTGCGCCCGACAACACCGCCTGTCGTGCCCAATCTTCGGTGCAGTACTCAGTGCGAATACGTCCGCCGTTAATGTAAACAAAATTTCCCTGCGGTTCTGCCTTACTGTCGATGGCAACTACTACACATTGGCTTCCGAAGCGGGCAGCCAGGCGGTATATAAGTGAAGGATCGCGCACAGCAGCTGAGTTAAGTGATATCTTATCGGCGCCAGCGTTGAGTAATGCTGACACGTCGTCTTCCGAACGAATGCCTCCACCCACGGTAAATGGAATATTGATACAGCGGGCGATTTGCGTCACCAGGGCGATAAGCGTTTGCCGTTGCTCGTGTGTAGCGCTGATGTCGAGAAACACCAGTTCGTCTGCACCTTGCCGGCAATATTCGGCAGCCAGTTCTACCGGATCACCCGCATCGATCAGTTGTTCGAAGCGCGTTCCTTTCACGGTACGTCCATCTTTGATATCCAGGCAAGGGATTATGCGTTTAGTCAACATGGTTATAAAAAAGATTGAAGATCGGTTAATGAAATACGGTTTTCGTAAAGCGCTTTTCCAATGATAACACCCTGGCATCCGGCGGCTTGCAGTTGGTGCAAATCGCTTACCGACGATACGCCTCCACTGGCAATAAGTCCCAATCCGGGATACGCCTCCAGGATGCTGCGATAGAGCGGGAGAGAAGGGCCAAGTAGCAAACCGTCTTTTGAAACATCGGTACAGAACAGCGCGTTTAGGCCATATTGCCGGAGCCTGCCGATAAAGTCCATGAGTGGTACCTGGCTGGTTTGCTGCCAGCCGCTGGTAGCCACATAACCATTTACCACGTCTGCGGCCGGTAAGATCTTTTCCGGTCCGTAGCGTTCAATCCAGCATTCGACTATTTCTGGTTTTTTCACGGCAATACTTCCCGTAACAGCGAGTTGCGCGCCGGCATCGAAGACGGCCGCTATATCCTCATCGGTTTGAATGCCGCCGCCAAAATCGATTACCAGGTTCGTATGCGATGCGATTTCTTCCAATATGTTGAGGTTAGCCATTTTCCCCGTGCGGGCACCATCGAGGTCAACCATGTGAAGGCGTCGGATGCCAGTTTGTTCAAACGCACGCGCCATTTCCAATGGCGTTGCTTCATACACGGTTTGCTGAGAATAGTCGCCTTGGCGAAGGCGAACACAAGAACCTCCGATGAGGTCGATTGCTGGGATGATATCCATGATTCAGAGTTTGATAAAGTTTTCCAGGATGTGTTGCCCGCATTCTCCCGATTTTTCAGGATGGAATTGCGTAGCGTAAAAATTGTTATGTTGCAAAGCGGCACTATAATGAATGCCGTAATGGGCTTTAGCTATTGTATGCTCGCAGATACCAGCAAAATAGCCGTGAACAAAGTATAGGTATGGGGTTTCGCCAATCGAACGGAACAAAGGGCCTTCCATATCAGCGAGTGTGTTCCAGCCCGTTTTGGGCACTTTAGCAGGTCGCTCGTTTGGGTCCAACGAGCGGAATGACCGTACGTCCGTTTGAAATATTCCAAGGCATTCGGCATTGCCTTCTTCCGAATACCGGCACAAAAGCTGCATGCCCAGGCAAATTCCCAGAACAGGCTGTTTCAGCGAACAGATTAGTTTGTCTAAACCGCTTTCACGCAGGTTTTTCATGGCAGAAGAGGCTTCGCCTACACCTGGAAAAATGACCTTGTCGGCGCCGGCAATGAATTCAGGGTCTTTACTGACCACGCTTTCTACTCCCAGGCGATCGAGGGCAAAGCATACCGAACGGAGGTTTCCGGCATTGTAATTAATGATAGCTATTTTCATCAGTAGAGTCTGTTTTTGTTAAAGAGTACCTTTGGTGCTTGGAAGGCTTAAGTTATGCCGGTCTCGCTTCAGGGCCATGGCTATAGATCTGGCAAAAGCCTTGAAAATAGCTTCGATCTTGTGGTGCTCATTCTGGCCTTCGGCTTTTACGTTGAGGTTACATTTGGCAGCGTCACAAAACGATTTGAAAAAATGAAAAAACATCTCCGTTGGCATATCGCCGATCTTTTCGCGTTTGAATTCTGCCTCCCATACCGTCCAGCTTCTTCCGCCAAAGTCGATGCACACCTGGGCCAGGCAGTCGTCCATCGGCAGCGAGAAGCCATAACGCTCCAGGCCCCGTTTATCTCCCAAGGCTTTACCAAAGGCTTCTCCCAGGGCAATGGCTGTGTCTTCAATGGTATGATGTTCGTCGATATGAAGATCGCCCTGTGTGTGTAGCCGAAGATCGAGTTTGCCATGTCGGGCAACTTGATCCAGCATGTGGTCGAAAAAAGGAATGCCGGTGTCGATCGAGGAAACGCCACTACCATCCAGGTTAAGCCAAATGCTGATCTGAGTCTCTGAGGTTTGGCGGTGATGCTCAACTTGCCGCGGTGGTAAAGTCAGTAAGTCGTAGATTGCTTTCCAGGAAGTAGTTTGTAAAGCGAGTTGCGTTGAAAATGCCTGGGCGTTGAGTTCCTGATTAAAAAGGACAGCCTTGCATCCCAGGTTTTTTGCCAGCTGCACATCACTGAGTCTGTCGCCGATTACCAGCGACCGCTCCAGGTCGTAATCGCCTTGAAGATAATGTGTAAGCATGCCTGTATTGGGCTTTCGGTTGGGGCTTTGCTCGCTTTCAAAACTGCGGTCGATGTGTTGTTGCGCAAAAACGATCCCTTCTCCAGCCAGTGTATCGATCATCAGGTGATGCACCGGCCAGAAAGATTCTTCCGGGAAAGAACTTGTACCTAGGCCATCCTGGTTTGTTACCAACACCAGCTCATAGTCCAATTCCCTGGCAATGGCCCCAAGCCACGTGATTGTACCCGGGATGAATTTAAGTTTTTCGAAGCGATCGATCTGGAAGTTATCCGGTGGCTCCCAGATCAGGGTGCCGTCGCGATCAATAAATAGGATTTTTTTCATGAGTATTGGTATTGCGTTAACAGTGTGATCAGCTTTTTATTTTCATTGTAAGTCCCCACGCTGATGCGAAGGTGGTTCTCGCAATGTAGGAGTCCTGATCGGTTGCTGACGAGGACTTTATTGGCAAGTAAGTAGCTGTGCAGGTTCTCGGCATTTTTGGTCTTTATCAGGAAAAAGTTAGCATCGCTTTCCAGCAAGCGTTCAACGCAGGCCAGTCGCAACAGCTCCTTTTTTAACCAGGCTTTTTGTCGCTCAACTTTTTTAATGATGTATGGCAAACTGGCAGACCGGCGCAGTGCCCTCAGCAAGATCATTTGCGAATGGCTGCTAATAGGGAATGGTGGCCGCAGGCGTTCAAGGAGCGCAATTACTTCCGGGTGTGCGAATATACTCCCTGCGCGAATCGCCGCTAATCCCCATGCTTTCGAAAAAGTTTGAAGCACCACAAGATTTGGATAGTCGTTCAATAATGCAAGTGCTGAACCTTTATCCGAGAAGTCAATATACGCTTCATCAACGACGACAAGACCGTTGAAATTAGAAGCAAGTTCTTTTAGTTGGTTTTGGCTTGCGCTTGTTCCGGTTGGGTTGTTGGGTGTACACACGAAGATGAGCTTCGTATGGGGCGCCACAGTTTGTAGCATGAGGTTTGTATCGTATGATAAATTATTTTCCGATAGCGGCGCATTCAAAACCTGTACATTATTAATTTGCGCGTAAATCTTATACATGCCGAAAGTAGGTTCGCAGGTGAGCACAGAATCTTTTCCCGGCTCACAAAAGCAGCGAATAAGCAAATCGATTAGCTCATCGCTTCCGTTGCCTAGCATCACAGAATTAGGGTTTACACGACGGTATTTAGCAAGTGCAGTTTTAAGCCGGTCTTGTGACGAAGCCGGGTAGCGTTGGTAGCCTTTGCCTGCAGGCGAGCCAAAGTTATTTTCGCCGTTGTCGAGGAAAATAGCCTCGGGGTCGGTAAGGTAAGCGTCGCGCCATACCTGGTACGGCTGGAGTTTGCGGATGTTTTCCCGCGCGAGTTCTGTTGGTGAAAAATTCATGATGTTAAAGATTTAAGACGTAAACTCACGGCACGTTTGTGTGCTTCCAGCCCTTCGGCTTCAGCCATACACTCAATAGCGGGCCCGATTTGAAGAATGCCTTCGGTAGTTATTTTCTGAAAGGTGATTTTTTTTACAAAGCTGTCGAGCGACACACCGCTGTATGCCCTTGCATAACCATTGGTGGGTAGCGTGTGATTGGTACCAGAAGCATAGTCGCCGGCGCTTTCGCAAGAATAGTTTCCAAGAAATACGGAGCCGGCATTTCTTACCTGCTTAGCCAGTATTTCCTCGTTACGGCACGCGAGAATCAGGTGTTCCGGGGCGTATTGGTTCAGTAAGTCAATGCCTTCATCCAGGGAACGCACTAAAAACGCTTTGCTGTTTTGCAGTGCTTCGGCAGCAATGAGCTTACGTGGTAAAGATGCCAGTTGCATATCGAGTTCTGCTATTATTTGGCTAAGCAGTGCTTCGCTTGGTGAGACCAGCATTACCTGCGAGTCGGGGCCATGTTCTGCCTGGGAAAGCAGGTCGGCTGCTACGAAAGAAGGGATGCAGCTATCATCAGCCAGAACGGCCAGTTCTGAGGGACCTGCCGGAATGTCGATCGCAATGCCTTGTTTGCTGACAAGTTGTTTGGCACAGGTCACGTATTGGTTGCCGGGCCCAAAAATCTTATCAACTTTCGGAATATCAGACGTGCCATAGGCCATGGCAGCAATGGCCTGTGCGCCGCCGACTTTGAAAACGCGACTGATGCCGGCCAGCCGCGCAGCATATAGAATTGCCGGATGAACATCTCCGGCCGGAGAGGGCGGAGTGCATAAGATAACGTCGCGGCAGCCAGCCAACCTGGCGGGAACACCCAGCATGAGAACAGTAGAAAAAAGAGGTGCAGTACCGCCTGGAATATACAAGCCTACCGTGTCGATGGCTACCGACTCACGCCAGCAACTAACACCTGGCGAAGTTTCTATCCGCTGGATGTCCTCACGTTGTGCGGCATGGAAGCAGGCGATATTTCGATAGGCGGTTTGCAATGCCTCTTTTAAGGGAAGGCTCAGCAGTTGTTCAGCTTGGTCGAGTTCCTCGTCCGGCACAAGTACCTTGTCGTATGTTGCCTTATCAAAAAGACGGGTGTATTTGTCAACGGCTTGCTGGCCCCGACGTTTTACCTCTGCGAGGATGTCTGCTACCGCTGTTTCAATTTCGGCTTGTTCTGCCGCCGGTCTTTCCAACAGGCTTTTTAGTTGAGTTTGTTCGGGATATCGTATTAATTCCATGATGTAAGAAGTATAGTTGTTAATGAATTACAGGATCATTTTTTCAATGGGCACTACAAGGATTCCCTGAGCGCCTTCTTCTTTCAGGTTTTCGATCACCTCCCAGAAAGTATCCTCGTCCACCACGGAGTGGATAGAGCACCAGCCGGCTTCAGCCAGGGGGAGAATGGTTGGGCTCTTCATTCCTGGAAGAATTCTGCATACAGCTTCAACTTTATCGACAGGGGCGTTCAACAAAATGTATTTGCTGTTGCCGGCGTTTTGCACGGCCCGGATGCGGAACAGTAGTTTTTCGAGCAGATTGCGTTGCGGCACAGACAGGTTTTTCCCGGCAATGAGCACTGCCTCCGACTTTAGTACCACATCCACTTCTTTTAGGCCGTTGCTGTATAAAGTGCTGCCCGAGCTCACCAGGTCACAAATCGCGTCCGCCAGACCAATGCCTGGCGCAATTTCCACCGACCCACTGATCTCGTGCACATCCACCGCCAGGTTTCGCTCGTTCATGTATCGTTTTAAAAGGGAAGGATACGATGTGGCAACGCGTTTGCCTTCAAGATCGGCCAGGCTGCCATAGGCTTGGTCTTTAGGAATGGCAAGCGAAAGCCGGCATTTTCCGAAACCAAGTTTGGTTACGATATCCAGGTTTTTTTGTTTTTCGTAAAGCACGTTTTCGCCCACAATTCCCAGGTCTGCCACGCCGTCTTCTACGTATTGAGGGATGTCGTCGTCGCGTAAAAAGAAGATCTCAAGCGGAAAGTTTCCTGCGCGTACCTTAAGCCGGTTAAGGCCGTTATCAACGGCAATGCCGCACTCTTTCAGCAGCCGCAGCGAGTTTTCGCTGAGTCGGCCGGATTTTTGAATGGCAATTTTTAAAACAGTGTTCATAGTCATGAATGTTGATGGGTTGAAAAAAAGAGAAAACAAAAAAGGCTTACCGATGAGGTAAGCCTTCGTATGATTTGAATCCGGAAAGTGCAGGGAATATATCAAATAGCATCAATGCTTACCATGTGGTTGGCAATGATGATGATGCATATTTGATGTGAATAACATTCGCTGGCAAATGTAGAACATTATTTTAATAAACAAAAAAAATTTAGTGTTGCTTCACTATTTTTTGAACCACCGGGAATATCAAGGTTTCCCAGAGGGCATATTCTTTGGCAGAGGGGTGAAGCCCGTCTTGAGCCACAAGATCGCTTTGGCCAGACATGCCTTTGGAAAGCTGGAAAATGTCAACAAGAGGCAGATCACGCTTTTTTGCTTCCGAGCGAATGATGTTGTTAAACGCATCGATACCTTTGGAAATATCGCGTCCGCCACCATACAGGGCTCCGTTTGGGGTAACACCAAAGTCAGGAATGGTAATAAGGACCAGGCGTTTTTTATCGGGCAAGTTTTTTTGCACCTCCTCAATAATATAGTTAAGGTTTTTGTGGAAAGTAGCGGCATCTACATCGCGTACCCAATCGTTTACACCAATAAGCAAGGTAGCAAAATCATACCTTTCGTTCTGAAGTTGCGGAAGCTCGTAATCGATGAGGTTTTGTGTGCTGAAGCCATTGCGCGAAGGATTGGTAACACGGCTTACAGGAATCCCACTGCGGTTGAGGTGGGCAGCCAGGATGTTTGGCCATTGCTCGGATGCATCGGAAGTGCCTGTGCAGATCGTGTAGGAATCTCCGAGAGCAATATAGTGCAAGGCCTTTTTATCGTTTTTAAATGACAGGAAGAGAATGACGGGTACGTAAATCAGTAGTTTCATGATCCATATACGTAATCCAGGCTCGTCTGGTTTCGGACTTGAGTCGCGCAATTAATTTCTTGCTATCTTTGAATGATTATAACCTTAACATCATGAAGTATATTTACTTATTGATTGCAGCTATCCTCATCACTGCGCTCAGTTTTTGCGCCGGCGGAAAAGAAACCCCAACCACTATCAAAGCAAATACCAACACCAGAAGATGCCTGAGCGAAGCCGCTCTTTTTGACGTCGATTCCATCCTCCTTGCCCGGAAAGAACTTTCGGCTGCTCAAAAGGATGAAGGAACCAGGTATTTTCTAAAAGCAATGGAGCTTCTGGTGAATAAGCAAAAAGCCAGAGAAAGCATCGCATTATTTCGGGACGCTATTGCCTATTTTCCGGATTCGCGGGTGTATTATTTTTTAACCAAAGCCTACATTGACATCGGTGATGAGAAAAGTGCGAAGCAATCGAACGATGTCCTGTATAGGTTGGGATACGATCCATATTACGAAATTTGTTTTAACGATGCACTGATCGCTGCTATTGGCCAGGACTCCACCGCGTGTATCAATAGCCTGAGCGAAGCTGTGTTCGAAGGCTTTTTGAACAAGAAAAGGATCGTTAACGAAAAACGCTTCGACTTTGTCAGGGAAAATCCGCGGTATGTGAGCTTTATTGTGAATACATTCAACGACGATGCAAAGCTGAAAGCACTCTTATTCAAAAACTACCTGGCAACCTTTCCCGACATCCAGCTTCCGTACTCGGAGCCTATCGACAGTGCCGGCAACCACAACTATCCGTACATCAACTATGATTACGCCGTGTTTATCCCAACCATGGAAGATGGTCGCTTTTCGCGCGATGTTACTAATGAATACTTTGCCGTAGGGAAAATAAAATTGGGAGATAACTATGCCATGATCTACAAAACTTACCTTGCTATTGCCGACACGCTGAACCCGGTAAAAACATTTGTAATTACTTACGATTCGCTTGGAAGCGTTGTGGATGAGGAAATGCTTGGCTGCTTTTGCTCCCCAACCAAAGGCCAGGCGTTTGCCATCAGCAATGCAAATGCAATTGAGCTAACCAGCTATACCTACAAGTGGAAACACGACCCGGTAGAGAAAGGCTATGCAGGCAACGAAGTGATTTCGGCTGAAGCCGCTAAGCCGCAACAGATACAATTGATGGAAAACGGAGAGATCAGGCGTACTAAAACAACAGAAGAAGACGCAATAGTGGTAACGCAAGAAGGTTCACGGGGCGGTTAGTCGTTTGGCATAAATGATCCATTCTGCGATCAGCAGGTTCAACAGCCAACTGAGCCAGGCAATGAGCGCATATGCCGTGTGCGCATCCAGGTGTACGAAATGCGGTAACACCAAGGCCAGCAAGCGAAGCGTAATTGCCGACAAGGTCAGCGCAAAGCTACGGATCATCCAGGCCTCGTGGGCTTTGAAATTTTTTCTGAACGCCTTAGCCAGGGCTATTGCGGTGAAAGTTATCCATAGCAGCGACAACAAGATGAAGCTGGTTTTGGAAACGACATTGCCGTTAGCATAAAAAGCCATTATAAGCCCCGATGGTCCTGCAAGACAGATCACATCTATTATATACACATAACCCATCAGCCGGTGAATGGCCCGATGCTTTTTAAGTAAATAAGCCGAGAATTGTGTAAGCCCCGCGAGCAGCGAAAAGATACTGAAAAACACATGGCAGTAAAAAGCATAGCGCCAATGCTTGATGTGGATGATCTTTTGCTTGGTCAGCAAAAAATCCACATCTGTTTCAAAGCTGAGATAAGGAAGACTGAGCCCGATCATCAACCAACAGAACAAAGCAATAAGCGCTATCCAGGCAATGGAGGCGGCCGTTCGCATGCCTACAGGAGTTTCATCAGGATCTCACCAAAACGAAAAATATCTTCGAAAGAATTGTACATTGGTACAGGTGCGCAACGGATCACATTCGGTTCCCGCCAATCAGGGATAACTCCATGGGCAATCAGCTTGTCGTATAAGCTCTTCCCGTGGCCATGAGCCACGATGCTGATCTGGCAACCACGACGTTCCTTAGGCGTAATGATTTCCAGGCAATTGTTTTTCGTCTGGTTGATGGTATTTACCACAAATTCCAGGTAAGCCGTCAGTTCCCTGCTCTTTTTGGTAAGCGCTTTCATGCCTACCTCGTCGAAGATGTCGAGCGAAGCCTTATACGCAGCCATCGACAGAATAGGCGCATTGCTAAGCTGCCAGCGCTCTACACTTTCGATCGGTTTGAAGACTTTATCCATTTTGAAGCGGGTGTCTTTATCGTGGCCCCACCATCCGGCAAACAGCGGCAGCTCGGTATTTTTATGATGACGTTCGTGCACGAAAGCACCTGCCACGCTGCCAGGCCCGGCGTTGAGGTACTTGTAGCTGCACCACGCAGCAAAGTCGATGTTCCAGTCATGCAAAGCCAGCTCCAGGTTTCCGGCGCCATGCGCCAGGTCGAAGCCTACGATTGCTCCGGCTTTGTGTCCGGCTTCGGTAATCGCTTTCATGTCGAATACCTGCCCGCTGAAATAATTGACACCGCCGATCATTACCAAAGCCAGTGAATCGCGATGCATCTCAATAGCCGCATAAATATCTTCATGGCGTATTTCATACTCACCTTCGCGTGGGCCTATTTCTACCAGCGCATCCGCAGGGTCGAACCCGTGAAATTTAGCTTGCGATTGCAGCGCATATTGGTCGCTCGGGAAGGCTTTGGCTTCGCAAAGAATTTTGTAGCGCTGCGGAGTTGGCCTGTAAAACGAAACCATCAATAGATGAAGGTTTACGGTGAGTTGGTTCATCATCACCACTTCCGAAGGCAAAGCACCTACCAGTTTAGCCGTTTTATCGGTAAGGATCTCGTGGTAAGAGAGCCACGGATTTTTAGCAAGAAAATGCCCTTCGACGCCAAAAGCGGCCCAGTCGTTCAGTTCCTGCTGAAGATAGTCTCTGGTTGTTTTGGGTTGCAGACCAAGCGAATTTCCGGTAAAGTAAACCATATCGGTGCCGTTGTGCTGCGGTATTAAAAAACGCTGGCGGTAAGCGCCAAGTGGGTCCTGTCCGTCGAGCTTGCGGGCGGCATCCAGGGTATAGGCAAATTGTTCCATCATGGGTGAGATCGTGAAGTTAATCGGCCTAAATTAATCATTTTATGGCAGGCCTTCAACAAATGGTTGAGCCAGGGAGCGGTCGGTTGCCAAATTAATGGTTATCTTTGAAAGTGCCATTTGTCAATTACATCGGCTTGCTGAAAAAACTCACGCTAAGAAAGCTCTACAATGCCAGCGTGGTTTGGCTTAGCTATCATATTTCCCGCATATCGCAACGGGATTTTAGCGCCGGTTTTCCCATCAGCATGTCGGTAGAACCTACGACCAGTTGCAATCTGCGCTGCCCTGAATGCCCCAGTGGTTTGCGGCAATTCACCAGGCCAACGGGAATGCTGGAGCCCGCTTTTTTCCGCTCAACTATTGATACTGTGTATCGTGACCTGGTGTACCTGACGTTTTATTTTCAGGGCGAACCTTACCTGAATCCGGATTTCTTGAAAATGGTGGCCTATGCTTCCGCGAAAGGCATTTTTACATCAACCTCAACCAATGCGCATTACCTGACGCCCGAACAAGCCAGGCAGACCGTAGAAAGTGGCCTCGACCGCCTTATTATCTCCATCGACGGCACCACACAAGATACCTATGAACAGTACCGGATAGGCGGCTCGCTCCAAAAGGTGATCGACGGTACAAAGAATATCATTTCGGCAAAAAAAGCCATGAATAGTCACACACCGCAAGTCGTTTTCCAGTTCCTGGTGGTAAGGCCAAATGAACACCAGCTCGGAGAAGTAGAAAAACTGGCTGCCAGCCTGGGTGTAGATGATCTTGTGTTTAAAACAGCCCAAGTGTATGCGTACGAACAGGGTAACCCTTTGATTCCACTTAACGACTACTATAGTCGCTACCGCAAACAGCCCGACGGCAGCTACCGTTTAAAGAATAAACTGCTCAACCAGTGCTGGCGGATGTGGAGTGGTTGTGTGGTAACCTGGGATGGTATCGTGGTTCCGTGTTGCTTCGACAAAGATGCAAAACACCGGCTTGGCAATTTAAAAACGCAGACTTTTGCCGCTATCTGGAAATCGGAAAAATACCGCCATTTTAGACAGGCGGTTCTCCGTTCGCGGGAAGAAATAGACATTTGTCGAAATTGCAGCGAAGGCACGAAAGTTTGGGCCTGAGTCTTTTCCTCTGATTATCAACGAAAAACGAATGTAAAACGGCTCGTTTGAACCAGACCTCTACTCAGCGCCATACTCTTTTGGCTAAGTATTAGCTGGTTTCACCTCTTTTTAGGAACAGAATTGTTAAATTAGTGGACTATTCTAAAAAATTTTTACATCATGAAGAACAGTTTATGTACGCTATTTTTAACTGTCGGAACTTTCCTGGCGCTCGGTATGAATGCCCAATCCCGGGTATTCGGCGAAGACTCGCTGAAAGGATTTGATGAACGCGCATTTATAAATAACGCCGTGATAAGCGGACTATCGGGAGCCGAACTCAAAGCAGAGCTTGCCATTGCAAAAAAAGAACATATTTATACTACATATTATCGACCAGGTATTGAATTGGCCGCTGCCGCAGCAGCGCCTTCCCTGCCGAACCCTACCGTAGTTCAACCTTCCTGTACTAACATGGATTTCGAGACCGGCACATTCTTTGGCTGGGATCTTTCGAGAGGAACAGTAAGCAATTCGCAAACCATGGCAGGTTGCTGCCCTACAGTCGGAGCACCTGAATCCCAGATCATCAATACAACCATTACAACAACCGATCCGGCTGTGCCCACACTTTCCCTCACTTCGCCATTGGGTGGCATTTATGTAGCCCGTATCAACAACTCAGCAACAGGTTCGGTGGTAAACAGGATACAGCAAACATTCAGTGTTACAACCATGAACTCGGCATTCCAGATTGCTTTTGCGGCTGTATTGAACAGTGTTGGCGGGCATAGCTGTACGCAGCAGCCGAACATCAATATTACCCTGCTGGACAGTGCCAACAACTTGCTGACTTGCCCGTTCCTGTCGTTTTCTGCGCCAAGTTCTACCTGCCCGAACTCGGATCCGTTGTGGGTTGCATTTTCGCAAGGTCACTACCGCGATTGGACGCTTAAAACCATCGATTTGCAACGCTATATCGGCACCACCATCACAGTGCAGATCACCGTTTCCGACTGCACAGCCAGCGGACACTATGGCTATGCTTATTTTGACATGAAATGTGTACCATTGGAAATTACAACCAACGGAACACCATACAATGTGGCTACACAAGATTCGGTGTATATTTCACCTTGTGGTTCTACCAACGCTATTATTGGCGTGCCAGACGGTCTCGGACCATACTATTGGGAAGGACCTACCGGAAGTGGTGTAACAGGCACCACAACCAACACGATCTCAACCAATACCCCGGGAACTTATACGGTTACCATGTCGCCTCCGGGTGCTTGTCCGCTTCCAGGCAATATTTCAGGTTCGATCGTCAAAAAAGCCATTCTAAGAATTACGCCGAATCCGACGATCTCTGCGACCGCCGCGCAGCCAACCTGTGCCAATGCAACCGGTTCAGGGCAAATTACCGTGAACAGTGGAACCGGGCCGTTTTCCTACAGCTGGACACCAGTAGCGTCCAATAGCGACGTTGCCAACGGGCTCAGTCCGGGAACAACTTATACCATTGTGGTTACTGATAGCATGGGCTGTAAAGACACAACAACCCTGGCCATCAATGCATTTCCGGATGCGCCGACCTTTACCATCACGCCACTTAACGGTGTGATTACCTGCGCCACGCCTTCGTTAACCCTTTCGGCCATTACAGGAACCAATACAACCGCCGTTTGGTCGGGAACCACGACGCCGTCGATTGATGTAACATCACCTGGTACCTATTCCGTTGTGTTAACCAATACGGCTTCGGTAGGCCAGTGTTCGACGTCGGTCAACGTCACGGTCACGGGCAATACAGTGCAACCCACGGCTACTTATACCGTAAGTTGTAATACAACAACAATATCCTTACAGGCAAGTTCGCAACCCGGCGTGGCACTCGGCTGGCTGGCACCAACACTGCCTACGCCGTCGCCGGTGAGTAACCCCGGAACATCAACAGCTATTGGTGTGTTTACCCTTACGGCTACTAACCTTTCCACCGGCTGTAAGCAAACCTATACCGTATCTACAGAAATTCCGCAGATATCCGTTACAACCAATCCGGCAACCAATTCTATTACCTGCAACACACCAACGGTTCAGGCAACAACAACCTCTACCAACGGTGGTGTATCAATCGCCTGGCTCGACGGCACCTCGACTTCTACAGTGAATCCTTATAGCATTACCACGCCGGGAACATACACCACCATTGTTACCTCGCCGGGCGGGTGCACCTCTCAGCAAACAATTACAGTTACCGAAAATAAATCGGTGGACGTTATGGTGTCGTCCATTACTACTACCATTTCCTGCGCTACCGGAACCCTTGACCTAATGGCCAACAGTTCTGCAGGTGGAAGTTACACGTACAGTTGGTCACCTTCCTCGCCGCCACATGTCGGAAGTGTATATAACGTCACCGATGCCGGAACTTATACTGTAGTGGCTGTAAACGCAGTAAACGGCTGTACAGCGAGCGCTGTTTATGCCGTAACGCATGAAACAATAACCGCTAACTTCACAGCCAACCCAACCACGGGCTTGATGCCATTGCCGGTAACATTCTCAAATACCAGCAGTCCTAATTCGGTGGAGTATCAATGGTCTTTAGGTAATTCATCTACAACTTATACTACCGTAAATGCTGAAACGGTGTATCAGATGCAGGGTACATACACCGTTCAGCTCATCGCAAGAAATGGCGTATGTTATGATACGGCTACGACAACCATTTTGGTTGACCTCGTTTCCTTCATCACCATACCAAACGTGTTCACACCAAACGGCGACGGGATCAACGATATTTTCTCCTTTAACCCGATCAACATCGGTGATATTTCGATGACCGTCTTCGACCGTTGGGGTCTGAAGATGTACGATACCACTTCTACAGGAAGCCTCACGTGGGATGGCAAGACCAAAGGTGGTACGCCGGTAGCTGATGGAACTTATTTCTATATTATCCATGCAACCGGTCTCGACGGACAAGAGTTTAATTACCAGGGAAGCGTAAACGTATTCCGTTAACCCTGATTTTTTTATCAACTGAAAAAGCCCTGATGATTTTTTCATCAGGGCTTTTTTGTGTTCCAAAAGTTCACTATTGGATTTTGTCTAATGCCCGGAAAGCCTGATCTACAGCGTTAAACCGCAGGTGTTTTTTTTCCAGTCTGTTTTTGGGAATCAGATATATGCCAGCCTGTAAAGTTCATATTGATATCTTTAATCGTTGGAAAGATTGAATTCACAACTCCGAATGATAGACAAATCATACACTATGAAAACGAATATTACAAAACTATTGACGGCCCTGCTTTTGATGAGCTTTTTCGCGGTGGACGCCCAGCAGGCGGCACAGGACGACCATCATCACCATCAACACATCGATCCATTTTATTTGCCGCTTGATTTCGATAAGGATTCCCTTATCGGATTTGATGAGCTCTCGGCCAAGATAGAAGCGGCAAGGTATGCCGACGAAGCCTGGGAACAAGAACGCATTGTGGCAGTATTAAAACGCAATTTCATTAATTTTAAATACGGGTTCACGGCGCCGGTTCCAAACCCCGGCGTGCAGCAGCCTTGTACCAACCCTGATTTTGAAAACGGTACGATCTCGGGCTGGACAGCGGCTCAGGGTCCGAGCAACAACTCGCTAACGATGGCGGGATGCTGCCCTAATACCACCTCACAAATTGTAACCGTAACACCGGGCAACGATCCAAACCTGGGTGCTGCCTTACCACGCGTGCCGGCTGGTGGCGGAAACTTCGCTGCCCGTCTCGGACCAACAGGATCTTCCAGCGGAGGTACAGCCTACCGTTTGTCGCAAACATTCACGGTAACACCAGCCAATTCCGTATTCATTTATCGTTACGCAGTTGTGCTAAATAAGGCTCCGCACTCTTGCAGCCAGCAGCCTTTTTTCAACGTATCGTTTCGCGATTGTAACAACAACCCGATCCCTTGCGGACAGTATAATGTTACTGCTGCAGGTTCTGCCTGTTCTACCGGCGGCGACCCATCTTTCATTACAACCAATGCGACCTGGGCTTATAAGCCCTGGACCACAGCAGCATTTGATTTGTCGAGCTACATCGGTCAATGCGTGAAAATTGAGTTCACGGTTGCAGGTTGTGTCGCTTCCCAGGGTGCTCACGGTGGTTACGCTTATGTGGATGCATCTTGCGCGCCAATGACGCTTAACCTGAACGGTAGTGATATTCCGGTTGGTCAAACCAACAGTGCTTCCTGTGGAGCCGTGTCGAACAATACACTTTGCGCACCGCCAGGATTTAGTTATAACTGGACCGGACCCGGCGTCACCGGTCAAACGGGGCAATGTATAAACGCAGCCATCGCAGGTACGTACTCGGTGTCTCTCGGCATACCAGGCGCCACTACATGTTCATTTAGCCCGATTCTGTATTCCAACTTTACCTATTCGCCAAACCCTACCGTATCAGCGTCGGTAACGCAACCGGTGTGTGCCAACCCGGCGGGATCGGCAACTGTTACAGCTACCGGCGGAAGCGGCTCTTATACCTATAGCTGGACGCCTACGGCACCATCGGCTTCGGTAAACGTGAACCTGCCTACCAATACGATGTACACTGTGACGGCGGTAGATGCCAGCGGTTGCCAGGGTTCAACGACATTCTCTATCAATCCGTATCCACCGGCGCCAGCCTACACACTTTCTACGATACCAGGTCTGGTACTTTCTTGTCAGAACCCAACGATCAATATGACCTTTGCCCCAACCAATTCAGCCACTACCACGCAATGGTCGGGGCCGTCGGGTCCGATAACAGGCACCACCATCGCTGTGACCAATGCTGGTGTTTATACCTATACGGCTATTAATACCGTAAGTACCTGTTCGCTGACGGGATCTGTAAACATTACCGGCAACGTGATTTATCCGGTACTGACATCTACACTTAGTCAGCCTAGTTGTACGCTGCCGGTAGGTTCGGGCACAGTGGCTGCCAGCGGTGTAGGGCCGTTTACTTACACTTGGACTTCTGCCGCCGGGCAACCGACCGTTGGCTTGCCCTACTACACCGAAAACACAAACCTCCCGCCGGGAAGTACCTACACAGTTTACGCCACCGATCCTTCAGGTTGTACAGGTTCCACGACTGTAGCCGTCAATCCGTTTTCGGGTGCGGCATCTTACACGCTGAGCAATTCGCCTGGCGGACCGCTTACCTGCCCGTCGCCGAGTACAACGCTCACCTTTGCGCCTACCAATACCAATACCACCACGCAGTGGGAAGGACCATTCGGAACGATTACCGGCACCACAACCGTTGCTAATCAAAGCGGGGTGTACAGTTATACAGCCACCAACAGTGTCAGTGGCTGCGTCGTTACCGGCACAGTGGGCGTGGTAAGTAATATTGCCATTCCTACCGCAACGCTGGCTATTCTGTGTAATACAACCGGCATTCACCTCGATGCAACCTCCTCAAGCCCTGATGTGGTGTTGAGCTGGGCCGGACCTACAAGTACAGTGTCGTTAGGAAATCCGGTAAACTCAACCGCAGTAGGCGTATTTACATTAACCGCTACCAATCCGATAAACGGCTGCGTTAATACCTATACAGCTATATCCGGTTATCCGTCTGTAAGCCTTACCAGCTCTCCTGGCAACACGATCACGTGCATTACTCAAACAGTTGCTGTAACGGCCGTGCCGACACCTACCAACGCGAATGTATCCTGGAGCAATGGAACCGCTACGGTTACAACCAACCCTTACCCGGTAACATCGGCAGGCACCTACACCGCTTACATTCAGGTTCCGAACGGTTGCGCGACGCAGTCGGTAATTACCATTGGAGCCAACACCAATGCCGATGTGTTCGTAAGCTCTACGTCATCGGTTATTCCATGTTCTACAGGCTCATTGGCACTCAATGCCAGCAGTTCCGGAAGCAACCCTTATACTTACTCCTGGACGCCTTCCAGTCCGCCATTTGCCGGACCGGTTTACCAGGCAACAACACCAGGTTCTTACACCATCACGGCTACCAACAATGCCAATGGGTGTTCAACCACAACGGTTGTAACGGTGGGCCAGGAGTCGATCAATGCGTCTTTTACAAACAACCCGAGTCAGGGCCTCATGCCGTTATCGGTAACCTTTACCAATACGAGCATCAACCCAACAAGTACCACCTATTCGTGGGATATGGGCAATGCCATGACGTACACAACTACCAATGCGGCAACGGTATATAATAACGCCGGCACCTATACGGTAGTTCTTACGGCTACCAATGGCGTGTGTACGGCAACGGCTTCTGCCACTATTTTTGTGGACCTGGTATCGATGTTCACTGTGCCAAATGTATTTACGCCAAACGGTGATGGTAAAAACGATGTTTTCCGTTTGACGGCAGTTAATGTGGGTGAGATCAATATGACGATTTTCGACCGCTGGGGTCTGAAGATGTTCGAGTCAACCGATCATGGTAAAATGGAATGGGACGGAAAAACGAAAGGCGGAAACCTTGTAACCGACGGCACTTATTTCTACATCATTCACGCGAAAGGCCTCGACGATCAGGAATATAATCTGCAAGGAAGCGTTACCGTATTCCAATAAATTTGTTTGTTCTTTTATTGAAAGCCCTGCCGGAAAAAGGCAGGGCTTTTTTGTGACCTGGTTTTTAGGTTTTTCACTAAGTGAAAAAGCCGTCTTGCCAAGTGCTTGTTTCGCGGCGCCAATGGGTAGGTTAGTTTTGTTGCACTAACAACCGTATATCATGGAACAATCATTCTTTCAATCAGTAAAATGCAATAGGCTTAAGGCCTCCATCCTATTTTGTGTGGCAGCTCTCGCAGCCTGCCCGATGAACGCGCAAAATCTGGAAAGTAATCCAAACAACACAGAGTCTGTTCTCAGCAACCAGTTAAACGTACAGAGGTCTCCCATACCAACAGGCCCGAATGGCCCGGGTGGTATGCAGCAGTTCAGGAATATCAATGTGAATGTTGACAATAATGATTTCCTGAGCAACGTCGGTGTAAGCGGTGGCCCAAATGTACAGGGATTCACGTCGCTATCGTTGCCCCAGGTTCAGCAGAGTGTTAGGCCCAATACCACTGTTACCAAGCCCGTAACCAAGCCCGTCAACAAACCTAAACCGAAAGTAGTTAATCAGCTTGCGGCCAAGCCATCCAGGCCTACCCCCAGACCAACAGTTAAGTCAAACCCTGCTCCAAAACCAAAGGTAGTCAATCAGCTGGCGGCTAAGCCTTCCAGGCCTGCACCGAGGCCGACCGTTAAACCAAATTCCAAGCCGAAACCTGTGGCAGTTGTTCCTAAACCTGCCGTTGTGGCCTCCGCCCCTCCGCCTGCAGCAATAGAGTTATCACGACCTAATATACAGGTTCGGGAAGAAACCAAGGTTGTTGCTGCGAGCGTGGCGCCTACGGTGCAACAAATTGTCAGCAATGTTTCCACTCCAGCTCCGGTGAGTGCTCCGGCAACTCAGCGAGTTGCATCTTCGGGCGGCTCAGGTTCTTCCGGGAAGTCTCATCATGCATTGCGGAAGAGGCATGGTAGCCTGTCTTATACGGCTTCCAAAAAATTCAGGAAATTCTTTGCGCATAACAAAAAAGGCAAATTCGATCCGGCAAAATGTTTCGTTTGGAGTTAGAGCGCGAATACTCCGAAATTGGTTTACATGAAAAAGGCCCTTATTTGAGGGCCTTTCTTTATTAGCAGGTGTCTTGTGTTATTTCACACTCGCGCCAATCATTTCGCGGTTGAGGCGGGCAATGTTTTCGAGGCTGATCTCTTTCGGGCACTCGGCTTCGCAGGCACCGGTGTTGGTGCAATTACCGAATCCTTCTTCGTCCATTTGCTGAACCATTTTCAATACGCGCTCTTTACGCTCTACCTGTCCTTGAGGTAGCAAAGCCAACTGCGATACTTTAGCAGAAACGAAAAGCATTGCCGAACCATTTTTGCAGGCAGCCACACAAGCTCCGCAACCAATGCAGGCAGCCGCTGCAAACGAATCATCCGCCGCTGTTTTCGGGATCAGGATGTTGTTGGCATCCTTGGCATTACCTGTATTTACCGATACATAACCGCCTGAAGCGATGATGCGGTCAAAAGCACCACGGTCAACCACCAGGTCTTTTACAACCGGGAATGCGGCACTTCTCCAAGGTTCCACCACAATGGTATCGCCGTTTTTAAACGAACGCATGTGCAGCTGGCAGGTTGTTACCGCACCTTTTGGACCGTGCGGACGACCGTTGATGTACATACTGCACATACCGCAAATGCCTTCGCGGCAGTCGTGGTCGAAAGCAATGGCTTCTTTGCCTTCGTGAATGAGTTTTTCGTTCAAGACATCGAACATTTCGAGGAAGGACATATCGGTAGATATGCCTTGTAACTGGTGTGTTTCGAAGCTGCCTTTACTTTTGCTATTTTTCTGACGCCACACTTTCAGTGTGAGGTTCAATAATTCTCCGTTTCCTGATCCCATAAGTTTGGTGATTGGTTGTTTGATACTTGAGCGATTTTATTTATAAGAACGCTGTGCTATTTTGATGTTTTCGTAAACTAACTCTTCTTTGTGCAGCTCCCAGTTGCTGATCCCTTTAAATTCCCAGGCAGCTACGTACTTGAAGTTCTCGTCGTCGCGTTTTGCTTCGCCGTCAGCTTCCTGGTGCTCTTCGCGGAAGTGGCCGCCGCAGCTTTCTTCGCGGTGCAGAGCGTCTTTACACATCAGCTCACCGAGCTCCATGAAATCGGCTACCCGGCCGGCTTTTTCAAGATCCGGGTTAAACTCGTTGGCTTCGCCCAAGACGCGTACGTCTTTCCAGAATTCTTCGCGCAGAGCCTGAATTTCTGAAATGGCTTCGGTAAGCCCTTGCCTGTTACGCGCCATGCCGCACTTGTCCCACATGATGAGGCCCAGGCGTTTGTGGAAACTTTCCACTGATTTGGTGCCTTTGATGCTAAGGAATTTATTGATCAGGGCTGTTTGTTCTTCCAGCGCTTTGTTGAATTCCGGGTGATTGGTTTTGAGCTTGTCGATCGAGTCCGCTTTTTCTTTTTCGGCACTCATCCGCGATACCTCGCCCGACAGGTAAACGCCAAGGGTGTAAGGGATTACGAAGTAGCCGTCGGCTAAGCCTTGCATCAGCGCTGAGGCCCCGAGGCGGTTTGCACCGTGGTCGGAGAAGTTGGCTTCGCCCAGTGCATAGAGGCCCGGAACGGTGGTCATGAGGTTGTAATCTACCCACAGGCCGCCCATGGTATAGTGAACGGCAGGATAAATACGCATCGGCACTTCATACGGATTTTCACCGGTGATCTGCTGATACATATCGAAGAGGTTTCCGTATTTCTCTTTCACCACTTCTCTGCCCAGACGCATGATCTCTTCTTTGCTCGGGTTATGAATATTTTGTTTCGCAGCTTCTGTTTTGCCGTAACGCTCGGTGTTGGCAGCAAAATCGAGGTAAACCGCTTTCTTGGAAGCGCCAACGCCATAGCCTGCATCGCAACGCTCTTTGGCTGCGCGTGACGCCACGTCACGCGGTACGAGGTTACCAAAAGCCGGGTAACGGCGTTCCAGGTAGTAATCACGCTCGTCTTCCGGAATATCGGTAGGCTTGCGGTTATCGTCTTTCTTTTTTGGAACCCAGATACGGCCGTCGTTACGAAGCGACTCCGACATCAAGGTCAGTTTTGATTGGTGATCGCCCGATACAGGGATACAAGTCGGGTGAATTTGGGTGTAGCATGGGTTTCCGAAAAATGCGCCTTTTTTGTGTGCTTTCCACGCTGCCGTTACATTACTTCCCATGGCATTGGTAGAAAGATAGAACACATTTCCGTAGCCACCGGTACACAGCAATACTGCGTGCCCAAAGTGTTTTTCCATTTCGCCGGTAATAAGGTTACGGGCAATAATACCGCGGGCTTTTCCATCGATGGTTACCACATCGAGCATTTCATGCCTTGATAACATTTGCACAGCACCCATACCTACCTGACGTTGCAATGCAGAGTAAGCGCCCAACAGCAACTGCTGACCTGTTTGCCCCGCGGCATAAAAGGTACGTTGTACCTGGGTGCCACCAAACGAACGGTTGCTCAACAGGCCGCCATATTCGCGGGCCAGCGGAACGCCCTGTGCTACACACTGGTCAATAATGTTGGATGAAACTTCAGCCAGACGATGAACGTTTCCTTCACGGGCACGGTAATCGCCGCCTTTAATGGTGTCGTAGAACAAACGGTAAGTGGAGTCGCCATCGTTCTGATAGTTTTTTGCAGCATTGATACCACCTTGCGCAGCAATAGAGTGCGCGCGTCGTGGCGAATCCTGAAAGCAGAAAACTTTAACTTTGTAACCCATTTCCGCCAGGGTAGCAGCAGCCGAAGCACCTGCCAACCCTGATCCTACAACCAGTACCTCAAGACTGCGCTTGTTGGCTGGGTTAACAAGAGGAACAGTGGAACGGTATTTCGTCCATTTTTGATCTATTGGCCCTTCAGGGATTTTTGAATCTAATTTTGGTGAACTTGCCATATATTCTTACTTAAGAATGAAGTTTAAAATTTATTTAATAACGCCGAGATACATTAAAATTGGCATCAGGGCAAAAATGAGCGGAACAATGATGGAAAAACCAATACCAATATTTTTGATCAGCGGCGTGTATTTTTTGTGATTAAGTCCCAGCGTTTGGAATGCTGATTGGAAGCCGTGCAGTAAGTGGTAAGCGAGCGACACCATCGACAGGCAATACACGATCACTACCCAAAGCATTGAGAAGGTGGTTTGCATGACAGCGTAGAGATTTTCATGACCGTTGGCGTCTTCACCCGGCAGGCCGGTGATGCGTGATTTTACCCAGAAGTGAGCGAGGTGAATGATGAGGAACATGAGTAGCAGGGTACCCAGCAAGCCCATTGAGCGGCTGTACCACGATGAGTTGGCATTGCCGTTTACCACGTTATAGCCTACAGGGCGGGCTTTGCGGTTTTCCATGGTAAGAACCAGGGCCTGGATCATGTGAACGATGAGTCCGGCAAAAAGCAACAGTTCCATAGCACGGATAAGCCAGTTGGTTGCCATGAAGTGCGCGCCGGTATTAAACATTAAACCTCCATCGTTGAAAAATATGAAGCTGTTAAGAAAACAGTGAACTACCAAGAACGAAATAAGAAACAAGCCGGTAAGGCCCATAACTACTTTTTTTCCGATCGACGATTTTAAGAAACCTTTACTCATAAGAGATGTGATGTTGTTTATATAGGGCAAATGTATCATTGGAAAGCCTTTAAAACAACATTTTTTTGCTTTATTATCCGCTGTCGCGCCCGCTCAGGCCCCATAAAGCCCATACTTGCAGAAATTTGGGCTTATTTGGAATTGTTCTAAATTTTTTCCATGCTTTCAGGCCTAAAGACAGCTGGTGTTTAGTTCCCGGTCATCACAAAGGCGCCCCAGTAATAGGGATGAGGATAACGCTTTTTCACCTCCAGTTGCGCCCGCCGCAAAGCCTCACGTTTGCCCTCCTGGAGTTTGTGTTGTAGGTATTCGCGGTAAAAAGTGGTCATCAGCAATTGAGTGGCATCGTCGTCAACTGTCCAGAGACTCATCACTACCGAACGGGCGCCTGCTGTTAGAAATGCGCGCTGCAGGCCATACACGCCTTGACCGTTCACCACATCGCCAAGTCCGGTTTCGCAGGCCGACAGTGTTACCAAGTCGGTGTTCTGCAGATTGAGAAGAGAGGCTTCGTAGGCGGTAAGGATGCCGTCGTCGTGTCCTGGCAGGCTGTTGTGCTCTGCACCGGCGCCGGCCATCAGCAAACCAGAACGGAGCAATGGGTTTTGGCGGGTCTGTTCGGTTGCAAAGCCCAGGGTTTTGTCTTCATGGCTCTCTTCGTCGGGAAGGAAAAAGCCGTGTGTAGCAATATGGAGGATGGAAGGGCTTTCCAGTGCTTTTACCTGCTCTTCGCTGGCGCTGGCACCCAGGTATAAGGCAACAGGCTGCTCGTAACGAGCCAGCATCCCGGCAATTTCTTCTGTTTCCCGCTTGGTGCCTGGCAGTTCGGGAATGTCGCTGAATACTGCCCTGGAAGCCAATAACGGTTCGGTAGCGAGAGAGTCATGGCTTTTGAGAGCGTAGTCGGGGAATCCAAACAGCACAGCCAGACCGGTATCGCTTCTTTGGGTTTTGGAATCCAACAGGTCGCGGAGGCTATTAAGCTGCGTTACGTGCAGGTTTTCCAACAAGTATGTGTTTGCCAACGGGTCGTAAAGCGTGTACAGGTTTAATTTTTGGTACACGCCGTCGCCGGAAAAATACAGATTGGAAGCCGAGCCGGTGTATGGTTGAAGCGCTTTAAAAAAGCGATTGTAAGACAACAGATCCGGCACCGTATCGTTGATGCACTGGCGGTAATGGTTTAAGAACAAGGTGTCGAAATACGCACAGCTATCGAGAGCTACCAGCTTAGGAGCAGCATCGTTCTTTTTCAGAAGCAGGGCGGCATAACGCACCTGTTCCCGTCCCCGCTTGTCAACTGTTGCTGTCCGGATCACTTCCACCGCCAGGTCTTTTTTGGTGAGCCTCTCTGCAAGTGCTACCAGGTTGTTTTTCTGTTCGGCAGCTTTGCGGAACGCGGTTGAGGAACTGCTCAAGGCTTTTTCGAGTGTGTTTTTGACAGACTCTTCGGCATCGAGGTCGATGTTGTTCTGCGCCAACTCACTCAGCGAATATTTGTAAAGTTCCTGCAAATAGCGCTTTTGTTGCAGCCAGCGGCTAAATAGATTGGCCGTAGCCGTGTCGGCTTCATGCAGTAATGCGCTGTTAATGCGGCGCGATTCGTTCAGCAAGAGCGATTTCTCGGCCAGCCTCACATCCAGAAGCGTCCGGAGTAAACTGTCGTTACGGAAGCCCGGCTTCGACGAAAGCGTGATCACATAGTTATAGAAAGTTTCGAAACGGCTGGACAGGGTATAGTAAAAGTTGGTTTTTTCATTTTCGCTCATCGATACGAAATTGTCGGCAATGATGTTTTGGTATGCGCCCATCGAGCGGAGGTAATAATGACTCGCTTCCTTCGTGTTGCCAGCCAATTCGTAAACAGCCGCTATGCTAAATAGCATGTCGGTATAATTGAAGTTTTTTTCACCGAAGTTGCTTTTGAAAATGCCGGCTGCCTGGCGAAAGCTGGCAATGGCAGCCGGATAATCTTTCATGTCGCATTCCACCGACGCTTTGCCGCTCAGGTAGAGGGCGTAACGGTCGGTGGCCGCGGCCCCGCTTTTTTCCATCAGTTGCAGGCACCGGTTGCGGTAGTCGAGCGCTTTGGGGTAATCGGCTTTTCGGGCATACAGTGCGGCCAGGTTATTCAGGCAGTTGGCGTAGCGCCGGTTGTCTTCACCCAATTTGCTGCGGTAGATTTTTTCACTTTGCAGTAACAAAGATTCGGCATCATCGAGGTAGTCGAAGTCCATTTTTAGCAACGCCAGGTTGGTGAGCGCATTGGCATAGTATTCATGGTTTTCGCCGCTGGTTGCTTTCCGGATATTTACCGCCTGGCTGATGCACGAAACGGCGGCTTTGTAATTGCCTGTAAGGCGGTACAGGTCGCCCAGGTTGTTAAGCGGGTTGGCGTATTCCAGGCTTTGCTCATAGCCGGCTGCTTTGTAAAGGTCGAGGCTTTTCAGGAAAAAAGACTCAGCGCGCGCATAGTCGCTTTGTGCTTTATACAAAAGGGCCATGTTGTTGAGAAGGGTTGCGAGGCTTTCCTGTTTTTCGCCGCTGAATGCGCTTTCGAGTTTGTAGGCTTCGGCGTACATGGCTTCTGCGCTACCATAATCGCCCATCATGCGGTAGCATTCGCCGGCATTGTTATACAGCGTAGCCACACCGGCCGTGTCTCCGGCAGGCATGCCAAGCCGTTTGTCGAGGGCTTCCAGGAAAACTGGTAACGCTGCCGTATAGTCGCCCTGCCCTTGCAGCAACCGCGCCTTGTTGTTGAGGCATCGCAGGTAATCGGGGTCCCGGTCTCCTTTCAATGTTTTGTAATAGTGTAGCAACGCATCATTCATGGGCTGTGCAGCGGCGTAGTCGCCCATGTCTATTTTCATCTCCACATAGGCCCTGTAAAGCATGGTGTATTCTTTGGAGCTGGCCCCGAGAAATTCGGCCAGCAAAGGCAATGAGGCGGCATAGTATTGTTCCGCTTTATCGTAATAGCCGGCAGTTCCCGCGGCATAAGCAAGGTTATACAGATAGTAGCCGTATTCAAAGCTGGTGTCTGCTTTTACAGAATAAACAAGGTTTACGGCACGGGAATAGCAATAGATGGCACTATCGAACAGGCTGTGTTGCAGGTAATAATCGCCGTTGTCGTTTTCTATTTCGGCTTTCCATAGCGGGTTACGCGCCAGTTCTGTTGCATGGTTTCGCAGAAGCTGCTGTCCGGTTTCGAAGCAAGGCCCTTGCTGGCCTTTTTCCTGCAGGCTTTTATATGAGGTACAAAGTTGCTTATACGATTGCCCGTGTAAGTTGCCAAATCCAACGATCAGGCAAAAGAGCATAAAAACACGCTTGGCTTTGTATGGAATTATAGCAGGCATCATTCCCTGAAACGAAGGTAACGAAATACATGTTATCCCGGCCTTCAATTTTCAATTGCCGGCCTATTGGATGGAAACGCCCATCATACAGATGTCGTCGATTTGCTCATAGCCTCTGCGCCAGTCTTCAAAAAATGCATCAATGGATTCCTTTTGCTGGTGCATTGGCTTCTGGTAGTTTTCGAGTAATAGTTTGCGGAAGGCGTTGTATTTTAATTTTTTGCCTGAAGGGCCGCCAAACTGATCGACGAAGCCGTCAGAGAAAATATAGATCTTATCCTGAGGCAATAAGTCGATGCGGTGATTGGTGAATTCGTAATCTTCTACGCCCACAAAATTGCCGATGGGATGTTTGTCGCCGCGTGTTTTGAGAATAGCACCATTGCGCACGATGAATAGCGGGCTGAATGCACCGGCGAATTCGAGTACATTGGTGTCGAGGTCGATGGAACAGATAGCAATGTCCATTCCGTCGCGGATCTTGGAATCCTCTACCTTTTGTTTCAAGGTGTCGCTGATGTTTTTGTTCAGGTGTGTCAGTATCTCGGAAGGTTTCGTGTAATTGTATTCGTTCACGATCTGGTTGAGGCCATTAAAGCCGATAATACTCATAAACGCGCCTGGAACGCCATGCCCGGTACAATCCACCACGGCAAACAGAATACGGTTGTCTTTTTTCTCGATCCAATAGAAGTCGCCGCTCACAATGTCTTTTGGTTTATATAGGATAAAGGCGTCTTTCAGCAGGTTTGTCACGGTGTCTTCCGAAGGCAGAAAAGCCTCCTGAATGCGTTTGGCGTATTTGATGCTGTCGGTAATGTGTTTGTTGGTTTCTTCGATGATTTCTTTCTGTTTCACCACTTCCATCGTCCGTTCTTCCACCTTTTCTTCCAGTGTTTCCACCAGGCTTGCATTTTCGAGGGCAATCGCCGTGTAGGAGGCCAGTGTTTTCAGGATGTTCATGTGCAGCGGCGTGTAAGCATTCGTCTGAAAACTTTGTACAGTAATTACGCCGGCTACTTTATTTCCAACGAGCATCGGGCAAAACAGCAGCGAACTTGGCATTTCGCCGGAAGGCACAACGATTTTTTTGGTGTAACGGTGGTATTCGTTGAGGTTGTCGTTAATGAAAATTTCTTTCCTGTTTTTTACGCACCAAACGGAGAAGTTGTCGTCGTTGCTCATGGATACCGTGAGTGGTTCCAGCAGCTTTCCGTTCTCGATTTCGTATTTGTATTCGATCTCCTGTTTTTTCGGATTGTAGATCCTCACGCCAAAACAGTCGGCATTCATTAATTTGCAGATGTTTTCGTGTAAGTTTCCAAAAATGGAGTCGAAGTTGATGTTGGAAATAATATGCTGCCCGATTTCGCTTAGCAGGCGTGTGTTTTCGTGCGACTGTTCGATCTCTTCCTTCTGACGCATGACTTCGCGGGTGCGTTCTGCTACCCGCTCTTCTAGGCTTGAGTAGAGGCTGGCGTTCTCGATGGCGCTTCCCACATACACCGAAAGGCTTCTCAGCGTGTCAAGGTGATAGTCTTTGTACACATTTTTCCTGAAACTTTGTACGGTGATCACGCCAATGGTTTTTCCTTTCGATACCAAAGGCATATAGATCATCGACTCGGGCATTTCGCCTGCTACCGCCTGATAGGTATGCTGTACATATTGTTTATATTCGTTTTCCCAATCGTTGATGATAAACTCTTGGGAATTGCGGAAACACCATGTTGCCGTTTTTTCCTCGTCGATAGCAAACGCAAAGTCCGGCAGCTTTTCGCCTTTTTCCATTGGTCCGGAAAAGAAAAGATCATTCTTGTCGGGCCGGTAAAGGCCGATACCAAAAATGGTGGCATCCATCAAGGTATTGATCTGTTCGTACACCTTCGAAATAATCTCGTTTACCGAAAGGGTTGAGGCGATCTCTTTCCCGATCTCGCTGAGTAACTTATTATTGCGGAAACTCTCTTCGATCTCTTTCTTCTGGCTCACTACCACTTGGGTGCGCTTTTCTACCTGTTCTTCGAGGTGCTCGATGAGGTTAGCGTTTTCAAGGGCTATTGCGGTGTAGGTTCCCAGCGTTTTGAGAATATCCATGTGCGAGGGCAGGTAAGCGTCTTTCTGGAAACTCTGCACGGTAATCACGCCGGTGATGCGGTTGCCGATGTTAAGCGGGCAGAACAGCAGTGAATTTGGCATTTCGCCTGATGGTACAACGATTTTTTTTGTATAACGGTGGTATTCGTTAAGGTTGTCGTTGATGAAAATTTCACGGTTATGCATCACGCACCATACGGAATAATTGTCCACGTCGTCCATAGATACGCTAAGAGGCTTTTTCAGCAGACCTTTTTCCATCGAGTACTTGTATTCGATCTCGCGCTTATCCGGGTGATAAATCCTCACACTGAAACAATCGGCATTCATCAGCTTGCCCACATTCTCATGTAGTTGCTGAAAAATGGAATCGAAATCGGTGTTGGCAATGATCTGCTGCCCGATCACGTTGAGCATACGCGTTGCTTCCTGTGCTTTTTCCAGTTGCTGCTTTTGTGCCGTTACCTCACGTGTACGCTCCGTTACGCGATCTTCAAGCTGTTGGTAAAGTGTGGCATTTTCGATGGCAATGGCACAATACACCGCCAGGTTTTTCACCAGGTTTACCTGGTAATCGTCGTAGGCGTTTTTATTAAAGCTTTGTATCGTGATGACGCCCAGTTTTTTCTGGTTGATCTTTAATGGCAGGTAAATAATAGACTGCGCGGGCTGCCCCATTACCGGCTTTAATACCCTTTGAATGTATCGCCCGGATTCGAGTTCGTGATCATTGATAAGTATATCAATTTCCTGGTTGAAACAAACGGTGGCCAGGCGGTTGGCGTCACTGAGTTCGTAACCCGAAGAAGGCAATACCACGCCATTTTCGATGTAGCCCGGAAAAACAAGAGATGTTCCATCCGCCGAAAGCACGCCGATGCCAAAGCCGCCGGCGTCCATCATGTTATTGATGATATCGTACACGGTTTTGTTAATAGCCTCTACCGACAAAAGCGAGGTGATGGTTTTTCCAAGATCGCTTAAAGTAACCAGGTCGTTGGATAATAACTCAAGCTGGTTGTTCTTTTGGCGAAGGAGTTCTTTTTCTTTTTCCATCTGCGCAATGCTTGCCTGCATTTCCACGCCTTTGAGTTTCTGCTTGTTTTTTTCGCTGAAATAGTCCTCTTTCAACGCGTAGTAACTCCTGAAGTGTTCGATGAACTTGGCCGTATTCGACTGTTTTTCATATAGCCTCGACAGGCATTCGTGTGTTTTGTACAGAACTTCTTTGGTATTGGTTTCTGCCGAAATATCGAGGGCTTTTTGCAGATGGGTAATGGCGTAATCGAGACGGTTAAGGCCAAGGAACAGGTCGCCGAGCTGGAAATGCGTTTCGGCAATGCCGGAGCGGAAATTGAGTTCTTCACGCAGTTTGAGGCATTCCCTGAATTGTTTTTCAGCATTGGCTGTATCTCCCGCCGCCAGGTAAATCCGGGCAAGCCCGTCGAGGGCGTATGCTTCCACGTGCTTCGATCCCACCGCGCGCGACACCTCGAGCGCTTGTTTTTTGAGACCGATAGCGCGCTGTACGTCCTGGAGATTCAGGTAGGCCGATCCTAAGCCATCGAGGATCCGGGCCAACAGATGTTTGTCGTTTTCCGGCTCCGCCAGTTCCAGCGCCTTACCAAGCGCCTCAATGGCTTTTTCGTTTTCGCCCGATGTATAATATACAGAGCCAATGCCATTTAGCGCATTGGCCTGGGCCAGCGCATTTCCTTGTTTTTCTGCGCCGGTGAGCATCTCGTGAGCATAACGCAAGGCATTGTTGTAATCGGCGAGATAGTAGTATGCACAGAAAATATGATAAAGCGCCTGGGCTTCGAACGTTTTCGGTAAGTTGGGAAGCGACAAGGCATCGAAAAGATCTTTTAGCGCATTGTCGTAATTTCCCAGCCAAACCTGGCAACACCCTCGTGCTGCAAGTGCGCCGGCCCTGACAGGCTCGTCGTTTGCAGTATGAAGAATGTCATTGGCAAGTTCAATGCCCGTTTGTGGTTGGCTTCGGCAAAGACCAAAAGCCTGGGCTACCAGCTTCTCTGCTTCTTGTGGATCAATCATGCGTTGGCCTGTGTCAGACATGGATCGGGGCGTTTAGGAATGTTCAAATTAGGAATTTAACTTTTTAAACGCAAAAAAATCGGTGTAAGTCATTTTTTGGACGTTAAAACCCGGAAATGCTTCCCCGGAATGTCTCAGGGAAAGCGACCTGCTTCCCGGAGAAACGGCTTTGCAATTGACTATAAAGCAGATAAAATTCCACTTACAAAAAACCACACATGGAGATAATGCGTATATTCATTAACGATAACTGTAAGTACCCTTTATGAATCTTTACCTCTCAATTCCTTTAATTTCCTGGGCTGCTGTTGCTGCCATCATGACCCTGGTGTTCTTTTGGGCACTACGCATTAAAAATTACGGTGTGGTGGATGTTTTCTGGGCGTTTAACTTTTTGGTTATCGCTGCCATTACCGGCATCATGGCTGATGGCTTTGGTCCGAGGAAATACATTGTTTGTGGTCTTGCAGCATTATGGAGTCTTCGCCTTGGCTTTTACCTCTCGCAGCGTGTATTGGGTCATCTTCACGAAGAAGAAGGACGCTATAAGCAACTCCGCACGGAATGGGGAACCGGGAAGTTTTTTGTGTTCTTTCAGATGCAAGCTTTGTCAAACGTCTTTTTAAGCATCCCGTTTTTCATCATTGCCCTCAACCCAGCCGGGTCGATGTCGGTACTGGAATATATGGGTGCCATTCTTTGGCTTATCTGCATCATCGGCGAGGGCCTGGCCGACTGGCAATTGCAACAGTTTAAAAAAGACCCACTCAACAAAGGCAAGGTTTGCCAGGCCGGATTGTGGAATTATTCCAGGCATCCGAATTATTTTTTTCAATTCTCAATTTGGGTAGCTGTATTTATATTCGCGCTTTCAAGTCCTTACGGCTGGCTGGCCATAGTTTGCCCGTTGTCTATTGGTTTCCTGATCTTTAAAGTTACTGGTATTCCAATGACGGAAGAGCAGGCCGTGCGTAGCAAAGGCGACGCCTACCGTGAATACCAGCGAACAACCAGCGTGTTTGTTCCCCTTCCGAAAAAAAAATAAAGCTGAACCAAGAGGCCTTTGGCTTGTTGTTCTCATGCGCCTTTTATCAATAACTTATGTGGTATCAATCTTTACTCGAACAAAACAAAATGCCCGATGCTCTGATCCGTCTCGGCATCCGGAGATTACTGAAGCAACGCCTTCGCGACGAACACAAAGGCAATACAGAGGCGCAACAGGCGCACCTGGCAGCACTGATCGAAGAACTCCGCGCAACACCTACCATTGCCATTAATACCCAGGAAGCCAACGAACAGCATTACGAAGTTCCCACCGAATTTTACACCTACTGCCTTGGGAAACACCTCAAATACAGCAGCGGCTATTGGAAAGCGGGAGTAACCGACATCGACACTTCCGAGAAAGACATGTTGGAGCTAACCTGCGCCCGTGCCGAATTGAAAGACGGGCAGGATGTGCTGGAATTGGGCTGCGGCTGGGGCTCTTTATCTTTGTTCATGGCAGCGGCATTTCCACGAAGCCGCTTTACGGTTGTTTCCAATTCGCGGACTCAAAAGCAATACATTGATGAACAGGCAAAGCTGCGCGGCATCAGCAACCTTAAGGTGATCACGTCCAACATCAATGAGTTCTCACTCGATCAATCTTTTGACCGAGTGGTGTCCGTGGAAATGTTTGAGCACATGCGCAATTATCAAAAGCTAATGGCGCTGGTGGCCGGCTTGCTAAAACCCGATGGAAAACTGTTCGTGCACATCTTCACGCACAAGGAATACGCCTATAAATTTGAAGTGGTAGATGACAGTGATTGGATGAGCCGCTATTTTTTCACCGGTGGAATCATGCCTAGCGATGATTTGCTGCTGTATTTCAGCGACGATCTTTGCATAGAGAAACATTGGCACGTGAGCGGCCTGCATTACAGCAAGACGTCTGAGGCCTGGTTGCGCAATATGGACAAGAATAAATCACGGATCATGCCCTTGTTTGAAAGCACTTATGGGAAAGACCAGGCGTTGAAATGGTGGGTTTACTGGCGCATCTTCTTTATGGCTTGTGCCGAGCTTTGGGCTTACAACCATGGTGAGGAGTGGTTGGTAAGCCACTATTTATTTCATAAAACAAATAGGAACTGATCGTTAAACCGACACCCTTTCGCGATACATGCAGAAACTAGCCATTATAGGAACAGGAATTGCCGGCATGGGCTGTGCACATCTTTTGCAGCACAAGTACGAGCTTTCCTTGTTCGAAAAAAACGATTATCCCGGCGGGCATACCAACACCATTGCAGTGGAAGAAGCCGGAAAGAAAGTGTATATGGATACCGGCTTTATGGTCTTCAACTTCGAGACCTATCCTAATTTATGCCGGCTGTTCGACCAGATCAAAGCACCAATCAAAAAAACCGACATGTCGTTCAGTGTGCAGCATGTGCCTACAGGGCTCGAATACTGTGGCTCAGGACTTAATGGTCTTTTTGCGCAGCGACGGAATATATTTCGTCCGGCGTACATCCGCATGCTGATGGAGATCACACGCTTCAATAAGATCAGCGTGGATATTCTCGACAAGCCCGAATACGCCGCTTATTCGCTAGCCGATTACATTCGCGAATTCGGGTTCAGCCAGGAAATGCTCTTAAAATACCTTGTGCCCATGAGTTCGGCCGTGTGGAGCACCCCGATGGATAAAATGCTCGACTTCCCGGCAGTCACCTTGATCCGTTTTTTCAAAAACCACGGCTTTCTCGGCCTTAATACCCAACACCAATGGTACACGCTGCAAAACGGGAGCCAGGCCTACCGCGAATTGCTCATCAGGCCCTTCAAAGACAGGATCCGGCTTAACCAGGCAGCCACCGGTGTGCGTATGCTGCCCGACAATAAAGTCTTGATAAAAACAGCCGATGGCGGGCAGGAAGTATTTGATAAGGTGATCATGGCGTCGCATGCCGATGAAACCCTGCGCCTCCTCGAAAATCCAACCGCCGACCAGCAGCGCTTATTGGCGGCTTTCCGCTATGAAAAAAACATAGCCACTGTTCATACAGACGAGTCGGTGATGCCAAAGAACAAACGAACCTGGAGTAGCTGGAACTACCGCATCGAAGAACGGAACGGAAAGCAACTGCCAACAACCGTTTACTGGATGAACCGCCTGCAGGGTGTATCAGACAAGGTTAATTATTTTGTGTCCATCAATGCCCTTGAAGGAAGCATCGCACCGTCGAAATTGATCCGGGAAATTACGTATGAACATCCGCTGTTTGATGTGGCAGCTGTTGCCGCACAGAGCGAGTTACCAGCACTTAATGCTGCCGGGCCGGTGTATTTTTGCGGAAGCTATTTCAGGTACGGTTTCCATGAGGATGCCTATAAAAGCGCAGTGGATCTGTGCGCGCAGTTGTAAGTGAGAAGCGCCGGGACAAGGCTATGGCTGAGAACGTAACACGATGTTAAATCAGGTTTTTAAACAAAAGTCCATTTTTGCCTGTTCTATTTTTTTGAAGAATATATAAACGACACATGAACTCCTGCCTGTATAAAGCTACAGTGATGCATCATCGGCTTTCGCCTAAGAAGCACCGTTTTCATTACAGTGTGTTTATGTTTTATATTGATCTCGACGAGCTGGACTTACTCAAAAAGAAACTACTATTGTTCGGGCTCAACCGTTTCAATGTATTCAGTTTTCGCGACAAGGAGCATTTGCAATTACCGCCGGGCAATCCCGACACGCGGAAGAACACCAAAGTGCATTTGCTCGATTACCTGCGGGAGCAAGGCATGAACGTGCCTGTCGGCAGAATCATGTGCCTCACCAATCTCAACATTCTGGGGTATAATTTTAATCCCGTTTCGTTCTATTATGTATTTGGGAATGATGATAAACCGCTGTGTAGCGTGGCAGAGGTCAGCAATACGTTTCGTGAAATGAAACCTTATTTTTTGGGACCGGACACCTTGCAAGACCGCCGCTTTCATTTAAACACAACCAAGTACTTTTACGTGTCACCTTTTTTTGATCACGATGCAAATTTCGATTTTCACCTCGGTATTCCGGAGGATAAGCTGCATGTGAAAATTGATACGTTTGCAGGGAAAGAGCGGGTATTTATCAGCACATTAACTGGTCAAAAGAAAGTACTTAATAATAACAACCTGATATGGTATGCCGTACGCTTTCCTTTGCTCACCCTGCGCATCATGTTCCTGATTCATTGGAACGCCCTGTTGTTGTGGATGAAAAAGATCCCCTTTCACAAAAAAAACGATTTGTTAAATCTGCAGCGCGACGTGTATCGTAAATATCAGGGAAAATAGAAAATAGACTATATTAGTAGTTGAAAGATATGTCTACATCGCTTAGTATCACCCAACCCAAAGCGGGCTTTTATCAGAAAGTAATTTTGGGCTTATTGTCAAACATGCCGCTTGGCCGTGCGGTAATTACCCTTCCCGAGAACTCCGAGGTGGTGATTGGAAACGGGGAAGGCATCCACTGCCATATTCGTGTGCGCAATGCCGACTTCTTTAAGCGTTGCGTTTTGTATGGCGATATCGGTTTCGGGGAAGCGTATGTGGATGGCGATTGGGATACGGATAACATCACGCATGTCATTCAGTGGTTTCTTCTCAATGTTGATCATGCACCAACTGTATCGGGCAGTGGGGTAAAATCCATTCTCCTGAATCTGCTGAAAGCATTCAATAAGGTATATCACCTTCGGCGGGCCAATAGCCTTAGCGGCTCGCGTAAAAACATTTCGGAACATTACGATCTCAATAACGAATTTTTTGCGCTTTTCCTCGATCCTACCATGACGTACTCATCGGCCTATTACAGCCGTAAAGACATGACGCTGGAGGAGGCTCAACGTGAAAAATACGACCGGCTTTGCCGTCAATTGCATTTGAAACCGGAAGACCACGTACTCGAAATAGGAAGTGGTTGGGGCGGCAATGCCATATACATGGCTAAAACCTACGGTTGCAAGGTAACGACGCTAACAATTTCTGAGGAACAATACAAACTTGCCAAGGAGCGCATCGCGACCGAAGGGCTGGAAGACAAAATCACGATCCAGGTGAAAGATTACCGCCAAATGGAAGGAAAGTTCGATAAGATCGTATCAATAGAAATGCTGGAGGCAGTGGGCGCGGAATACTACGACGCCTATTTTCGGAAGTGTGCCGATCTCCTGAAGAAAGACGGAATTTTTGCATTGCAGGTTATTACCTGTCCGGATTCGCGTTTCGAAAGCCTAAAAAACGGTGTGGACTGGATTCAAAAACACATTTTTCCCGGCTCCCTGCTACCCTCGATTGGTGCTATCAACAGGGCAGTGAACAGCACCAGCGATCTTACGCTGGTTGATCTTAAAGACATAGGTCTGCATTATGCACATACACTTCGTGTTTGGTACGACAACTTCAATGCACACCTCGACGAGGTGAAACAGTTGGGTTTCGACGATTATTTTATCAGGAAGTGGAATTACTACCTCTGTTATTGCGAGGCGGCGTTTGCTATGCGCAACATCAATGTGATGCAACTGGTGTACACGAGGCCTAACAATACGCGCCGTTAGCCTGCTTTGTTGATAGAGGTTTATGGCTGCCTGCTTGGTTCCCTGAAGCGTAGAAAGATCAACCCTGCTGCCAGGCATAACCCAAATCCCAGGAGTCCGTTGAGGCGGATCCCGAAATCATTGCCCACATCTTTACCATAGATGAGGAACATCGAAAACAAGGCGATGCCGAACGTTTGCGCAATTTTCACAAAGAAATAGCGTACCGCGAAATAGATGGCTTCTTTGTTCTGACCGGTTTCACGGCTGTCTTTATCGATGATCTCAGCCAGAATGGCATTTGGCAGGATATTGAGTGATGCCAGCGGAATAGCAGCCAGGCCAATCAGCAAGAAGATTTGTGTTTCGGGATCGAGCCGGAACTTACCCAGGAAATAAATGCCAAGGAAGATACCCGAGAGCAAGAGCAGCGACACGACCACCATGGGTTTTTTTCCGGTTTTCCGGGCGAGAAAATTAACGATAGAATAAAACACGAAAGACACCAGCACCATGGTGATCATGAGCTTATTTCCAAGCTCCTCGGGCAGTTGTAACAACACTTTTAAAAAATAGAGCAGGCCTGAGGTGATGATGGTAACGGCAATAAAATAAGCAAAATCAGCACAGATAAAGATCAGGAAATTCCGGTTACGGATAGTTTGTGCCAATGCCTGGCGCAATGGAATAGCATGTGGAACGGCATGACAGTATTTTTTTTCGTCGATCGCCCGCACGGTGATCCAAAGCGCTATTGCGCCCAGGGCTGCAAAAGCCACCACTGCATATTGTAAAGCATGTAAGCGCTCGGAAATTCCAAAATGGGATTGGATGAGATCAGTTACATTGAACACATTGGAGGCAATACCGATGCCGAAGACATAACCTACCGATTGCCAGGTAGCCAGTTTTACCTTCTCATCGGAGCTGGCAGCCAATTCGGGTAGCAGCGCATTGTAAGGAATGATGTAAGTGGTAGAAGACACATAAAAACCGACTAACATAACCGAAAGCCACACAATATTGACCGAAGACTCTTGTTGCGTAATGGGAAAAAAAATAAGGCAGCAAAACACGAACGATGGAAGAATTGCCTTCCTCATAATGGGTATGCGGCGCCCTTTCGGGTTCCGGCTGCTGTCGCTTACCTGCGCGATGTAGGGGTCGTAAAGGGCATCTACAAAGCGGCCACCGGCAGTTACCAGTGCAATTACGTTAAATGCGCCGAAAATGGCAACCTGGGTAATGAGTTGGGGCAAGCCGCTGTTTTGAGGTGGCACATATAAATAGACGAGAATGACACTGATCAGGTTGATCAAAATGCTCCAGCCCATCATGCCAAATGCGTAGGCAATTTGTCGCGAAAAAGGTAGAACAGCATTCACAGCCTAAAAATACATTATTTTCTTTCAGAAAATCGGTGTGGATTTTTTTCCACTGTTTTTGCAACTTTTAACGCTCTTCCCATTCAACCATTTACCAGGCACTATACCTTTGCGCTATAGCATTCTGAAATAACTGGTATAAAATTGTATTTACAGCATTTTAAAACCGTTTTTTATGAAAACTTCTTCTATTGATACCATTGGCGCTATTTCGCCCGAAGAATTCAAAAAAAATTACCTCATCCCGCAAAAGCCTGTTGTTATTAAAGGACTGGCAGATCAATACCCTGCTGGCAAAAAATGGACGATCGACTACATAAAAAAAGTTTGTGGCTCGGTCATGGTAGATGTGTTCGACAACAGTAACAGCAATAAAGGATCGGCCTTTACCATTCCTGATTTGAAAATGCCCTTTAGCGAATACGTCAGCACCATTGAGGAAAATAAGCCTACTACCCTGCGGATGTTCCTGTTCAATATGTTCAAGTCACGGCCCGAACTCCGCAAAGACTTTCCATGTCCCGCTATTTTCAAAGGCGTGCTTGGGCGTATCGGCTATATGTTTTTCGGGGCCAGGGATATTAAAGTGCGCATACACCAGGACATTGATATGTCTAACGTCTTGCTAACGCAATTTTATGGGCGCAAGAAAGTGGTGTTGATCGATCCTAAATATTCGGAGTTGTTATATAAGCTGCCTTATAACACCTATTCATTGATAGACCTTGACCACCCGGATTACGAAAAATACCCGGGGCTTAAGTACATCGAAGTGCAGGAATGCATTTTGGAACACGGCGATGCCTTGTTCATGCCGAGCGGATTCTGGCATTACATCACCTATGTGGATGGTGGTTTTTCAGTAAGTTACCGTAAAATGGCCCAGAGTTTTAGCGCACGCCGCCAGGGATTGATGAACATACTGGTGTATATGCCCTTTGATAAACTCATGAATAAATTGTATGGCGAAGCCTGGGTGAAGAGGAAAGAAAACATGGCTCAGCGCAAAGCTGATAAAATAATCGCATCGCTGAAAGCGAATGAAGTTGGTCAGGCAATAGAGTTGCCTATCAACCCTGCAGAGAAAACAACACTGGCGGCCTGATTCACGTAGGTCGTTACCCGTGACAAAACCCTTCGTAAATGATTTTGCGAAGGGTTTTTGTTTCTAAAAATAGTTAAAAGCAACCGCTCCTTTACTCATTCGGCCGCGGCGGCTGGCTAAAATAGTTTATCTTTAAGCGAACCTAAAAAATCCAGCTCAATGAAAACACTTTTTACTCTTTTAGTTGCATTCGTCTTCGGCATTGGCTCAGTACAGGCGCAAAAAACAGTTGCCAGCCCGCGCGACAGCGTAAGCGGGAAGCATGGCGACGCCAACATCAGCATTAACTACGGCAGCCCGGCTGTGAAAGGTCGTAAGATCTGGGGCGATCTGGTGCCTTATGGTAAAGTATGGAGAACCGGCGCTAACGAAGCCACGGTTTTTAAAACAGATAAAGCCATCAAAGTGGAAGGAAAGACACTGCCGGCAGGGCAGTACAGCTTTTTTGCCATTCCGGGCGAGAAAGAATGGGTACTCATTTTCAATAAAACAGCGAAACAATGGGGTGCTTATGATTACAAAGAAGCCGACGATGCCCTGAGGGTTACCGTGAAACCGCAGTCAGTGGCGCCAACGGCCGAAAGGCTGAAATACACCATCACTCCCGCAGGCTTTTCGCTGATATGGGAAAATCTTGAAATTCCGGTTTCGATTAAGTAGAAAAGAAAACACAAATACAGAAAAAGAGGTTGCACAGTAACCTCTTTTTTTATGCACGCCGATCGCAATTATGCGGAGTCATTTGTTTGATTTCTTTTGTTAGTCTGTCGATGGATTCCGACAGTTTTTCTAGTGGCGTTGTCGTTTTTGTCGAGGCCTTCTCAGCAATTAGCTTGCTGTATTCCTGAAAGAAATCGTGTTGCAGAACCTCGCTGATCTTTAGCAACAGTGCCGTATCAATGCTGGCCTGGCCAAATAGGTGATAAATAGATTGTCGCTGACGGTGAAGGCGCGACGCGAAAGCGGTTCCCGTAAGACCTGAGCGCTTCCAGACGGCTTTGACCCTTTGGCCAATATGAAGGGCAGGTACCAAAAAAGAAAAATAGTCGCTTACTGTTTAACTTCCTGGCTCGCCAGTGTACTGATGAGACCGCTTTTATCCACACATTCGCCTGCTTTCATGGTTGCCTTTAATCCGTTGGGATAAATGACGCGCCCATCTGTTTTTAGCTCTACGCCATTTTCAAAAATGATGTCATGCATGAGCATATGGCCATCGCGCATTATGACCAATTTATTATCCTTCATCTCAGCGCAGTAAGTATTTTCATTCACAGGTTTTGTCGGGTCGGCACCCGCATTCAGGTCAACGTTTAATAGCAACATAAACGCTCCAACGGCAATGATTAAATTCTTCATGATTTCCGTGTTTAAAAGATTGATGACTTTTTTAATTTTATCCGAAGCGTTTTGCTTCGGGCTTTTCAGGATCCCTGCAGTATTCGTCTTCTAAACGGATGCCTGGGGCCACTGAAGTATTTGCCTGTTTTTGGGGTGTAATTTCTATTGCTTGTGCGTTCAATTCCACACGCCACGCATGGCTGTAGAAAAATTCCTCTTCCCGGTTTCCCCTGTTTTGCCATGGGCATGGCCACATGGCGATCTGGTATTATCTTTAAAGCACAAATGCAAACACCTTATCATGAAACAAAGTGCCGGGATCTTGCTGTATCGCTTTCATAACGACTCTTTACAAGTATTCCTTGTACATCCGGGTGGACCATTTTGGGCGCGAAAAGATGCGGGCGCCTGGACAATCCCGAAAGGAGAGCCTATGCCTGGTGAAGAGTTGCTGGCAGCCGCGCGTCGTGAATTAGCCGAAGAAACAGGGTTCCGGCCCGATGGAACATTTATCGGGCTGAATCCCGTCCGGCAAAAAGGAGGAAAACTGGTACACGCATGGGCACTTGCTGCCGATGTAGATCCGCTGTTGATGCAAAGCAACAGTTTCGAGATCGAATGGCCGCCGCGTTCGGGCAAACGCCAACAATTTCCGGAGGTAGATAAAGCCGGGTGGTTTACGATCGAAGAAGCCCGTGTAAAAGTGCTTCCCGCTCAGCTCGACCTGCTCACGCAACTTGAAGAATTGCTGGCAAAGCACTAGCGGCTTTGGAGGTAGGTTTTAAAATACCCGCATTCCCTGATCACTTCCTGGTAATACCGCGTTTGGGCATAGTCGTTTTTGAGCGAGGCAAAATAAGTGCCTGCTTTGAAATCGCCTTTGTAATTTTCCGGCCGGTTCATAAAAAAAGTGTTTTGTTCGCATTTCGCGGCCATGAATGTGCATTTGGCCCGGAACTCCTTGTCGGTGGAGTGCTGTAGCGCCAGCAGGTAGTATTTCAGCGCGAGATCGTTGTTTTCTTCAGGCAGGTTCGCGTGTTCATACGAATAGATCGAATTATCGACGCGGTTATCATAGAACAGACGTGCGTTTCCGAAGTAGGTCATGTTATAAAAGCCGTTGGCAACTAAAAAGTAGTTTTGTGCCGCTTCCTGGGGCTTCGACATGGCAAAGCCTTTCATCTCGATCATTTTTTCGATAAAAGAAATTTTAGTGTACTTCGTCTTCTGAACCGCTTCATGATCGCAGTCGTGGCAGTCTTTGATGTGAATCGTAAATGGGTTGCCGTAAAGGGTTTCGTTGGCATTGGCTGCTTTGAGCGCCACCAACGCCTCTTCGAGCTTATTTTGTTGCGCATAGCGGATACCGAGCAGTTCCTGGTAGTCGCGCTTTTGGAGGCTCGCTTGCTCAAAAAATAGTTTTTCGAACGCCGACGGATTCGGTTTTTCATAATAGGCAATCATCTTAAGGATGGCCGGGGTACTGGTAAAACGGCCGGCATCAATTCCCGGAAAGATCAGTTCGGCTTTTTCAGGTTCTCCTTTTTCGAGGTAGCGTTGTGCCAGGGTTTGACGCGTCCACCGCCGGGCTTTATTGCTCCGGAAATCCGCTAGCTCCGAGGTTTCTTTTCCGAATAAGGCAGTCAGATCGTTCAGCATGGCGTTTTCCAGCTTCGGCGATACATCCGGCGTTTTTTTCAGGGCGCCGTAAACAGCCAGCAGGTGGTACTGGGCTTTAAACGCTGGGCTTTTGGAGACATACGCCTCGGCGCGTTTCATCTGCTGATCGGCCAATGGGTAATGTCCGTCCATGTAGTTGAGATAAGACGCCGCCAGGTGCCATACCATCGGATTAGCTGTTTTTTGGTTGGCAGAAACCTCATTGACAAACGCAAGCAGCGCGGGACTCACCTGTTTCTTTTCACTTTGCGAACGGTCGCTATCATATTCCACCGCCGATTCTTCGATGTTCACTGCCCGCACGAGCAACAGGTCGGCAAGATCCGAAGATGGGTTGAGCTTCAGGATTTCCTGCATAGCTTGCACCTCGTTAGTGTACAGGCCTTTTAGCTGGCAGAGCACTTCCTTGTCGCGGGTGGTTTTGGCAAGGGCCAGGCATTGTTGCCATTCTGCGTTTGCAAGCGGGTGAAACGACAAATACGCCGATTTTTTCATAGGTTCGTATCGGTCGAATAGCTGCGCGTACAGGTTATTTGACATCGCATATTTTTTCTGGCGGTACAAAGCGGCAGCTTTATAGCCGAGCGCACGCCACTGCACGCTTCCGCCTGCTTGCAGGGCGGTTTCATTGGCATCGTAAAACGAGATGGCCTGATCGTATTCGCCACTGAAATAATACAAGCGTTCAAGTTGAAAAGCGTAGCGCGCTTTCAGAAAAGGGTCGGTAACTTTAGAAAAAAAGCTAAGTCCGCCGCTGATCTGTTTATCGATCGATACGGTTGGTGGCGCTAGGGGCTTGGGGTCCCATGGATCTGGCGTTTCGGGCGCAGCAAAGGCTTCGTTGCGCCTCGCAAAACCCGTGTAGTATAAAAATGAGGTGGCTTTGCCGGCTGGAAATGACTTCAGGCTATGTTTTTGGGATGCAGCCGTTAAATGAGCCGGTTTTCCTTTAATATCGAAGATCATGGAATCGATTTGACGCAAAGAAGCCTTGTAGAGCCAGTATTCCAGGCTCTCCTTACTCAGTTTCTGTTCAAAAAAAGCAGCCCATTCTTTTGCATTCTGCCCGTTAAACGCTACCGCGCGCTCGTCATCATAACCATCATAGAAAGGCGTTTCGAGAGTCCTGAAAAAAGCCACCGATTGCTTTTGGTTGATGATGTGCGGCGTAAACATCGAACCCTCGCTGCCGTCCCAGTCGCCACCAGCGCAGGCCAGAGCTGTTACTGTTGCAAAAGCTGCAAGGCTAATGGAAGGAAGAATAAACGTTTTGAAGTGTTTTTTTATCATAATAGTTCAAGTTATAGTCGTCGAGATCATACAAAACGATCCTGCGATGTTCGTTGGTCAGGCAATTTTTCAGAATGCCTGCGGCCTGCATAAAGGTAGCATCGTCTATCGTTTCATATTTCAGCACATCGCCGGTTTCAAAATTTACTCCATCTTTCGTGCCGGTTTGCTTGAGTCGGAAGTGTTCATCTCCTGTAGCACAAAAATAAGAAGTATCAGATGTTTGCGGCAGGTGTTTTTTAGTCAGCAATCCGATGATGCGGCCATTTCTATAATGCACACACCACCGGAATATCGGTAGCGCGGCGTCGAGCGGCAACGTGTAATTTTTCAGGTAAGGCGTGTAGGCGGAAGCTGTTGCAGCATCGAAAATGGAGTTCGGGCTTTCTGGGTCTTGTAAGTTGCCGATGTTGTAAAACATCAGCATGCCGCGATCGACCGGCGGAATGCCGGAGCGGATAGGATATTTTACCTGGTGTAGCCGGATGGTGACGCTCAGCAGCGTGGATGCTGGTAGGCTTTGTTTCAGCCTTTTCAGGAACAGGAAATAGAAATCACGTGTTTTCTCCGACCAGTCGCAGTCTATCTGCAGTTCGGAATGCAAAGGCTGCATGCCGGTTATTTTTCGGAGTAAGTTGTCGGCAAGGGCCGTTACCTCGCTATCGTTACTCAGTTTCAAAAATGTGCGGTTGGTAATGAATACCACAGGAATAACGTCTATGTTGGCGGGAAGACGCCCAAGGCTGTCGATCACACCCAGCGGTCGCGGTTGATGGCTTCCTGGAGGCACGTCAACATCAAAGAAACGCACGTAGAGCCGCCGCACCCCATGCGAATGGAGCGCGTTGACTTCTGTATCGGATAGCGTAGCTTTGGTACGCCAAAAGTAGAACGACGGCTCAGCTTGGGTGTCGCTCGAGCAAGACGAAATAATGAAAAGACCGGTGCAGGCCAGTGCCAATAGCCCGGCTATACAACGTTTAGTCAATGCGTTTCAGATGAAGCTCTTTCGGCTGGCTGATGATCATCGGGAATTTCTCGATTTTCACGGAAGAACTATCAAGGCCAAAGGCCTTGGCCTCGCTCAGACTGAGGCGTTTCAGCAGGAAGTACACATTCAGGATCATTTTCTCAAAAAACGGTAAGTCGTTTTCATAAGACAGGAATTTTTCTAGCACTACAAATTTGAAATCGCCGATCACGTTATTCTTGTTCAGTGATTCATAGCGGCTTGTAATATCCACTTCCTTGTTCTTCACCATATCTGCTACCACGTGCCTGAACATGAGATTTATTTTAGGCGCAACACGGAATCCAAGGCGGAAGTCGATCCGGATGATATCTTCATTGGCAATATGCGTTACCTTATAATCCATCCGGTAAGGTTCGTCAACCACGTCCACGTGTACAAACCAATACACATCGGCTTTTTTAGGCCGCTTTTGCAGGATCGAGTATATGACTTTCGATTCAATCGTCGCCGGGTTGTTGGCGCTGGTCATGTAAATAAGGTGCGTGGCATATTTCTGGATCGTAGGATCGGAGCTGAGATCAACCAGCATCTGCTTATAGTTGGCCAGCGGCACAATATCTGTGTAGCGTTGGCGGATGAGTTTGGCCATGTACCAGCAACCCATAACCGAAGCCAGGAACAAGGCGATTAGCAACGTGATGTAACCGCCTTTCGGGAATTTTTCGAGGTTGGCTATCAGGAAAGAACCCTCTACGACAATATACACGATCACAAAAACATAAATAAACAACTTCGGGTATTTTTTGAGGCGCATGAAAAAGGCGAGGAGCCTCGACGACATGATCATTCCAAGAATGATCGTCAGCCCGTAAGCGGCCTCCATTTCTTTAGATTCTTTAAAGAACCACACAATAAAGATACAGCCAATGTAAAGCAGCCAGTTAATGGATGGAATGTACATTTGCCCTTTGAGATCAGTCGGGTATTTGATTTCCACTTTGGGCCAGAAGTTGAGGCGCATTGCTTCGTTGATGAGCGTGAACGATCCGCTGATGAGTGCCTGCGAAGCTACGACGGTGGCAATGGTGGCAATACCAATGCCTACAGGTAAAAACCACTCAGGCATGATAGCATAAAATGGATTGTCGCCGTCGAGCCGTTGACCGTTGTGGGAGATCAGCCAGGCTGTTTGTCCCATATAGTTGAGCACCAGCATCAGCTTAACAAAAATCCAGCTGATGCGGATGTTTTTTCGGCCGCAATGTCCCATATCAGAATAGAGCGCTTCGGCCCCTGTGGTACACAGGAACACAGCCCCGAGCAGCCAAAAAGCGCCTTTGTGTGTAAACAGCAAGTGAAGTCCGTAATAGGGGTTCAGGGCTTTGAGTACGGTAAGATCCTGGGATAAACTGATGACGCCCATCGTACCCAAGGTAAGGAACCAGGTGAGCATTACCGGTCCGAAAAATTTGCCAATGAACTTCGTCCCGAACTGTTGGATAAAAAACAATACGGTAATGATGGCAATAACGATGGGAATAGTGTGGATATGGCTAAATCGCGGAATCAGCTTTAGACCTTCTACCGCCGAAGCCACGGAAATGGGTGGGGTAATAATGCCTTCGCCCAGAATGCAGCAACCGCCAATAATGGCCGGGAAAATAAGCCATTTGCGTTTTGCTTTTTTGATGAGCGCATACAGCGAAAAAATACCGCCTTCTCCTTTGTTATCGGCCCGCAGCGTAAAGATCACATATTTAATGGTGGTTTGAAGTGTAAGCGTCCAGAATACCAGCGACATGCCACCCAGGATCACCGCCGCATCAATTGGCCCATCACCCACAATTGCTTTCATTACGTAGAGTGGCGAGGTGCCGATGTCGCCGTAAATAATGCCGAGTGTAACTAAAAGGCCTGCTGCTGTGACTTTGCTCAATTGGCCGTGATGGTGTGAGCTCATGGTATTAAAAAGATTAAAAACCGTAAAATTACTACTAAAAGCGTTGGCAGGCCCGTTTTTCGTTAAAATATTGTAAAATAACTACGTTAAAAAAATTGACATTCTATACATTATTCCTTTTACTTGCAAAATCCTTAATTTAATAGTCGGTTAGCGTTTTTTTCTTACCTTTAGTTACTCTGTTTTACATCCTCAAAACATTACATATTTAGACAACATGTTCAAGTGGCGTTACTTTCTTTTTGTAATTTTCATCGCAGGTTTTTTTAAATCCTCGTTTGCAACACACAACCGCGCGGGCGAGATCACCTATACCTGGTTAAGCGGATACACCTATCGTATCAAGATTACAACCTATACCAATATTGGCGGTGCCAACCTTGCCGACCGCTGTTACGATACGCTTTATTTTGGCGATGGTACGCGCGCTGTTGTACCACGCACCAATGGCACAACCAAGAACCTGTGTCCTGGCGGTCCTGCCAATCAGCCGCCATTTGATGGTGTGGCCATTAATTCGTCTATTAAACTCAATGAATACGTCATCGACCATACGTATCCCGGGCCAAGCGCTTACAAGCTGAGCATGACCGATCCTAACCGGAACGCTGGCGTGATCAATCTGCCCAATTCAGTGAACCAGGTGTTTTATATCGAGTCTTACCTGGTTATTTCTACATTCATGGGGCCCAACAGCTCACCGGTGCTCACCATTCCACCCATCGACAAAGGTTGCGTCAACAAGTGCTTTTTGCATAATCCCGGCGCTTCTGATCCCGACGGCGATAGCTTGTCTTATGAACTGACCTATTGTCGTGGGCTCAACGGGCAAATGTGTCCGGGTTATACTTACCCTTCTACAGGCCCCGGTGGCGTTTACAATGTGCATCCCACCAACGGCACACTTACCTGGTGTTCGCCGCAACAACAAGGCGAGTACAACCTGGCAATGTACATCAAGGAATGGCGTAAAGACGCAGGTGGTGTGTATCACCTGGTGGGCTATGTGATTCGTGATTTGCAGGTTGATGTGGGTGTTTGTAACAACAACCCGCCAAGCATACGGCCACTCTCAGACACCTGCGTGCTGGCCGGTAGCACCGTATTCAAGTCGGTACTCGCCACCGATCCCGATAACGACCTCATTCGCCTGACGGCCAATGGCGGGCCGTTCAACGTGGCATCGTCGCCGGCCACTTTCGCTTCCGCACCTGGCCTAAGTCCCGTAACAGGCACTTTCAATTGGCAAACCAACTGCTCGCACATCCGGAAAAGCCCGTACCAGGTTACTATCAAAGCCGAAGACCAGGATCCGGATATTAACCTCGTGGACTTTAAAACGTTTAACATCACAGTAATTGCTCCACCACCACGGAATTTTACAGCAACGCCCATGGGAACCAGCGTAAAGCTCACCTGGGCCAAGCCGCTGTGTATGCCTACTTCGGGCAATAAGATACGGCAGTATTGCGTGTATCGTAAAGACGATTGCACGCCATGGGTTCACAGTACCTGCGAAACAGGCGTGCCGCCGTCATCGGGATTTGTGAAAATAGGCTGTACCAGCAGCATGAACGATACCGTTTTTATTGATACCAACAATGGGAACGGACTGTCGCACGGCACCAACTACAGCTATGTGGTAGAGGCAGTATTCGACGACAATGCCACAAGCTATGCCTCATCGCAGGTATGCGTGCAGTTGAAACGGGACGTGCCTATCCTGATCAATGTAGATGTGCAATCGACCGACGCCACTACCGGCGCTATTTTCGTGCGTTGGATCAAGCCTTTGCTTGGGTTTAATGCGCTCGACACAGTGGCTGTTCCTGGGCCGTATGAGTTTAGGCTCGTGCACCACGACAGTTTTACCGGTACCTTTTCGCAGGTGGCATCTGTTACCAAGCCCTACTTCAAAGCATTCAATCAGCTTAGTGACACCACATTTATACACAGCGGCATCAATACGCAAAACATTGCGCATACATACAAGATCGAGTTTTATGCCAACGGTCAGTTTATCGGCAATGGCCAAAAAGCCTCATCTGTATTTTTATCCATTGCATCCAGCGACAATACCTTATCACTTAGCTGGCAGGCACAGGTGCCATGGTTGAATTTCAAGTATTACATCTACCGTCAAAACCCGGGACAGACTGGCTTTACACTTACCGATAGTACTACCGCGACCAACTACACCGACCGTGGCCTGGTAAACGGAGCGCTCTACTGCTACAAGGTTCTGGCAAAAGGACAGTATTCCGATCCGAACATTTACAGACCCTTGCTTAACTATAGCCAGGAAGTGTGTGCCAAGCCGGTAGATACAACACCACCTTGTTCGCCGACACTTACCATTCAGTCGGATTGCAAAAAGCCTGCATTAACGCTTTATTGGAACAACCCGAACAATGTGTGCAGCGACGATGCGATCAAGTATAAACTCTATTTTTCGCAAACCGAAGATGCAGAACTTGCACTATGGGATTCTGTCATGATCATGTCTGATACGGTAATGCAGTTCGACAACCTCGAGTCTATTGCCGGGTGTTATGCGATTACAGCGGTAGATTCGTTTTACAACGAGAGCCCGATGAGTACCAAAATTTGTGTGGATAACTGCCCGGAATACGAGTTGCCGAACGTGGTTACTTTGAATGGCGACGGCATCAATGATTTCTTCAAGCCAATTGTCAATAAGTTCGTAAAAGACATCGACCTCAAAATTTATAACCGTTGGGGTAATCTTGTTTATGAAACCACCGATCCAAAGATTAATTGGGATGGCCGCTCATTGCAAATGAAAGAACTTGTCACCGAGGGAACCTATTTCTATGTATGCCAGGTAAACGAGGTGCGGGTTGCCGGTATCCGTTCGCGCTACCTGCGCGGATTCATCCAGGTTTTTCATAAATAGGCATGTCGAGGCGAACCACGCTGATATTCTCGGTACTTGTCGGTTACATCGTTTTACAGTTTCTGTGGTGGGAAGTTCTGCTGGTGCGCCAGTCTAATGACAATATCTACAAAGAACAGAAATTGGCGGCCTTGTCGAGCACCGATCAGGCGATTATTACCCGCGATATTGCCGCACTCGAGCATAAAAAAATGATGCGGGTGTACATGATCGTTGGAGAAGGCTCCGTATTTCTCCTGATTTTATTAATTGGTGTAGGCCTCGTGAGGCGCTCTATCCGGCGCGAAACGGAACTGGCCAACCAGCAGAAAAATTTCATCCTTAGCGTGTCGCACGAACTCAAAACACCTATCGCGGCCAGCAAGCTGCAATTGCAGACCTTGTTAAAACATGAGCTGGAAAGGGAAAAGCAAAAGCAACTCCTATCGAACGCATTGCATGAAACCGAACGCCTGCACAAACTGGTAGATAACGTTCTGCTGGCAAATCAGATCGAAAACAACAACCTAGCCTTGCAAGCCGAGCCACTCGATCTCAGCCGGCTGGTAGAACAAACGCTGAACCGTTATTTCCAGGCACAGATCGATGCCGGGCAACTTCGTTACAGCATCAGCCCCGCTATTTCTTACCGTGGCGACAAAGACTTGCTCCCTTCTGTCATTATCAATCTCGTGGAGAATGCCCTGAAATACTCGTTTACAGAGGTAAATGTACAAGTGAACTTACAGGAAATTCAGGGTAAGCCAATGCTCGATATCAAAGATCAGGGCTGTGGCATCAGTGCCGCCGAAAAGGAAAAGATCTTCGATAAGTTTTTCAGGAGTGGTGATGAAGATACACGTAAGACTAAAGGCACCGGCATCGGCTTGTACATTGTACGCCGCATTTGCGAGTTGCACCGGGCGAGTATCCAGGTACTTGATAATACGCCGTCAGGAAGCATTTTCAGGATCCGGTTTTGACCCATTCTGTCAGTAGAAACAGCATTCAGGCTGCTATTATTTTAGTATGTTTGTGGCATTCGCTGTTGCGACACCTATGATCCGAATAATTGCATTATATATCCTGGCAGGTCTTATCTTGGTTTCCTGTGGACACTCTGCTACTGTAAACCAAAACACTTCCGGCGAAACACCAACCGGCGACAGCTTGCATTATGCGAAGCGTTTTGCCATCAAACACCAAGGCAACATCACCATTCTTGAGATCTTTGGGAATAAAGACAACAAGGATGTTACATCCACCTTTGTGTTGTACCCCGAAGAGAAACCCGCTTATGGGATGAAGGCCTGGTATGTAAAAGTGCCGGTAACGCGCGTGGCAAGCATGAGCTCAGTGTATAGTGTGATGCTAATGGCGCTCGGTGAAGGCAATAGCATTGCAGCCATAGACAATGTGGAGTATTACACAGACACCTTTATTTGCCGGAAAGTGAGAGAGGGTCGCATGCAGGAACTTTCTAAAGGACCCAGCATAGAAGTGGAAAAGACCCTGGCGCTCAAACCCGATTTGTTGCTGACATTCGGTATGGGAGACCCAAAAAGCGATGTTGATAGCAAGCTCATCCATGCAGGCATTCCGGTAGCCATCAGCCTCGATCATCTCGAAGAAACACCGCTCGCTCGCGCGGAATGGATAAAGTTTTATGCGTGTTTCTTTGGGAAACAAGCCATGGCAGATTCTATTTTCAGGCAAAGCGAAAAGGCATACTTGTCTCTCAAATCCAGCTTGGGGAACCCGGAGCGCAAACCAAAAGTACTGACCGAAATGAAGTACGGCGATACCTGGTATGTGCCGTCGGGGCAAAGCTATATTGCTAACCTCATAGCGGATGCCGGTGGTGATTACTTCTGGAAGGACGATCGAAAGCCGGGCTCAACGCCCTTGTCGTTCGAAATGGTTTATGCCAAGGCTAAAGATTGTGATGTGTGGATAAATACCTATAACCTTAACTCAAAGGCGGAGTTACTTGCCTACGACAAGCGTTATGGCCTTTTCAAAGCGTTTCAGGAAAATCGCGTATATAATAACAACAAGGTACAGAACGCACAAGGTTATAGCAACTATTGGGAAACGGCGATGCTCCATCCGGAGGATGTGTTGTCGGACCTCGTCGCGATCTTTTATCCCGAAAAAATGCCATCGCACCGGTTTAGTTATTACAAAAAACTCGAGTAGCCAAAAAACAGCTGTATGGTGAATACCATTTTTAATACTCTATAAGCAAAGCCAGCACACCAATCCCAACATTGAGTCGCTCCCGTTTCATAGTCATTACCGTTTGCCTGTTGTTGCTGGTATTGTTGCTCGCAATAGCCGATTTGTGCTTGGGCAGCGTTGTCCTTTGGTCGGCAGATGTGGATGAGCAGATGTTTTCTACCATTCTGTACGATATCCGCCTGCCAAAAACACTCACCTGCGTCCTGGCAGGCTCGTCGCTGGCACTTTGCGGCTTGTTACTTCAAAGCCTTTTCAGGAATCCTCTCGCGGGCCCATACGCATTAGGAGTGAGTAGCGGAGCCAGTTTATTTGTTGGTCTTGCCACCATGCTGCTGGCGCCACTTCACTTGTCTGGCGTTTTGTTTGCCGGTAAAGCAATGGTGACACTGTATTCCATTGCCGGTGCTTTTTTGGTTACTATCATTATTTTATTTGTATCGAGGCGCACCAACAGCAACGTAACGGTTCTCCTCGTGGGGCTCATGCTGTCGCAGGTGCTGGGTGCTGCACAAGGCCTCATCGAATACCTGGCCAGTGCCGATAAGCTCAAAACATTTGTCATGTGGAGCATGGGAAGCCTTGGATCTACAAGTCTTGAAGACCTGGCTGTTGCCGGACCATTAGCCATGATAGCATGGTTGAGTGCTTTTTTCATGGTGAAGCCTATGAATGCCATTTTACTGAACGAACAATATGCCCAAAACCTTGGGGTGGATGTAAAGGCTTTGCGTATCCGCATTATTGTTATTACCTCGGTGCTGGTGGGATTGATCACAGCGTTCTGCGGGCCGATCGCGTTTGTCGGTATTTCAGTGCCTATTGCATCCCGTCTTTTCTTCAAAACTTCGCATCACCTGCATCAAATGGTTTTTTGCCTGTTGCTTGGCGCAGTCGTTCTCCTGGCCGCCGATCTCGTGAGCCAATTGATCAGCAAGCAATTGACATTGCCGGTTAACACGGTTACCACACTTATTGGCTCACCGGTTGTAATTTATCTGTTATTCAAATCCAAACTTAATATCAGATGATCGCACTCAGGCAATTGGACATAGGATACAGGAAGCGGAGCAAAGTGAAAAAAGTATTTTCCGGGATCGAGGCTGAATTTTTCGCCGGAGATTTGGTTGGCTTGATGGGAGACAATGGCGCCGGGAAATCAACTTTGCTAAAGACCATAACCGGTGTTCTGGCGCCACTGAGTGGCGAGGTGTTGATTTCCGGGAAAAGTTTGACTACCTATTCATCGGCAGAACTTGCCAAAATCCTTTCCATTGTTACAACCGAACGGGTAGGCGGGTTCAACCTGAGGGTGCGCGACATAGTGGCAAGCGGACGCATACCCTACATCAACGTGTTTGGGAAGCTCGGTGATGCCGATGTGGCGATCATCAACCGTTGCATGGAGCAGATGGGAATCGTTTCGCTGGCAGAAGCTTTTGTGGATGAGCTAAGCGACGGGCAGCGCCAGAAGGTGATGATTGCCAAATCTCTTGCCCAGCAAACCCCTGTGATCGTGCTCGATGAGCCTACGGCTTTCCTGGACTATAAGTCGCGGCAGCAATTGTTTCAAACCTTAAGAAACTTGTGCGAGAATGAACGTAAGTTGATTCTTGTTTCTTCGCACGACCTCGATCTGATGGCGTCTCACATTACCCGGTCGGTGGTACTGGAAACAGGCAAAGGTGTTTTGATTATCTAAGCGATCCCTGCTATATGCGGCTTATGCCTTGCCTTCTGCCAACGGCTGCGCAACCGCCGTATTTGGTTTCGTTTTGCCGGCTGCCAGTTTATCGTACCTGATAAAGAAGTTGAGCCAGATGAGGCGCGACCAATGGTAGAAAAGCGGCCCTAGGAGAAGCATGGTGCCGGTGATGCCCAAGGCAAGCACCAAAGCATCGAGGTGAAGCCAAAGCAGATCCGTTAGAAACGCTACAATGAGCCAGCCGGTCATCAAGGCATAAGAAACATACATGGCGCCAAAGAAAAATCCCGGTTCACGTTCATAATGCTCTCCGCAAACATTGCACTCCTCATGCATTTCCGAAAGGTGTTTCAGGTTGTAAGGGTTGTTTTTCTTGAACACTTTTCCTTTGTGACAACGCGGGCAGGTGTTGGTAACCGTTGAATAGAAGACTTCAGGTATAATCATGATTGTTGAGTTTAATAGATTGTATTTTCTAGGAATGGCTTGCCGGCTTTTGCTCAGCGGCTATACAAAATTACAAAGTACTTCACGCCGGTAAAGTGACTTTAGTTACACAAGTCATTTTTTGTGGTACTTTTTACCGCAAGCCCCAAAACTCCCAGGGCCGGTATTTTTACTGGAAATGCTTCCCGGTGAATAATGGGCGGTTTACCGAACCAATTATATGGGCCGGATGGTGTAATTTCGATAGACAGTTGCCAGTATAGTCCTTCTCTGTTTTGGCAGGTTGCAAAGTAAGGACAACAGATTCGCCGGTAAACGGTTTGGGGAAATCGGCTACCGGCATCTTCAAAAAGCATAAACCCTGCCGCCGGAACGCACAGCCGGTCTTACAGTACCTGTGCGCAGGGAAACCGAAAACTGAAGAGAGTAGGTAACATATTATTTGTAACGCTTATGGACAATTCAAAGAAAACGACGAACGATTTTCACAAGGAAGTCACCAAATCCATTTTGGACGCCAAGATCATTAATTACGAAGCCCTCGGCAAAACCATCAGTACCCTGGGGCCGTCGCTGGCACTTCGCGACGACCCGTGGGAAACGTTCTGTGGCACGATGAAGTTTTACATCCGTATTTTCAGACTCCCGCCTGTGGGTCCAAGGGTCGAAGAACTTGAGCGCCTGGAAAGGCTCGAAAACCTCGGTAGCCATCTGTAAGCTAATGCGATTGCATCCGGGCGAAGCCGCAAGAGTGGGGTTGCCCGGATGTTTTTAACCCTTATGAATCCGATCGAATCTCCTTTTGACGTGCGCGGTTTCCGCCCATCAGATGCCTACCTGGCCGAACGCCTTTGCTATGCCCTCGATTTTGCAAAGCGCGCCTTCACGCATCTCATTGTGGAAGGCCGCTCTGCACCCGAAGATGCGCCATGGTATGTACGGCCTGAAAAGCTGATTGCAGAAACCGGTTTGTTGATGGTTTATGCCAGGGCTGCACAAGGTGATAGTGGTGTTGCAAACGCGCTCAATGCGCTGGCTGATGTTTTGGAACCACTCGCCAGGAGCAAAGCGGTGCTCGGTAACATTTGCCTGAAACCCGCCCTCGCCCTGGACTATGCCTGCGCTCACATTTGCCTGTCGTACCTTGGCAGACCAAATGCCTTGTTTGATGAGGCGCTCGCCGGAGCCCTGGAAAGCGGAAACCAAACTGAGCGCACGCCCTACCGCATGCTCGAACAAGCATGGTTGATGCGGCTTTGGAACGGAACCCATAAGCCGGAGGAAAACGCACGTTGGACCAAACTGGGGTGTATGAACCATCGTCCTGACTTGTTTAGCGAAAGCAGTGACGATGTATATGCAACAACGCATGCAGCCATGTACCTCTTTTTTCATGGAGAAACCCCGGCGGCCGTCGAGGTAGAATCCTTAATAGATAGGCTCGAGAGCTGGTTGGTGATTTACATGGATAAGCAGGATTATGATATTGCCGGCGAACTTTTATTGGCCTGGTCGCTCACGGGAAAGCCTTTCAGCGCAAAGGCCTTGTTTGCCTTGCATTGCCTGGTAAAGATCGAGGCGAGGGTTGGGTTTTTACCAGCACCGAACCTTGATCCCGGAATGATCGAGGAACGTGAGCCGGACGAACGGCGCACCTACATATACAGCGTCAATTACCACACGGCTTTTGTGATGGGCTTGTTATGCGCCGGGTTGCTGGCACAGGCGTTGCCGCACGACACGGTTGCAAGCGAGGTAATCCACAACGTCGAATGGGGAGCAATGCTGAAACGGGAATTAAACGCCGGTAAGTTTGCGCATTGGATGGATTATTACAAAAGCCTCGATGCGCCGCAGCAAGAGGTGCTGATGCCCTGGTTGTACGAAACGCTTTTGGTAAGGATGTTGCGCGACTACCGTTATGATGCAGTCGAAAAATTATTGTCCAATGCCAAAGGCACTGCTTTTGAAAATGCGCTTATTTACCGGCAAGCAGCCAGCCTTCTTGAGCGCATTGCGCTGATGGCTAAAATATAAGATACCGGTTGAGCCGCGCCGGTTGCCTACCTGGAAAGCCAATACAAAATTGTTGTTTCCGCTTTTGCTTTTGAAAAAGCATCCGACATTTTCCCATCTGTGAAACAGCCTGTGCATTCGCCCGAGGTCGTGAGGGAATAGTTGGTAATCATGGGTACCCACATGTCCCACGAGCCAGAACGCGACGACGCTCCGGCGTTAAGCCCGGGAAGCACTAAGCTGATGTGACCATGGCCCGTGGGGGAAAAATATACGGCGATCACCGGTTTGCCAATGGTAGCGAAGTAGGCGGCCTGATCGAGATTGCCCTGATTCAACGCCGGCCCAATGGCATTGAAATGCGTGTCGAAAGACGCCCGCGCGGCAATTTGATTGGCATTGAGCCAATCGCCCTGTTGATTCCTGAACAAAGCAGGATCGATGTTATATAGTTTTTCCAAGAGCGTAGCTGTGTAAATATTGCAGGCATAATCGGGGATAACCTGATGTTGTTGAATGTAGGTAATGGCTTGCGTCATTTCCGTCCTCAGCAAATCCATATCGACCGTGGTAAACCTGAACTGTTTATCAGCGTAGGGCAAATAGCGATCGGCCATGTAACGCACTTCTTTTCCGGCCTGTACCCATTCCATGATGAGTTTCGAATCAGTTCCGGGGTAGTCTTTTTGGATATCTTCGATGTCGCGGTTGATGTTGCCGGCATAGTCAAGGCACATGCGCGCCTGGCGCTTGGTATCTTCATAGCTGTTCAGAGAGCTGAATACAGGATCGGTTTGGCCGAGGGATGTGTATTGGTTGAAGCGTTCCAGGATGCCGGAAAAATCGTGTTCCGCTTTGGCTTTTTCGGCGGCAATGCTTCGGGCAGCATACGATGTTTCTTTTCCGAAGGCTTGGTCCTGGATGTGCGATGAAATGCCCGGCAGGCCCTGCGGCGAGATGAGGTGTGCAGGCGGAAGCCTGTCTGGAACGGGAGAGGGAAGTCCTTTTTCATCCATGCCATTCACTTTAAAGTAGTCGCGTATAGCCTGCTGTATGTATTGGTGATACTCGATCACCGCGTTGGTGGTGCCGATGCGTTCACGGTAACGCTCAATTTCCTGATCGATGCGTGCCAGTTGGTTGGCGATCTCCAACTTCATGGCTGCCTGGTCGGCGGGAGCTTCCGTCATGGCTGCAACGCTTTTGCCGTAAGACGCGAACGCATTTGCCATTCCCAATAGGTCCTTGCCAGCAGTGAGAGCATCAATGAGTCGCGCGTTAAGGTACCCGTCACGGATTACCTTTGGGTCGAGTGTTCCGTTGATCAGCGATTCTTCGAAAAGGATTTTTACTTCCGATAGCGTGCCTACCACCGGATTGTTAGCCAGTGCGGGGTTTAAGGCCAGCAGATCGTAAATGAGGTTGGCATGCGCATTGGCATTTGACGCAATCAACGAGGAGATCAACGCCCAATCGTTCGAATGCCAGGCTGTTTCATCCAGAAGTTCATTTTTGATCTTTTCGAGATCGGTGACTGCCTGTTGGGATAGTTGCCGTTTGCCGAGGGCATCCTGTAGCTCTTTGGCCGATGATTCCCGGTAACTTTGCAGATTCTTCAAATAGGCATCCTGTTTGTCTTGCCGGATCTTATCAAGTACAAGCGGTGCCTGCATGGCTGTGGCCTTCAACTGATTGTTTGTTTGTATGGTTTGCGCGGTTTGCTTGTTGTGAAAGTCAAGTATGGCAGGCATGGAGGCTTTCAGCGTTTGATGAACGTTGTCGGCGCGTTTGTGCAGGTCCTGGATCCGTGTGTCCATGTTATACTCAACATTCACCAGCATCTCTTTGGTCGGAACATCGAAATTCACTTGTGGGAAACAGGCATCTTTCTCCAGGCCGCCGTCGTGAAAATTATACAGAGCATTGGATGGCTGGAGTTGGATAACCGACGAAGTACCGAAGGTGACGGAAAACATCGGGCTTTGGTATGGGCCGCTAACCAGTACCTGCGCGGCTAGTGGCATCGCGCCTGCAACTACATACAGGCATAACAGGTTTTTGTATTTATGGAATAAGCAAGTCATGTTTCAGGGATTCGGCGTGTTGTTTATGGTATTTGAGTCTGGCCTGGTACGATTCGATATCGGTGTACAACGGCAACAGGCTATAGCGTTGGTGAAGGTTGTCGAAGTAACATTCTGCTTCAGCGCAAGCGTCGGCATAACGCTCGGTGAGTTCCGCTTTCCTAAACTGGTTAGTTTCCCTCACAATGTCACCCTCCATGGCAACCAGTGCAGCCAGTAAAGCGATCATTTCGTTTTTCCGTGCATAGCGTTCTTCTTCCTCAATGATGCGTTGTATCTCTTTACTGCCTCTGAATTCAGATTCAGCGATTCGGGCTTTATAGGGCGCAATAGCTGTTTCTGCATTGTACAGGTAGGTGGCGTTGATCTGCCAAAGCAGTTTCCAGCTTGTTTTTTGTTGCGTATGCAAGTCTTCTACTTTTGTGCGGTAGTCTTTGTAAGCATCGCGCGCTTCTTTGAGGTATTCGAGCGAAATCAGGTACTGTTCTTTCGGTTGGAGGCTCAGTTGATCGAAGAGGTTCAGGGCTTCTTTGATCTTTTCCACTTGTTTTTCGATGTCGTCCTCAATAAACAAGGCATAGATGGGAGCGGTGGCGAAGAAACTACCGAAAAATTTTTCCAGCGATTCGCCCATGTTGTCGCCGCTATAGCTGCCCGTGCCGTTGTCGTCGTAAGTTGCCTGTTGCTGGATCTGTCCGTTTTCGCCGATAACCAAAGAGTATTTTACATGAAACAATTTCTGATACCGCAGCCGGTTGATCTGTTCGCTTTGAGAACCGATTTCCATGAAAGAACGCAGCAGGGTTTCTTTGCCCACAGCCCTTAAGCCGGCAGCTTCAAATTGCCGGATGCTGCCAATGCTATCCAGTGTTCCCAATAGTTCCTCCGTTTCATCGGTCAGGTTTTTGATCTGGATGAGCCGGTTTGAGGTCGCAATGCAAAGGTCATGCTGTTTCAGGGCTTTTTCCAGGTTATCTCCCGAAATGGATTCGATGCTGCGAAGTTGTTTTTTAAGTTCTTCCAGTTCATGCGCCATTTTCTCCTGGTAATACGAAATGGTGCGAAACGATTCCGTAAATGCATTGAGCCACCTTACTCTCAAGTCGGCACGGGTAAGTTGCTCCGAATAACTGCGGGTGTGTTTCGACACCCAATCGTAAATTTTGTTTCCGAAGTTTGGACCGCAGCTGTTGAGGCTCAGGCAGAGGAGTAACAGCAATGTAAGTTTAATGCGTGTGGTGTTCATAGCTTGAGGCGTTCTTTGGCGGCTGGCTGCAAGTGTTCGTTATATACGGGTATGCGATCGAGTACCAGTTGCTGCTGCACTTTTTCGGTTGGGATGTACAGGCAGTATTCGAGCAAGAGCAGGTTATAAGCATCGACTTTTTTATAGAAGCGGATGAGGTAATCGGCCTTGTATTCTTTCAGTTTTTCCTGGGCTTCGTTCACGGATAGGTTGCTTACCTGGTTCCTGATCTTTGTCACGGCAATGCGGGTAAGACTGTCTGTTTTAGGCGACATCAGGATGGCATCGAGGCGGTTGATGATCTCGGGCTTTTCGACGGTGTTCGCATCCGCCAGTTCCAGGAGTGCATCGTTGAGGTTTTTGAGTTGTGTGTTTTCGAAAAAATCGACGATACCGATGAGCTCGGCCTTGATCACGTTTTTGTACGCATTGTTCGCTTTTTCCGACAAGAGGTGAATCAAGGCACTCAGCGACGAAAGCTCTACGGGCGACAGCGAGTCGGTTTTCTGGTCCATCCAGCAGCGATAGGTGTAGATGTCGGTATAAGTTTTTACGCGTTCGTTAAAGGAGGCCTCTTTCATGGCTTTGTAACTGATCTCATACGTGTCAGGGAACACCAGGCTAAACACCGAACGTTTCACACGCCCGTCGCCGCCTTTGCCTGAGGCACTTACCTCGTCAGACCATTCATCGATGATGGTGATGTCGCCTTTGTTGCGGTCGAAGGTCATGGTTTTGCCAGGTTGTACGATTTTTTCCTGTCCGTTCTGCATTACTTTCAAGGCAATGCAATCGGGCTCATTCACGATCTTCACACCCGGGAAAGCCGCGTGGTACTTACCGTTCAGAAGACTCGTTTTTGGAATGGTGTATTCGCCTTTAATGCCATAGGAAGCCCGCGCGGTGGTGGGATCAGCTTTTTTAAAGCCGTAGCACGTGCCGTTTACCATTGTAATACAATGGTTATTCCATCCACCGCCGGCGCCGGCAAATGCCGAGGTGCCTACCCAAAAAGCCCGTTCATTGAACCAGGTCGTGGACGTGCCGACGATCTCGATCATGGATGAGGCAGATGCGTCCCACGATTCGTCGGTATCTTCTTTGGTTTTCACCCGAAAGGCACCTGAGAAGACAGCCGACTTGCTGTTGTTTCTTCCATTCTGGTATTCGGCCAAACCAGAAAATTTCATTTCCGGAAAGGACTTGTAGCGCTGGTGTTGCTCAAATGCCAGCAGGCTGTTGCCATTGGGGTTCAGCACCAGTATAGGCCTGCTGAACAGCGCGTGAATGTATTTCCGGGCAATGCTATCCTGGTAGGGTTGTGTAAGCCACATCAGCAAAGGGTTCCGGAGTTCAGCCTGTTTTTCAATAGCGCCGCAGTGCGCAAAGATTTTTCCATTGGATGCACTTCGGTCAAAACCGGTGCCCAGTATGCGGGCGTTCTTCAATTCAGCTTCCGCAAGGCTGTTGGCAACTTCAAATGCCGTAAGCACATATAGCGAGTCGGGTTTTACGGTTTGCGCCAGTTTACGTTTGTTTAAAAAATTGGCAAGGTGAAAAGGTTGCACGTGATGTTTGTCGGCCCTGGTTTTCTTAGCGCCCATCGCCAATAGGGTGTCTGTCAGGCTTTCGTTGTGCAGAAGCATTGCACTGTGCAGTGGCGTTGTCGAAAGACTGTCGGCACAATCGGGACTGATGCCTTTATTGTATAACAGGCGCAAGGCCGCGGTGTTGTTGCGGCCTATTGCACGGAAAACCAAATCGCAGGGCTCGGTTCCTTTCAGGTTCGTCTTGTAAGCCTTTAGGTAATTGTCGAGCTTAATGGTGTTGCGGGTATCAATGGCCATTTTCATCAGGAAAACCGGTGGCACACTGGCCTCATCGGCGCCAGCGTCGAGCAGCACTTCCATGGTCTGTGGCAGGTTTAACTTTTGCGCCAGTTGGATAGCGGTTAGATTTGAATTTAGTTTTTGATGCATGTTTATGCCCTTTCCAAGGATGTAGCGGGTAAACTCGAGGTTTTGCATCTGGTGCTGAACGATCAGCCCGGCCCGGTTGTATTCTGCCACGCGTTCGGTTACTTTGTCTTTGCCCAGGAGCAGGCGTTCGAGGTCGCTTTCGATGATGGAAAAGTCGAGTTCACTTACCGATACTAAGCTGTCTGGTTTTTTCCAGTTCTGCCTGGCGGCCAGAACCCCCTTGATCTGGTAGATCTGATCGACAGAGGCTGCCCGATTGGATAACATGGTAAGGATATAATCCCGGTGTAAGGCTATACTGGCAAGCAAACAATTAAATCCGGCGGTGGTCACAGCGTTTAGGTTGGCCCCGCGATTTAGGAGCAATTCTGCCATGCGGGTATCAGACCGCGAGCCGGCGGCGATGAGGGCTGTGGTGTGGAACACGTCCTGTGCGTTTACATCGGCGCCACGGTTAATGAGTGTGTCGGCAAGCCGAATATTGCCGCTCATAGCAGCTTCCATCAAGGGCGAAGAAAGCGCACCACGCGGATCAGAAATGAAACCGGGTTCATTGACCTTAGCTCCGGCTCGGAGGAGGATCAAGGCGATGGCTTCGTAGTCGTAATTAGCCGCAATCATCAGGGGCGTTTTTCCAAAAGATCCAAATCCCTCCATGCCAAAGGACGGGCGGTTGATCTCTGGTTTGAAACTCACCAGGTACGACAGCGCCTCGGCATTATTGGCCATAACGGCTTGCGTCACGGCATTGTAATATAATTTATCCGGCGACCCAAAACCAAAAAAACCATCCTTCGGCATTTCAACTTCTATATTGGCACCCTTGCTGATCAGGAATTTGGTGAGCTCAAGATTTTTTTGGGTAACAGCAATGCCGAGTGCCGTGCGAGGCAGGAGAAACAAGGGAATGATGGTGTTTACGTTGGCGCCGTGTTTCACGAGCACCTGTACAATACCTAACCTGCCTTTGCAGGCCGCATAACCCAGGGCAGTGATGTTATTAAAATACAGGCAATTGGCCGACACGCCCTGTTGCAGCAGTTGTTCAACCTGGCTGCTGTCGCCGTCGCTGATGGCGCGAAATAACAAAATTTCGGATTCCGATTGCTCTATGGGTTGGCTGCTGACACAATAGCTCATCAGGCCGAAAAGGAAAACAAGGAAGCGTTTCAGCAAGCCGCTTCGTGCCGTTACGTCATGGTTCGTCATAAACAAAAAGACTTAAGTTTATGGAAAGATAGACGTTTTATATTAATTGGTGTGTAAAAAACTTCGATTCGGCGATAATTGTTCGGTTAACCGAACTTTTTCTCTGTTCTCGAAATTTTTTTGGACGTCAGCCGCGGTGATGAAACACGAGTACAGGAATGGGACTGTGCAGGGCCATGATGCGGGTGAGGCTTTTATCGAAGAGCTTACCGATAAAATCGCGTTGCCGGGTGGACATCGCGAGCAGATCGGTTTGGCCGGTTTTGATGTAGGCCTCCAGGGTATCTTCCACATCATCGCCGGTAAGGGTGAGGAGAGACAAAGTTATCGGCGCTACTTCTTGTTTGGCCTTTGTTTCGAAGTATTTCAAATGGTCGGCATGCGCATTGGTTTCCGGCGAGGCAATGTGTACAAGCGTTAAGGACGCCTGTGTGGCAGCGGCCATGCTACTCAGCATTTTCAGATTTGGCAAATCGGTATCGAGGTAGCTCGATGCATAAGCCAGTCTGCCGAAGCCCGGGTTTTTTTCGCCGGGAACGATCAGTACCGGGCAAGTGGCTGTTTCGGCAATGAGCGAAGTATTGGTGCCTACAAATTTCCCAACCAGTTTACTGCCAATGCCATTGGTTCCCATCACCACCAGGTCGATGTTTTTTTCGCCGATGAGGCGAATCAGTTCTTCGGCCATAGGATTGCCGCTGCAATAGTATTCGACTTTGCCCTGGTGTTGTTCTGCCAGCCTGTCGTACATCCCTCGAAGTTCTTTTTCCCAGAGTACGTTTTTTTTACGGATAGCTTCCGGGCTGTCGTCAGACGATTGATGGCCGTGATGGCTGTGGTAAGAATGAAAGAGAACCAAAGTGGCCTGGTATATTTCCGATAGACGGATGGCATATTGCAAGGCATTTTCGGAGGTTTTCGAAAAGTCGATGGGAACGAGTATCGTATTCATGGTTGACGCATTTTGAAACGGCAAGGTAATGCTTAACAAGCGATATACCTATGATCGGGATCAGGATTAATGGCCAGGCATGGTTGCCGGACCGCTCTCAGAATTTGCGTGTGTAGCCGATGCGTATTACCTGGGTTTCGTAATAGTCGGCCGACGTGTAAGTAAAGCCGTTGCCACTAATCTCTTTCCGGATATTCATCGTGTTCAAAAGATCAGTAGCATTCAGAAATAGTTCGCCTTTACCTTTTTGAATCTTTTTCTTCAAGCCGATGTCTAAAGAAAACCGCGCACCGATTTTTCCCTGCGGAATAAGGTCTGGTGCCAGGTAAATGGCTGTCAGTTGGGCGTCGATGTTTTTTGCGAAGTGAAACGTGTTGTTGCATTTCACATTGCCTGAATAAATCTCCTGAGCCGAAGCACTGAAGGTGTGCGGTACAGGATAGAGGTTATCCACGGTAAAGCCATCTATATAGTTGCGGTACCCGGTTAGGCTCAGGTTGATGGCATACCAGTGAGCGATTTCGTGCGAAAGCACGGCTTCGATGCCGGTGTTGTAACTTTTATGAATGTTCTGAAAAATCGCATAAATCAGCGTGCTGCCGGGCACCGTGGTAGAAATACGCGTAATGGTGGCGTCTGACATCCGGTGGTAGGCCGCTGCGTAAAAGTAGCCTTTATGCCAGTTCGTTTTATAACCCAGTTCCCAGACATTCGTGAATTGGGGTTTTAAGCCCGGATTGCCGACTTTGATAATTTCTGCATCGTCGTATTTCGGGAAAATGCGGATGTCCACTTCGTTTGGGCGGTCCACGCGCCGGTTGTAGAACAACGAGAGTTTATGACGATCGTTGAACTTATAGCCGAACCGGATCGTCGGAAATGGTTGTGTGTAAGAATAGCCGTCGCTTTTGTAGGTATTATGGTTTGGATCTACCTGGTACTTCAAATCTACATATTCCATCCGCAGGCCAACTTCGGCTTCGAGATTCTTGCTTTCGAAAACATAAGTTCCATAGATAGCCGGAATGATTTCCCGATAGGTGGCCATTCCACCCGCATTGGTATCGAGTGGCGAATAAAGTCCCGGATAAAACTGCATGTTGGTGGGTATGTTGCGCCTCCTGAGGTTGAAGCCGGTTTCCACGCGCCCGTGTTTAAGGGGTTTGGTGTAGCGGGCATTTACATCAATTACCTGCTCGTCCGATAGCAACTTAAAGGCATCGTGTCCGGTATATGCGGGTAGGATGTTATCGAAAAAGTACTTCTCGTTTTCGCGGTGAAAGGTGTAGTTAAAACCAACATCGAGCAGCCTGCCGGCTTCTTTGTATGTGTGCTGATAGGCTGCGGTAGCCATGACGGTTGTCTTTAATTCGTCTTCCAGGAATTGCCAGAGCCGTTGGCGGTTGTCGAGGGTGGCATCAAAAAAAGGCTCGTCGCCGTTGTCAAGAATCTTTTCGCTGGCAAATAAACCTGACACCGTTAGCTGATCGTTTTTGCTCATCCACCAATCGGCACCGGCCTTTGCATTTTCGAAATTGGTATTACGGTTTCGTTTTGTTTGTTGCCTGATCACGGTTCCGTCAGTGTAATAGCGCGTCACGAACTCGTTTTTATTCAGTGTTTCGGTGTAGAGGTAATCCGACTGCAGGAAAAGGTTGACACGTTTTCTCCGGTAGTTTAGCGAAAGGCTGGGGTTTATTTTTGGAGTGTATTGGTATTGTGGCCTTATCGATGGCAGATTGGCTTGTTTGATCCAAAGTGCACCCAAGCCTCCGCTTATGCCTGCCTTGCCATGAAAACCTTCGGTTTGGTTTTTTTTCATCACAATGTTGATGATCCCTCCATTCCCGTTCGCGTCGTAGGTGGCAGACGGATGGTTGATGATCTCGATTTTATCGATGGCCGAAGCCGGAATGTTGTCGAGGCTGTGCGCCGATCCAAAGCCTGTGAGGGCTGTTTGCTTGCCGTCGATGAGAACGGTTATTTTGTCGTTCCCTCTCAATTGTATTTTTCCGTCTTGCACCGTTACGCCCGGCAGGTTTTGCATGGCTTGTAGCACCGAACCCCCGCTCTGGCTTAGGTTGTCTTCCACCGAAAACGTTTTTTTATCCATTTTGCCGGAAACCTCGTCTTGTTTGACGCTCACTTCAATCTCACCGAGAGCGGCCGCGTTTTCCTCCAGGCCAATGCTGCCGAGGTCGATGAAGGCGGAAAGGCTGCCAATGTAAACCGGCTGTTTGCTGCTTTTGTAGCCGAGAAGCGAGGCTGAAAGCGTATAACTCCCCGGTTTTAGGTTCGGTATGCTGAAGCGCCCGTCGTCGTTGCTGATCGTGCCGGTCACAAAAACCGAATCTTTTTCTGTTTGTATCACAACGCTGGCATAAGGCAAAGCGACACTGCTAGCTTTGTCTTTCAGGAGTCCAGACAGCGTTATGGCGCCTTCCTGCGCAATAGCAGAATAGCCTTTCAGCAAGGAGGCCAGCAAGAAAACGAAACAGAACCGGGTCATTGGTGTTTGCTGGCAGGTCTTATTTCGCAAGTTCTTTCACAAAAGCGCCTGTGCTGTCAAAGATGAGGTCTTTTCCCTTCAGTTCGGCTTCATAACTTACCACTTTATTCGCGTCGGTAATTTTTGCCGCTTCGCTAATTCTTGCGTTTGGATAAGTTTTGGCAATGTACGTCCTGGCGGTAGCTGGAAGTTGATCGACGCGGATCCCGGTTTCTGTTTCGATCAGGTTGCCGGAGCTATCGTACACGGCGGAGTATTCGGTTTTTTCTATCTTGAATCCGGCTTCGTAGTTTGGGCTTTCGTGTTCCCATGTTATCTGTTTCGCCAATGGATACGATTTGCGAAATGCTTCTTTAACAGCCGTAGGCACGTCGGCTTCTTTTAGTTTTTGGGCGCGCAGGCTTGAGGCAGTCATCAGCCCTAAGGCAATAAGCATGGTTGTCTTCATGATGTCGTTGTTTTTAAAGTACAGCACAAAGGTGAGAGTCAATTTGGAATAAATTTGGAATTGGTAAGCGAGGGAAAATAACTATGCCTTAATAATCGCTTGTTTTCACTACTCCATAATAAAAAATAGCCGATTAAAATTGCTATAAAATGTAGTGATCAGATACTACATTTTATCAATACCAAGATTGATTTATAGTTTGTTTTTTCAAGATATTATTGAATATTTGGTTGTCCATAAGTTCGTTAAGTATCTCGAAACTGACTTTAGTTCGAGATGCCTGTTGCATTTATTTTTCATACCTGCGCTTACAAGCAAGCTTGACGCTCCTGCATAAAAAAAGGCTTCAACGTAAGTTGAAGCCTTTTGCTTTTATCGAGGGTCCCGAGCGGATTAACTCCGTTGATCCGCGTTGGGCATGCCCCGAGTCACAGATCATCAAATCGCTTTAGCGCTTTGTTTCTTTTTTAGTCCCTTCGCTTTCAAAAGCAAAGCTTTTAACGTTCCGGTCTAAAAAAGAAAAATCCCGCCTTTTGGCGGGATGATCTTATCGAGGTCCCGAGCGGATTCGAACCGCTGTAGCAGCTTTTGCAGAGCTGAGCCTAGCCACTCGGCCACAGGACCTTACAATTGTCGAGAACATTACCCAGGGGCAAAATTCTCAGAACGGGTAGCAAAAATACACTTTTTTCCGAAAATCAACTAAAAATTACTGTAAAAAGCCGCTTTTCTTTGCAAAGCCTTTAAAGACAGCTTTACAGCAATTCCGCCAGCTTCTCTTTCAGGGCCGCCATTTCCTGTTCCAGGACGCTGATGCGCATTTCCAGGTCGGCCACCGTTAGTCCGGCAGGTACATCAGCCGGCTGCTCGTCGTCCTGCGTTGCCACGTCGCCAAATAAATGGATGTAGCGGGCCTCTTTCTGGCCTGCCTGCCTCGGCAATTCTTTCACAAAAGGAAGCTCTGCGCTGCTTAGGGCAGTCAGCGTTTCCAGCACCGCCTCAAGCGATGAAAACTCGTGAAGGCGCCCGGAATTGGTATTGAGTTCGCCCGGCGTTTGCGGCCCGCGCAACAGCAGCAGGCAAAGGATGGCCTCTTCGGCATCGGAGAGCGTAAAGCGTACAGAGAAATTGTGCTTGTATTTCAAAACCCGGCTTCCTCCGCCTACCGCGGTATTTACGAGACCCTGAGTTTTAAGGCTGTTGATGGTTGACACCACCGTCGATTCGTCGTAATCCGTTACCGGGCGCCGCGAGCTTTTTTGGTTGCAGCCTGCCGTAAGGGCGTTTACCGTCATGGGGTAGTAGTCGGGTGTGGTTTTGCTTTTTTCAAGCAAGGTTCCCAGCACGCGCTGTTCGGCCGGGCTGAGTTGTGGTAATTGATTTTCCATAATCCTAAAGCCTCTAAGATACAAAAAAGCGCCTGCATTGTATGCGAAGCCCGCTTTATGTGTGGTGTCCAACTAATAATTGTTGTAGGCAGATGGTTCATCTGGGCGTGTCCTGTTTGCTGCTGCGCAGTACCGGTGGCGGCATGCAGGCCGGCCTGTCACGGCAGTCTTTTACCTGCTGGCTTCGAGAGCCTCAGCCACCAGGCAAAAGGATTTTCGTTGTAGTTGTTTCGGCGGCTGGTTCTCGTTGTTGTTCCGGACGGCATGCAGGCCGGGCTGTCACTGCAACCTTTTACCTGTTGGCTTCGAGAGCCTCAGCCACCAGGCAAAAGGATTTCCGTTGTAGTTGTTCCAGCGGCAGAAATTCTCGTTGTTGTTTCGGACGGCATGCAGGCCGGCCTGTCACGGCAGTCTTTTACCTGCTGGCTTCGAGAGCCTCAGCCACCAGGCAAAAGGATTTCCGTTGTAGTTGTTTCGGCGACTGGTTCTTTTTGTTGTTCCGGCGGCTGAGGCTCTCGAAGCCGGATTCTGTATATTTTGCTTTATTCGCCGCTAAGTGTATTTTTAGTAAAAATTAATCTTCATGCAGATCAAAAGCAAGTTACCGGCCGTTGGCACTACCATATTCACGATCATGAGCGGATTGGCGCGCGAGCACAACGCCATCAACCTGTCGCAGGGCTTTCCTGATTTTGAAGCCGATCCGCTGTTGATGGAACTTGCCCGCAAACATACCGCTTCTGCTTTCAACCAATATGCGCCCATGCCAGGTGCTCTTGCGCTCCGCGAACAGATCGCCGCACTGCTACAAAATTGCTACGGCGCATCCTATCATCCCGAAACGGAGATAACCGTTACGGCCGGTGCCACGCAGGGTATCTATACAGCCATCTCGGCATTTGTTGGTGCCGGCGACGAGGTGATTGTGTTTGAGCCGGCTTACGACTGCTACATTCCTGCCATCCAGGTGCAGGGCGGTGTTGTAAAACCCATTGCACTCCTGTACCCCGGTTTTGGCATTGATTGGCAGGCAGTGAAGCAAGCCGTGTCTGACCGTACCCGGATGATCATCATCAACTCGCCGCACAACCCCAGCGGCACCATGTTGTCCGACAGCGATCTTACCGAATTGGAACAGTTGGTGCGTAACAGGAATATCATTGTGCTCAGCGACGAGGTTTATGAACACATGGTGTTCGATGGGCAACAGCACCAAAGTGTAGCCCGTTTCAGCAGCCTTGCTGCGCAATCGTTCATTGTGTCGTCGTTTGGTAAAACAGTGCATGCCACGGGCTGGAAGATCGGGTATGTGGCTGCTCCGAGCGAACTCATGGCCGAGTTCCGGAAAGTGCATCAGTACCTGGTGTTTTGTGTCAATCATCCCTTACAAATGGCCCTCGCCGAATACCTTAAAAACGAAAACCATTACAGAAACTTGCATGGCTTCTACCAGCAAAAGCGCGACTATTTCCGTTCGCTGATCAAGGGCTCACGGCTTGGCGTCGAACCTTGCGCCGGTACGTATTTCCAACTGCTCAATTGCCGAACCATTTCGGAGGAACCCGATACTGAACTGGCGATTCGCCTCACACGCGAAAAAGGCCTTGCAGCCATTCCCTTGTCGGTATTTTACAGCGACCAGCGGCAGCAGGGCCTGTTACGGTTTTGTTTCGCTAAGAAAGAAGAAACGCTTCTGCGAGCGGCAGAAATAATATGTACCTTGTAACATCAAAAAAACATGTGATGAAAATCTTTTGTGCCTTCCTGCCCTTGCTTGTTGCCTTGTCTTTTCATGCGCAAGACACCATCGTGTACCGAAATGCGCTGAAAGTAGCTGTTGTTTTTAAAGAGATTTCTCCGTCGGAGATCCGTTACCAGCGCCTCGATATGCCTGACGGCCCAGACTATGTTGTCAGCAAATCAGAAGTCGATCGGTTAATCTATAAAAATGGCTATACCGAAGTAATTTTGCCTGTTCCGGCTCAAAGCCAGTCTGAAGCGCCGGCAGTTAAGCCGGGATCGTTATCCGGCGGCTCTTTCGCGATGAACTACCGGCAGGTAAAAAAGCAGCATAAGTTGCTTCCGCAATTGGTGCTTGAACATCCGGATGCAAGCCGTCAACCCGCTTTGTCGTTGTTAGCTTCCGATATTCGTAAAAGCCGCGCCGTACAGGATGGCACGCGCACAGGCGCCATTGTTTGCGGAGCTTTGGCTCTTGCCGGTACGCTTCTGTATGGAGTGACGTATATTGTGAGCAATGGTAGCAATATCCCGCTTTTTTATTTGCCACCAGTTGGACTCGGCGGTATTGCGCTGATCTGCGGAACAGTTTCTATTATTTACAATGTTCGCCTGCGCGAAAAACGCCACGAATTTGTGAACCTTTACAATGAATAGGCTACTTACGATATGTTTTCTGTTGCTATGCCGTAGCTTGCTCCTAGCACAAGACAGCCTCTTTATCCAGAATTCGGAAGTGCTGCTGGTACGTGTGCTGGAAATTTCGGCAACGGAACTCAGCTATAAGTTTTATTTCAATCCCGATGGCGTAATTTATAAAGTAGCCAATTCGCGTGTAGAAAGGGTGGTCTATGAAAATGGTAAAACCGAATCGCGTTTCCAGATAGCACGTAAAACCACTGCGCCCATCAATGGCTACCGGCCGGGAGTGTTTATCATCGACGATCGTCACATCAGCATCGATAACCGCGATATCTCTCACCGCGAGGCGTTCAAGATCATGCGCCAACGCGATCCCCAGGTAAATTCGGATGAGCTGAACCTGATGTTGCTCGACGCTGAGGGTAAACGCAACGCGCAGGTCGGTTTCACGCTGGCAGGGCCGGTTCTTTTTTTAGGAAGCTCTTATTTGGGTATCAGGCGTTATTATGGCCCGGCCGATAAACCCATGCTTCGCAATTTTGTGTTGAGTGGGCTGGGCTTGTTTGTTGCTTCCGAAATCACCGCACTGGTGTACCGCTCGGTAAAACAAAAAAAGATCAGGCGTGCAGCAAAGCTCTACAATCAGGAGATCACCGTGAATTGAATGGTCAGCGCAGGCATACGAATTCTGCCATCTGGTCGTTATATAGCAACAAATAATCAGTACATTTAATCCAATGAAAAATACGCTTATCATCATCCTGCTTTTCCTGAGTTGTTTTGCCCGGGCGCAAGACACCCTGTACAAGCGTAATGGCGAAGTGATCCCTTCTAAAGTTACCGAGATCAGCAGCACCGAAATCAAATACAAGCGTTTCAGTATGCCTGATGGTCCGGTATTTATCATTACCAGAGACGAAGTACAGAAGATACGGTTTTCGAATGGTGTGGTCGATTCTTTTTCCATAGCGTCAGCACCGGTGCTTACCCAAACCGTTGCGCCGCAACCGAAAGATCAGGTAAGTCCTTATCGTCCGCCTGCACATACCCTGAGCGGGCTGATCGAAAACCCGCGCGCGGGTGTTTACTATTACAATGGTGCGCGTATCAACGAGAAAAAAATGCTGCTGATCGCCTTTGACAAAAACCGCAATTGGAAAAACAAGGAACTGGAACAGGCAATTATGGCTACAGGCGATTTCAGGCGTAACCAATATTTATCGGGTTTCGGCGGCCCTGCCATATTGCTGGTTTGCCTTATTGCCGCCGGCCAATCGGCGCAAAACAGTGCCAGCACCGATGTTTCCTCGGCCCTGGCATTCAACGGCATCGGCATCTTTATCGCCTCTCAAATCATTTCGCCCATGTTTAAGGGCAAGCGTAGCCGGTCGGCACGAAAAGTCGTTCAGTTATTCAATGAGCAGGTGCGCCTGCAAACCTCCCAGGCCCAATGAAAGAGCCGTTGAACATAACGTTACTCCAAAGTTCGTTGCACTGGGAGAGTCCTGCCAAAAACCTCGAAGCCTTTAGCGCAAAGCTCGCTGCGCTTCCAGCAACTGATATCCTCATTCTTCCGGAAATGTTTACCACGGGCTTTACCATGAAACCGGATTTGCTGGCAGAAGAGGCTGGCGGGCAGGGATTACGATGGATGCAACAGCAGGCCGAAGCAAGGCAATGCGTTGTGACCGGGAGCATTTCGGTGAAGGATGGCCAACAGTATTACAATCGCTTGTATTGGGTACGACCGGACGGTTCCTTCGACACCTACGACAAGCGCCATCTGTTCCGAATGGGAAGAGAACACGAGCACTACCAGGCAGGCTCCGAAAAACTTATCGTGGAATGCAAAGGCTGGAAAATTTGTCCGCTGGTGTGTTACGATCTGCGCTTTCCGGTGTGGAGCCGCAACACGGCGTCCGATCCGTATGATCTTTTGATCTATGTGGCCAATTGGCCTGAAGTCAGGAGTTTTCCCTGGAAGCAACTGCTTATTGCCCGGGCCATTGAAAACCAATGTTATGTTGCCGGAGTCAACCGCATCGGAAACGATGGCAATGACATAGCCCATAGTGGTGATAGCGTGGTAATCGATCCGCGCGGCCAAGCCATCAGTTGCATTAAGGCTCACGAAGAAGCCCTCGAAACAGTGAGGTTGTCGTACCAGGATCTCGCCGATTTTCGCCAGGCGTTCCCGGTGCTGAGCGACGCAGATACATTTACCATCGGATTGTAAAAAAAAAGACCTTGTGCACACAAGGTCTTTTTTATGGATAATACAACAAGGTTGTTACTGAACGCTCAGTCTGTAGTCGCTGCTGTAACCCTGGCTTTGTACTTTTACCAGGTATATGCCTTTGGCTTCGTTGCTAAGGTTTAAGGCATGAACACTGTCGGTGGTTTCAAGCTGCCGGATGACCTGGCCCATGGCGTTTGTAACTGTTATATATTTAGTGCCATTAAAGCCAAATTCCATCGTGATCTGCCCGTTCGATGGATTCGGATAAATGCGAACGGCTTCACCCGACGACACGAGGGAGGCCACCCCGGTACATGCACTTACAGATTGAGTGTAGGTTGCCATTTTATCACAACCCTGTGCCGATGTGCCTGTAACGGAGTATGTGGTCGTAATGGTAGGGCTTACGGTAATCGATGAGGTTGTGGCTCCCGTATTCCATAGGTACGACGTTCCTCCGCCAGCAGTCAGTACAACCGCGCTTCCGGCGCAGCTCAGGTTGTTTGACGTGATAATACTTACCACAGGTAAGGTATAAGTGCTAAGGGTTAGCATCGTATTGCTGCTGCAACCCAAAGTATTGGTGCCTGCAACGCTGTAGCTTGTTGTCATGGTTGGTGTTACCGCCACAGAGGCCGAGTTGGAACCTGTGCTCCAGGTATAACTGCTGGCGCCGCTCACAGAAAGTGTAACAGCTGCTCCAGGGCATACAGACATTTGGCTGGCCGCCACGGCCAGGGTAGGCTGTGGCAGTACCGATAAGGTTACCGGTACGCGCGGGCTGGTACAAGCAATACGGTTGTATTTCACCTGGCCGTTGAAAGCTCTCGGTGTCGTTGTGGCATTAAAATACGTATCGCCTGTGGTTCCCTCAAGTACCTTCAGGTCGGCGTTCTGTGCAAAGACGTTACCTACAGCACTACCGGTTGAATAACGCACATCCAGGCCGCTGGTGCCCACGATATAGAATGCATAGGTTTGTCCTGCAGCTACTGGTACAGCCATCGATGATGGCACAGGAGTTAATTGGCCCGGCCCATTGGTGGTGATCGTGGCAGTCGTGGCAAGCGTCCAGCCTGCATTCGAGGTTGAAAAGCCCACGTGGGTTCCAGGTCTGTACCACACTTCAACCACGCCTGTTCCGGCCGAGAATTGCACATCGAAACCTGTCACTTCAATATCATTAACTGCCACCACATCGAACATTTCGCCAATGAAGGCTGACGAGCCGCTGGTGGATGTAAACAAACTATCGGGTGTAAATGAGCGCGCTTCGGCGTAAACTGTTGTTGTTGCCGGCGCGTTCAGCGTGTACGAATTACCACTGGCCAGTGCCATGGTGGCTGTAGGAGACGCAAACCATTTGATGTTGTTGGTAAAGCCGGTTGCATTCAGTGTAGAGGTAACATTGGCACATACTGTATTGCCGGTGGCGGCAATGGTTGGGTTGGCAACAGATACCGAAGTGCTCAGTATGCTGGTACAGGTTCCGTTAGAAGCTGTTAGCGTGTAGAATGTGGCTGCAGAAGGAGAGATCACAATGGATGGCGTATTGGCGCCGTTGCTCCATGTGTAAGACGTCGCTGCTCCTACCGCCGTCAGGGTTCCCGAGCCGCCAATGCACAGGTCGCGCATACCTGCGATGGATACCACAGGGTTGGCGGTAATGGTTGTCACCGACGTATTGTTAAACGCGTTCGGATCGGCCGCCACGTTGGTGGTTGCGGTAAACGAGTACACACCACCCATCGACATGTTGGTGCTGCCAACAGTGTATGTGTCGGTAGCGCCGGCAGCAATGGTACCTGTGTACGTTCCGCTGAGGGTGTTTGTATATGGCCCCGAAATGGCAACGGTTACCGGCACGTTGGTGAGAGGTGCCGACCCATGGTTTTTAATGGAAACAGCCACAGGCTCTGTTGCACTGAAACAGTTATTCTGAACCGGATTTGAAAGGGCAATGATGCCTGCGTCCACCGGACTGATGTTATACAGGTTGATGTTGTCGAGGTGGAAATAGTAGGTTTCCGGATCGTCGATAGGACCGTCTTGCGCCAGGAACGCCACCACAATATCTTGCCCGGCGAAAGCCCCTAAAGGCACCACAAAGTTAGTGAACGTAGGTGTGAGGCTGTTGGTTCTTGCGATGCTGAATACCGGCGTAAAGGAGTTTCCACAGTCGGTAGATACCATTAGGCTTACCTGGTCGTCGCTACCCATCGAGTCGGGAGTGAACGGTGAAGCCGTGTTGCCGGTAAGCGCTGCATCGAACGAAATTTCCGTGCTGGCAGTCGCGGCAAATTTCGGTCCCACGATCCATTCCGTGTTAGCAGTTGCCGAAAGGTACACGCGCGCATTGACATTGCCTGCCGAACCAAGGTTGGCCTGGCTTACCCATGACGATGTTGTGCCGATAGCTGTTGCACCGTCACCTTCGCGCCAATCGGGGAAGAACGTGGTAAGGTTGGCGCCGCTGAATCCTGTGAAACCCACACTTTGTGGTAAAGTTGCCAGGGGAAGTGTGGTTCTCACAATCATTGCCGAGTCGTTCACGTAATTCATGTCGCCGCTGAGGGTTGTATAGCTGCGGATGTTGTAGGTGCCCGGCGCGCTCAGGTTTATTGTTCCAACAGTGAAGTTGGCACTGGCGCCTATGGCCAGGGTCCCAGTATAGGTGGCAGTAATACTTTGGGTAAGGGCACCCGTAACTTTTACAACTACCGGAACGTTGCTCACAGCAGCCGTTCCAAAGTTGCTAAGTACTACTTCTACCTGTTCTGAACTACCGAAACATGCTGGAGTAGGCGTTACCACCGCCGTTACACCGGCATCGGTAGGAGAGGCATTGTACAGGTTAATGTTGTCAAGATGAAAATAATAGGCTTCAGGATTATCCACCGGCCCGTCTTGTCCCATGAACGCAATGATGATGTCCTGGCCGGCATATGCGCCGAGTGAAAGCGTGTAGGTTTCAAAGGTGGTGGTTAAGCTATCGAAAGACGTGATGGTTTGCACCGGGAAATATGAATTTCCGCAGTCGGTAGATAACATTACCTGGAACACATCGTCGCGGCCCATACTATCTGGTGTAAACGGCGAAGTGGTATTGTTGGTCAGGGCTACATCGTACGAAAGCATGGTGCTTGCGTTGGCAGTGATCCTTGGGCCAACGATCCATTCTTCCTGCGCGGTGCCGTATAAATACAAGCGTGCGTTGACGTTGCCCGCGCCGTTGAAATTAGTTTGGCTTGTCCAGGCAGAAGCAGTGGTCAGGGGAAGGGTGGCGCCTGTTCCTTCGCGCCAGTTAGGAAACGCAGACGTAAGGTTAGCGCCTGAGAACCCGGTGAAACTCACTATCTGAGGCGTAAAAGCCAGCGGCAGCACAGTACGGGTGTAAGCCGGCATATCGTCGTTCTGGATATTGATATCGCCACTCAGCGAGGTAGATCCGGTAAATGAGTAGGTGCCGGGAGTGGTCATGCTGATCGTGCCGACGGTAAACACCGCAGTGGCACCCACAGCAATGGTTCCGGTATAAGTCGCGCTCAGGTTTTGTGTAATGGCACCCGAAACAGAAACGTTTACCGGGATGTTGGTAATGGCTGCCGTTCCATGATTTTTAATCGTAACCACAACATTCTCGTTTGTCGAGTAGCAGGTCATTCCCGGGTTCTGCATATCGAGAAGTCCTGCGTCGTCGGGTATCATGTCGTATAGGTTGATGTTATCGAGGTGGAAGTAATACGACTCAGGATCGTCAACGGGGCCGTCGGTTGCCAGAAATCCGAGGATGATGTCTTGTCCGGCAAATGCACTCAGCGGCACGCTGAAGTTGCTGAAGTTAGTGCCGAGGTTATCGGCTGCACTTACGGTAAATACCGGTGTAAAGCTCAGGCCGCAGTCGGTGGAAACCATCACCCGCACCTGGTCGTCGCTTCCCATCATGTCGCTTGTGAAGGGCGACGTGGTATTGCCGGTAAGGGCAGCGTCGAAGGTAAGAATGGTTTGTGCTGTTGCCGACACTTTAGGGCCTACAATCCATTCCGTGTTGGCAGCTGTCGATAACAAAACGCGTGCGTTGACGTTTCCGGTGCCGTTCAGGTTCGTTTGGCTGGTCCACGACGATGTGGTTCCTACAGGCAAAGCGCCATCACCTTCTTTCCATTCAGGGAAGAAAGTGGTAAGGTTGGCTCCTGTAAACCCGGTGAAATCTACAAATTGCGGAAGCGGTGAAGGAGCGATAACCGTTCTGACGGTAGGAGGAAGGGCGTTGTTTGAGGGGTTGAGGTCACCGGCCAGGCTGGTATTGCCGTTGAAAGTATAATTGCCGGCAGCCAGCATGTTGAGTGTTCCTACCGTAAAGTTAGCGGTTGCATTAGGTGCCAGCGTTTGAGAATAGGTGGCGCTAAATGTTTGACTGGCAGCGCCGCTTACAGTTACCGTTACAGGGATGTTGGTAATGGAAGAAGTGCCGTAATTTTTGAGGGTTACGATCACGCTCTCGGCATTGCCATAGCATCCGGTTGCCGATGGATTCGCCAAGGCTACCGGTCCGGCGTCGGTACTGGCCGATGCAATGCCGTCGAATTCATAAGCACCCATATCCGGATTGGTATTCGGATTGGTACCTGCGAGCGGCCTTACAGCACCAGTATAATCGATGTTGGTTCCGAGGGCAGGAATCAATACAGCACCCGATTCCGCCGCATACAATGTATTTGATGGGAACGTGAGGTTGGTATTGGAAGTGAAAGGCGCAGGGATATTGACCAGCGGAATAGAGTTCAGGTCGTTCGTAGGATTGTTTACTTGCGAAAGCAGGCGCCAGTCGGCCAGTGAAATGGCTTCGTTCACGTTATTGGTTGTGCCAACTTTACCGACGAAGTGGTCGGCGTCGTTGCTGACGTTGTAAGAGTTGTTGTCGAGGATGGCATTCGCAAAATTATAAGAGGCCGGAAACCAGATCGACATGAAACGTTTGGTAGTAACGGTTGTGAGGGTCGATGTTTGGGTGTTGCACAGCACATTGTTCTTTACCTCGAGACCTGAAACGACGGTTGACGTAATGCCAAGTGCGGCGGAAGCAGCACTCACCGAAGTGGCGGTGCTCAGGTTGAGCATGCCGTACAGGTTAACGCTGTTGTAATAAACTTTATGACCTGTTCCGGACGACAGGCGGATGCCCATGGCATTAAGGGTGGAAGTGGAAAGGTAGTTCACCGTCATGATATCGTAAATCACGTTGTTGACGATGGTGTGGTTGGAACCGCCGGCAATGGAAATGCCATAAGCCCCCCAGCCACCAGTACTTGTACTTTTGATGCCGTGAATGAGGTTGCGGCTCAGTAATACCGAGTTACTTCCTGCGCCGGTTACCTGGATGCCGTATGGGCTGATGGATGTACTCGCTACCTGGTTCATGATTTCATTCAGGCTCACGGTGGAACTTGTTACGCCGTTGAGGTTGATGCCTGCCAGCGTTGTGGCTTCACCGGCTACAGCCGACCCGATGAGGTTATTGCTGATGTTGATGTTGTCGGAGGTGTTGGCTGTGGCTGCCGCCACGTATATACCGGAGTAAGCGCGCCGTACCTCATTGTTCAGGATCGTGAGGTTATCGTAATCTGCACCGGTTCCGGTAGCGGTAATAAGGCCTGTGCCAACACCGGCATAAATCCCGAAACTACTGGTAACGGTAGATCCGCTCGACCCGTTATTGCCTTCGGTGTTGCCAATGATCACGCAATTCATGATCGTGTTATTGGTAGCACCCATGCCGCCTGATGTTGTTCCCATGAGGCGAATGGCTGCTGTAAGGGAAGCACTGGAAACAGCAGTATTAATAATGGTAAGATTACGTCCTACACTACCTCCGGCAATGTCTCCGTCGATCGTAACGTTGTCCGCGCCGTCCAGCTCCAGCACGCCACGGCCTACGATGGTGGCCCCGCTGATGGTAGCTGTGGCGGTAGGCCGTAGAACTACCGACGTGTAATTGGCGCTGCCTTGTCCGCTGGCAAGTAGTGCCGTCGGGGTAGAGGGTTCGGTCGTACTTCCGGAAATGTCGATGGTAATGGCGCCGGTATGCGTTCCGGCATTCACGGCTGCAAAAGCAGCATTAACGGTAGAATAGGTTCCTGTGGTTACACCAGTTACCGTAACCTGCGAAAACCCTTGCTTCCCCAGGAACAGGAAAGCAAGGGCTAGTTTGTATAGATGTCTCATCCCGTAAATTTACGGCGAATGGTTGTTTTAAGTTTTACCTGAGATTAAAAAGAGATTAGAATCAATGATTATTTTTAAACAAATTGCCTATAGACGTCCCGAGATCATCCATGTCGCGGCTAAATTCCTGTTTAAAATCCTGCCAACCTTCGCGCGTATCATCCTTATAGTTATCGAGTTTGGCTTTTAGTTCGTCGTTTCTTCTTTCCATGTCGGCAATGGCTTCATCGTATTCTTTACGGGCTTCAGCTTTTTTATCCTTGCTTTTGGCTTTCAGATCAGCAATATCCTGCTTGTTCTTTTCAATGCGGGCGTTTACGTCGGCTACAAACTCATCACGCTCCCGTTTCAGGTCGTCTTTGGTTTCATTCATTTTGGCATCTACTTCTGCAGTAGCCTGATCGATGTTTTCCGAAACTTCTTCTTTTTTGGACTCGGAACACGATGGGAGTGTTACAATGCTTGCGATAACTAAAGCGAAAGCTGCGGGTACTAAGGTAATTTTCATGAGGTTTTGTTTTTATGGTTAAAATGTGCGCCTTACATAAAACGGTTAATTGAGGCGTATGATGTAGTAGTTAAAGATCATGGCAAAGCAACACCAAAGCAAATAGGGCACTTGTAGCCATGCCATAAATCGTTGTATTCGGTGAAGGTGTTGGATCCAGAAGCAAACAGATCCGATGAGGCCGAGTATAATAACAAAAGAAAGCACAGGGTTTTTTGCCACAAAGAAAGCCAGGCTCCAGCACACATTCAGTGTGAGCTGAACCCAGAAGAGCGCCAGGCTATGTTTATAAACAGCCGGTTGCCCGTTCCCGTAACTGATCATTTGATGTAAGCCAATTCCCATGAATAGATACAGAATGACCCAGGCTGGCCCGAAGAGCCAAGTAGGAGGCGTAAATACAGGCTTGTTAAGGTGTATAAACCAATTGCCGGCGGCGAGTAAACTAAGCAAGCCGATCAATAAACCAGTAAACTCGCAAAGTGCAATGGTCCATGCAAGTTGCTTGTAGTTATGTCTGGTAGTAAGGGTGCTCATTCCGATTAAGTATAAAATGGAGGCTTCAAAAGCCTCCATTTTTTCGTTTTACATATATTGACAATAAACGATTTCCGGTTGTAAAAACTTTAAAAAAACCAAATGAAATGTCTAAGCACTAAGATGTAAAACTGTTGTTGTAATTTATGGGTCGCAAATTCAGGTTGCTGTATCTGCGAAGTATGTCTTGCGATTTCCGGATCTCCGTTTGTTGTTCTACTATTTTTTGCCGGATGTGTGCCGGCATTTTTGTGTCGGAATGCAAAGCTTCGTCGTATGCTTTCACGGCTATTTCTTCCAAAGATTCAAAACGGCCAAAAACGGATTCATCTGGGTCGCCACTACTAAAAGCCTGTTTGATGCCATTCCATAGCCGTGCAATCGCACCCGGCTCACGATTTTCAGCCGCTGCCGCTTTCCCTTCCATTTGTGCGATCTCTTTCTCCAATTCGCTTATGAACTCTTCGCTTTGTTTTAGCTTTTCATAAAAGAGGGTTGAAAGGTCAGTGCTGATCATGTTTTTTTGACCAGCAGACAGATAGGTTTGTAAACGATGACGATTCACTTCCACCAGGTCTTTTAATACCTGAACCAGTTTTCCAATATCTTCCGGCGAATTCATGAATGTTTGCGCGAAAGTCTGCAATCGAAATGCCAGCGCCTAAAAGGCCAGATATTGGAGAAAAGCAGGAAAATGTAGAACTAAGTACTCAGGCTCAATTCGGAAATATAACTTTGAATGCTGTACCTGCGCCCTGTTTCGAGTCAACCTCAATGTGGGCTTTGTGCGATTTGATGATGTTGAGCGTAGATACAAGGCCGAGGCCCATGCCCGATTTTTTAGTCGTAAAATAGGGTTCAAAAAGCATTTTCAGGTCTTCTTCCTTTATGCCCGAACCATTGTCTTTGATAAGGATGATGGTATGTTCCAGATTTTGCATGAGGGTTACGGTCAGAAGCCCTTTTTCGTTTTCCATGGCCTCAACAGCATTCACGACCAGATTAAGGATGGCGATTTTGAATTTTTCTTTGTCGAGGGTGCGCACCACCGGAAAATCCAGCAGCGATATGTCTGTTTTGATCTTTTTAAGATCTATCCTGTCCTGTGCAATCGAAACCACTTCCCTGAGCAATGCATTCAGATCCACCAGTTCCGGCCTTATTTCGATGGCTTTGCTCGACTGTAACAATTCGGTAATGATGCTGTTGATGCGGTCGGCTCCGCGTCGTATGATGTCCACGTAAGGTTTTTGGTCGTCTTTGATACCTTTTTCGAGAAAGCCTTCCAGCGATAGCCCGATATTGGTGAGCGGGTTGCGTATTTCATGCGCCAGTGTGCGCACGAGGCGATAGGTTGCTTCTAATTTCTCGGATTGCAGTTTGGCTTGTTCGGCCTGTACACGCATGGTTTCGTCGTAAATGATGCCTTGCCAGTACGCTGTTTCGTTGTCTTCCTCGAAATAGTTGAGTGAGAGGTTGCCTGTTTTTACTTCGTTATGCTTGGTAAGCATGCGGATATTGTAATTGTAGATATTCTTTTTCTCGACGATCAGTTTCCGGAAATGATGTTTGTCGCTATCTTCAATCAGGCTCAGGAACGACTTACCGGTTAGTTCGTCGGGCATATATCCCAACAGGTATTCGGAAGCCGGGTTGGCGGCGCTGAAATGCAACAAGGGATCGCAGGTGAAAATGAAACTCAGGGCATTCTCGAAAATGAGCCGGTATTTTTTTTCGTTATCATTGATCAGCTTGAAACTCTTGTATCGCTCGTATGCATAACGCAGACAGCGTTCCAACTTGTCGCTTGTCAGTTCACTCTTCACCAAATAGTCATACGCGCCGTTCTCTACAGCCATCTTATCAATTTCTACAGTTCCTTTTCCTGTAAGAAGAATCACTGGTTTGTAGCAACCGCGTTCAATGGCTTCTTTCAGCAGTTCGAGACCGGTGCGGGCGCCGAGGCGGTAATCAAGAAAATAGACGTCATACGCATTCGATGCCAGTTTTTGCTGCGCATCGCTGATGTTGTAACTCCAGTTGCAGTTCACATTGAAAGCCTGGATATCTTCCAGGTACTGCGACGTAATAAAAAAATCGTCTTCATCATCATCAATGATCAGTATTTTAAGGTCTGAGATCATAAGTTAAGATTGTGTTTCGGGGAGAATAATCGTAAAGTTGGAACCTTCATCCGGACGACTGTTTGCGAAAATGAAGCCGTGATGATTGTCAACGATTTTTTTGCAAATGGCCAGTCCGATGCCGGATCCTTTGTATTCGGATTTCCCGTGAAGTCTTTGAAATATTTTGAAGATGCGTTCCGAAAACTCCTGATCGAAACCAATCCCATTGTCTTCTACCGTAATGCGTACGTATTTTTTGTTTTCGACCAGGGGTAAATTCGGGTAGTCGGCCAACATTACCGGCTTGCAGGAAATTCTGATCAGCGGAGCCTCGTGCTCTTTTCTGAATTTGATGGAATTGTTGATGAGGTTGGAGAACAATTGCCGGATCTGTGAAGGAAATGCTTCAATTTCCGGTGCATCATCGCAGGTAACGGTTGTTTGGGATTCTTCGATCTTTAATTCGAGATCTGCAATCACCCCGTTAATGCATTGCTGTAGATTCACGCGTTCATATTTTTTTTCGCCGAAAGAAAGTTTAGAAAAATCAAGCAGATCTTCGAGGAGCACTTGCATGTTACCCGCCGAAGTAAGCACGCGTTTAAGATACGACTGGCCTTCCTCGTTAAGCGATTCTCGGTACTTGCTGTCGATGCGTTCGGTAAACGTTGATATCTTCCGAAGCGGCTCTTGTAAATCGTGCGAAGCTACATAGACAAACTCCTGCAAGTTCCGGTTCGATTTGTCGAGTTGTTCGATCTTTTGTTCCAACGCCTTTTTGAAACGGAAGTTTTCAGTGATGTCTTTAATGATCCCGCAATATTCGACTACTTCGCCCTGGTCGTCGAATCGGATAAAGTTTTCTGCGTAAATGCGCTTGAACACACCTTGCTCATTGGTAATTGAGAACTCCAGGCGGTAGGGTTGTTTATCGGTAAACGCTTTCTGAACACCTTTGAGCACCTGTCTCAGATCTTCCGGGTGAATGTATTTCAGGAACAGAAATGTGCCCGGCCTTGCGTCTGTAGATTTAATTCCCAAAATCTGGAACATGCCGTTGCTCCAGCTCAGTTCTTTCGTGGAAAATGTATAGCAATAGGCACCAAACTGTAGAATATTTTCCATATAGGGAAATATATGGGAAAATTTTTCTACAGATGATGTTTTTAGATCCATGACATAAAAGGCCGATTACAGCTCGCCGTTAAATTCTTTGTACTGTTTCATTTTGTTGTAAAGCGTCTTGCGATCAATATTGAGCAGTTGGGCCGCTTTACTTTTATTGTAGTTACATTTTTTCAGGGCTTCTACAATCAACTCAAATTCAGCATCGATCGATGCATGTTTCATTCCCTGGTCGCTGAGTGGTAACACTTTTTTTGGTTGCTCCGGCATAGCCGGTACCTGTCGCACATCGCCGGCAGGTTGTTGCGTTTCAGCCTCAAAATTAAGCTGGTCGTAATGCGTGATTTCGAAAGGAAGTGATGCTACCTGCACCAGATCGCCGGCTGTAAGCAGGGTAGCGCGTTTAACAACATTGTTCAGCTCGCGAAGGTTACCCGGCCAAGGGTATTGGTTAAAGATCCGGATCACCTCGTCTGAAAAGCCTTTGACTGATTTATTCAATTCGGCATTGGTTTTTTCGAGAAACACGTCTGCAAACAACATGATATCTTCCCGGCGGTTTCTCAATGGTGGCACTTCGATGCTGAACTCATTAAACCGGTGGTAAAGGTCTTCCCTGAATTTGCCTTTTTTGGCAGACTCTGAGAGACGCTCGTTACTGGCCACGATGATGCGTACATCCAGGTCAATGTCTTTTACACCACCTACGCGACGCATCTTACGTTCCTGCACCACGCGCAGAAGCGCCATTTGGATATCGTAAGATAAGTTGGCGATCTCATCGAGGAAAATCGTGCCGCCGTTTGCCAGTTCGAAGCTGCCAATTTTTTGATTGATAGCGCCTGTAAACGAGCCTTTTTCGTGACCGAATAACTCGCTACTGGCCAGCTCTTTCGACAGCGCGCCGCAGTCGATAGCGATGAACGGTTTGTGGGACCTCGCACTGTTGTTATGTATCTCATTGGCAACAGATTCCTTGCCACTTCCGCTTTCTCCGTATATGATAATACTGAAATTGGTTGGAGCTACCAGCTGGATCTGTTCCAGGATGGTTTTAAAGATCGGGCTTTTGCCAAATACATATTTGCTTTTGTATTTTTTCGGCTTTTTAGCTTCGGGTTCACTACCTGCATTTTTAGCCGGCTCTTCGCTATTGCTTCTGTCTTTACTTCCCTCTGCCAGCGCGCGTTTCAGCGTATGCAGGATTTCCTCAGGCAGCAACGGTTTGGTAACATAATCAAAAGCCCCGGATTTCATGATGTTCACCGCGGTTCTCACATCGCTATAGCCAGTCATAATAATTACAGGAATATTGGCATGCAATTGTTTAATCCGTTCCAACAATTCGCCACCATTCATGTCATCAAGCCTGAAATCACAAAGTACAATATCCGGCGCTTGGTTCAGGATGCTCTCCAACGCCGCTTTGCCGGTATGGGCTGTGGTTACAGTAAATCCGTTTTTCGAAAGGTACCTGTTCAGCAACAGACAAATATCCGTATCGTCGTCAATTACTAAAATATTGCTCATATATCTGTTTTTAGTTTATCTTTAGCATATTCGAAAGCCCATCTTCGTAAAAATATGAAAAAAAAGCGCGTACTCATTTATTTTTGCATCGGTTTGGCTTTGTTTGCGCTGCTGGGTATATCATTTTTCTCCTTAAGCAAATTAAATGCCTTGGAAAAATACAATGAACGCGTCGATCATTCTTATGAAGTCATTATCCAGACCAATAGCCTCGAACAGTACCTGCTCAATGCAGAAACCGGGCAAAGGGCTTTCCTCTTAACCGAAGATCCGGTTTTTCTTGAAAGTTATTTAAACGAACTCAAGAGCATCCCGGATATCTTTCTGGACCTCGACAGGCTCACTGCCGACAACTACGCACAGCAAAAGAACCTGGATACACTGAAAGATGTGATTAATCTTCAACTGAAGTTACTTAAAAGCAATTTAAGCAATAACCTCGAAGATACGGCGATGATGAGCCGGTTTCGGGAAAGCAATATGTACATGAACAAGATCCGCGACATCATTGCGCAGATCAAAGAAAACGAGTCGCATCTGCTGGCAAAACGCGCCCGATCAAAGCAGATCAATAGCCAGCAGAGTAAGGACAGTAGCTTTTTATCGCTCGGGATGGCCTTTGCTGTATGCTGCCTGGCGGCTATCGCCATCATTACGTTTTTCAACCGCAGCGAGGTGCACCGCTCGAACCTGGAACAAAAAGTACGCGAGCTGAATATCCTGAACCGGGAGGTGAGTGAGCTAACGCTGGCCAGCACTCACAACCTGCAGGAGCCGATGCGAAAGATCCAGATGATGATTGACAGGTTGCAACATCTCAAAGACGGAGATAGCCGGCAGTTACAGGAACAGATCGACCGTATCAAGCTCATATACAATCAGCAGCGCGAAATCAACAACAATATCGTTAACTACTATCAAATCCTGTCAGGGAGCGGCCATACAATGCCGGTAGAACTGAACGGATGGATCCGGGAACTGGTGCGGGAGAATGGCTGGGAAGATTCGTTTGTTCTTCGGCTGGAAAACCTAAGGACTCTGGTAGTCGATCCGCACCAATTGAAACTCTTATTCACTCATATACTCAACAACAGTATTCGTTTTGCGCATCCAGAGCAACCGCTCGAGATCAGTATCACGGGCAGCGAATATGTGACGAAAGAGGGAAAATACCTGAATCGGGAGAAGAAGATCTATTATATGGTTGCTGTAAGCGACAACGGTGTCGGGATTCATGAAGATTACCACACAAAGATCTTCGAGCTTTTTCAGAAAGTGGACGAAGCAGGTCACGCCAATACTGGTATGGGACTTAGCTTTTGCAAGCGCATTATGCTCAACCACGGCGGTTGGATTTCAGCACAAAACCACATCCCGCAAGGCCTCACCTTGTGCCTCTTCTTCCCTGTTTCGTAGGCCGCCGGGGAAATATTTCCACAACTTTTGACATGTCCGTTTTTGGCATTAAAAGTTAATTCGTTGACTTTCAAAAAATTGTAACCGGAAAAAATTTCGGCACTATTGTTTCAATGCCATACCGTATAATTATTATTAACTCTAAAACTAAACACTATGTTACGCTGGACATTAATTTTTTTAGTAGTTGCAATCGTTGCCGGTTTATTTGGATTTACCGGAATTGCAGCAGGTGCTGCAGGCATTGCAAAAATACTGTTCTTTATTTTCATCGTCCTGTTCCTGATCACGCTGATTGCGGGAGGAACTTTACTAGGAAAGAAATAAATAAAGAATGAAACCGCAGGGGCCAAGTGAAAACTGACGCCTGCGGTTTTTTTAATTTTCAACAGCGATCGTTTTAATAATCATACAAAATTCCCGGTTATGGCAATCATTCAATCTCAAACCCAAAAGCAGACTCAAAAATTAACGTCTCAGCAAATTCAGTTATTCAATATGTTGTCGCTACCTACAGTGGCACTGGAGCAATGTATTGCTGCCGAAATGGCAATTAACCCAGCCCTGGAATACGATCTGGAGGCTGAAACACCTGCTGAAGAAAACGATAACCTGAATGACAATGATACAGAGACGGGCGATTTCGACGACGAGACAATTTCGGAAGGAAAGCTCGGCGAAGACTACGATTATACCGACTATATGGATCGCGACTCGCTCGACGACTATAAGTACGAAGCTAACAACCACACCAATGAGGATGATAAACGCGAACAGGTATTCCTTGAACAGCATGATTTCACAGAACCGTTGATTGAACAGCTTAAATTGCTTCCTATCAGCGATAAGCAGAAAGAGATCGGTGCATACCTGATCAATACGCTCGATAGCGACGGTTATCTCAGGAGAACCATCAGCGATATTTCCGATGAATTGTCGTTTGTACAAAACACGTTTGTAACTGAGGAAGAGCTTGAAGAAGTTTTGGCCAAAATAAAAACCCTTGAACCGGTTGGTATTGGCTGTAAAAACCTGCAAGAGTGTTTATTGGTGCAGTTGCAACACAAAGCCGAGAAAACCAGTGATACTTACCATGCCATGCATATTCTCGAAAAACACATGGAACAGCTTTCTACGCGTAGCTTCGAGGTTATTCGTAAGGCTATGAAGCTCGATGAGGAAGAGTTTGCAGATGCCATTGCCGAAATCAGAAAACTAAACCCGGCTCCGGCAGGAAGTTCAAAAGAAAGTGGGAGCAAGGCCATCACCATCGAACCTGATTTTTCGGTGTCTGTTAACGGTGAAAACGTAGAGCTATTCCTTAATTCGGCCAAACATCCACCGTTGAAGATCAGTGAAGATTACGTGGAGATGCTCAATACTTATTCTAAATCGAAAGATAAAAGTATGCGCGAGGCTTCGGGTTTCATCAAAAGCAAAATCGAAAGTGCAAAATGGTTCATCGATGCGCTACAGCAACGAGAAAAAACGATGGTAACCGTTGCCAAAGCCATCGTCAAACACCAGAAAAAGTTTTTCATTACCGGCGAGCAGTCTGATCTCAAGCCATTGATCTTAAAAAATATTGCGGAAGAAATTAACTCCGATATTTCAACCATTTCCCGGATCGTGAACAGCAAGTATATTCAAACTATTTACGGAACGATCCTGATGAAGAGCTTATTTGCTGAAGGATTGAGTACGACAACCGGTGAGGTGGTGAGCACTAACGAAGTTAAACGGATTTTGATGGAGTGTGTGAAAGCGGAAGACAAAACAAATCCTCTAAGCGACGAAGAAATAGCTAAACAGCTTATTCAGAAAAAGTATTCTATTGCACGGCGTACTGTGGCCAAGTATCGTGAAGAGCTCAATATCCCAAGCAAAAACTTCAGAAAAGCCGCTTAAAAAACAACTACCAATACTCGAGGCATGCTTCCCAAAAAGAAGCATGCTTTTTTTGTGATTCATCGGTTTGCCTGCAGCATGCGGAGTTATGGCATCTGTGGAAAATGATACACATAGCCTGCTGCGTTTACGCAGAGAGATGCTTTTTGAAAATGCAAAATGCCGTGGAATGGAAGTTGAAAATAGAAGTAAAAAATGCGGTTATGAAACGATCTATGTTATACTTTATCCTGCCATGCATGCTGCTGTGTATGCAGGCTTGCGCTGTTGTCGGTGGAATATTTAAAGCCGGCATGGTATGGGGAATTCTGCTGGTGGTACTGTTAGTGGCAGGGGTCATTGCATTGGTGACGCGATCCAGAAAATAACCTCTTCCCGTAAAACTGATAACAACTAAAAAACACGATTATGAAAGCTCAAAGTTTAAATGTCTTCATTTTGAATGATGACGTGATGGTAGCCGGAAAATTGAGGCGATATCTTAAAAAACGATTTGGTGATAAACTTAACATATCGCTATTTTTCAATAGCAGAAGTTGCCTGCGGATGCTTAACGGCCAGGTTGACCTGGTTGTGGTGGATGATTATCTCCAGGAAACAACCCACAGTGGTATTGCGGGCCTTGATATGTTGCAAAAGGTGAAAGAAAAAGATCCGCAAACAGAAGTGGTGATTCTTTCGTCTGATGAAGACGTGGCCACAGCTCTTGAAGCGATGAAATTGGGCGCACGGAGTTATATCCGCAACGACCGTTCGGCCTGGCAAAAAATCCTTTCCATTATCGACCAAACGATCCAGCAGCCGATCCGCTATCTGATTGCAGAGTACGGTGTCAACGTTTTTATGGCAGTTTTTTTTACCGTGTTCGGGATCATGGGCGTAATAACCTACCTCGCTTTGCGGTATTGGGTAAATTAACTGCGAAGCATTACTAAATTGAGAGCGGCTTATGCCGCTTTTTTTATGCTTTTCCCGCATGAACTCCCGTAGCCAGGCAGAACACGGCGTTGTAGCAAAGGGTTTAACGTGATTTAGTTGTCAAACGCTTAGTCGGTGATGAGATCGACTGCCGTTTCAAGCGGATCGCCCAGGCGTTTGTATTTTTTCTTCAACATCAGCATTCGCACATCTTTGCTTACTTCACGCAGGTTCACGGCAATGCCAAACGAAATAAAAGGCCCGTCGAAGCGTGATCCTGGAACGTGGTTGATGATCGTGCGGCGGTAGCCACCGGTGAGCCGCACGCCTACCCAACGAATCGGCTTGAAAGTGCCGGAAGCACCGAAGTCGATGAGCGACACGAAGCCACGGTTGCTAAGCAAACGAGGATCTGTAGGCGAGGTCCGGTAGCGCAGGATGTTCCGGCCAAAACAGAATTCGAGTGGGATGCCGAGCGTAAAAAAACGGGAGTTGTGGTACACGAACTCCACGTTTACACTTCCATATTCAAGGGTTAGCCGCCGGTCGAAGTAGGTACCACTTTCCGTTTTGGAATAACCGCTTAGCTCGTCGTTGAGGCGATAATAGCCCGCCGTGAGCCTTATTTTTTCTTTCAGGATCACACCGGCATCAATGCCATCGATGTTGTAAGAATCGCCACGGTAAAAGCTGATTTTGTTGTCGAGACGCAGTTGTGGTCTGATAAGCCAGGGCTTCATGATCGCCATGGAATCTTTTCTGAACTGGGCACGCGTAAATTTTTTTCGCGGCGTTTCCTGCTTTTTGGTTTTAGAATGATTTGATTTTACCTGCGCGGCCAACGGCCCGGATAACAGACAGGCAAGGACTATGTAAAACAGAGCTCTCAAGGTCGGCTGGGCGGGTTGGGTTTTCTGCCGGAACTCATCGGGTTCAGAAACCCGATCTTGTTCAATAAGAGTTTTACGAGATTAGTCTCTAATTGCCTTTGTTCCGCGTTCGGGCTGCTGATATCTTTGTTGGCATAGGCCATGTAAAACAATTTGAGCAGGATGATGAAGTACGAAATAAGCAGAGGTCCAAAAACGAGCCCTGGCAGCCCGAAAAATTTAAGGCCCATTACTACGCCAAGCACGGTTATAACCGGATGTACGTCGCCTACGCGTTTCGATACTACCATACGAACGAGGTTATCGACGTTGCTCAGCACCACAATGCTATAAGCGCTGACAAAAACACCCTGCCATATCATGCCATCGGCTAAAAGGAACATCGAAATCGGGAACCAGATAATAGCAGTGCCAACCAGCGGAATAATGGATGCGAAGCCCGTGAGTACAGCCCACATGCCCGAGTCGGCCACACCTGCAATACGATAGCAAAGATAGGCAAAAACACCTTGTGCGATGGATACTAACGGTACACCGATGGCATTGCTATACGTCTGGTCCACCAGCTCTTTTCCAAACAACATGATCTTCGATTTTTTGAATGGCAGAAAGTAGATGATCCTGGCTTCCATTGAATTCATGTTAATGAGCAGGAAATACAGGAAGAAGTACATCATCAGGATATTTCCAACGGCATTGAGGGAAGAGGTAAGCGCTCCGCCGGCGTTTTCGGCAATATAGGCTTTCGCTTTCAGTCCGATGCTGTCGGCAGAAACGTCAAAAGGCAGTTCTTTGAGTTTGGTTGTGAATTTATCGATGTATTCGGTAAATACCTCGGGATGTTCGGCCAGCGAAGAGCCTTTCGTGAACAACATGCCCACAAGGATCGATATGGGCAATACCACAATGAGAAATGAAATAACGATGATGATAACGGCCGACAGTGACTTTTTGAGTTTTTTGCGGCGTGTGAGGTAATACATGAAGTTTTTGAACAAGGCGTAAAAAACTACCGAGCCGAGGAATGCATTGAGGAATTCCTGGAGTCCGCAAAAAATAAAAATACCGAGTAAAAGAATAAAGAACGCGTAAATGTACTTGTTGATGATTTCTTGTGTGTCCATAAAGACGACTTTTTAGTTAATGTAATAAATATTTGTTCCTCATACAGTTCGTGGTGCAGTTGGCCTGTTGAAGTAGTTTTCTTGGCAAAAAAGCAGGCAGGAACTAAAGATAGCAAAAAAGTGTGGAACCAAATCCACACCCGTATTTTCTAAAATAAATTACCGCGCTGAGCCGATGGCATTATGTTTTATGGATGAAGCTAAAAAACAGATGTTATGAAAAAAGATACAGCAACGATAGAAAAAATCACCAAACGGCTCAATGATCTCCTGGCAGCCTACCAGGTTGCGTATTTCAATACACGCTCTTCACATTGGATGATCAAAGGAGAAAACTTCTTTGAACTGCACAAGGTATTTGAAATAGCTTATAACGACGCTACCGAGAAAATTGATGCCATAGCCGAGCGCATACTTACCTTAGGTGGCGTTCCTAAAATGTTTGCTTCAGATATGATTGCGGCTTCAGCGATTAAGGAAAAAAAGGTAAGCGGCGACCAAACAGAATGTGTAAAAGGAATGATAGAGGATCAGGAAGCCCTGGAGGCCATCGAAAATGATATAGTAAGCATGGCGGACGAGGCTAATGACGTGGTTACCGCTGATATGCTTACAAAGTACCTTGGCGAGCAGCAAAAGACAAACTGGATGCTTTATCAGTTTTTAAAGAAAAAATCACACATCGAGATCAAAAAGTAAATAATGAACGGTTTGCTATACATCATTGCCATTATTCTGCTTATTGGGTGGGTACTTGGGTTCTTTGTGTTCTCAGTTGGAAAGCTAATTCATATTTTACTGGTTCTGGCCATCATTGCCGTGCTCATTCGCCTCATTCGTGGCGATCGCGTATAGATGCCATCATAAAGGCCGGCGTTCCCGGCAAAGGCGCTGGACACGATGACTGTACGTCTTGTGTTCAGCGCTTCTTTTTTTTAAAAATTACGGTAATTTCTATCGAATCCAATGATTACCTTTGGGTAGGTGAAGGGCTTATCGCCAAAAAAACACCAATCCCATGAAAAAATTATTCGACAGATTCTCTTCAAAAGTTACTGCAGGTGCAGGAAGTCCTGCCGCATTTATCGCCGCATTCCTCATTATCATCGTATGGGGCATTACCGGGCCGCTGTTCAAATTTTCCGATACCTGGCAATTGGTCATCAATACCGGCACAACGGTTATCACGTTTCTGATGGTGTTTGTCATTCAGCAGTCGCAAAACAAAGATACGAAAGCACTTCACCTGAAACTCAATGAACTGATCGCTTGTAATAAGCTGGCAAGCAACCGCCTCATTGATATAGAAGATTTGAGCGCTGAAGAAATTGACGTCTTAAAAAAATATTATGTAGAACTTGCCAGGTTATCAGCCAAAGATCATAACCTGCACAGCACACATTCCATCGATGAGGCCAAAGAAAAGCATAGGGAGAAATCGGCTGGGAAAAACAAGTAGCGAAAGCAGGAAAACAAAAAACCTTCTGTCTTCTGACAGAAGGTTTTTTACAGGGCATACGATTCGCTGTTAGCGGATCTCGCAATCCCTTGTGTAGTTGCCGAAAGCATCTGATCCGGTGCTCTCCTGGTCGTTGCAACGCGATTCTGCACGTGCACGAGTGTCTTTAAATGTATATTGCCCGTCGTCAGTAGAAACGGTTGCAGAGCTACCTGTTCTTGTTTTTTGACATTCGCATGTGTACTCTTTTTTACAAGATGCGAAACCTAAGGTTAATAATGCTGCCAAAGCAATGATTGACTTTTTCATGATTGTGTTGGTTTTTTAAGTTAAGTATTATAGGTAGTGTATAATAAAAGCAGATGCCAGCAACGAGAGAGAATGCAGGATAAACCGCTGGCAAAATTTCAGGGTTTTTTCCCCATTTCATAGGTTTAATGCACATTGCGGGAGTAATCGTGTACAAGTTTTTCCACATAAAAAGTCCTGGGAACGTATCGAACTGCTTATTGCCGGAAATTTTTCCGTATCTTTATGCAACATGATGAAGGGCTATATATTGATCGCAGAGGACGACGAAGACGACCAGTTCCTACTCAAATCGGCTTTCGGAGAGATCGACTGTGACATTGATCTTATGTTCGTCAGTAACGGTATCGATTTGCTTAACCATTTTCGGGAGTTTGACGGCGGTGCTATTTCCAGGTTGCCATTATTATTGGTTGTTGACCTGAATATGCCAAAAAAGAATGGCAAGGAAGCCATCCGCGAATTATCGTCCAAAAATTATTTCAGGGAGTTTACGACCATCGTATTCTCAACAACGAGCAACGATGCAGAAAAGAATAAGTGCCGCGAACTGGGCGTCGAGAAGTTTTTTGTGAAGCCGTCCAACTACAAGGATCTGATTGAAGTCGTAAATACTTTCAAAACACTGGCTTTAACGGGAGTACGTTGATTAGAGAAACTTTTGCAGTTTCAGTTTAAGATTTTCAATCAGGCTTACCTTTTTGTCTTCGTGAAACACCTTTGAGGTGAGGAGCGTATTGGCCACTACAGGCACTACATGTTTCACCAGGAAACCGGAATTTTTGAGGAGGAATTTTTTGAGGATTAAGTCCATAGCCCCGGTCATGAGGATGCGTGGAACCTTTGGCCCTTTGTGGGCTTGTTCGTCGGGTATAAAATTCCCTTTAAAGTCATCTACTTTTTGTTTAAGCGCATCCAGGCTTGCTTTTAAGCGCTCTTCCGATGCGTTTACCTCGGCATGAACAATTTCCTGCTCTTTCAGCATTTCATCGTAATCGTCCATGGTTTTACTCACCTTAAGAAGAATGGTGTCTTTCAGCTTATTTTTGGCGATCTTATTTTTGAGCAATAAATACAAGCCCAATACAATAAAGTAGAAACCGCCCACTGTAAAAAAGCCTTGGGTTCTCGATTGGAACAAATCACTTAAATAGTAAGCCAATCCGAAGTTGATGAATAAAAACGAGAAAAGGCCAAACAAGGCAATAAATCCGGCACTAATGCCACTGGAAACGAGGTTTGTGATTCGTTCATACACTTCCAGCTTGGCCGATTTGGACTGTAGGTTAATGTATTCCCGCGTATTTGTATAAATGCTGTGAACGATATCGCCTGTCTTTTCCATGATGTAAAAGTTGAATATGAGAGACAAAACAATTCCTGTATCATATGATACAGGAATTGTTTTGGTGGTGAGAAAATTAAGATAAAGCCTGTTTGGTATGTTCAATACCTGCTTTCACTTCTTTTTTCGCACCGTTAGCGTGTGTTCTGATTTCTTCAGTAGCATCCGCTAATTTTTCTTTTCCTTCGGAAATGAAATCCGTGAGTTTGTCGCTCAGGTCGTTGATAGTGTCTTTAATAGAAGCACGTGTGTCACTTCCTTTTTGTGGGGCTAATAACATACCCACGGCAACACCTGCTGCTCCTACGGCTAACAGGCCTAAAATTGTTTTTGCTCCGCTTGTCATGATTTTTGGTTTTAAGTGGTTTTTATTTTTGTTTACAATTAGATTTATAATGTAATGCCACAACGCACACCTTGCTTTTTACATAAATTAGGTTAAAAATTGGGGATTGCATTTTTTAATGTAGATATTTATACTCATGCCATGACAGATCAAATTTCCATAATCATCATCGACGACGAACCAGATTTATGTTTTTTATTGTCGGCCATGTTGTCTTCTTATGGATACCGTGTAACCTATCATCATACGTTGCAAAGCGGCATTGAAGCAGCTGTTGCCCAACAACCCGATTGGGTGATCGTGGATAACAATTTGCCCGACGGCCTTGGTTGGGAAGGGGCCAACGAGATTTTAAAAATACATGAGAACACCCATTTGGTGAAGATCAGCGCCAACCCCGATTCTCCGCGAACAGATAACCGTTACAATGTGCATTATCTTATTAAGCCTATTAAGGCTCAATCCATCGTTGACCTGATCGAGCAATTCCGGAACTGACGTTGCTTTCCCGTAGTCAGGCTGAAAGGTGTATAAAAAAAGCGCATGATCCATGCGCTTTTTCTGTTGTAACGGGTTATTTTATGAGGGTTTATCCGTTGTTCCGGTCGAACCATGTTGTGCGCCGGCCTGCATGCGTTTTTTCTTGTTCAGGAAGAGCTTATTGATATGAAGACGCTGTGCAAAATACTTCAGGCGGCTTCCCATTGGCTCTTCAGAGGTGATTTTTTTGAGGATAACCGCCAGGATAAGTCCGAAGATGACATAGGCAATGAAGAGAATGAATCCAGGCTGAAGCGAAGTTTCGTTGGTGGCGATGGTGGCCAGCGAATTCGTTTTCATGTTCAGGTGTTCCATTTGGTTATCGAGTATGCCTTTAAAGCCGATATAGGCCATAAATATAGCAACCACCATCACATCTGCCATCGACCATTTACCGGATTTGAATGCAAAGAAATAAATCACTTTGTTTTTCTTCCATTTTTCATTTCCAAAAAGGTAAACTTTCGTGCAAAGTAGCTTTGTGACAGGGAAAAGCACGCTAAAAATAAGAATAAGAATACCTACAAAAATAGAATCGGGTTTGCCGGCTGTTACAAGTATGTGAACGACATCAAGAATACTTTTACTCTGATAAAAGATCACCTGATCGTTGAATACCATGTGTTTTCCAATCAGTTCAAAATTCAGTTCTTTGATACGCGCATCGATTTCGATCATTGGGGCGGAAAGCCCGATAATAAGAACGATCAGGGCCAGCAAAACAGACATCACAAAAAGCGGCGTGTACACCAAACGCTTATTTCGGAACACAAACCACAGCAACAGAAAAAGGGTCAGGCAACCGATCAGGAAAAAGGTGTATAGATATGTCTGTTCCTGTAGGTAGCTGATGCGATCGTCCATTTTGTCGTTGAACTCACGGATGGTTCGGGCATTGTACCTATCCAGTATTTTTTGAAGCATGGCCGTATTATCGATGCTATCGTGTGTGGCCGATGCAAATTCGCGCAATTTGTTTTGTGCAAGGAAGCGCAGGCGTTCTTTGCTGCTGGGTTTTTTGAGTTCATCGATGATGGTTTGGCTAAACTCAGGAAGTTTTTGCTTATAGGCGTCCACATCAACGAAATTGTTCACGGCAAACTTGGTAATCTTTCCTTTAAACGTGGTTTGTTTACGGTTTACCATCCGTTCGGCTTTGTCCACCAGTGCTCCCAGCACCTTGTTCAATTCTTTCTTCAGGGTATCTTCCTGCTGCTCGCTGAACTCGAATTGCTGGATCTGCATGTCCACGATCTCGAAAATGTGCGTTTTCCAGGAGTCAACCGACAAAAGGCCATATTTGATATTGTTAAGTTCGCTATAGTCTTTGCGCATTACCGAACGCTCATGCGAGAAGTTGCGGATATTGCAGCCACACCATACGGCAAAGCCGAGAACAGGTGTAAGAAATGCAATAAGCAGTGCCTGGTAGAGCCGTTTGAATCTTGGGTTGCTGGTGGAGGTTTCCATAGTTATCAGGAGCTTAGTTTTCTGAAGGTTAAAATGTTTTTGCCAATTTCAGGCATGGTATCGCCCAACAGAAACCCGAGCGGTTTAAGTGGCTCAATGCGGTCGCAGATGACTTTTATGATCGCTGTAAGCGGAATGGACAGGAACATGCCGCCAATGCCCCAGATGGCACCTCCGATGAGTACAACCACGATCGATATAAGTGCATTGATTTTCACCTTCGAGGCAACGATCTTCGGAACGAGGTAGTTGTTGTCAACGATCTGTATCACAAGGTATAAGATCAGTACTGCCACTGCCGCACCGATGGACTGCGTGGTAAGTGCCATGATAATGGGCAGGGCAATGGCAATGACGCCACCAATATATGGAATGAGATTGAGGATCGCACCGATTACACCAAGTAAAATGGCGTAATGAACGCCGATAATGAGTAAGCCTACTGAGTTGAGCGTGGCAACAATGCCCATTTCGAGCAATAAACCCACAAGATAACTCTGGATGAGGCGCCGGGTTTCCTGCAAAACTTCTTTAACCGTTTCGTGCCTCGACGATGAAAAACACATAGCGATAAAGTCCAGCAGCAATGGTTTGTAAAACAGGATCAGGAAGATATATACCGGCACCAGTAGCACGATTACCAGGGCGCCGGTAACGCTAACAAGGGTTTGCCCGATCACAGCGCCGCCGTCTTCAAGGCCCTGGTTTTTGCGTTCGGCGATCCAGGCTTTTATTTTCGGCGTACTTACGTTGAACCGATTAGATACCCAATCGACGATATCGGCAAAATAGCTATTGAATTTTTGCTTTAGCAAGGGAAATGATTCACTGAACATCGCCATCTGAGAACCGATAAAATAGAATAGAGCAGCGATGATAAGCACTGCAAAAACAATCGCCAGAAAAATGGAGACTACGCGGTTCATGCGCCGTGATAGGAAATTGACCACCGGATTCAGAAGAATAGCCAGGATCGTCGAGAAAACCAACGGAACGATGATTTCCTGCCCGATATAAAGAATGTAGAAGAAAGCAAGCACACCTACCAGGATTTGCGCGCATTTCAGGTAAAAAGGGAGTTGTATAGATGTTTTCATGTAAAGTTGCTGTAAACGATAGTTAAACTGTAATGCCCGCGCGTAAAAGGCCTGAAACAACAGTAGGAAGTCTTACCAGCACAAGAACTGTGTAAAAAAATCCACAATTCTGGCAAGCAAAAAAGCCCTGCTAGCAGGGCTTTTTGCAATTATTGATAAAGTGACTTGTTATTTTTGGTCTTTGATCGCGTTTTCGGCCATCAGCACCATGTCGAGGTGAGAGCGAACTTCTGTGGCAGTGGCCGACGCCCAGGTACGGATTTGCGGGTCGTCTGATTTTTCAGCCGTTTTTTCGTAGAATTTAACCGCGTCTTCGTGTTTATTTTTCATTTTTTCCACAAAGGCTTTGTCATAGTCAATCCCAGTTTTTTCCCCAAGTTTCTCCAGGTCTTTGCGTTGCTCTTCTGTAAGCTCCGATGGTAGCATCACGCCTTTTGTGTCTGCCAGGCTTTTTACGTCAGCATTCATTTTTGTGTGTGCTTCAACAAGCATTGCGCTCAGTTTTTTTACGTCGTCGCTTACTGCATTCATCGAAGCGTTTTCAGCCGCGTTGATTTCAAACATGTTAGCCGAATAAGCGTGTACCAGTTTGTCGGCCGCTTTTTCTTCATCTTTGCTTAAGTTCTCGGCATTGGCATCTTCTGCCATGTCTTTTGAATCTTTTTCATTGGAGCATGCGCCGGTCATAAAAGCCAGGCCCAACATGAGTACAGCCGTTTGTAGTGTCGTTTTAAGTTTCATAGTGTTTTTTTTGATAAGTTTAGGTAAGCCTTTGTATGAAAGATACATGCCATCATGTCAAGAGGCTTTTCGGTGATTCTTTGTAGAACTATTGAGGCTTTCACGCAGTTGCGACATGATGTCTTTCGATTTACTGTGGACAACTTTCAACGCCGGCTCCTTTGTTTTTACCCCTTTCGCCTTCGCTTTGATGACTTTGAGCAACTCCGAGGAGTAGGTATCTTTATATTTGCTGATGTCAAATTTTTCCGTAAGCTGGTCGATCAGCGTGATGGCCATTTTCAATTCAGGCGCTTTCACGGCGCTTTTCGGCGGCAGCGCTAATTCAGCGGGATCGCGAATCTCCTCTTCGAAACGGATCCTGTTCAGGACAATCACTTTTTCATTAGCCCTCAAAATAGCCAGCACTTCTTTCTGGCGCAACACAAAGTTAGCAATGCCTACTTTTCCGGTTTTGAGAAGAGCTTCCCGCAACAAGGCATAAGCGCGCACTCCTGATTTATCGGGCTCAAGGTAGTACGGCGATTCGTAATACATGCTTTCGATCTCTTCTTCCTTTACAAATCCGCTAATGTCGATACTGCGGGTCTTTTTGGCGCTGGCTTTTTCAAAATCTTTGTCATCGAGAACGACATAGCTGTCGTTGGGCAATTTATACCCTTTCACAATGTTTTCCCACTTTACTTCTTTGCCGGTTTTCTCATTCACGCGTTTGAAGTGAATGTTTGCGTGGTCCTTTTTATCCAGCATGTCGAGGTCGAGTGTGCTTGATTCGGTAGCACTGTATAACTTTACCGGGATGTTCACCAACCCGAAACCGATGGCTCCTGTCCATATTGCTCTCATTGTTTTAAGGTGTTAGGGTTAAACATTCGTTTTCGAGGATATTCATTAGCAGGTATTCTTCTTCGGCCAGGCCAGGACGGGCAGCTGCTGCATGTGGAGCTTGCTGTTTTTCAAAGTAAGAATGCAGCTTTTGACTTTCGTATAAGTTGATGATGATTGGATGTACATAGTATTTGCGGCACACGGTTCGTGTATTACCAAGATGGGCGGCCACGGCATCAAGAGCGGCGACGATGTTTTTTTTCACGGCGGTGGCAGAGCTGGCCGCCTCCATGTTTCGGAGCGCCTGTAGCGCATGAACGGACCCCGACCAGGTACGGAAGTCTTTGGCTGTGAAGTCTTCGCCACTTATTGATTTAAGGTATTGATTCACCATGCCCGAGTCGATGCATTTTCGATTCCCGTTGACATCATAATATTGAAACAACTCTTTTCCCGGAATGTCACGACATTGTTTGACAATTTTAGCCAGGCGGGCGCTCCGGAGGCCTATCTTGTGAGAAACGCCTTTCTTGCCTTTAAACGTAAATTCCAGCTTCGAACCATTGATGTGAACATGCTTGTCTTTTAAGGTGGTTAGCCCAAAAGAGCCGTACAGTTTTTCATATAAACTATTTCCCACCCGTATGCTTGTATGTTCCATCAGCGATACCACAGCTGCCAGTACTTTTTCTTGCGGTAAGCCCGGCAACGACAGGTCGTGTTCGATGCGTTTTCGGATGGAAGGCATGGAGGAACCGAAGTGGTGGAGACGGTAAAACTTGGTTTGATTTCTCAAGGAATTCCAAAGCGGATGGTATTTATATTGTTTACGCTTTTTGAGATCAATGCCTGTTGCCTGTAGGTGTCCGTTGTCTTTCGCACAAATCCATACCTGCGTCCACGCTGGTGGTATCACGAGCTTTTTAATGCGCTCAAGCAGCTTTTGGTCCGCTATTTTTTTCTTGCCTAAGGTATAGCAAAATCCTTTGCCCTTGCGGACGCGACTGATACCGGGTTCGCAGTCATGCACATAAAGTAGATTGACCGCTTCCGCGCTTTTCTCCGCATTGTGCAGAATAGAGGCAATGTCTTTTTCTGCGATCTGAAATTGAGGCCCGGGGTTTAACATAGTTTATCCGTTTACGATCTCGCCGCCATTAGGGTGCAGCACTTGCCCGCTGATGTATGCCGAATCCTGGCAAGCCAGGAATAAGTAACTCGGTGCCACTTCCACTGGCTCGCCGGCGCGTTTCATTGGGCAGTCGCTGCCATGTTGCGCCGTTTTCTTCGGTCCGAAAGTGGAAGGAATGAGCGGTGTCCAGATCGGACCCGGTGCCACGGCATTCACCCGGATCTTTTTATTCACCAGGTTTGCCGAAAGGCTTCTCGTAAACGACACAATTGCGCCCTTGGTGGCGGAATAGTCTATTAACTTTGCACTGCCCCGGTATGCCGTCACCGAACTGGTATTGATGATCGCGCTTCCTGCCGGCATGTGATCGACGAGCGCTTTGGTAAGAAAGAACATCGAGAAGACATTGGAGGCGAATGTTTTTTGTAATGCTGCTGCGCTGATATCTGTCAGGGCATTGTGCTCTTCATGGGTAGCCGCATTATTCACCAGCACATCTACTTTTTTGTAATGATTCAATATCTTGTTTGCCGCACGCTTGCAAAATCCTTCCTGGCCAAGATCGCCGGCCATAAGCAGGCAGCGGCGGCCATACGTATCTTCAATAATGCGTTTCGTTTCGCGTGCATCATCGTGTTCACTCAGGTAGATGACAGCGAGGTCGGCGCCTTCTTTGGCAAACAACACGGCCACGGCACGCCCGATGCCACTGTCGCCGCCGGTTACAACAGCTATCTTGCCATGTAACTTCCCTGAGCCCGTAACAGCCGGATTGTCGAATACCGGAGCGGGAGACATGCGCGCTTCCTTCCCCGGTTTTCGTTGGGTTTGAGGCTTTCTCAACTGCTTTTTAGGATTTGCTTTTTGCATGGCGTTTTTTAAAGCGGGATTATTTTCTGAAGAACCTGAACAGCCCGGAAAAAGGCACGAAGTACCAACTGTCTTTCTTCAGGTATTTTTTCAAATGTTCAGAATGTACACTGCCGGTATGCAAGATGGCATCTTTGAGTTGTCCGTAGGTAATGCCCCATTTTCTTGTCCAATATACCATGTTGGACGTGTCTTCAGGATGCACGAATAGGTCTTTGGTTTTCATGATGCGGGAGTGGTTAAATATTGGTTAGAAAGTCTTTATGTTGAGCGTAGTGTCTTAGCGGCGTGTTGGCGGGGCCGTTAAGCACCTCGCCTTTATAGTTGAAACGGCTTCCATGGCAAGGGCAATCCCAGCTCTTTTCGTCGTTATTCCATTTGACCAGGCATCCCAGGTGAGTGCATTCAACTTCAACAAAGTGCAAGTCGTCCTGCTCGTCGCGGTAAGCGCCTAGTTTTTCATCATCCAATTCAATGATTTTTCCTTCGAAGCGCTTAAGCTCTTTCAAACCTGTATGATCCAGGTGCTTGGGTTTGGTTTTTAGGTAACTGACGAATCCGCCTACAAACTCTTTAAAGAACGTTTTGCCCGCTTTGAATAACTTGAATCGTGACGGGCTGTAGAGTTTTTCCCAGGCATTCTCACGTCCGCAAATAAGGTCGGTGATGAGGATGCCGGCAATGGTGCCATGCGTTATTCCGTTTCCAGAATCACCAGTTACGATAAATACATTGTCGCGGTCTAGTGGGTTATGACCAATGTAAGCCAGCGAATCCATCGGTTCCATTACCTGTCCCGACCATTGGTACACAATGTTTTCCATTTGCGGAAAATGCTCACGCGCCCATAGTTCCAGAAGCTGATAACGTTTTTCTTCAGGAATGTGCTCCGATTCCGCAAGGCCTGTTGGATGATCCTGGCCGCCAACTATGAGCAAATCGTGCGTGTCGTCCAAGGGTTCTGTACGAACATAATGGTAAGGCGCAATGTCTGCATTCACCTCAAAATTCCCAGTATCCCACCAAAGGGCTTTAGGTAAGGCATTTTTCTGAATTTTTGCACCGATCACATACGTTCTGTAAGGATATTGCTTGAGGTGCATCATGTATTTATTGTTTACGGGGCTGTTGGTAGCCACTACAACATGCTGCGCAGCCACGTTTAACCCCTCATTGGTAGTGATGCCGGTATGATCGATGTCCTTCGCATGCGTGTCTGTGTATATCTCACCACCCATGGATATGATGGCGCTGCAGAGCCCTTTGAGATAACGGAGCGGATGAAATTGTGCCTGGTCTTTGAAGCGAAGGGCTTTCACCTCAGAGCCGGCTAGCTGGATTGGCAAAAGGTCAACCGGTAACCCGGCTTTCCGGGTAGCCTCCAATTCGCGCTCAAGGGAATCCGCTTTGTCGCTTGGGTGCAGAAACAGGTAGCCATCTACCCGGTCAAATTGGCACTCAATATTCTCGTCGTTTACAATACGTTCTACAAAATCAATAGCTGCGCGGTGGCTTCCAGCAATGAGCGACGTATTCTCCTCGCCAAACATGCGTTCCAGATCGTAGTACCGGTCGTCGAGCGCCGTGACAAGATGGGCAGTGGTGCGCCCGGTTTCGCCGCTTCCAATATAGCCGTCTTCAACCAAAACTACTTTCTTGCCGGCTTTGCAAAGGCAGTAAGCTACCGTTAAGCCGGATATGCCGCCTCCTACCACAACGACATCTGTTGTTTTATTTTCAGCCAATTTGCTGTAGGCAATTGGTTCGCAGGAATCGACCCAAAACGGTAAATGGGAGCCTGCGGTGTGCAAAGGGTTGTTCGAATCGGTGTTTAGTTTCATGAGATCGGTGTCAGTTTTTGGGCTGAGCATGCACCATGCAAATTCGATTCCCTGCTGCTTATCGCAACTTTCCCTGAGGAAGCCGCTGTAAAACCGGCAAACAGTCGCGATATTTGGCCATAATAATCCCCAAGCCATAACTATAGGGAAATAGGCGATGGCATGGAGTTGGAAGTTGGGGCCAGTAAAGTATTATCCATGAAAGCATCCAATCTGTTCAATACCCTTTTCAAAGGAAATGTATTCGATCTTATTCTTTTCTTTGTATCCCAAAAAGACACGCATACTTCCGCGAAACCCCATTCAGCAAATCCCTAATATAGACGATAGATCATGGCACGTTGTGAATTTTCCATAGAATTTTCGGGAGCGGCAGAAGAACTGCTCCAAAGGGCTAAAGCCGGCATTACCCAGGCGAAAGGTCAGTTTAGTGGCGATGCATCGTCTGGTACTTTTCAGGTTCCAACACCCCTGGGAAGCATTCGGGGAAGTTATACCATTTCGGGCTCAGTGATTGGTATTGCTGTGCAGGATAAGCCTATGTTGCTTGGATGCGGCCGCATAGAGTCCGAATTACGCAAATTTATGGCTTAGAAGTATTTCTCGATAAGCAGCCCGTAGGTCACCAGCAGGTTTTGCCGCTTTGTTTTGCTCAACTCATTATAGCTAAGCGATGTTGTCAGGCTCAGCCACTTGCGCAGTTTAATGCCCAGGCTCAGGTCGCTTCGAATGATATAATCGTCTCCGTAGTTTAGCGAGTGTTGCAGGTAGCCGGTACCGTTAATGAATATGCGGCTCCGGATCTCCCACCGGAAGCTGAGCCTAAAAGAATTTCTCCAGGTACTGTACACTTCATTGGTGCTGTCGGTAAGCACGACATCACTGTATTCATAAATAAGCCCGTCGCTCACATTAATGTTGGCTGTTTTCCGGTCGATAAAGTTGTAAGCAATGCCAAGGCCGCCCTGAAGCTGATGATTTTGTTTGAGCGAGTAGCTTGATGCATAATTTCCAAGACCCCAATAGTAAAAATGCGGAAAGGTTTTATACAAGTTGAAATCCAGCGCAGAGGAGAAATCGTTGTTGGTAAGCAAATTATTTTGTTTGCCATACACCCATTTGGTATTGGAGTTTAACGATACGCTTTTTTTCCTCACCCCAAGTTTTGCCGAATTATTGAAGTTATACAGCTCTCCGCCGTCGTTGGTTTTGTTATAAGTACCTGTGGCGTTCAGCCCGGTATAGTAGGTGACAGTATCGCTATACTGGGCCTTTGCGGCGAAAGTGATGCAACAGGTAATAAATACATAAATCAATGATCTCATGATGCTTTCCGGTCTTCTTTATCTACCGCGATCTGCTTTTCCACTACCAGTTCTTTGTCTTCGGGCAAGGCAATGAGTTCCGCATCTTTGGTAGGCTCTATTTTTCTTCCGAAATGTACGGCAAATTGTTTGGTAAATTCCGCTCCGAAGAAAAGAATCATGCAGGAATAAGATACCCATAGCATAAGTAGCACAATAGACCCGGCTGCACCGTAGGTAGATGCGGGATTGGCTTTGCCGAAATAGACCCCGAGTGCAAATTTTCCAAGTACAAAAAGCAGTGATGTAACGATGGAGCCAACAATAACGTCTTTCCATCGAATGCGGGCATCCGGCAAAATACGGTACATCAACGCAAACAACACCGAGGTAATGCCAAAAGAAAGCAGGAAATTGATCAGCCTGAAAACAAACAGCATGAATTCGGGCAAGTGTACTTTTATCCATTCGCTGAATGCCGAAAGTCCGGCACTGAGCAACAGGGAAATAAGCATCAGGAAACCGATGGAAATGATCAGGCCGAAAGAGAACAAGCGGTCTTTGATGCTTTTGAGCCATTTTTTTTTCGCTACTACTTTTACTTCCCATATTTGGTTCAGCGATACCTGTAGTTGGGCAAATACGCCCGTAGATCCCAAAATGAGTGTTATAATGCTAATAATGGTTGCCCACACCGAGTTTTTTTGAGCACTTGCTTTGGCAATCATGTCTTCCACCTGCTCGGCCGTGTTAGCACCAATGGCCTGGCTGATTTGTCCGGATATTTCACCTTGCACCGCATCACGTCCGAAAGCAACGCCAGCCAGGGTAATGATGATAACTAACAATGCCGGTATCGAAAAAATAGCATAATAAGCAATAACCGCGCTTTGTCGGAATGGATCGGCCGCATTCCATGCTACAAATGTTTTTTTGGTAATACTCCATACATCCTGAAAGTGCTTAACAATATTTTTCATAGGCATTTTTTTTGCCCCTCATCTAGCAAAACCGGTACTAGCTTCTGTAGGGTCAAACCGCGGCCGTTTCACTATCCTGTGGATTATTATCCCCGGCCTGGCGCATTTGCATGCTTTTAGGTTTTGGCGTAGGAGACATGCGCGCCGGCATAGGAATTGAAAAAATGACGGTCAATAAACATAAACTGTTATGAAAGCAACGATGATATACCGGAAAGAAGAAGAGCAGCAAAATCCTGCACCCGAATTCGACAAATCTGAATTGATGCAGTTATTTGAATTCGAATTAAGAAATCCCTATAGAGGTCAGATCGATCTGATCAATGCCATTCTGGAAGAGGAATAGACCTGCCAGGCGATAAAAGTCAAAGGTGGAAACATAACTAAACACACTTGTACGAACTTATAGAGTACACCTTTGCACAAACTTTTGTACGAGACGTATGAATACCATTCCCAAGGGCAAGCTAATCCTGATCGGCGGCGCCGAAGATAAGGGAGACGACATCAAGCCAGGTGAGATGACCTCACACCAAATAAGGCACCTGGAGATATTGGGCCAGTTATTACCGGCACGTAAGCAAAAAGGCGGTATCGAGATCATCACAACCGCTTCGTCGGTGCCTACAGAGATCAATGAAATTTACAGGAAAGCTTTTAATCGCATCGGTTTTAAGCGAGTTGGTTTTATAAGTATCGGGAATCATCCGGATGCTCACAATCCAGTTTTCATGGAGCGTATCAAAAATGCCCACGCCGTGTTGTTTAGCGGCGGCGATCAGTTCCGATTATCAACCATTTTAGGAAATACAGACATTCTGCAAACCGTTAAAGAGAAGTATTATACAGATCCGGATTTTATCGTTGCCGGAACCAGTGCAGGGGCTATGGCAGCTACCGTATTGATGATGTATGAGGTGGATTCGCATGAACGCCTTGTAAAAAACAGCATTCGCATCAGTTCCGGATTGGGCTTTTTGGACGGCTGTATCATTGACACACACTTTACCAGCCGGGGTCGCTTCGGGAGATTAGCCCAGGCTATCGTCATGAACCCAACTTGTGTGGGTATCGGCATCAGCGAAAATACAGCGCTGATCCTAAAAAAAGGACGTGAAGCCTATTGTATCGGTTCTGGCATGGTCATCATCATCGATGGCCGGCATGTAAATCACACTAACATTGCTTATGCCGATGATGATGAGGGCATTTGCATCGAAAACCTTAAAGTGCATATTCTCTGCGAAGGCAATGGATACCTGCTCGGGGAGCGGGCGTTTGTGGCCGACAAAAAAGACATAGCCCGCGAAGAAAGTGTGGAGATCAAACACCTGAAATCCGGGAAAAAGAACAACACATCAACAAAAAAGCGGAAAGCCTGATTGCTTCGGCAAAGATCCATGTGAGCTGGTTCTCACCGATGACTTTTCTACAGAGCTGACGGTAAGGCAATTGCCTTTTTTTAAGTGCAGGTGCTGTATCCATTTGCCATAACCGGATTATAGTTTCGAAAATGGCAGGATAAAAAATGTTAATGCCAAAGGCCTGGTATTAAACTTGACATTATTAGCCTGTATCCATTATTCTTAAATTATCCTTACCAGACTAATATGGCACGACTGATTCATACCCCTTTCCCAGCTGTTCGCATAAAAGGCGAACGCTACCGAGATGTCGAAAAGAAAGTAGAGGCGGCCTCGCGGCATGAGGCTTTCGTATTATTCGAAAAAGCAAAGAAACGCCTCAACGACATTAATAACTGGCAAATGCTTTGTGGTAAAACCCCCGCAGAATTCAGTCTCACTGACGGATATGGCACCGCGTTGCATTTATCCGCGCCGCGTATCGGTGATATGATCCGTGTGCGATGCTTTGATAATGGGAGCGACGACTTTGTTTGGTATCGCATTACGGATTTTATCAGCGAAAGAAATTTATTGAAAGACACAGAAGATTTTGGCTTCCGCGTAGCGCGTGTTTCAGGTCCTGCATCCTCGACATCGCCAGCCGGTCACGACGGTGTTACCTGTACCTTTGTTGTAACGCGTTCGGGCTGCAAGGTAAGTGCGGTGGAGGCTGAACGAAGCCAGATAGACCATAATGGGCATGTATCCTCCCTGCAACGGTTTACAGGCAAGATCCAATCATTCTTTTCCTGGGTCAATTCTTCGAACCAGCAATGGAAAAGCCTCATCAATGGCGTTCTTCACTATTAGGGCCTCTTCTTGGTTTCTTAAAATGTAATGCTGCCCGTCATGTTTTCATGACGGGCTTTCTATTGCACGAAATTTATTGCCTAAAAAATTGATAAAAATAAATCCGACCTGTTTTCCGTGTCGTATATCTTTCAAATCTTAAAACCAAACCTTTATGAAAAAGATCACTAAAATTGCCCTGTTAGCTTGTATTACGCTGATGGCTGGTGGTGCTATGGCACAAGAAAAAATGGAAACCAAAGAGAAAACGGTAATGGTAGGTGGTGCTGCAATGTATCCTTCAAAAAACATCATTGAAAATGCCGTGAACTCTAAAGATCACACAACCCTGGTTGCTGCTGTAAAAGCAGCCGGTCTGGTAGAAACCTTGCAAGGAGCAGGTCCGTTCACTGTATTTGCTCCTACCAATGCCGCATTCGATAAGTTGCCGAAAGGAACTGTGGATAATTTACTGAAGCCGGAAAACAAGGCAATGCTCACAGGCATCCTCACTTACCACGTTGTTTCAGGGAAACTGAACAGCAGTGATTTGGCAGAGATGATTAAAAAAGGAAACGGGAAAGCCGAATTAACGACAGTAGCCGGCGGCAAGCTCATGGCCACTATGAAAGGGAAAGACCTCGTGCTCACCGATGAAAAAGGCGGCATGTCAACGGTTACGATCAAAGACGTTAACCAAAGTAACGGCGTTATCCATGTCGTGAACACGGTGCTGATGCCGAAATAGTTTTTTAATGTTTTGCAGGCATGCTGCGCTTATGCGTAGCATGCCTGCTTTTTTTTGCATTAACCGGCTCCTGCAGGTAGCTTATGCCGGAATATAAAGGTGAAACGTTGCGCCTTCACCGGGCAGGCTGCTTGCCCAAATACATCCCTGATGATTTTCCATGATTTTTTTACAGATCGCCAGTCCTATACCAGTGCCTTTGTATTCATGTTTGCCATGTAAACGCTGAAAAACTTCGAAAATGCGGCTGCTGTATTCCGGTGAAAAGCCGATGCCATTGTCGGCTACAGAAATATGGTAATATTGCCGGTTTGTTTCCAACTCCTTCACGCCAGCTTGTGCCCCACTGCATTGTTGGCAGGTAATGCGTATGTGTGACGGAACGTCCTGTTTGGAAAATTTCAGGGCATTGGAAATGATATTTGTAAACAGTTGCCTGAACTGGAACGGTATAATGCGCACCAGCGGTAACTGCTCGCATTCGATGACGGCCTGTTTTTCACGGATTGGTTGTTCCAGATCTTGCTTCACGCCGTTAAGCAACTCATTGAGGTCGGTTTCTTCAAATATTTTTTCCGTTGTACTCGTACGTGAGTAGGCCAGCAGATCTTCAATCAATAAATGCATGCGTTGAGCAGCATCCTGCATGCGCCTGAAGTAGTCTCTGCCGGAGTCGCTAAGCACTTCTTTTTCCTCTATCCGGTTGGCAAAGGTTTGGATTTTGCGCAGCGGCTCCTGCAAGTCGTGGCTGGAGACATAAGCAAAGGAAGCCAGTTCTTCATTCATGCGTTTAAGTTCCTGGTTGGCTTGTTGCAGATCGTGCGTGCGTTCCTGTACTTTTAGCTCCAGATTCCTGGCAAATGTTTTTTGATCGTGAATATCTGTACTGGCGCCCACCCACATTTGTATCGCTCCTTTGGAGTCGCGTTGCGGCGTGGCCCGGCTCAGGTGCCAGCGGTAATCACCATGTCGGTTCCTGAATCGGTGTTCGAATAGGAAATCTGTTCCTTTTTCTATTGCCTCGCGCCAAAGCTGCTCGTTTTCCTCCCGTTCATCGGGATGTACGATTTGCAGCCACCCATGCTGGATCATGTCCTGGTGTGTAAGCCCGCAATAGTCGTAAACCGAGTTGTTGAAATAAGTCAGGGAACCGTGAATATCGCCGGTCCAGATGAGTTGTGGCATTGAGTCGGCAAGTAAGCGGAATTTCAATTCGCTCTCTTCGATTTTTTGTTGGCGACGTTTTTCGTCCGTGAGATCCCGTATTGAGCCGATCATTTTTACCGGCTTTGCCTGATCGTCGTACAGAACCTTGCCTTTAATTTCTACCCAATGTAAGCTGCCGTCTGGCCAAACCACGCGGGAGCTGTAATTTAGGCGGCCGCTTGCAATTGCCATTTCAAATGCTTTATCGCGCGCAAGGCGGTCGTCAGGATGCAGGCGTTGTTTCAATGCTTCATGTGAGGGCGAATCGCCGTCGCGGTAACCCATATAATACAGAAACCTTGGTGAGTAGCGGATGTGATCGTTGCCGATAACAAGTTCCCAGGTGCCCAGTTCGCTTGCCTCCAATACAATTTTTAGTTTCTCTTCGTTGTCGGTAATCAGGCGTTCTATTTTCTTTTGGCGTGATACGTCTCGCGCAATTTTGGATATAGCAACAATATTGCCCTGTCCGTCGCGGATTGGTGAGATGCTCAACGAAATATCGAGCAGGCTTCCGTTTTTGTGTTTGCGTGTAGTCTGCAGATTGCCGATAAGCTCGTTGTTTAAGATCGTTTCGAAAATCTCATCTTCCTGTTGCCATAGCTCGTCCGGAATAAGGGTGTTGATAGGCAAGCCGATAATTTCCTGTGCGCTGTAGCCGAAGATGCGTTCTGCCGAAGCGTTCCAATTGGTAATTTTTCGCTCGAGGTTCACAGCAATGATAGCGTCGCTTGTTGACTGGACGATGGCTGCCAGCCGCGAGTTATTTTCGTCCTGGGTGCGTTGGCCGGTAATATCCATCATGGTTCCGAGCATGCGCACAGCCTTGCCCGACTCGTCGTAATAGACTTTACCGGAAGTGCGTATCCAACACGACGTTTGATCAGGTCTTACAACACGGGCTTCATAATGATAAGTGCCAGAAGCCAATGCATTTTCAAACGCATTTTCTACAATGCCACGATCCTCAGGATGTATCTGTGCACGGATGTCGGCGTGCGTGAGCTTTGTTTGCTTGTCGTGGCCGAAAAATTCTGCCAATTGCGGCGAATGAAAAATACGCTGCGTACTGAGGTCAAGATCCCATGTTGCGAGGCTCGTGCCTTCGGTGGCCATCTGGAGCCGATCTGCAAACTCGGCAATCTGCTGCCTCAATTCCACTTTGGATGTTACATCGTAAACGGTGATGATAATGCCGGATACTTCACCGGAAGTATCAAAGATCGGGGCATATTCGAAATCGAGATAGAATTTCTTCATCCCGTCGTTTCCTTCTACATAGGCTATTGCCTCATTTTCGCGATATGTCTTTTTGTTTTTTACAACGCTACGCAAGAGATCTGGAAATTGCTGCTGCTCCAGCTCTGGAAATGCCTCGAGGATACTTTTGCCGATCAGCTCTTCTTCACTCCGCCGCCAGATGTTTTTAAACATCGTATCATTGGCCATTTCAATGATAAAATCGCTGCCTTTCAGGATCGTCATTGCTATCGGCGAATCCATCACGACTTTTCTGAATTGTTGTTCGCTTTGCATAAGCATATACCGCGAATCGACTTGTTGCGTCACTTCGTTGGCCACAACCATAATGCCGCTGATACGGCCATCGGCTTCCCGCAAAGGTTCATAGATCAGGTTAAAAAAAGCGTTATCACTTTTGCCGGGCCGTTTGAGTTTTACTTCCAGCTCCGGCGCATGATAGGCAATGCCTGTTTCCATCACGCCTGTTAGCAGCGGTTCCACTACAGGCCTTACTTCTGGCAGGCATTCAAACAATGGTTTGCCTACCGTTTCAGCTTCGCTTTTTTCAATGAGATAAAGATAAGCCTTGTTAACGATCTCAAATACAAAGTCAGCACCGCGTAGGATGGCAATGCCAACAGGTGCCTGAAGGACAGTGTTTCTAAAGCGCAGTTCACTGGCCGTTAGCTGTTGCTCGATTTGTGCCAGGTTCTTCTTAGATATTACCTGCTCAGTGATATCATTAGCCACAAATAAAAGGCTATATTGCTGTTTGCTCTGTTGGTTGCGTTTCCAGACAAAAGACACATAAACGGGGCATAGCGTGCCTTCTTTTTCGAAATATACCAGACTTTCCGAAGCCTGGTGCGTTTTACCCGATTGATGAACCAGATCTGGGATGGTAGCAAACGCCTGACCCTTAAGCTCGGGAATAGCTTCCAGGAGCGGTTTTCCAATTATGGCCGGGGTTTTCCCAAAAAGTTTCAAGGCCGCGTCGTTAGCATGCTCAATCAGATGATTAGTGCCTGAGAAAATGGCGTAGGCTGTCGGCATTTCGTTTAGCAGGCCGATAATGCCTGCGTGATCGGAAGTAACTGGGTTGTTTGGGGAAAGAAAACTCATATTCGGAATCTGCAAATCCGAAATTAGAGCTTTTGAAAGAAAACTGTGTAGTTCAGGAGGAGATAATCCAAAAAAACAGGGTAAAATCCGGGGCTCAAATTACATGCCAGTGGGCAGGTGAACAATTATGTTGTCAGAGGGAGGAAAACCCCCGTTTTTTAAAACGAAGCCGGGCCAAAATAAAAAAGCTCCTGATCTATGATCCAGGAGCTTTGGTGCCCGAAGCGAGACTCGAACTCGCAAGCTGTGAGGCATACGCTTCTGAGACGTACGTGTATACCAGTTCCACCATCCGGGCAATAAGGTTAAAGAGCGCTTTCCAACAATGAATTGGGACGGCAAATATACGTATTTTTTAAATTCCTGCAAAAAATTATCGTTTTCCAGAACCCGGGTCCCGGGTCCGGCCATAAAGGATTTTGGGTATAAAACTAGCCTTTAAGGTTGCATTCATTGTCGAAAAACACTTCTAAAGTATCAAATCCAATCCTGAGTTTAATTTGACAATTGTAGAATCCCTTGGCTGGAATATGAGCCCGTAACGAATTGGTTTTGAAGAACTGCTTGAAGCCTGCAATCAGCGAGGTTTCGTCAAGATAGTAGAATTCCACAGTTCCGGTAATTTCCTTGTTTTTAACAGGAAGGTTGTTGTCGTCGAGCACGTAAATATCCAGGTAATCGTTGCAGCCCGCCAGCTCTACCTGGTATCTTCCGGCTGTTTTAATAGTACACTGGCCTGGCTGACAATGGCCTTGCTGCGCTTGCAGTTTTTGCGAAGAAAACACCAGCGTGGCGATCACGATGAAGAGCGGAAAGAGTTTCATGGACTATGAAGGAGAACAGGATTAGCTGTGTAAAGACATTACCGGAACTTTGGCGGCAAAAGCCATTTTTTTGGTTGTGGACTCGAGGAAGAAGTCATAGAATACGGAGTGTTTTTTGCTGATAATGGTAACGAGATCAATGTCATGGCTATGGCTGTACCGTTTTACGCCATTCTGAATATCCCGTGCTTTGATCACCTCTATGGCATATGTTTTCCCGTTGATCTTTGCACCCGCGATCGCAGCGTTAAGTATTTCCTGTTCGGTTTTGACATGTAATAGCGATAGGTGACTGGCAGATTGTTTAATAAACCAGCTAAGTTCTTTCAGCATAGTGGCTTGCAGTTTTTCTTTATTGTCAACAGCGAGTAATACCCTGGAAAGTTTGTGTTTTTTGTAGCCGGACGGAACGATGATCACCGGGCAGTCGATCTTACCGGCGATATCCACGCCGTGAGAACCGTATATAAATTTGGAAATCCTCGATTTGGCTTCCAGGCCCATGACGGCGGCGGCCACCTGATGCGAGTCCACAAATTTTTTTAATTCTTCTTTGAAATCCCCGAACGACACAAACGACTCGATTTTGAGTTTCGGGTAAAGTTCCTGTAATTGCTTTACCAGTTTCACGGTGCGGTGGTAGCTCGTACTTTTTTGTGCGGAGAACGACAAGCCATACAAGCCGGTATTGGAGTGAACGATGGGAGCATCGAACAAGTTGAAAACGGTGAGCTTGCATTTCATTTTCTGAGCCAATAAGGCGGCATACTTGGATGCGTTGAGGGAGGCCGCAGAAAAATCGCTTCCTACGATAATGGTTTTCATAATACGTTGTTAAAGTGGTTAAATAGTGAGCCCGCTCATGTCGCCGGACCGGGCAACGGTTTCGGCCTTTGCGCTACCTGATTCCCGGGTTCTCAGGCCCTGCCTTCTGTTTTGGTGTTGCTCAGGTCTTCGCCCTGTTTGTTCTGTTCTTCGAGTGTCCAGTTGTCGGTAACAGTGGTTTCGAGCCAGCTTTTCCCCGACTTCCTGAAAACCTGGACGCTAAGGCCGTAAGCATCAGCAAAACGCTGCTCCAGATCAGATACAGTCATTTCAGGATTGATGGACAAGTCACCCGATTCGTGGGTCGTGCGGCACTCTCCCAGTGTTTCGCTGCTATGTTTAATGAATGTTTTGGGCGATGGACCGCCTTTGGTGTGTGGCTTCGCGAAAAATTCAAGTTTCAGGTAAGGGAACAGGTTGTTGAATTCCTCCTGAATGGCGAAAATTTTTCTGTGGTCGTTGATGGCTATTTTCATGGTAAGGTATTTTAAGATGCGTGTAGCGCCATAACCGGTACGTGCGAGTGGAACGCTATTTTTTTGGTGTTAGGCTCGTGAAAGATGTTTTTCAGAAACGAATGTTTGCGTGGTACAACCACAACCAGATCCATGTTCTTGTCTTCCACGTAGTGTTTGATACGTTCAGCAACATTGTCTCCTGCAGTTACATGGAAAGAATGATCGATGGTGTTAAATGCATAATCAAAACCCAGGGCACACAGCGTGTTTTGGGGATCGTTTTCGGGCTGCTCTTGGGTCGGAACCACGTTTAAAATGTCGATATGCGACGAAAACGCGCTTGCAAGTTCTTTCAGCGGGCCAAGGGCTTTGCTGTTAAGCTGGCGGCAATCGCAGGCAAAAGCAATTTTCTTTGGCGGACAAAACCGGTAGGTTTCGTTTACTGCAATAGCGGTGCAATGAATATTACGCAACACAAAAGTAGCAACAGATCCAATAAGCGTTTCAGATACGTATCCGGCGCCTTGCATACCCATTACGATCAGGTCAACCGCGTGTTCGCCAGCGTAGCGCTCGATCTCATCTGTCGCAAATCCTTCTGCACAACAGCAGTCGATAGGTACATTGGCTTGGTGTTTGTCATTCAGGCGTTCTTTCAGGCGTAGAAGACTTTCGGTTCCTGCTTGCTGAGTTTCCGCTACCGACGGAGCAATCATCGATACATCTGCAGCAACCACCGGCACATAAAAGGCATGAAACAGAACAATGCCTGCATTCATGGCCTTGGCAAGTTCCATGGCGTAATCTGCCGCATTATTGGCGGCGTTCGAAAAATCGGTGGGAACGAGGATTGTTTTCATGAATGGCGCTTTTAAAATAGAAAGACAAGCGCATCCAGTACAATCGCCAGGATGCTCATGTAAGTGATGAGTTTCATTGGTGCCACCGCAAGGATCAGCGCAAGCGTGATAATAGTGGGAAAGGCAATCATTGCTAATTTGGCAATGCTGTCGCCGGCGCCGAAAGAAGCAGCCAGGCCGCCAACGCAGCCAAGAACGACAACCAGAATAGAAATGATACCGAAACGGCTGAATTCGATCTTGTTCCAGAAAAGCGCGTAGGTTTGTTTGTCGCGGGTGGCGGATGCAGTGATAATGTTTGAAGTTTCCATGGTTCTTGAGGTTTAGGATGAGATTAATTACTTGAAGAAAAGATGATCGAATGATAGAGTGTCCCAGCTTTCGGGCAACAAAAGCAGGAGCAACAGAAGTGCAAGCCTCGGGAATACGTGGCGTGTATCCCACACCGGAATGTTGATGCCAAAACCAATAGCAGCCACCACCAAATTAAGGCTCAATAGGTACAGTGCGGCATATTTAAAGATTCCGGCAATTAGCAGAGCCCCGCCCGTAAGGGCGCTCAGGCTGGTAAACCAGGAACCGGCTACGGTAAGGAAACGCGGAATGCCATGGTGCGCGAAGCGGTTTTCGAAAGTGGCAATAACGGTTCGCACCCTAACGTTAAAAACAGCATCATAGCCCTGGAAGAAGAACAGGCAGCCGAGAAGTATCCGTGCCAGAAGAGCGGCGGCGTAATAGTGGTATTGACTCAGGACGTCCATGGCAAATGGTGCTTTTGCCACAAAGGTAGGATGTGAGAAGCCGGTGGAAAATGAGCGCCGTCACGAAGGGGCATGATCCTCGTCAGAAAACACAAGGCACATGGTATGGTACAGGAGCAAACCGTTATGCTTTAGCCCGTTTGTGTTCAGGCAATCAAGAAACCATTTGCATGTTGGTTTAGTTTTTCATTTTGGCCAGCCTGTCGTAATCAAGGATGGTGATTGTGCTTCCCGAAATTTCAATGAATTTATCTTCCCTGAAATCGCTCAGCGTGCGGATTACTGTTTCGGTAGCCGTTCCAACCATATTGGCCAGGTCTTCGCGCGACACATTCATGCTGAATTTTGGATCGCTGTCTTTTTTATATTTGTCCGAAAGGTTTACAAGCGCTTCGGCTACGCGTTTCCTTACCGAGTTGTAGGCCAGTTTCACCAACTGTTTTTCTTTATCCCGTAGGTTATCCGAAAGCATTTCAATGAATCGTTTCGAGACCTCCGCATTTTTATAGATCAGGGCAAAAAAGTCATCTTTCGGGATCATCAGGATCTCCGAGTTTTCGAGTGCGCTGGCCGAGCTGGTGTATTTTTCTTCTTGTAGCAGCGAGAGGTAACCGAAAAACTCCCCTTCTTTGTGAAGTTCAGTGATCAGTTCTTTTCCGAACTCGTTAGTCTGGTAACTTTTTACTTTGCCTTTGTTAATGAAATAAATGCCTTTTGGGTAAGTGCCCTCGCGGTAAATGTCTTCTTTTTTCCGGTACAGCCTTACGTCTTTCTGCTCCGATAGTTTCTTTAGCGAATCTACGCCGCGGGCCTCATTAATGAAGTCGTCGATACCACTGAAATTTTTGGTAAATTCTTTTTTAAGGATCTCGTTTTTTTTCAGCCGGCTTTCGATGGCACTTAGCAATTCCACGTCGTCAAAAGGCTTTGTAAGGTAGTCGTCTGCTCCCATTTCCATCCCTTTCCTAAAATCACCGCGCTCGGCCTTGGCTGTCAGAAAAATAAAAGGGATGCTCGCCGTATCATCATTTTTCGACAATAGATGCAGGGCACCGTGTCCGTCAAGTACCGGCATCATGATATCGCAAATGATAAGATCGGGTTTTTCCTTTTTGGCAATCTCAACACCTTCCTTTCCGTTTATAGCCGTAATAACCTTGTATTGGGCCAACTCCAGGATCTCTGCCGTGTTTTCACGCACATCGTCATTGTCCTCTATCAGCAATATCGTTTTCATGTCTAGCGATTGTATGGTTGTGATAAAATTGAAATAGCTTATTGGGGAATGATCACACTGAATGTCGTGCCCCGGTTTTCCTTACTTTCAAAATGAATACTGGCATGCATCAATTCGATATACCTCGCCACAATGTTGAGGCCAAGGCCAGTGCCCTGGATGTGAGTGGCATTGTGTCCGCGGAAAAAACGCTGGAAAAGATGTTGCTGGTCGGCTTCGGAAATGCCAATGCCATGGTCTTTCACCGTGATCTTAAGGGCCGAGTTGGAAACATGAGAGCTGATTTCCACCGTGCCTCCGGCCGGCGAAAATTTGAGTGCATTCGAAATCAGATTGAATAACACATTCCGCAGCAACTTCACGTCCACCTGTGCAATATCATTGCCCGAGTGAGCTTGTTGCATGACCTGGCCATTAGAGGCCATGACTTTCATATCCGATATCACTTCTGCAATATAGCTCCTGATATTCAGTTCCTCCGGCATGTTTTGCACTTTGCCTTCTTCCAGCCGGCTTACGGAAAGGAAATCGTTGAGAATATCCGTGAGGTGATTGATGGAGGTTTTGATCTTTTGTACGTGTTTACTTTGATTCTCCTTATCGTTTTGTTCGCCATATTTGGTTACCAACGACAGAGAAGACATCATCGTGGTTAGTGGCGTGCGGAATTCGTGTGATGCCATCGACACAAACCTCGATTTCAGTTCGTTCAGTTCTTTTTCCTTGTTCAGAGCCGCGTGCAGGTCTTTTTTGGTGCGCTCAAGCTCCTGGATGGCTTCTTCAAGGATAAGTGTCCGGTTCTTCACTTGTTTTTCTAGCTCCGAAGAGTAGTTTTTGATCCGTTCCTCGCTTTGCTTGCGTAGCGTGATATCGATGATGAATGCGATCACAAATTTGCCATTGTCGTTGCTATAAGGACTGAGGCTGATCTCTACCGGCACTTCGGTGCCGTCTTTCTTCAGGCCATACAATTGCAACCCCTGACCCATGGCGCGTGCGTGCGGGTGTTTGTTATAGTCTTCGCGGTGTTTTTCGTGGGCCGAGAAGCGTTTGGGAATCAGGATTTCTATTTTTTTGCCAAGTAGTTCATCGTGATCGTACTTAAATAATTTCTCGGCACTCGGATTGATACGGATGATCTCGCCTTGTTCATTCGTTATCAGAATACCTTCAGTGGCATACAAAAACATGGCGTCAACGCCTTCCTTGGTTTGCATTTTATATGTAGCGGTGTAGTTCAAGGCTAAGATAACGATTTATAAGGGAAACGAAAATAACCCAATTCGCTGAGTTGAAATATGATCAAAGTCATGTGTTTTCCTGATGGCCCTCAGCCCATAACAGCTGGCTTATATAGAGCTTTGTTCTATAATTTCAAAAAATAAGCAGCTATGAAAACGGAAAAAGTGTATTCGCAACATGAAGAAAACAAGGAATGGGCCAACAAACTGTCTTTTTACAAAGATGAATTGAAGATCATGGAAAAGCGCCTGGGAGAGATCGTGAGTAAAAACACCGCTACCGATGTCCTGGCTAAATTGGAACACTTTCAAAACCAATTGATTATTCAAAAAGATGAGTTGGCTAAACTCAGCCACGCACTTAACATCGACCTGGATAAGATCAATGCCGAAGTTAAAAAGAATCCTGTAGCTGTTGACCATCGCAGCATGGAGGATCATACCGATATCCGCGAAAACATGCAGGTTTTCGAACGCCTTTTCGGGGAATTGAAAACCGAGCTCTATGCTTATGTAAGCAAATGGCTCTAGTTCCGTGAAGACGCCTTCCGGCTGGCGCTGTGCAGATGATCTGCTGCGGTGCCGGCCGGAGGGAACCTCACCGGTACTACGAATAACGCTGCTCCGACGGAGCGTAAGACATAACATGCACGGTCCGGCTTACAGGATCCGATCACTTAAACAGCACCTATGGTACAAGATGCAAAGCCCGCAGTACACTGTTATCACTGCGGCGAAGATTGCGACGATCATCCGCTTCAGGCCGACAACAAGCCCTTTTGTTGCCAGGGATGTAAGACGGTTTATGAGCTGATCAATAAAAGCAACCTCTGTTCATATTACGATTTTGAAACCAATCCGGGTGTCAACCAGCGGCACGAAGTTCGCGAAGGGAAGTTCGACTTCCTTGATGATGAGGCCATCATCAGCAAGCTCATTCATTTTAAAGATGCTAACCAGCAGCACGTTACTTTTTACCTGCCGCAAATGCATTGCGCGTCCTGCATATGGCTGCTGGAGCACCTCGACCGCGTGAACCCGGGAGTGGTAAAGTCACAAGTCAATTTCATCAAAAAGGAAGTAACGATCGTTTTCAACCACCCGGAAACATCGTTGAAACTTGTGGCAGAATCCCTGACGCATATCGGTTACGAGCCTCACATCAGCCTGAGCGACACCGATAGCACCAAAGTAAAGAAAACAGATACCCGGCGCATCGTTAAACTCGGTATTGCCGGCTTCTGTTTCGGGAACATCATGATGCTTAGTTTCCCCGAGTATTTTTCTTTCGGCGAGAGCGAGGATCCAGCCCTGAAACATTGGTTCAGTTACCTGAATCTGGTGTTATCCCTGCCCGTATTTTTTTATTCGGCTTCCGAGTTCTTCATTTCAGGGTTTAAAGGCCTGCGTCAGAAATTCCTGAACATTGATGCGCCGATAGCCCTGGCCGTGCTCATCACCTTTGTGAGAAGTGTTTACGAGATCTTGTCGCAAACAGGAGCCGGTTACCTGGATTCCATGAGCGGTATTGTGTTTTTTATGCTTGTGGGACGTTATTTTCAAAACCGCACCTACCAAAGCATTTCATTCGATCGGGATTTTAAATCCTATTTTCCGCTTGGTGTAGTAACCCTCGACGACAACGGTCGTGAAAACCAAATTTCGGTGTCGGCTCTAAAGCCAGGCGACCGCATCAAGATCCACAACGACGAGATCGTTCCGGCGGATGCAATCCTTTTCCTCGGCAAAGCCAGGATCGATTATAGTTTTGTGACCGGTGAGTCGGTGCCGGTAGATAAAAGCATCGGCGAGATCGTTTATGCGGGTGGGCGCCAGACTTCGGGTGCTATCGAGCTGGAGGTCGTGAAAGAAGTATCGCAAAGTTACCTGACACAGCTTTGGAACAACGATGTGTTTAAAGAAGACAAAGAGCAGGCCGACGCGTCGTTCATTCACCGCCTAAGCCGTTATTTTTCCTATGTCTTGTTTTCCATAGCCATTGTAACAGCCGCTTTTTGGGCATTTAACGACGCTTCGCGGGTGTGGAACGCTGTAACCTCGGTATTGATCGTTGCCTGCCCTTGCGCATTGCTGCTTAGCTCCACATTTACCAATGGAAACATGATCCGCATTCTGAACAAATACCGGTTGTATGTTAAAAGCGCTGCTGTGATTGAAAATATGGCCGATATCGACACGGTTGTATTTGATAAAACGGGTACCATTACGGAACAAAGCAAGTCAGAGATCCGTTATTATGGAAGACAGCTCACCGCCGGCGAAATGCAGTGGGTGAGGTCTTTGGCGAACCAGTCGAACCACCCGCTGAGCAAAAGCATCGCTTCTTTTCTGCCGTTTAGCCGTTCACAAACCGTAAAATTCTACCGGGAAGTGAGAGGTGCTGGCACTTCGGGAATGGTTGATGGCCACGCCGTTGAGTTGGGTTCGGCAACTTTCGTGACTGGCAAGCCAGCTTTTCCCGAAGAAACAGGCAGTAAGATCTACATTAGCATCGATAGCGAACCGGTAGGTTATTTCCTGGTGAAAAGCAGCTACCGGAAAGACCTTCGCAAAATTGTACAGGCCCTTCGTTCTTTATTCAGGCTGAAGATCCTGTCTGGCGACAATGCTTCGGAAGCCGCTTACCTGTCAACTATTTTTGGCAATGACACCGCTATGTTGTTTGGACAAAAGCCGGAAGATAAATTGCAATTCATTAAAAATTTGCAGCACGACGGGCGGCATGTATTGATGATCGGCGACGGGCTAAACGATGCGGGCGCTCTGAAACAAAGTAATGTTGGCATTGCTATCAGCGACAATACCAACAATTTCTCGCCGGCTTGCGATGCGATCCTGGCAGGGAGCAGTTTTCCTCTGCTGAAAGATCTTATCGTGTATTGCCGGAAGCAGAAGCACATTATTTATGCCAGTTTCGCCTTGTCGATTCTCTATAACGCAGTAGGACTTTATTTTGCAGTTCAGGGCAATTTGTCGCCGGTGATCGCTGCTATTCTTATGCCCGTGAGCTCTGTTAGTATCGTATTGCTGACTACGGGCCTGAGTTCCCTTTTCGAAATACCATTGAAATCACATAAACCTGACGCAAATCATTTATTACCATGATGGCAGTCATAAATAAGAAAAATTAACCTTCCTAGTTTCGCATCCGCAATGAGCGCATTTTTTATCATGATCGGGGCAAGTTTATTGCTGGCAGCAGGCTTCCTGGTTGCATTCATCTGGTCCGTAAGAAGCAACCAATACGAAGATGATTACACGCCTTCCGTAAGAATGCTGTTCGACAATCCGATCGCATCCGACCTCCCAAAAGCCGAAAACACCGAAAACACAACCACAAAAACAGAATAGTATGGAACTCCAAAAATTTCAGTACGACAACAAAATCGTTAAGTTGTTTGCCTACGCCACCATCGTATGGGGCCTGGTGGGTATGCTTGCCGGTTTAATTGCAGCGATACAGCTGTATGTTCCCGCCCTTAACTTTTCGATCCCTTATACCACGTTCGGCCGGCTACGGCCCGTGCACACCAACGCCGTGATCTTTGCCTTTGTGGGCAACGGCATTTTTATGGGCGTGTATTATTCACTGCAACGATTACTTAAAGCCCGTATGTTCAGCGATTTGCTGAGCAAGATCCATTTCTGGGGATGGCAGCTCATCATCGTTCTGGCAGCTATATCGCTGGCGCTGGGCAAAACAACCGGTAAAGAATATGCCGAGCTGGAGTGGCCTATCGACATCCTCATTACCCTGGTATGGGTGGTTTTTGGCTGGAATATGTTCGGCACGATCCTGCGCCGCCGCGAGCGCCATCTTTATGTAGCCATCTGGTTTTACGTGGCCACGTTCGTGACGGTAGCCATGCTGCATATTGTCAACTCTATCGAGATCCCGGTTTCGTTCTGGAAGTCTTATTCCTGGTATGCCGGTGTGCAGGACGCACTCGTGCAATGGTGGTACGGACACAATGCGGTGGCTTTCTTCCTTACGACTCCTTACCTGGGGCTGATGTATTACTTCCTGCCGAAGATCGCACAACGGCCGGTATATTCCTACCGCTTATCCATCATCCACTTCTGGGCGTTGATTTTCCTCTATATCTGGGCAGGACCTCACCACTTGCTTTACACGGCAGTTCCGGATTGGGCTCAATCCCTGGGCGTTGTGTTCTCGGTAATGTTGATTGCACCATCCTGGGGTGGTATGATCAACGGTTTGCTTACCCTGCGCGGTGCCTGGGACAAGGTACGTGACAATGTAGGACTTAAATTTCTCGTGGTGGCAGTTACGGCATACGGCATGGCTACTTTCGAAGGACCTATGCTCTCTCTTAAAAGCGTGAGCGCCATTGCCCACTACACCGACTGGATCGTTGCTCACGTGCACATTGGCGCTTTGGGCTGGAATGGCTTCCTGACATTCGGTATCTTATACTGGCTCATCCCGAGGTTATTCCAAACCAAACTGTATTCGCAGAAAATGGCCAACATGCATTTCTGGCTAGGCACACTGGGTATTTTGCTGTATGCCGTGCCAATGTATTGGGCTGGCTTCATGCAAAGTTCGATGTGGAAAGACTTTACACCCGAAGGACAATTGAAATGGCAGTTCATGGATACCGTTACCAAAATGATCCCGTTCTACATTGCCCGTTCTATCGGTGGTACGCTTTACCTGGTTGGTGCAGTGCTGATGACGTACAACCTCGTAAAAACCATCCGTGCCGGATCGTTCCTGGAGGTAGAAGAAGACGAAGCACCGGCGCTGAAAGGCACTTACGTATCGCATGCCGGCGAACACTGGCACCGCTGGATCGAGCGCAAACCTGTTCAAATGATGATTGTGAGCCTCGTAGTGGTTGCTATTGGAGGTATCATTGAATTTGTTCCGGCATTTCTCGTCAAATCAAACATACCTACCATTGCCAGCGTGAAGCCATATACACCGCTCGAATTGCAGGGACGTGACATCTATGTGCGGGAAGGTTGCTATACCTGTCACTCGCAAATGATCCGGCCTTTCAGAAGCGAAACGTCGCGGTATGGCGAGTATTCAAAAGCCGGGGAATTTGTGTACGATCACCCGTTCCAGTGGGGTAGCAAGCGCACCGGGCCGGATTTGGCTCGCGAAGGTGGTAAATATCCAGATAGCTGGCACTACAACCACATGGCCGATCCAACCTCGATGTCTCCGGGATCCATCATGCCGCAATATCCGTGGTTGCTGGAAGATCAGTTAGATGCCAATTCCACGATTGCGAAAATCAAAGCTATGAAACGTCTCGGTGTTCCTTATCCGGAATCTTATGAAACGCAGGCCGTTAGCGACATGGAAAAGCAAGCCGGGACCATTACCGAGAACCTGAAAAAAGACGGTATTGAAACCTTGCCCGACCGTGAGATCGTAGCCCTGATCGCTTACCTGCAGCGTTTAGGCAAAGACATTAAAGGGGAAAAAACAGCCGACAAACAATAGCCATCAACCTAAACTACCGACTTTATGAAATTCAGAAATTATTTGGAAGACATTACCGGGATTGGAATATATCCGCTCATTTCCCTCTTGCTCTTTACGATATTCTTTGCCCTGGTAACGCTTTACGTGATCAAAGGAAACAAAAAGCACTTCGAGGAATTAAGCAACTTGCCTATTAACGATAAAAACAGCAGATCATGAAATCCATGAAGAACCTAACATTACTGGCAGGGTTTCTATTACTCCCTGCAGCGGCATTTTGCCAAGAGGAAGAAGCGGTAAACAATTTTTCCTACTTTTCAAATCCACTGTTCCTCACGCTGATGGTTATCATTATTTTGCTGGCGGTACTGATCGTCGCTTTTAGCCATGCCTTCAGGAACATTGCCGACAGCGATTATCTGCTGAATAAGTATAAGGATGAAAACAAAGGCGGCGACCACACCAAAACCATTGCATCGGTAGCGCTGGTGTTTTTGTCTTTGCCTTTATTGTCTCAAAACAATGCTGTTGCAGCTGTGGCAGACGATTGGCGCATCGGTGGCCTCGACCAGTTTACATTCTATTTTATGCTGGTGATCATCCTTCTCGAACTGATCGTGCTCGCGTTGATGTTTTATCAGTTTAATTTCCTGATCCGCTCTACAGCTCAGGTAGCGGGTACGCAGAAAAAGAAAGAATCGAAAGTGATAGCCGCTCTTACCGATTCGGTGTCGATCGAAGAAGAAGGCAGCATCATGCTCGATCACGATTACGATGGCATCCGCGAACTCGACAACAACCTGCCGCCTTGGTGGAAATACGGATTCTATTTCACCATTGTGTTTGCCTGTATTTACCTTATCAATTTCCATATTCTGGGAACCGGCGACCTGCAAGGTAAAGAGTATGAAAAAGAAATGGCTCGTGCAAAAGCCGAAGTAGAGGAGTTCATGAAAAATTCTGCGAACAACGTCGATGAAAGTACCGTTAAAGTACTCACCGATCCGACAGAACTTGCTACCGGAAAAGACTTGTTTATTTCGAACTGCGCCGCCTGTCATGGTAAGCTGGGCGAAGGCTCTGTGGGGCCAAACCTTACGGACGCCTACTGGCTGCATGGCGGAAGCATTCAAGATATTTTTAAATCCATCAAATACGGTTGGGTAGAAAAGGGAATGAAATCCTGGAAAGAAGACCTTTCACCGGTGCAGATCGCACAGGTAAGCTCCTTCATTAAAAGCCTGGCCGGGACCAACCCGCCAAATCCCAAAGCCCCTCAGGGCGACCTTTTCAGCGAAGGCAGTGCAGCTCCTGCTGATTCCCTGTCGCTTACGAAAGATAGTTTAACTGTAATGCCCGATACAACGGCCCACACCAAATAATGAATCCAGCAGACCATAACCAACCCCATGCCGAAGACGAATCGTTCAGAGACAGTATCGCCACCATTAGCAAAGACGGCAAGCGGGCGTGGGTGTTTCCTACCAAGCCTCATGGCAAGTATTACGACCTGAGGACTTATTTTACCTGGTTTTATTTAGCTGTATTCTTTACACTTCCGTTTATCAGGTTCAATGGTGAGCCATTATTCCTGTTCAACGTTTACCAAAAGAAATTTATCCTGTTCGGCGCCATCTTCTGGCCCCAGGATTTTTTCATTTTTGGTTTGGGTATGCTCATTTTCATTGTCTTCATTGCCTTGTTTACGGTGGTGTTCGGCCGACTTTTTTGCGGTTGGGCCTGTCCGCAAACTATTTTCATGGAAATGATCTTTCGCAAGATCGAATATTGGATCGAAGGTGATGCCAACTATCAGAAAGCCCTGAAAAAAGCTCCATGGACGGGTGATAAGATCAAAAAGCGTGTCCTCAAGTTCCTCGCATTTTACAGCATTTCGTTTGTCATCGCCAATACCTTGCTGAGTTACCTCATTGGGGTCGATCAGGTGTTTACTATTCTTGGCGACATTGCTGGAAACACGGGTTCGTTTATCGGCATTATGATCTTTACAACCGTGTTCTTCTTTGTGTATTGGTGGTTTCGCGAGCAGGTATGCCTCATCGTCTGCCCTTACGGTCGTATGCAGGGGGTATTACTCGACCAGAATTCGGTGGTTGTAGCTTACGACTATGTGCGCGGCGAAGACCGGCATAAGTTCAAAAAGAACGAAGTACGGACAGGAGGCGATTGCATCGACTGCAACATGTGTGTGAAAGTGTGCCCAACAGGGATTGATATCCGCAATGGCACCCAGCTCGAGTGTGTGAGCTGCACCGCTTGTATTGATGCCTGCGACCACATGATGGAAAGTGTTGGTATGGAGAAAGGGCTCATTCGCTACGACTCGGAGAACGGCATTAAAAATAAAGTGAAGCTCGCTTTTACAAACCGCATGAAAGCCTATACAGCAGTGTTGTTGGTGCTCATCGGTATCGAAGCCACACTTTTGTCAACACGCTCAGACTACGATGCGACAGTGTTGCGTGCCAAAGGCATGCTGTACCAGGAGCAACCCAACAACCAATTGAGTAACCTCTATACGATTAAGCTGGTGAATAAAACTCGTAAAGATCTGCCTGTGGAGTTGAAAGTTGAGAATTTTGCCAATAGCACGTTAAAGCTCGTTGGGAAAGAAATTGTGGTGAAGAAAGAAGCTGTGACGGAAGGCGAATTTTTTGTGTACCTCGATAAAGCCGAAGTCACCCAACGAAAACTCGAACTCATTATTGGGGTTTATTCAAATGGCAAACGCATCAGAACGGTGAAAACCAATTTCCTGGGCCCATTTAAGTTTAACAAGAAAAACTAAAAGCAATGAATTTTGGAGGAAAAATTTTGATCCTGTATCTCAGTTTTGTGGCCCTTATTGTTGGCCTGGTGGTATTGTGTTTCCGGCAAGATGTTGAATTGGTAAGTGCCGATTACTACGGACAAGAGCTTCGGTTCCAGGAAAAAATCGAAGCGATGAACAATGAAAAACGGCTGCCGGCAAGCATTGGGCATCAAATCCTGAAAGACAAAGTGGTATTGTCGGTAGATACCGCGTTGCTGAGCAAGGATTTTGAAGGAAATATATTGTTCTTCAGACCTTCTGATTCCGGTCTGGACAAAGAATTTAAAATGCATTTTGTCAACCGTGAGCAGGTGATCGACCGGAAAGACCTTAATCGTGGGGTTTACAAACTACAATTGTCGTGGACCAGCAACCAAAAGCATTATTTTAAAGAAGACGTCATTTACATCAACTAGCCATGTCCTTGTTTCTGGCCGCCATAAGCCTGGGCCTTTTAGGTAGTTTCCATTGCATAGGTATGTGCGGGCCCATTGCGCTGGCACTTCCTGTACACCGGTATCAGGCAGTAGTGAAATACCTTGGGATAGCGCTGTATAATCTGGGGCGCATGTTCACCTATGCTTTTCTGGGCCTGTTGTTTGGTCTTTTAGGTCAGTCATTCTTCATCGGAGGATTTCAGCAGACAGTGTCTACTACCATCGGCGCGTTGTTGTTGTTATCTGTGTTGCTGCCTAAAGCAACGTTTCTGCATGCGGGCCGCTTTCAATTTCTTTATACGTTCGTTCATCAGGTGCAGCAAAAACTGGGAGCCTTATTTCACAAAAAAGGGCTTCATATTCTGTTTCTAACAGGTTTATTGAACGGCTTGCTTCCCTGCGGCTTGGTTTACCTCGGCATTGCGGGTGCTGTGGCTTCTGGTAATTACCTGAAAGGTGCCGAATTCATGTTCTTTTTTGGACTGGGAACAGCGCCGGCCATGTTTGCGGTGTCGTTTATCGGGCAGTTTGTTTCGGTGGGCTTTCGTAATACAATCCGCCGTGCCATGCCGGTTATGGTATCGCTGATGGCAATACTGCTGATTGTTCGCGGCCTTAATCTTGGCATTCCTTACCTGAGTCCAGGGTTCGAAAAGGAAAGTGGTTCCGTTTCCTGTTGCGAAAAACCACAGCCAGGGAAGCCTGTCATCCGCTGTTCGCCCAAAAAGTGTCACTAAAAAACGTTCAAAAAAAGATCTATGTTCTGGGAGAAGTATTCATATTCGCACATCAAAAGCAAGGTTTTTGAAGCACTAAGCCGCAATGCGAACTACCGTAGTGAAAACATTCTCGGTGTGCCGGGAACCTTTTTAGATCCTGATATTTTTTACGACGATGCACCCTTTCTAAAAGATGCACCTTTCCTTTCCACGCTCATCGCCAATCCCAATCACATCGGGGTGCATACATTCGGTGAGGAGCATGAGGATTTTTTCCGTGGAACACAAGAGATCGAAAAAGACCTGATCCGTATCTGTGCCGAAGAAATTTTTTCGGCGGAGCCTGGCAGCTACGATGGCTACGTGGCAAGCGGTGGAACAGAAGCAAACCTGGAGGCCTTGTGGATATACCGCAATTATTTTATCCGGAAACACCATGCTTCTATCCAGGAAATTGCAGTAATCTATTCGGCCGACACCCATTATTCGATTCCAAAGGGTGTTGATTTGTTAAACCTGCGGGGCATCGAGATCGGGGTGGACGACGACTCGCGCCGGCTACAGATCGGAGACCTCGAAACCAAACTTGAAAAGGCACTTGCCGAAGGCATCCGCTATTTTATCGTCAACCTTAATATGTCAACCACCATGTTTGGCTCCGTTGATGATATCGGGCAGGTAACGTCTCTGCTGAACCTGTTACACATCAATTACAAACTTCATGTCGATGGTGCTTACGGTGGATTCATTTATCCCTTTGTTAAAGCAGACAGCGCTTTTACGTTCAGAAATCCCGACATTTCTTCCTTCTCCATCGACGGCCATAAGATGTTGCAGGCGCCATACGGAACCGGCATTTTCCTGGTGAGGAAACACATGTTAGATTATGTATGTACCGAAGAAGCCGGTTATGTTAAAGGAAAAGACTTTACCGTGTGCGGAAGCCGCTCCGGTGCCAATGCCGTATGTGTGTGGATGATCCTGCGTATTCACGGTTCCGACGGCTGGCGCGTGAAGATGCATCAATTGCTCGACCGTACCACATTTATGTGCGAAAAACTCGATGAGTACGGTGTCGCTTATTTCAGGAATCCTGATCTCAATATTGTGACCATTCGCTCGCAATCCATCAGCCGCAGCCTGGCCGACAAGTATTACCTTGTTCCCGACAGGCACGAAAATCCGGCCTGGTACAAGATCGTGGTGATGCCACATGTGAGACAAGGAATCATCGATAGCTTTCTTTCCGAGCTGAAACACGAAACACAGAAAACGGCTGGCTGAGACCAGCATGTTTAAGCAATTAGTAAAAGAACTTTGTACCATGAAAGACCTGATTGAAAAATACAATATTCCGGCGCCCCGTTACACCAGTTACCCGACTGTGCCTTACTGGGATCAGGTACCCAACGAAACCGACTGGCAGGAAGAGGTTAAGCGATCATTCATCAAAAACAACAGCGAAGGCATCAGTTTATATATTCACCTGCCTTTTTGCGAGAGCCTGTGTACTTATTGTGCCTGCAATACACGCATTACCGTCAACCACCGGGTGGAACAGCCGTATATTGAAGCGCTCATTAAAGAGTGGGAACTTTACCTCGGTTTGTTCAGCGAGAAGCCCTTACTTCGCGAGTTGCATTTGGGAGGCGGAACGCCTACCTTTTTTGCGGCAGAAAACCTGCGCCTTCTTCTCAGCACCATTTTCAAGTCATGCGACATCAGCCCGGCTGCAGATTTTAGCTTTGAAGGGCATCCGTCGAATACCACCGAGTTGCACCTGCGCACGCTTTACAAGCTCGGCTTCAGGCGCGTGAGTTTTGGCGTTCAGGATTTTGATGCGAACGTACAGGAGGCCATCAACCGCTACCAGTCGCCCGAAGAGGTGCAGCGCGTGATGGAGCAGGCCAGGCTCATTGGTTATACCTCCGTAAATGTTGACCTTGTGTATGGCTTGCCTTATCAAAGTCTCGACTCTGTAAAGTCCACCATTGCCCGGGTAATTGCTCTCAAACCCGAACGCATCGCATTTTACAGCTATGCACACGTTCCCTGGTTGAAGCCCGGACAGCGACGTTATACAGAGGCTGATCTGCCATTGGCGTCTGAAAAACGCGCTTTGTATGAAGCCGGCAAAGAATTGTTTGCTGCTGCCGGCTATACCGATATTGGCATGGACCATTTTGCTCTGCCTGGCGACGATCTGCTGGCGGCATTCAATAACCGCATGCTGCACCGCAACTTTATGGGCTATACAACCAGCCAGACCAAATTGCTTATTGGCTTGGGGTGTTCAGCTATCAGCGATAGCTGGGGTGCCTTTGCCCAGAACATCAAAACCGTCGAAGAATACACCAGCGCCGTATATGAGGGAAAGTTTCCATTGATGAAAGGCCATTTGCTCAATGCAGAAGACCTTTGCATCCGTCAGCACATCCTGAACCTGATGTGCCGGCATGAGAGCGATTTCTCGCGGACGGCTGCCGACGCCACGCTGCTGGCCGATTGCATGCCGCGTCTTGAGCCGCTGTTGGAAGATGGACTCATCCATATCAACGATGCCAAGGTCTGCGTTAGCGACCAGGGCCGTTTGTTCCTGCGGAATATCTGCCTGGCATTCGATAAGCGTTATTGGGCCAGGCAACCGCAAACCAACCTTTTTAGCACCACAGCCTGAGTAATGAAGCGAGATATCGAAACCCTTGAAGACGTTATGAGAATGGTTGACACCTTCTACGAACGTGTGCGCGGTAATGCGCTGTTGGGTCCGGTGTTTGCCGAACGCATTGGCGACCGCTGGCCTGCTCACCTCGAGAAGATGTACCGCTTCTGGCAAACGGTTTTATTGGAGGAACACACCTATTCGGGCAGGCCTTTTGCTCCACACGCCGATATGGATGTGTACGAAGCACATTTCAGGGAATGGGTAGGACTTTTCACAAGAACAGTCGATGAGTTATTTGAGGGGCCGAAAGCCGACGAGGCGCGCTCGCGTGGAACACTCATGGCCGCGATTTTCAATTCAAAGATCGAATACATCCGGCAACACAGCTGATTTTTCTTAACCTGGTTTAGCATGAAAAAAGACATTCGTACATGGCGCTCGCAGTATGCAGGCGAATTACTCGACGAGACCCTGGTGGCGTCTCATCCTTTTACTCAGTTCGACACCTGGTTTCAGGAAGCCGTTTCTGCCAATGTCATTGAGCCACATGCCGTGGTATTGGCAACCGCCAACGAAAATGGCTTACCGTCGGCAAGAGTTGTATTGCTGAAAGCATTTGGCAAAGAAGGATTTACATTTTATACCAACTATAACAGCCACAAGGGCAAAGACCTTGAAACGAACCCGCAGGGCTCGTTGTTGTTTTTCTGGCCGCAGCTGCACCGGCAGGTACGCATCAGCGGCGAAGTACTAAAAACAAGTCGGGAAGAATCTGAAGCATATTTCAGCGAGCGCCCGCGCGAAAGCCGGATATCAGCTTGGGTATCACCGCAAAGCAGCGTTGTCGCCAGCAGGGCTGCGCTCGAAGAAAAACATAAGACGCTGGAGGCGGAATACAGCGGGCGCGATATTCCATTTCCCGATTTCTGGGGTGGCTATTGCCTTAAGCCCACAGTATTCGAGTTCTGGCAAGGTCAGGCCAACCGCTTGCACGACCGTGTTCTCTACAGCCTGGAGGCTGCCACAGATACGTGGAAGATCGAACGCCTCGCACCTTAAAAACCGTTTTGATCAATCGCCAAGAGGTTCCCACAATTCGATCTTGTTTCCTTCAGGATCGACAAAGTGAACGAATTTCCCGTAATCGTAAGTTTCGATCTGGTCCAGAGGCGTAATGCCTTCCTGTTTAAGCTGCGCTACCAGTGCTTCCAGGTTTTCGACCCGGTAGTTGATCATAAACTCTTTTTGAGATGGCTGAAAATAAGTCGAGCTTTCTGCAAAAGGTGTCCATTGCGTCATGCCTTTGCGGCCGCTGCCGTCGGCTTCCTGCCACTCGAAACTGGCACCGTAGGCATTGGCATCTATGCCCAGGTGGGTTTTATACCACTCGCGCATGTGGTCGGGGTCTTTGCATTTGAAAAAAATGCCCCCTATTCCGGTTACTTTTTTCATTAGATCTTGTGTTGGTGCTTATTGGATTGCTTTTTTTGTTTTACGTTTTAACACCAGGGCGGCAATAAGGCTCACCAGGATGCCAACCGGAAAAATCTCCATATAGGTGTAGAGGGCAAACACCAGGCCGTTGTGTTTGTAAGCGTCGGCCATCGATTCGATTTCGTTAAGTGCGCTGTCATAAGCAGCTCCCGAAACGCCGCTTTGTTGAAGTTCCTTCACTTGCATTTCTGCATACTGATCCATAAAGCCGGGCAGAAAGAGGTGAAATTCTACTGCCCAGGTGATCACATAGAGGGTAGAGGCGATGAAACTGATGGCCAGGCCAATCCACAAACCTTTGCCGAAAGTGATCGTTCCGCCATTCTGCTTATCTCGGTACTGCCGGATGCCGACAAATACAAAAGAGAATGCGGCAAGCATGGATGCATAGCCTACAATCATTGAGCCTACACCCGGCTCGCAGCCGTTGGGTCCTGAAGCCATAATGGCCATGGAGGTGGCCATGAACGTGGAAACAATAAGTCCGGAAATAAGTCCGAATAGGAGAATGGTTTTTTTCATGATGCTTTTTTTTATTTGCGACGCTGCCGTTCGTTGCTGGCACACGTCCTGTTTCTTGGGCAAAAGTAAGCCCGCCCAGGGGCTTTTCGTTCATACTTTCGGGTGATTTTCGGGTGGCTTCCGCATTTCACACCTAGGAGTGACATGTTTTAGTGTATGATATTCAGTCGCTTAGCTTTTTCTATCGCTTGTGTGCGCCGTTTCACATCCAATTTCAGGTAAATGCTCGACGAATGGGTTTTGATCGTATTGAGGCTTACAAAAAGCTGGCCTGCGATTTCTTCGTTGCTTAATCCTTTGGCCATGAGGTCGAGGACTTCCAGTTCGCGACGGCTCAGATTCGATGGTTCAAGCGGTTTGGTTAAAGGAGCGTCTGTAGGTACTTGTAAAACCGGTACTTCCTTTTCCACCACAAGCGTTTCCACTTTGGGTTTTGAAAGCCGGAGTGCCAGCCATATTCCCAGGGAGGTAAACACAAGCGCAATGCCGCCGGCAAATACCGCAAGCGAATGGTCGCGCATGACGTAATGGGCTTCCAGCCATTTCAGCAGGACAAGCAGAACACCCAGTGCAAGGCCGTAGCCAAGAATGTAGCGGTATGGTTGTGTCAGGCGCATCCAGGACTAAGGTATGGATTTTCGCCGAATCCTTTCCGGTGTATGCGGCCTTTCTGTCTGTAGGAGTATGCCAGAAGTGGCAAGTGGATGTTTGCTTCAGAGGCCCGCTGTTCCGGTTTTTACTTTACCTGCCCGGCGGTAATGGGCCATAATAACGCCTCCGGGTGTGACCTGGCTATCTACCAAAGTGAAGGCGGCTGGCATGGTTCCGTTGCCGAAAATGGATTTGCCTTTGCCAAGCGTCAAGGGATGGATCTTGAGGCGAAGTTCATCCACGAGATCGTTTTTGAGCAATAATTGGATAAGTCCGGTGCTACCACAAACCTGGAAGTCAGGCCCTTTGGTGCGTTTCAATTTTCGAATATCGGCGGCATCGCGTATAACGACCGAATTTTTCCAGGAAGCGATCTTTCGGCTGGAAGCACTCATCCGTTTCGAAAGCACATATTTGGTGCCTTCATTCACCTGGGGCCATACATCGGCATGCAACGGCCAATAGGCCGACCAGATGTCGAATGTTTTGCGGCCAAGTAAAAAGTCGCTTTTTTGATTCAGCTCCTGTTTCACGATCCGGTGGTAGGCGTCGTCGCCATAAGGCGAAGACCAGCCGCCGTAGCGAAAGCCGCCGGAAACATCTTCTTTTGGCCCGCCTGGGGCTTGCATCACGCCGTCGAGCGAGATCATGGCAAAAACACATATTTTTCTCATGCTGTGTGGATTAATGGGTTTGTTGTTACTTGTAGAAAACAGATGGTTTTCCAATCTGCATGCTGCAAAGGTGATGAACAAACCGGATAACTACCCATGCCCGGTGCGACAATCCCCGGGGCCGAATACGAAAACAAGCGCTTTGTAAATCCGCTGTGCTATTTTTCCAGTTTTGCTTTCAGCTGATCGAGGTAGGCTGTCCAGGCCCCGGTGCATTGCTGGTAGCAAGCCATTTGAGGTACCAGGCGCTCGTGGCAGAAAACAACAGCTGTTCCGTCTTTTTCCGGCGTCAGTGTGAAGCGTATCGTGGATCCGGTCCATTCTTCCGGCTCTGCCAGGAAGCTAAGCCGGCTATCGGTAACTTCCCAGGCGATGGAAGAGTGGGGTAGCAGCTCGGTTAGTTTTTGTTTGGAGTAATGCATCCCGTCTCCGGCGTTAAAGGTAAACACATCACCAACATGGCGGCATGTTCCTTCGATGTGTTCGTTGTACAGGCCCGACCACCACTGCGGAATATCGAGCAGGCATTCAAAAATTTCACGGGCAGGTTTTGGCGACCAAAAGTGGTAGCTGTAATTTTCTGATGTTGTCATGTTATTTATCGGGCAATCCCCATTTTTCGATTAATTCGCGGTTTAGGTCATGTTCTTTTGTGTTTGGCTGTCCATTACCAAGTGTTATCAGACTTTTCAAACTTCCCTGGATGTAGCTTGTCCAGGCATCGCGGCATACCTCATAGCATTCGTAAGCCGGTACCAGGCCTTCCTGGGAAAATTCGAGCCGCGTCAGGCCGTCGTGTATGCTGATGTTGAAAACGATCCGGTTACCTTTCCATTCTGCCTCGTTCTTTGTAAAGTTGAACCGGTTATCGAGTACCAGCCAGGTTACTTTTTTTCCGGGAACCGATTCCACGATCCTAATCCTGCACCAATGTACATCTTTATAGTGGTACACGAACTCGTCGTTGAGCAACGTTGTGCCGCCCTCAATGTTTTCGCTCCACCAGGATCTTACCTGGTTTATGGCGTTGAATACGGCGTCGGGCGATTGGTTCACCGTAAAGCTGGTGCTGAAATTTTGTTGTTCCATGGTTGAGGTGTTTTGATGAATAGTAAGGTTTTGCGCCGGCACAACAAACCGACAGTATAGTAAGATGAATGCGGTTGAAAGCGTGCGTAGCGTATGCATGGTGTCGGTTACAAAGCTAGCGTCTGCATTGCCCTTTAATGGCGTGTAAATTAGACATTGTATGGGGTTGATCCGGACAGGTGTATGATGTATCTTCGCTTAAAGATCAAACAGATGAAACACATTACCATTCTGGTTCCTGATGGGCAGGTGAATATGGGTACATTGGCCACCATTACAGGTGTTGTAGAAATGTTTTCCGAAGCCCGTGCGTATTGGGAACGTCATCGCGGAACCGGTGGACACCTGGTGCAAACAGCGGGAGTATCGAAGCAAACACCGTTTCGCGATGGCCTGGTGGTTTTGGAGCCGGAAATGCAGCTGGACAATATCCATAAAACCGACCTGTTGATCGTTCCTCCGTCGGGGATCCGAAACAGGGAAGATGTAAGTGCAGGCAACCGGAAAATGATCCGTTGGGTCGAACAGCAATACCGGCAAGGGGCCGAAGTGGCAAGTATGTGTTCGGGTATTTTTATGCTGGCGGCAACCGGACTGCTGGCAGGAAAGATTTGCTCTGCCCACTGGGCGCATGCGCCTGGTTTCCGGGAGGCTTTTCCGGGCGTGCACCTGCACGAAGAGAAACTGATCACGCACGAGGCGGGCATCTACACCAATGGCGGTGCCTATTCCTTCCTCAACCTGGCCCTGCTATTGGTAGAGAACTATTACGACCGGGCTACGGCAATCTATTGCGCGAAAATGTTCCAGGTAGAAATTGACCGGCAGGCTCAGTCGTCTTTCGCCATTTTTTCAGGACAAAAGAAGCATCACGACGACACGGTGCTGAAAGCGCAGCAATACATCGAAGCAAACTATACACAAAAAATCTCTATCGGTGAATTGTCGGAACGCTTTGCCACCGGCCGGCGAAACTTCGATCGCCGTTTTCTCAAAGCCACAGGCCTTACGCCACTCGACTACCTGCAGCGCGTGAAAATAGAGGCCGCAAAACGGGCGCTTGAAAACACGCGCAAAACCGTGAGCGAAGTGATGTACGAGGTGGGTTATAACGATGCCAAGGCATTTCGCGAAGTGTTTGTAAGGGTGGCGGGTATGACACCGATCGATTACAAAGACCGCTACAGTCAGGGCGGGTAGTTGTAAAGACGCTCCACCAGGCGAGCCGGGCTTATGTTAAAATTTCTGCCTCAGCAAGGCAAGCAACTGCTCGTTGAAGTTCTTCGTCTTGCTGCCAAGCGTTGCAAAAAAAGTCTTATCGAAATTCTCCACGGTTATCACCGCTTGTTTGATGATCTTTTTGCCGCTATCGGTAAGTCCCACCGTTTTGGCCCTTGTATCTGTTGAGTGCTCCTGTCGTTTCAAAAGCCCTTTGGTTTGGAGAGTACGGAGCACCGTTGAGGTGGTCATCGGATCTATTTTGGTGTGTGACGACAGTAAAATTTGCGTTACTTCCTGCTTTTGCAGGCTAAGCCAGTGAATGCTTGCCAGTAATACAAACTGAGAATGCGTAAGCCCGTGAGGTTCCAGCGCTTTTTTAATTTCGCGTTGCCAGAGGTTTGTTACCTGCCACAACAGGAAACCGGAGCTTTCTTCGGCATTTTCGACGCTAAATGTGTTATCAGGTGATTTCATGAGGTAACATATAAGAGGCTATGAGATGAAAGTCCTTTTCCTGAATTTCAAAAAAGCCAAACCGGAAAGGGTATCCCCAGGATTTTTTGTTTGGTATAAACTCGAGTTCATCGATCAAAGGTAGAATGGATATTTCCCGGCAATTTAAGAAATCGACCTTTCTTCTGAAAGGAATAAAATCTTCCGACATGGCAACTGAATACACCTCGTTGTCGCCCACCCGGCCAATGGCTGTAAATGCCTGGCATTTTTCGGTTCCGGTCATCGATACCTTTGCCGAATATATGAGCAGGTGGTCGTCTTTTTTCATGCGCTTCAATGGTGCCTGCTTGCCGTGGCATACCTGTATGAAATTTCCTGATACGGCACGCTGCGCATGCTCTTTGGAAATGACTGCAACCCAGAACCGTTTCATAGGCTCTGGGCGTGTTTAATTTGATTGGCAATATCGGCAGGCAAATTATCGACAATGCCTTTTGCTACCAGCTTTCTCCATAAGAAGCCCAGAACGCCTGTTACCGACATCTTTACAGTTATTCTCAAGCCATCTGCGGTTTCCTCGTAGAAGTGCTCGCCATACATTTTTGCTAAAGGAAACCTGGTGAGATCGGTGAATTTTTTATAAGGTTCGATCTCTACCAGTTGGATTTTCACACGCGGCCCCCCTTTGGGTTTTAGCATAAAATAGTTGCCTACTTTAAAGTCGCTCAGGAGTTGCGAGTCCTCTACGCTATCGTCCCAGTTTTTCCAGTGATTGATGTCGGTAGTAAGGTTCCAGATTTGCTCTTTGGTAACGGCTTTCGTCACGATTGAGTGAGATTTTGTCCACATGATTTTTAAGTTTAATTGAATTAATAAGTGCAAATATAATAAGTGTACTTATGATGTGCAAGTTTTTTTTCTTTGCGAGGTATCGGCTGTTTTTCAATCAGAAATGCAAACGTGTTGCAAAACGGGGAGGTTTATTTACGCTTATAATGGATATTTGTTCATTTGATAGTGCTGCACAAGTCTTGTGTTATTAGAACCTTCGGCAAGGATCACTTTTTAACCTTTTAAGAATCGAGACCTTTGTTCTGGTGCCATTGTGCTTTGCTACAAGCGTAGTGCGTATGAGCTAAAAGCACTCGCATTTATACAACCAATCGGATCCAAAAATATTTTCTAATGATCCAAATGAGTAGTAATTTATATCTTTCTTTTTAATGTTTTTAAGCTGTTGCTTTATTCGGCTAACTATCCAGGCATTTTGTATTTTCTGATCTATCTCAGGATCGTTATTAACTTGCAAATAACCTGCAACTTTAAATTTAACATCATCAGGAATATATTGTCTGGTTTCTGGATTGTAGTCAGATGCATTTAGATAAGGAAGGAATGGTCTCCCGGCCTCATCATAGTCTAAATATATTGAAAGATGCTTTAGGTTTTTCATTTGCCACAAAGCCTTCGGTATAGTATCAGAACGATAAATTTTTTTGATTCTGTCTTCACGGGATATGTGTTCCAGTTTTAGGATTTGTAATTTATCTAATAGTAAAATTTCTTTTGGAAATTTCCATAACTGTAACCAATTCATATCTAAATATTGAAGATTAGGAAGACTGCATATCCTTTTCATTATTATAGAAACGTCAGTATAATCAATCATATCCCTGCTTTCGGGGGATTGTTTAAGCGTCGTTTCATTTCCAGTAAATAGTTTAAGTCTATAAACAACACTTGAATCCTTACATAGCTGCATCCTATTATAAACATCAATTGTAAATAGGGTGTCATTTCGTATATAATACAAAGGTTCAGCAAATAATTCCTTGATGCTCAAAAGAGGTTTGGCCTGAGAACAGCAGATTTCGGTAATAAGGAGGAGAAGTATTAGTATTTGTTTTTTCATAGCTTACATTTTACAAAATGTAATAATGTCAATGTGTAAAAAAGTGACAAAAATCTGTATTGCTTCTGTAACCCTCCCCAAACTCGGACTAAATTTTATATACCTCTAAATAGTCTAATTTTTTGTTGCAAGTTCAGTTCTATGAAAGCCAATAATGAGGAAGTTAATTCCCATTTTGTAACCGACCTCTAGTGCCTAATAACTATTTTTTGATAATGAACTTTATCCTTGAAGTAAGATTTTAAAATGTAGGTGCCTTCCTGAATGTAACTGCCAGTAGCAACATTGATGGTGTTTTGGGCATAGGTAATTTGAATAGGAATTATTCTTCCTACTAAATCAAACAACTCGATATTATCTATCGTCTCTTTAGATTCCACCTGAAATTCACCATTAGTCGGATTTGGAAATACAACTGTAGAGATCTCTGGACCCGTTGAATTTGCAACGCCTGTATTTATAAATGTGAAGGATTGCGATAAATCATTTATTCCTAAACTTTGGATCCATGTACCAGTATTTGCTAACCTTACTGAATACTCAGGTCGGTTTGCTAAAGAGGCTTCAATATCAGGCAATTTTAAAAATGCAGCGTAATTACCATTTGGAAGTCCTGATAAATTAATGGTTTGAACTATATTAATAGTATCTTCCCATGTTCTAAAATCGGTATTAAGAAGAAATGAATAATAAATTGAAGAAGCAGAATTTTTAAGTAATAAATACGTGTTTCTTTTCTTGAATGCCCTTGCAAATCCGGAATTCTTCAACTTGATGTTAATTGATAAATTATTAGCCGTATTGGAAAAAGTAGAATTAATCAAACTAATTCGATACCCTAACATTCTGGCAATGTCTTCGTAATCGCCTGAGTTATACCAATCATCGAAATTTTGTGAGAAAAAATCTCTATTTAAGGTGGACCAATTTGTTGAGTCAAGTTCCAAGATAGCATTACTTCCATCAGTTCTTGGTGAATTAAGTCCATTTGTTTCTCCTGACATTGGAGTATAGCTGGTTTCGTTGGATAAATACACATAATCAGGATTACCTACCGGATTTTCAAATTCACTGTTGACGATATACGTATTCATGTCTCCCCAGCTATTTAAAAACGCATCATTATAAAAACCAATTCTGGCAACTGCAGTATTTGAATAGGCTGTCTGGTTGTCTAAAGGAACAGAACCGTATAAGTTATTTTTATGCACAACAGATCTTAGTTGAATTGGGATACTTAAAGGCGATGAAGCTAGCATTGAATCGACTACATCCTTCCGATTAGACCATTGAGCAGAGCTAATAGTTTCCTGGTCGCCAAACTCAGTCGAATTGGTATAATACCATTCGCCCCATGTCCCAATAAAGCCTGCTTGATAACATAGAATAACATCTTTGTTTAAGGAAATAACTGGTGCAATTTGCCCAATATGTTGTAAGATCCGCGATTTTGAGGCTTGTTGTTGATTGTTATTAGCAACCAGGCTATACACAAAACGAATGATGCATTTCATGCCGGAATTCCGGATAACATCAAAGTCCTGTTGCATATTGCTTAAATAAGTAGCTGATATCGATGAATTAATAAACGCATCCAAAAGAAAAATCCGATGCAATACAGTGACTTTGTCAGTATCGTTTCTCCAGCCATTTAACGTAGCTTGATCTAGATTCGTGTATGAAGACACGTTATGATAGTTGTTGTCTGTTATGGAATATTTATGAAAGCCTCGTTCAGGATTGGCAAATATTTCAGTAGATTCAGTATAAGTAACAGTGGTCTGAGAAAACGAAATGTTCAAAATACAAACAGCTAATAGAGTAAGTAATAGGTGAAATTTGAGTTTCATAATTTGCTTTTTTGAATTTATTGGGGTTATAAGATATGGGTTTTAAATTAAAATTAGGCTTAACCTAATGATACCAGCATCGAGCACTATTGAACTCCTAAAGTAAATCGAGTAATTGCCAAATTGTCGACGGGCCTAGACGAAACAAAAAACCGGACTTTTCATTTTTTTGATGAAAAGTCCGGTTCAGTACCCAGAAGCATACAACTTCCGAACTTTTTATATATTCAACTAGCTAAAATTGAATGGCTTAGATATTTGGAGTTTTAATCTTTTCGAACTTGGCATCGGGAGGTTTGAAATGCTAAACCATCAACCTTCAAGTTAATTTCAATATGTTACTTTTTTTTTGAAAGCGGGCGCTTATAATTTGTTACAGTTTGCAAACTCTTCTTTTTCGGGACTCTGATTACGACAGAAGAATCTGCTTTTTTTAATTCCGTAATCCATAACCCCATTTTAAAATCCTTTCGAAGAATTTTAGGGAAGAGATCACTTGTCCAAGAACAAAATTCTTTTTCAGCCTCGTAAAATTCCGTTAGCGTTTTTTTATCAAGTTTATTGTAATTTATGTTATCATAAATTGTTGTTTCTTGCTCGTCTAATTCCGATAAATAGAATATATCGTCTTGATCTACTATTTGTACTGTTTGTTTATAATGGTTTTTCATATGAATAAGCTGATTTCGTACTTCAAATAGTTTCCTGATCGCAATAATCTCCTTTTTGTCATGAATTAAATCATATTTGTATTCAGAAATTATCGGGACAAAAACTTTCAACTTATCATGAATAGATAATTTCAGGAAAATTGAGACGAATCGTTTGTAGTCCTCACCGAACTTTGAAAAAAAGTAGCCAATTAAATTATCGTTTATCCGTTCCTCAATTATTGAACAAAGGGTGTACACAAAGGCGGGGCGCAAATACTTTTCTTGTTTATCAAAAATTTGCTTGTAGAGGAAAATAGACGCCCATCTAGCTTCTATTGTACCTTTACTATGCGACCACTTAGTATTACTTAGTTGTATGCGCTTGTAATTTTCTTTTTCTAGGATCGCTTTTAGAGCTTCCTTTGATGGCTTTTTATTCACTTAGCTTTTTTGTTAGGTTAAAAATGTTGATTAATATAGCCGAATAGCAAAAAGGGAAATTGTAATAATGGTAGATACTTTAAAATTTTTTTCAAAAGAATTAATCTTTACTTATTGGTCGTTTAATTCATCAATAAATGATAATCCTTTTAAAGCTTGTCCTGCTTGTGCGAAATAAGCATCTATAGCTATTATGCCACACATAAAAGAAATAGCTCTTTTTAAATTATTTACTTTTTGGGTCTTGGGATATTGTTTTTCTTTGTCTTTCGACTTGATTCCATTTATAATAACATTCAAATATTTTTCTTCAAACTCTAAGGAATGAGCGATTTGATTCCTTAATTTATTGAATGCGTTTATTTCATTTTTTAAAACCCCAGAAATACCTAAAAGTCTAGCTAACGAAGCTTTTTGTGCAAATGTAAATTGATCTGGATTAAATTCGTCTTTTTTATAAGCGACGGTTGCGATTGAATTATTTAAAGCTTTTTCAATTAAAATATGCCCTCTAATTATAAGTCCTTCCAAATCGGTCAAGTCTTTGAATGAAGTTGAGTGTTCATTCGCAAGACGGTTTAGATATCCGTCTTTTTCTGCTTTTTCAAAGGCCATATCATAAATACTTTTTTTTGTTGTTTTAATCGAATCCATTTTTTTAAATTTTGTTTTGATCAATTTTTGATTACACAAGTCTAAATATTGATTGCGCACTCTAGTTGCGCAGGAAACTAACAAAATATATTCTTTGTTGTAAAGAATTGAATATCAATGGATAAAATTTATCTAAAATAATAATGATAACCTTTAAAATTTACACCTTGAAGTTGCATGATGTTGTAACTCCCACTCCAGAGGACTCGCAATTCTGGGTAATAATAATGAAAAAGGTCAAAGCACTGCTTTGACCTTTTGTACACAGAAGCATACTAAGTCCGAACCAAATATATGAAGACTTAATGAGATTTGAAGATTTGAAACATGTGGACTTTTAGGCAGAAAATTCATTTGAGGACATATTATTAGGTACATTTTGTCTTATAAAAACTAATTAAGCTCTAAAAGTCGATCAACTATCAAAACTTGTAGATCCAGTACCATAGCTAAAGGGACTCTTTTAAGTTCCTTGTATAGTATAGTAATGTTCATAGAAGGCCCACTACTTTTGAACGACAAGTTTCTGTGTATAAATTGTTCCGTTCGTCAAATTACGCGCTAACATAATGTAAACACCGTTTGTAATATCTGGTTTTAAACCAACGGACATGTTATTACCCGAAGAGAACTGTTTTTGGAATACGATCTGACCGGCCACGTCGTATATAGTGATTTCAAAAGGCGTATTGGTGTTTTCTGACATCGTGATGCTGAACGTATCGTAAACAGGATTAGGGGAAATCTTAGCAGGATGCTTATCCATTTCAGAAATGCTATTCGGAAGCGCGCAATCATCTACCGCTGTCAGATTGTAAAATTGCTGCAATAAGGTCAAGTCGGCATCCAGTTGCTGAATTGCAGTGTTGACGTTGGGGAATGATGTACAATGCACATACTCAATCTCGCAGGTCGCTCCTTTGGGCATGGTATATGGACCTGAACTAATAAGATACCGCCTGTCGTTGTTTATATAAGTAAGCGAGTCCTTCCAGATAGGGAGATTACAGTTAACACTCTGGTACCCCGCGTTTGGAAAAACATACTCCGCAGGTGTTAACCCTCCATAGGCATTTCCTCCGCATGTAAACGGTGTCCCATCTTTCCATTTACTATTCATGTAACGATAGTATTCTAATGGGACCACAGGATCGGTTTGAGAAATCGGAACGCCAGCAAATGAATTGTTACAGTAATTAAAAGCACTCATTCCCAATTGCTCGCAAGGCTCATCGGTAAAACCATCGCGGTCATTGTCAATGCCATCTTCAACATTATACGGGCTCTTCAACACTTTAAACCCGGACGCAGGCGTCACATTTCCATAACCGCCATTACCTTCGTCAAAATTATCTGCATTATAAATGTAGCCGTAATCCCCTGGGATATGGCATCCGACCACATCGTCTCCATAATAACCCAAATCAGCATCCACCCTTAGTGACAAATACATGCCTGTATAAATGTTGTTGCTCCTATTGTAAATTTTGTAGCTGTAAAAAGTTGCGTTATCCAAGAATGCAGGTTGCCCGGGGGTTCCGAAAGCGTAAGCCGATCCGTGAATTTCGACAATTAACGGTATTCCCCCAGTGTTTGTATGGTTCAGATTGTCGTTATAAATCCAAAAAAGCATCTGCGTGCCTTTGATTTTTGGATAATCGCCGCCAGTCAGCGGGTCGTAGATGCCATTTCCATTGACGTCAACAAAGGGAGCTAAATTTCGGGCTTGTCCTCCAGTTCCATGTGCGGGCCATGTAAGGATGTTATTTGATGGCATGTATTGTCCTGACTGTACCCTACCATTAGCAAAATTAACGGAAAAACTATCAATATCCGTTTTGTTGATCTTCCATATCTTATCGTATTGTAAAGATGCCGAAGCTGTAATGTTGCCAGTTAGAGTGTCTATAGGCCCGGGCCAGAAGTCGTCGCCCCATTGCCTATAGGTTTGGGCGGCTAGATGCAACTGACCGGACATATCGTACCCCCCTATCCATAGGGATGTCGCTGAATTTGAGTGCTTACCAGAACCAACCGGAGCTTCACAAGATGGCCTACTATTGACTGGGTTATAGTGAATAAGGCCACGGTTGCCAATTCCTGCTTTTACGTTATTTGCATCGAGGTATTGGAAGTTGACTTGAGCTGAAGCAATTTTGACGCTTACCAGTGCAGAGATAAAAATGAGTGTCTTCATAACTTGAGTATTTAGCCCCAAAATTAGAAAGCAAACGGGTGAAAACTACGTAAGATGCGTATCTGCCCGTATCGGCCTTATAAGTGTATGGTTTTCAAAAATACCCGGTAAGACGTAGTCTAGCGTATCAGGCTAATATAGCCACTTCGTTTTTTTATTTCCCCTTTTCCGTCCGTATATTCAAATACGTAGTAATAAACACCGTCTGGGCAGCTTTCGCCAGCTGTTGTTCTGCCATCCCATACCACTGTATTTTGCGATTTAGAGGCGAATTGCTTTAGGGTATTACCCCAGCGGTTGTATATTGAGTAGCTGATATTTGAGGCATCTCTAATGTCAATGTACCATGTGTCGTTGATACCGTCTTCGTTGGGTGTAAACACATTGGGGATAACTACCTCTGTATTGTAACAATCGTTTAGTCTCACTCCTACAGTCACAGTGTCGTAGCTAATTGCCCCGCATATATCCTGTTTCACCACGTAGCTCGTTGTTACTTGTGGCTTTACCCAAATGCCGCTACCAGATCCGATGCGCGTATTACCAATATACCACTCACAATCCAGCCCGATTTCATTCGGTCGGCCAATGAAGGCGCTATCTTCTTTGCAAATGATGGTATCCCGACCCGCGTCAGCCGGCGTGTCGATTTCGATAACCGAAACATCGTCTATATAGTATTCGGCTAATTCCTGACTATTGGCGTTGACGAGTATTTTATTTGTAGCTGTATTCGATCTGAAATTTCCCAGAGTGAGGTAAGTGTACGCGCCGAGGGCTGTAAAACTGCCCTGTACTTTCATCCAATTGAGTGTGTCGCTGTAGAATAAATTTGGTGCGCTTTTAACTTGCGGACTTAAGGTGGAAACACCATAAGGGACTGTCGAAATAGAACCGTAGTCAAAGTAGGCGCCTAGTTCATCTATTGCGTATTGACTGCGATTTGATAAAGAGACAAAGAAAGTAACACAATAGATTTTACCAACTTCTAAGGGCTTCAAAAGAGTGTTTTGAATATACTCTCGTTGACTGAAAAATGAGGGATTGATATATAGACCCAAATATCCATATCCTTTTCCCGAAATAGTTTTTTGATAAGATGATCCATAAACATTTAAAGGCACTCCTACATGTATGCTTGGGTTTGCACAAGTATTAAATACTTCCGGGGCACCGCCACCACCATTTTTCAAGGTATCCCACCCGATTGCTAAATTGATTTGGTTGTAGTACGTTGGGCAACCCGTTATATCTTCAAAACTAGGATTTTGGACAAGGTTTACCTGGGCTTTGGCACCAAAGCAGCAGCCAAGCAATAGCACCATAGGCAAAAACCCCCCAGCCCAAAGACCGAGGGGTTTCATGCTAAAGCACTTATTTCTGTATAACGAGTTTTTTAACAACACGTTCGTGGGTTTGAGTATTAAGCAGGCTCACCATGTACACGCCGTTTGCCAGGCTAGTGCCAATTTTGGCACGACCATGTGTAAAGGTAATGATTTCCTTGCTGACAAACGCGCCGCTGATAGAAGAAATTTGGATCTCCATTTGCCCTACCGTTTGATCGGAAGTTGTTACAAACACGTCGCCCTGGCTTGGGTTCGGGAAGATCAACAAGCCGTCAGCCGTTTGTTCTGCTTCCATATCCGTAAAGCTACCTTTGCGAAGTGACGAGGCGTTGTAATTGCAGGAATCCGAAAACACTCTGGTTTCGTCGTAAGCGAGGTTAAACAAGGCCCTTGCCTGATGCACCATGGCGCCGTCTAAAGACGGGCATGCTTGCGCCAGCGTTAACAAGGATGTTTTGTCTGATGCGTCAAGTGTTCCCGACTGGTATTTAAACAACAATCCCATAAACTGCTTATGCTTGTACTGGATTTCATTGGTCGGGCTAAAGCCGCTAACCGCTGTTTGGGCCGTTGTGGTGTTGCCCTCTGCAATATCGGCTTCCGCATTGTAAAATACGTCACGGTATTGGCCGGTATTGGCTGTATGGAAGGAAGCTAGTAAGGTGGACGAATCCAACGGCACGTTCATCATCCGGCGGTAGTTGTAAAGCTGGGTTTTAGCAACATACGTGGCCCGCTGGTTAGTGGAGCTGTCTGCCGGGTTGTTCAATAAGTCTTCCAAACGCCGGAAATTGGCCTGATCGTAGCCCGGTTTGGTAAGAATACAATTAGCGACATCGCCGAAACCGGAATAAGAGATAATTGTGCCGGCAGCTTGGCTATATTCGTTAACACCAGGAAATCCTGAACCAGATAAAAACCCGCTACCATTTGGATTTGAGTTGCTACCGTTGCGTACATGGATTTTAGAAAACTGGGCGTTGGAATTATTTACAGCCGTTTTAAAATCCGGCGCGGTATAAGCCCCTAACCAACGTTGGTCGAAGAAATCACCGCTGGCAGCAGGGTTCCCCTGTGTCCCGATGCGGCCGCTGTTTTCCAACACCATGCCATAGTGATCCTGATCGGTGACATTAAAGCGCACATAGGCATCGTTAGGGTGGTAGCCGCTAAAGGCCATGCCATTAAATATGGTCGTTACCGTATTGCAAAGTACAGCCTGATTACTGTTTTGCGCCGAGCGAATGCCGTAGGTTTTTGCTGTTTTGTTGTACGGCGATAGACTGCTTACCACGTTATCGCAAATACCGTATTGCTTAAAATAGCTCGATGCGGCTACGGTATTATTGGCATGCTCGATACCATACTCGTAGGTATTGGGTGTGTATTGCGTAATAACGATGTTGTTGTTTTTGGTAGCCACTCCCAGGTTTACCCAGTTGGTGCAGGAAATCCCATTGACATAGAATTTAATTATATTGTCGTTAGTTTCCACCTTGGCGCCCGGTTTGGTATAGCGGAAACCACCCACCAGCCCGGTAGCGGTAATGCCTTTAAAGCCATAGTGCAGTGCGGTATTAGGCGTGCCGATGTTGGTGCGGATCAGGTTGCCGTTGCAAAGCAAGGTCCCGATGTATTGCCCGTTATTCGTTGTACTGATGCTACCCACCGAGAAAGTACCCACCGACGCTTTAAAGTCAATCCCGTTGTCGATATTAACGATGCGGTTTAGACTGGCGTTGATTTGGTTATAGTGGTTGGTTTGGATGGAGATGCCATAGGCGCCACGCTGGGTGGCAGCCGACGGACTATAGACCCGGGTACTCATAATATCGCAATACGAGGCGTCCAGTTCAAAATAGTTTTCGGCCCGGATGCCGCGTGACAGATCGAAGAACTTATTGTTGTTGGTTAGCGATGCCGAATTGACGATAAGCCGGTTATTAAGCTGCGTACTAGTCACGGCCTTTACACCACAAGAGTACAGGGTGGGGAACGATGGCTCCCATCCGTTTTGGAACACACAGTTAGTTACAGAGGCGTTGGAGTTAATCACATCGACACCAATGTAGTGGTGATCGAACACATTGTAGGTATTGGAACCGGAAGCGCTTCCTACCGCAACGTCACGGTAAACGGCTGTACTACCACTCACGTCACTATAGCCAGAGTTTTCGATGCGGATACCAAAAAACGACTTCGAGCCAGCGTAAGGCGCTTTCAGGCTAGACACTGGGTAAAGGGAATTGTTAATATAAGGCGTTTGCAGTGGCGTAGTCGTTGGGTTGGTAGCCGCTTTGACGATGGAAGTAGCCGGCCAATTGAGGAAACCCTCGCACCCGGCGATAAGCCGGCAGGTAAACAGGGAGTTGGTGATGCTGAACGGGTAGGTAGCGATATTCGGCGTATAGCCGTATATCCGGATGTCCATCCTGTTTTTGTTAAATATACTGTTATCCACGCTTAGGATCTGCGGGAGAGCAGTAGTTGTATGGTTATACACCTGCACGCCAATCAAGGCGTCCTCGATCAAGGCATTGTTTTCCACAACAACCCGGCCACCATCCTGAACGGTGATGCCTGCCCACATGGCATTATCGCTAAACAATTTGGTATGGTTGATGGTGAGGATCGCCCCCGGCGCTACCGTGATGCTAACACCCGACCTGATTTTCACCTCACAATCCATCAGCGCCACGTTGCCATTGATTGTGATGTTGTTGTTGATGCAATACTTTTGGCCGAATTGCGGCGAACTGTACAAGGTCCCCGATGTACCCAGCGAATTGCAGGAAAAACACACACAAGGATTAACCGGTGGCACTACCACGGAGGTATTGGCAATGAGCGTGGCTTCATTGATATACACCTGTACATTATAGGTATCGGAAGCCATGTTCAAACATAAACTCGGTGTCGTAGTAGAAGTGGTGTAGGTGTATGATCCACTTTGGCTGGTCACCGTCCAATAATACACGGCATTTGCCACAACACAACCGGCGGTGGTAGAGGCTGTAAAACAATAGGTGTCACCGCAGGTAGCCGGTGGGGTAACGCTAATCTGTAGTTGTGCCGCCGACACATTGACATTATAAACAGCGGTATTAGAGCAGGTATGCCCGGCATTGACCGTGTAAACGATTTGGTGGTTTCCGGCCGGGAAACAAAACGCCGTTCCACCGCCCGGGCATGGTACGGGACTACCACACAAGCTACTTGTTGGGGCTGAAAAGCTGTAGTTCAGCACCGGCGAATTGAAACTTTGGGCGCATACCTGGGAACCGACGCAAACCGGGTTAGACGGTGTAATGCTGTAGGCTAACACTGGCGGAGCTGCCGGTAGCACGTTAATGGTAAACGGATAGCCTGTTGCACCAGTATTGCTTGTGGTTGTCACCGCACCCACCGAACTAGGCGTGTAATTGACGCAACCCGTGGCATTAGGCCCGGTGTAATACGTGTTTTCAATCACGATGCTGCCACCATCGCTGAAGGCTAACGTCACGTGGTTCGAGGCGTAGTCGTTGTGATCGGTCACACCTTGCAGGCTATAGGCAAAACAAACCGATTCGCCCAGGCAAATGCCGGTATTGCAAATGCTATTGCTACCCGCCCAGCACGTGCCGGATTGGCTGCCGTTGGTCCAGATCAGCGCTGGCACATCGACTGCCGGGGCGCTTTGGTTTTGAGCATTGAGCAACTGGCAAGAGAGGGCCAGTGTCAATAGATAGAGGATTTTTTTCATGTAATGATTAATTAAGAAGTGATTAAATAAGCGAAGGGACCCGTCACAAAGCTAGCCTATTGACTAAAAAGACATGGATTAGACTGATAACCGGGTGCCATCCGCAGGTAAGTGCAGGTTTTGAATAAATAAGTGATGAACCGCAAGGGAGCAAGGCGGTTGACCACAGGAGGGTTGTTTTGGGGTTGAAAACAATCGGACATAATGCGGGGTGCTAAGCCGGATTACTCAACTCTTAGGAACCTGCCAGCCCCCAACATCGAATAACAAGCCAGCACCCCTTGGGGCGCTTGCTGTCTTCTTCGATGTTTCTAATTAACTTGGCAGGTTTTAAGAGTTTCCGAATACAAACAAACGTTAATGTTGTTTTATGTCAAACCGGTATCTGATAGCGGTTTGTAAAGTACCTTACATACTTGTTTTATACCATAGTGATAAATTGCTTTACGCCATTCAAAGATAGTAAAATCCCCGAATCGCTGGTTAGTAATGATTGAATTGTATTTGGGCCAATGATACAGGTCTAAGCCAAGAATGTCAATACGTAAAACTACGTGAGTTTAAAACGACAATTTGCGTTGAAGTGGGAAATCTTGTCTGGGTGTTTTTCCGGTATATCCAATACAAAACAATTCTTCAGCGGGGTTTAAGATTTTAAAAGTAGTATGAACTTAAACTCGGGTTATGAGTTACAGTACGTCGGCTCTTTTTAGACGTGTAAACTTGTGGCAGGATTATTAGACGAAAATCGACAATCAATTTTCGGACGATACAAAGTGACAACTTTTTCAGGACGGCACATAAAAATAGACGTCTCAGACGTCTAACAGACGTCTAGCAAATAGACGTCTGACCCGTCGGGATGCAGTCGGGACAAGGAACTAGCCGTTTTTCTGTTTTTATTTTCTCAAGGTTCATTTTTGGTGCATCCTGTCTTACTCAACGTCCAATCAAAAAGCCGGAACATCTTTTCCGGCTTTTCTCGTTTTCTGTTTTAACAATTTGGACCCAAATTATCAATCTAAAACATATTATGAATCCACAAACTTAACACTATTCCGGTATTTGCCAAACACGTTCGCTATTTCTTTCGGCAGGAGAGTGTTGGCAATCTTAAACTATTGCATTGTCAATTTTCAACTCCCGGTCTATGGCAGCCAGCACGTATTTTTACGTGATTTAGTTTCTCAAACGTTTTACAGCAAAGATAATCGAGGCGCGATTTTACAAAATTAAAGGAAGTATTAGCGTGCAAGTGATACTTTCAACGTCAAATTTCCGGTTGTTCGGGAACGTCAATTTCCACACTTGCTTTGTGGTAAGTTGAGAAAAGTACAATCGAATTTACCAGGCGCCGCCCCCATGAACGTTGCACGTTGGGTAGGTGACATTGATCGGCCAATTCGATGATGTACTTAGTGGCTTGTTGTTCATCGTCGATGTATTGCTTTGCGCAAATACCCAGTAAGCCACCTTTGGCGATTACTGTTTCTAAAATTTGTCGGTGGGTTTTCATACTCCTTGTTTTACGTTATGCCCCCAAACAAGGGGGCGTGTTAGCTACTACTTTCAACTCAGGAGGGTTCTGGTAAACCGCGACGAATGAAAATAGAAAGCATAACACGCCCTTAGCGTGTTGCTTAACTATTTCCTTGTCGTCTAAAAATTTACCAGATTTTCCTGACAAGAAAATGTTTTACAACATTACTTTATAATACGGCCTAAAGGTAGGATAAAAATAAACACGGTAGCAAGTACCGGTTTTAAATTAATCGATAGTTACGAATTGTCCTACGCAATAAATCGCGGTGACGGCCTACCGGCGTGTCCTGTAATCAAACTTATAGCTTGCTATCGGCTTTTTGACATTCCGGGATTTTCCAGTATAAATATCCACAAGGATATAGTCAGGGTTAAACTCGTAGGGAGACGAAAACCTGATGATCTGCTCTTTGATGTTCGTTCCTGCCGGCGCCCGGTGAATAACCGGAACCGTTGCGCCATAGCGCACCAGGTTGATCGAATAATACAAGACCTGGCCTTTAGGATCATTCCGTTTGTTTTCATCGAGTACCCTAAGAAGATATTCCATTTTATCTTCATTACTTGGTTTTTTGAATGTGTTCATGATACACCGTGTTTAAGAATTAATATTCCGTCTATTAAATTCTAAGCGCTTGTGTTGACTTTGAGGGAAAGCGTAAAATCGCTTGAGGGGAGAATTTGTTTATTTAACGCAGCAAGTCGGCAAAAGTTACGTGAAAAGCCGTAATCAAGCTAAAAAGATGTCGCGTGCAAGTCAAGGAAAGTCAGGTTTTTTGTAGCTGAAAACCTCAAAAACGCGGTGCAAATAGGGTTACAAAGTGGTGCGGATAAGGTACGGTAATGGTACATGCGTGGAACCGATAAGGGACGCAAAAAGCACCGATTGCGTACAAGTCAGGAACAGTAAGGGTTTCATTGGGTACTACTAAAAACCCCTACGAGAACAATAGCTAACTTTATAGCGGTAAACCGTTTTTTACGAGGGCGAAAATTCAAGGCAGGGGCATAAGCCGGAAACTTATCGCCTTCAAATCCGTTTAACCGGGTAATCAAAAGGGCAAGTTTGCGTTATAAGGGCATGGAAGAAAGAGAGGCATTGTTAATGAATGTACGGGACCATTTTGTGACAGACTTGGTTTTGAGTATAAAGCCGCTCGACCGTGAGGAACAAATACACTTCATGGATCAACTTTCGGAATGCCTGAAAGGGATTTACGGCCCCGCGGTGCCTTTTTGCACGACAGGTAATTCTTTTGATGCTGATCATTTTATTGAAAACAACCTGTTAAGGCCTTACCGGGATAAAATGGCCGCCTTTGTGCAAAGTGGATTAAGGTATTACCTGACAGGTGATGAGTTTAGCCAGTCTATTTTATTTGCAAAGCTGAATATTTCAGAACCTCGCTTTAGCGAATCGGAACAACTTAATTTGGCTCAATCTATTTACCTGATCCTGCGCCATACCAAAGAACGCCTTTACCTAACACCCGTTGACACCTTAACATCAAGCCTAAAGGACCATTCAAAACCGGCCTTGGGCGAAGATGAGACAGAGGAGCATGGGTTTAAATCCAGGTCTTTGGAATACACCCGGTCGAGGCAGGTGTTACTGTATTACTTCGTGCTTAAACTGATCGGGTTGACTAAATTAAACAACTCATCCCGAAAGTATGCCCAGTTTGCCCACGTGCTTTTTGCCTACCCAATTGATAATATTGATAATTCCCCGGTGTACAAGTTGCTGAAAAAAGCGCCCTACCTCAAAAAAGACAAAAAAGAGATGCTTCGGGATTTAGAGTTTATTCAAACGCAATTTGCGCTCATCGGCTCCGACGAAGGCGTTTCATTGGTGCAAAAGGAAATTGACCTTTTGCAACGCTAACACCAAAAATCTTTGTTGTCTAAGCCAACACAAATGGTGTTCGGGCTTTTGCTTTTGTTTTATTCCAGCATCCACTATAATCGGGCTACCTTATCGGGGTATGCCCGATAGAACGGCGGTGTCTTTTTTTCTGTAGAAAGTTAACATAGCACCATTAAACATAAATCATTTAAAACACAGAAATCATGTCACCATCAAAAAAAAGCAGCACGCGAAGACGTCAATTTGAAGTCCCAAAAGATTTTGTTAAAACCTTTTTAGATCATGTCGATGATACGGGTTTAGAATACACCTTGTCCGAAGTGGACGAAGACGAAAACCTGATTATTCATGTTTCTTATTCAACTGACGAAAAAGAGGAAATCATGAACCTGATTGAACTGTTGGATGAGTACGTTGAGGAAACAGAGGACGAGGAAACCGAGGAGGACGAGGACAATTAGACCGCGTTTAACGAGCGTGTTTTTGCCTCTGGAACCCTTGTTATTGCTGGGTTTTGGAAGCAAAATATAAATTTTGAGCGTTGGGAATTATTCGTTAAATTAGGATAGAAAATCGGAAAAATGATCCAGTTTTTTGTGCAAAGTAACCGGCTGTCAAAGGCGGCCAAAGCACCAAAGAAAGTACAATATTGAAATAATACATACCGGGTTTTTGTTGGCTACATGCCGGGTATTCGTTCTTTATTTATTGCACAAAAAAGGTGTATTAACGGGTTTTAGTGTTGGCGCATAACCGTTATACGCCTCACAGGGCGACAAATACGGACACTTGTAACCACCCACACAAAGGGACTTACAGGATTTAGTAACTAGCCATGAAACCAATTGAAGGGGCTAACGACACAACTAAATCGTTAACCTATGAAGAGTTGAAAGCGTGCAAGGGCTTTGAACATATCTCGGAATCCGACGCGCAACGTGAAATTGAAACCATTAACAGGCTTCTAAAGGTGTTATACCTGCTATGCCTGAAAGAATCTCAACATAGTAATACCAATGAGCATGAAAGCTGATTTAACACAATTTGAACGGTTTGGAAAAAAGGGGGAATTTGCAGACCGCATTGACGGGACTAACTGCCTTGTGTTAACCCGGGTATCTTCCAAAGAACAGGAACAGGGCTTTAGTTTGGAAACGCAGAAAAAAGCCATTGAACAGGAATGTGAAAAGTTAGGTTTTCACATTTTGGCTTACTTTGGCGGCGTGTACGAAAGTGCAAAAACCGACGAACGAAAGGAGTTTAACCGTATGCTAAAATACGCCCGGGAAAGTAAAGAGAAAGTGTCTCACATTATGGTGTACAGTGTTGACCGCTTTTCCCGATCCGGCGCCAATGCGATCTATATTGCAGACCAATTACGAAAGCAGAATATTAAAATCTATGCTGTTACACAGCCTGCCGATACGTTCACCCCAACCGGCAGGATGCAACAGAATATGCAATTTATTTTTTCGGAGTACGATAACGATCTAAGGCGTGAAAAATGTGTGGCAGGCATTAAAGAAATGCTCATGAATGGATATTGGCCGAACAACCCGCCGATGGGTTACGATCAAAAGACACGCCGGAAAAGAGAGAATTTGGATATGGCGCAACGGCAGGTTATTACTATCAACGAAAAAGGTAAACTTATCAGAAAGGCGTTTTATTGGAAAGCCGAAGACAAATTGACCAACGCTGAAATTTTGGTCAAGTTAGCGGCATTGGGCCTAAAAGTTTCCAAGCAACAACTTTGCAAGATATTCACCAATCCGTTTTATTGCGGCTTAATGGCACATAACGTTTTAAATGGTGCGGTGGTGCAAGGTCGGCACGAAGGAATTGTATCTAAGGACATATTTTTGTTAGCCAACAGCATTAAGAGCCGTAATGTCGTGTGGGTGCATCGTAAGGACTTTGAAAATGTGCCTTTAAAGAACTTTATGAAGTGTGACACCTGCGGTAGTTCCTTTTGCGGCTACCTTGTGAGGAAAAAGGATTTGTGGTACTACAAATGCAATAAAACGGGTTGCAAGTGTAACAAAAGTGCCAAGCTGTTGAATGATTTGTTCATGAGTGAATTGTCAAAGTATGAGATAGACCCAAAATACAGCGAGCCAATTAAAGTGGGTTTTACGAAGTTTTTCAGCGAGGCGACCCAATCAGCCGAACAGAACCTAAAAGTCCTTAAAAGTCGCTTAAAAGAAGTTGCCGACAAGGTAGAAACGATTGAGGAACGGTTTGCGATTGGTGAAATCAATAAGGAGCTATACGTCAAATTCATTGGCAAGTTTAAAACGGAACGCGACGAAATAGAAAAGGAAATTGAAAGCAACTCATTTAAAAACTCGAACCTTGAAAAACGCATCGAAAAATATTGCAATTTGCTGTCAAACCTCCCGAAATTGTGGGCTTCCAGCGACTATAGGGGAAAAATGGAACTGCAAAATCTGATCTTTCCGCAAGGTATTCTATATAACCGCGAAAATGACAGTTTCCGAACCCCGGAAATTAACCAAGTGGCCCTGTTATTGTCGCAATTATCTAGGGATTCAGCCGCAAAGAAAAAAGGGGACGAAATGCATTTTAACACTTCGTCCCCTTCTGTACCCAGGAGGAGACTCGAACTCCCACGGCTTGCGCCATACGCACCTCAAACGTACTTGTATACCATTCCAACACCTGGGCCTGTTATACTTCCCGGCGACAGCCGGGACAAACATTTAAGCTGATCCCTCAAAAAACGGGTGGCTTTTTAAGGGACTACAAAAATGCTAATAATTTTTATATTAGCATCATAAAATTAATGACTATTCTAAAAAATAGTAAGGAATCCGCCGGATTTTTCCTTCTCCTGCTCCTCGGAATAGCCTTTCGCCTCATTCCTCTGGGCCAATACCAGTTTAGCCACGACGAGCTCAGTGCCCTGAGCCGTACCGTGTACGGTGGTTTCTCCGACGAGCTGCGCTATGGTGTCATGCTCGGCGATACCCACCCGGCGCTCATCCAGGTTTTTCTGTTCTATTGGGTTAAGCTCTTCGGTTACAACGAGGTTGCCATCAAGCTGCCGTTTCTGCTCTTTGGCATAGGTTCGGTGGCTCTTATCCACCGCTTCGGGTGCCGCTTTTTCAGCCGGCAGGCCGCCCTTACATCGGCAACCATTGTTTCCCTGTCGTTCATCTTCCTCTTATACAGCTCTTATGCCCGCATGTACATCAGCGGCGTGTTTTTTTGTCTCCTGTTGCTCTATGCCACTTACAGCCTCGTTTTCGGAGAAACAGCCCGCATGCGTCACTATTTGCTGTTTGCGCTTGGGTGCCTGCTGGCCGCCTACAACCACCACATGAGCTGCCTGTTTGCCGCTACCGTAGCCGTTTTAGGGTTTGCCTATCTGCCGCGGGACCGCCGGCGCAGCTACCTGCTGGCTTGTGCAGCAGCCCTGCTGCTCTACCTGCCACATTTGCCCATTACCCTTTACCAGTTTTCAATTGGCGGTATCGGCGCTTCCAGCGGCGGCTGGCTCACGCCGCCGCGCCCAACGGAGATCTGGTATTTTATCAAAGCCCTGTTTGGCACCGGCACCGGCGGTAAGCTCATCTTTGGCGCGCTGGTTCTGCTGATGTTCATCTCCGTTTTCCGCTTGCTGCCCATCACGCGCAGGCAGCTTTTCCTATTTTGGATTTTTGCGTCCAATTACCTGGTCATTCATCTGTATTCTGTTTTTAAAAACCCCATTTTGCAGTATTCCGTGCTGCTGTTCTGCGGCCTCTGCCTGATCTTGTTCCTGTGCTCGTTTACCGCGTTTTTGAAGCCCAGGCAGCTCTACCTGCTTACCGGCGGCATGGCCTTGCTCCTGTGCTTCCAGAACCTCGTTAAAAAGCAGATCTTTTCGCGGGTGCACGTGCAGGAGTTTGAATCGCAGGTGCAAACAACGCTCGACTACCGCGCCCGCTACGGGAAAGAAGCTGTGAGTTCGGTGTTTAAAACCGAAGAATTCTTTGTGTATCTGTACGAGAAAAAATACAGCACGGCACTACCGCACCTTTCGGTGGAAGATAGGGTGTTGCAAAATCCGAGGCAGTTTCGGGCGTACCTGAAGAATGTACGCGCTTCTTACCTGGTGCTGGGCGGTGTAGGTGCCGAAGACATTGCCTTGGTGAAAGAATACTTCCCTTACATGGTGTATCACCGCGAAGATTATTTCAGAAATACCTTTGTGTTTGCTAAAAAAGAGGCGCACTATGCCGATGCCTCGCTCGTTCGTGAAATACCGCTGCTCAACAGCGATCTTTCGGTGCAGGTGAATAGCAACAAGGCACTCACATTTCAAAACGATAGTTTGTCGTTGGCTATTGCGGCTTCCGATGATGAGTTCCCATTCAACATGAGTTTGCCCCTTGCCCAGGCGCATTTGCGGCTGGGCCAGTTTGTGCTCGCCGAGGTCAGTTATTTGCCGGCTGCGCCCTTAGCGGCGTTTGAGGGCGAGCGGCTTTGCATGTCGGTGGGCCAACCCGGAAAAGAAGCCGTGTTTTTTAAAACCTCGACCTATGGTGCGTATGCCGATAGCAGCAAAGCCCTGCAAACAACCTATCTCGAATACTTTGTGGGCGTGGATAACGTGTTGTGGGAACGCCAGCACATGGCGCTCAGTACCTTTGTATGGAAGGCCAAAGAAAGTGCCTACACGATCCGGCAGGCTAAGCTGAAGGTGTACGATTACAATCCAACCAAATGGGTCTTGTGGGAATAGATTGCGGTTAATGGCCGGCCGGCTGCATTTTAAGCGATTAGTTAGTGGAGAGTGGTTCGAACCCGCGTGAAGGATTGAACGGAAATCCTTTTCCTGCACGCAGGAAAGGAAAAGATTGACGTGAAAGCCTGACCCGAAGGGGCACGCCCAACGTCATTGGTCTTTAGGTGGGCTCGTCATGTTCAGACGAATAGTGTCGCGAATCCCTTGCCTGCAAAGCAGCTAGAGGTTGATGTTGAAGCCAATCTGGATGATGGGATTGGTATAAGGTGAAAGTGGCGTTTGATTGGCATTGTAAAAGATCATGGCAACAAAGCTGGCTTTTTCGGTAAACAATTGCTTGTAGCCGCCGCCAATAAGCAGGTTATGAACCCAGGCCCTGTCGTTGGCAATGGGAGAAGTGAAATCGGGAACACTGAGCCGGTCCCACTGTGCCTGCGCAAAGAAATTCTCGGTGATCATGTAGCGGGCAAACGCATTGCTGCCATACACGGTAGAGGTGTATTTGTAGCCGCCGTAATTTTCACTGTAATAGTTATATGTGCCACCGAGGCCGAAAGACAGTTTCTTGGTGGCGTGCAAGGCTACAAAAGGTGATACATTGATGTAAGTTGTACTGCCAATCCAGGCGCCGGCGCTTGCGCCAAAATAAATGCGGTCTTTAAATTCCGGAAAGTCATTGGGCGCCGGGCGATTGTTGAGGGACGGCGGCTGCGCGTATGGATCTGAAAACGGCCTTTCCTGCGCGGTAAGCAAAACCGGAGCGGTAAGCGAAAGCAGGATGATCAGTTTTTGAAGTGTCTTCATGGCTTGATCTCTTCGTAATCCACATATTCACCGTCGCCTGGTTTGAAATGCGGTTTGTGGGCCGGCTGGGCCGAGTCCACGTGCACCTCACCTTCCTTGCGGCGGTTTTGCTGCTGGTAATTGTGTTGAGAGCCCTGGCTGTATTGGTTTTGACGGCTGTTCATCCGTTGGGTCTGCATTTTGGAAACGCCTTTAAACGCGTCGTAAATGCGCCAAACCAACCAAACCAGGATAATTGTCCAAATAATATCGCGCACGGTGTTCTGGTTTTTATTCTATACAAAATTACGTTATTTCGCCCTATGCCTGGCACCATTAACATAAATTGATGAAAACAAAAAACCCTGCCGGTAAGCAGGGTTTTTTTGAGGTATCATGAAAAATTATTTTGCGTCGGTAGCATCCTGGATTTCTTCCGAATTTTCTTCACCCGATACCTGAGGTTTGTAAACAGGTTTTTCAGATTTAGGTGCATTTGGATCCTGGTAATCCCAGTTTACAATGCGGAATACCGTACGACGGTTTTTCTGGTGTAACGCGTCTTTTTCTTCTTTCGTTTTTGCTTTCGCAATTTGAGCGTCGGTTACGAGTAATTTTTTCTCACCCCAGCCTTTGTAAGTTAAACGGGCCGCAGGAATTTTTTTCTCGTTGATCAGGTAGTCAACACACGTTTTTGCACGGGCTTCTGATAAGGTCTGGTTTTTTGCATCAGAACCACGGCTATCGGTGTGCGACTGCAACTCGATCACGATCGTTGGGTTGTCAACCAATGTCTGGTACAGGAAGTCCAGGGAATCCCGTGAGTTCAGTGGCTTGTGTGTATCGTTCGCTTTGTCGGTACCTGTAGGATCGATCAACAGCTCGGCTCTACCCAAAGCGTACAGCACAGCAGGGAAACGGATCTCTGCTTTTACAGGCTGTAAGGCGAAGTCTTTTACAAAATCTTTTGATTCATTTTCGCCTACAGTACTGAATTTACCCATGTCTTTAGATGAAAGGAAACCCAGTTTGAACGTTTGAGATACGGTGTTTTTGTCGGTAGCCACAGTTACTTCGTAAGAAGTATTTTCTTTCAGTTTGAAGTTGTATTTGCCGTCAGCACCGGTTTTAAATTCGAACATATCGCCGTTAGAACCTTTCAAGTGAATAAGGGCATTTTGTACCGGCTCGTTGTTTTCGGTACTCACTACTGTACCATTGAGGTTAAACACGAGCGGAGGTAATACGAAAGACCAGATATCGTCGCCACCTTTACCACCTTCGCGGTTAGAAGAGAAATAACCTTTTACCTTTTTGCCTTCGAACACGATACCGAAGTCATCGCCAGGAGAGTTCATTGGGTATTTCAGGTTTTCTGGTGCTTTGGTGAATTTTCCGCTGGCGTCTTTTTCAGCTTTAAAGATGTCGAGGCCGCCCATACCCAGGTGGGTATTTGAAGAGAAATACAAGGTTTTATCGTCGTCAGCAATGTAAGGGAAACCTTCGTTACCAGCAGTGTTAATGCTTGGACCTGCATTTACAGGCTGGCCCCATGATTTCGATTTTTTGTCGTAAACACTGTACCAGATGTCTGTGCCACCGTAGCCGCCAGGTAATTTAGTGTCAAAATAAAGCGTGTTACCATCAGCCGAAATAGCCGGGTGACGGAAAGGAATGGTGTCGATGTTGAATGGGAGCAATTCAGGCTCAGCCCATGATGGACCTTGTTTTTTGCACACATAGATCTGGCATTTCAACTGTTTGCCTTTTGCTTCAGGGCAGCGTGTCATAAACATCACGTCACCTTTTTTAGAGACATAAGCGCCACCTTCGTTCATTTTTGAGGCGATGGTTGTTGCCAGGATTGCTGGGGTACTCCATTTGCCGTTTTTGTCGAGCTTGGTTTCGTAAAGGTCAGAGTGGTTTTGGCCATTGGTAACGTCGATGCCACCGGTAGCACCCTGGCGGGTAGAGGTGAAGATCAGCGTATTGAATTTTTTATCAGCATAAGCCGGGCTGAAATCCGCTTCTTTGGAGTTAATGAGTGCCATGTTCTCCACTTTCAGGCGGGTCTCAGGTGTGTTTTTGGCATCTTTCCACTGTTTTGCCAGTTCACACGATTTTACGCCAGCCTCACCGCGCGGGTCAGAAGGCATTTCTTTCTTATAGTTATTGTATTCTACGATCGCTTCTTCGTATTTACCCTGTGCTTTCAACACATCGGCCAGCTTTAGGTAAACCACCGGATCTGGGTATTTGGCTTTGATCGCTTTATTATAGTAAGTTTCTGCACCTTTGAGATCGTTTATTTCCTGGTAAGAACTTCCTGTTTTGTACAGGATTTTGGTTTTAACCGCCGCTTTTTTCTCTTTGGCATAGGCGAGCTTATAACCTTCGATCGCATTGAAATACTGATGGTTGTTGTAAGCAAGCTCAGCATCTTTTAAGTGATTTTTTTGAGCACTTGCCGAAAATGCCAACGCAAGAACAGCTGTAGTGGTGAGTGCTAATTTTTTTAAGTTCTTCATAGTGATATAAACTTTGTAAGTCGCTAATTTATATATTTTTTTAAAAAATCAAAAATTTTAAACAACTTTTTAACCAGTCTGGTCTAAATCTCCGGCAGGCAGACGGCGCTCCAAACGCGGGTTTGTGAGCCTGATGGATGATTTTGCCCAGTAAAGGCGACCAAAAAAGACCAAAGATTCAGGGTTTTCCGCTCCAACAGAGGCTTAAAACAAAATCCCCGCTGAAAAACGGGGATTCTTGATTTTGATCAGTTATTACCTCAGGTAAAGCATTTCGCGGTATTTTGGCAATGGCCAGGTGGTATCATCCACAATATTCTCCAATTTATCGACGTTGTAACGGATTGTTTCGAAGAATGGTTTCACCTTGTCGCAATAAGCGTGCGCCTGTTTTTTGGCCGAATCGAGGTTGTTCGCTTTCTTCCGCTCTTCGGTCATGTCGTCGGCAGCCTGTTTGATCACAGACACGCGTTCACTGATTTCTTTGATCAGTTTGATCTGTGTGTCGGCCGCTTTTTTGAAATCGGCCGCCGCCAGGATGTTTTTCAATCCGCTCACGTTATCTACCAGCACTTTTTGATATGATAAAGCTGCCGGGATGATCTGGTTATCCACCACATCGGCAATGATGCGCGATTCGATCTGGATCTTCTTCGTATAGGTTTCGAGGCTGATCTCGTAGCGGGCTTCCTGCTCGCGGTGGCTCAGGATCCCAAGGTTTTCAAAGAGCGACAGTGTGCTTTTCGACACCATGGCATCCAGAGCGCCCGGCGTTGTCGGAATGTTGTTGAGACCACGCTTTTTCGCCTCTGCTTTCCAGGCATCGCCATAGCCATTGCCCTCGAAACGGATCTTTTTGCTTTCTGAAATGTATTTTTTTAATACCTGGAAAATGGCTTCGTCCTTGTCCATTTTCTTGTCCATCAAAGCGTCCACATCTTTCTTGAAAACCATCAGTTGCTGGGCCATGATGGCATTGAGCACCGTCATTGGCCAGCCGCAGTTGGCCGAAGAACCCACCGCGCGGAATTCGAATTTATTGCCGGTAAAGGCAAAAGGCGATGTACGGTTACGGTCGGTATTGTCTAACAAAATATCAGGAATTTTGCCAATATTTAGTTTAAGTGCCGTTTTTTCTTCCGGACTCATTTTGCCATTATGCACCGATTTTTCCACTTCGTCGAGCACTTTCGATAGTTGTTCGCCGAGGAATACCGACATGATAGCCGGCGGCGCCTCGTTGGCACCCAGGCGGTGATCGTTATTGGCAGAAGCAATTGAAGCACGCATCAGATCCGCATGCTCGTAAACGGCTTTCACGGTATTCACAAAGAACGTGAGGAACTGTAAATTGGTTTTAGGCGTTTTGCCAGGCGACAGCAGGTTTTTTCCTGTATTGGTAGCAAGACTCCAGTTGTTGTGCTTGCCGCTGCCGTTTACGCCCGCATAAGGTTTTTCGTGAAGCAGCACGCGAAAGTTGTGGCGGATCGCTACTTTCTCCATCACATCCATCAATAACAGGTTGTGATCTACGGCAAGATTGGTTTCTTCATAAACCGGAGCGCATTCAAATTGAGCAGGCGCTACTTCGTTGTGGCGGGTGCGCACCGGAATGCCGAGCAAGTGCGATTCGTATTCGAAGTCGCGCATAAAGGCCGCAACCCTTTCCGGGATTGATCCCCAGTAGTGGTCTTCCAGCTGTTGGCCTTTGGCCGGTGCATGGCCAAACAGGGTACGGCCGGTTTGTTGTAAATCGTAGCGGATATTATAAAGTGCCGCGTCGATCAGAAAATACTCCTGTTCCCAGCCAAGCGTGGCAATTACTTTGCTCACGTTTTTGTCGAAGTAGCTTTGGCAAACGTCGGTAGCCGCCTTGTCCAGGGCATGCAGCGATTTTAATAACGGTGTTTTGAAATCGAGCGACTCGCCGGTATAAGAAATAAAAATGGTAGGAATGCAAAGTGTTTCGCCCCAGATAAACGCCGGCGACGTTGGGTCCCAGGCGGTGTAGCCGCGGGCCTCGAAGGTGTTGCGGATGCCGCCATTAGGGAAAGAAGAAGCATCCGGCTCTTGTTGCACAAGCGCATTGCCACTGAAGCGCTCGATGGCGCGGCCGCCTTCAATGGGTTCAAAAAAGCCGTCGTGTTTTTCGGCAGTAGCGCCGGAAAGTGGCTGAAACCAGTGTGTGTAATGTGTTACCCCATGACTTTGAGCCCAGGCTTTCATGCAGGCAGCCACCTGGTCGGCAATCTTGCGATCCACGGTTGTGCCCTGGTTCATGGATTGCTGTATGCTGTTAAAGGCTTCTTCCGACAGGAATTCGCGCATGGCGTCGATTCCGAATACTTTGGAACCATAGTATTGTGACACTTGCTGGTTCTTGTTTCTCGTGAATTCGACAGGTGTGCGTTTTACAACTTCCTGCATGGCTAAAAAACGTCTTGTACTCATGTTTGGGTGTTATTTTTAGGGGTGGATAATTAAAAAAGTCACTTTTTTGGCAAAAGTATGTCAAAAAAAAGGGGGGTGCAAGAAAAAAACTCGCTTTTTTTTGAAAAGAAGATGAAAATGGAAGGTCGGATGCATGGTGATATGTAATTAGCCCTTCCGCTGACCATTGAATGCTAAAACGAAGTATGTGCGCCACATCAATGGCAATTGCCAATGCGATAAGATGCTTCTTTTGCCGCCTTGGTGTTGTTTTCAGGCAACCGGAATAACTCATGCGCAGAACAGTGTCATTGCGCCCGCCTTTATGAATAATTAAAAAAAAGGGAACAGCGGATTTTTCTTATTTTTACCCGAGATGAATTTTCTGTACCCTACATTTCTATTTGGGCTGGCTGCAATTGCCATTCCGGTGATCATTCATCTTTTCAATTTCAGGCGCTATAAAAAGGTGTATTTCACCAATGTGCGTTTTCTCAAAGAACTCAAGCAGGAAAGCGATAGCAAATCCCGGCTCAAGGAATACCTGATCCTGGCCATGCGCATATTGGCTCTTGCATTTTTGGTATTTGCCTTCGCCCAGCCCTTTATCCCTGGTAAAGCCAAAGTACAGCAAGGCCAGAAGGCAATCAGTGTGTATGTCGATAACTCGTTTAGCATGGAGAGTACCAATAAACAAGGTACTTTATTGGAAAACGCAAAGACTGCAGCAGCCGAAATAGCCGGTTCCTTTGGCGGGGCCGATCGTTTTCAGCTTATTACCAATGATTTTGAAGGAAAGCACCAGCGCTTGTTAAGCAAAGAGGAATTCCTGGAGCAACTGGAGGAGATCAAAATATCTTCCGCCACCAAAGACATGAATGAGGTGATTAAGCGGCAACAGGATTTTCTGCAAAACAGCGGCAACAAAAACAAACGGATCTTTTTGCTCAGCGATTTCCAGAAAAACAACGCCGTCATCCGGAAAAGCAGTCTTGACACCACAATTGCTCTCAGCCTGATTCCACTGCAATCGTCGGAGCAAAACAATGTGTACATTGATAGCATCTGGTTCGAAACCCCTGTTCAGCAATTTGGAACCCAGCAGGTAATTCATGCGCGCATCGTCAATAAAAGCAGTAAAGACGTGGCCAACAGCAGCCTCAAACTTTTCATCAATGGCAAACAGGCAGCGCTTGGGTCGTTCGATGCTGGAGCAGGTAGCGAAGCAGAAGTAAGTCTGGCCTTTACAGTAAGAGAAAAAGGCATCAATGAGGGCTTGCTCAAAATCGAAGATTACCCGATCACCTACGATGATTCGTTCTTTTTCAGTTTCAATGCACAAACCACTATCCACGCCCTTGTCATTAATGGTAAAGACAGTCGCACTGCAGGCAACTTCCGCTCCTTGATGCAGAACGACAGTCTTTTTCTATATACCGAAAATGGAGAAACAGCGATTGACTACAGTCTCTTTCCATCTTTGAACGTGATTGTGCTGAATGAGCTAAGCGCGCTTAGTTCTGGTTTGGGGGCCGAGTTGCAAAAATTTGTAAATGCCGGCGGCAGCCTGGTTATATTTCCGGCGCGCAAAGCCGATATCGCTTCCTATAACCTTGTATTTGGTGAATTGCGGTTGCCGCCGCTCGCGGGTATCGACACCGCCAGCACCCGCACGCAGGCCATCAATTTTGAACAGGGTTTGTATGAAGGTGTTTTCGAAAAAGCGGATCAACGGATGGATCTGCCGAAAGTGAAAGAGCATTACCGTTTGGCGCAACAAACACGAAGTGGCGAGCGCAGCATTTTGAGTTTGCAAAACGGAGATCCGTTTTTGTCACAATACCAGGTTGGTAGTGGAAAGATCTATCTGTTTTCGAGCCCATCCGACGAGTTGTCGTCGAACCTCATACGCCACGCCCTGTTTGTGCCAACCCTTATTCGCCTGTCGGTGCTGAGCCTGCGGCCGGAGGCAATTTATTATCATACATCGGCTAATGAAGCCATTGAACTGCCGAACCAGGGCAACTTGTCGGACGAACCGCTCCACATTGTCAGCAAAGCCCAAAACATCGACATTATTCCAGAGCATCGGCTCGTCAATAATACCCTGACGATGTTTACCCGCAACCAAATTGGCGATGCAGGCCATTACCATGTAACTGCCGGTTCTGATGTTCTCAAGGGTCTGGCGTTTAATTACGACCGCAGAGAATCGGATATGAATTTTTTCCAGCGCGCAGAGCTTCAGAAAATGGTCGATGAGGCCGGCCTCGCGAATGTATCAGTGATCGATGCAGATGCGCGTGGGCTCGCTAATGCCCTGCAGGATGCGAACGACGGGAAAAAATTATGGAAATTATGTTTAATTTTAGCCCTGGCTTTTTTAGCCGCTGAAGTCCTCATCATCCGATTATTGAAATGACACGTCCGCAAAACGCCACCACCAGCCCTTCGGGTAAAGGCAGTATTAGCGCCCGGATCGCCGGAGAAGTGCTGTTTTGTGCCACTAACCACAATATTAAACGTTAATGAACATCTTAATAAAACAAGCCACCATCGTTAACCCACAGAGTGCCAGCCATGGCAAAACCGTGGATATTCTGATCGAACGAGGCACCATTACCCAGATCAAAAAGAACATCGCCAACGAAAAAGGCTATAAGGTAATCGAAGACGAAGACTTATATGTGTCGGCAGGTTGGCTCGATATGCAGGCTAATTTTTGCGATCCGGGCTACGAGCACAAAGAAACCCTCGAGAGCGGTATGAAAGCTGCTGCCCGTGGCGGATTTACAGGTATTTGTGTCATGAGTGGGACCAATCCGCCTATCCATAACAAAGCCCAGGTAGAATACCTGGTGAATCGCGCCAAAGAATCGCCTGTGGATGTGTATCCGGTTGGAACCATCAGTTACAACCAGGAAGGCAAGGATCTGTCGGAAATGTATGACATGAAACTGGCTGGTGCGGTAGCTTTCAGCGACTATAAGAAGCCTGTCAAAGATGCCGGTCTTATCCTTCGCGCCCTGCAATACTCACAAAACATCGGTAGTTTTATTATTACCCATGCCGACGATAAGACCATTTCGCAGGGTGGTCACATGAACGAAGGTGTTGCATCAACGCGGCTCGGCCTCAAAGGGATGCCGGCCCTGGCAGAAGAACTGATGATACAGCGCAACCTCCAGGTGCTGGAATACGCCGGCGGCAAACTCCATATTCCTACCGTAAGTACCCGCGGAAGCATAGATCTCATTCGCAAAGCCAAGGCTAACGGTTTGCGTGTTACCTGCGGTGTGGCGGCTCACCAGCTGTTGCTCGACGATACGCAGCTCGAAGGCTTCGATACGAATTATAAAGTTAATCCACCGTTAAGATCGAAAGACGATGTCAATGCACTGAAGCGTGCCCTCGAAAACGGCGTTATTGATGTGGTGGTAAGCGACCACGCACCGCAGGACATCGAAAGCAAAGACCTGGAGTTCGACCTGGCCGACCACGGTATCGCGGGCTTACAAACCGCATTTAATTGCCTGGTAACAGCTATGCCCAAAATCAGCGCCGATAAAGTAGCTGAATGCCTCGCCGATAACCCACGCCATATTCTTGGGATGAAGCCGGTTGTGATTTCAGAAAATGAAGAGGCTAACTTAACGTTGTTTTCGCTGTCCGGAAAAAGCATCTTGACGGAAAAGGATGTGCTGTCGAAGTCGAAAAACACGCCCTTTATCGGTCAAAGCCTCAACGGCCGGATTATCGGCATCATCAATCATAACAAGATCGTGGCTTGACGAAACAAGCAGCCAAATACACATCCTGGCTGCCCACGTTGCTGTCGCCCGCGGCTTTGTCTGCGGTCATCTTTGCAATAGCAGGTCTGCTGTGCCTCTGGCAATGCCGGGATGCTCCCATCGGCGATTTTGGCAATTACTATTATGGCAGTAAGTTATGGCTCGATCATCGCTTCGGGTTGGAGGATTATCACAGTATCTGGCATTTCAATACACAGATCCGTTCGTTTGGCGAAACGCGTTTTTTTTTAAATTACACGCCCGTGCCGCCGTTTAGCCTCTTGTGCTATGCGCCGTTTGTTTTCATGAAAGCAGCCGTAGCCAAGTTCGTTTTCAATGTGCTTGGCCTTTCGGTATTTGTATTCACCTGGTTTCGCTTCGCGCAATGGGTAATGCCGGAAAGCCGATGGCTTATCGTTGTTCCGTTTATATGTTACATGCCGCTGTATAATAACATGTTGCAGGGACAGACGTATCTGTTTATCTCCGCAGCACTGATGAACTTTTTTTTAGCGGCAGAAAAACACAAAACCCTGCAGGCTTCCGCTTGGATGACTCTCGCCATTAGTTTAAAGCTCTTTCCGGTATTTTTTTTATTGTATGTGTTGCTGCGCGGTCGTTACCGCATCGTCTTTTACAGTCTTTTGTTCAGTGCAGCAGCTTACCTTTTGGGCGGTTGGGTGGCAGGCCCTGGCGTATTGCGCTACTACAGCTTTGAGGTATTACCAAGGCTTTTCCAAAACGACATCGTTGGGGCTTTTTATTCAGGAAATCAAAGCGTTTACACGCTCCTTCTCGATTTGTTTACGCAAGACAGCCTTGGGAATCCAAAAGTGATTTTCCATGCGCCCTGGTTGGTGCCGGTATTAGAAGGCTTGATCGGTGGGTTTTTGCTGGCTGTGCTTATATCATTTCGCAAGGCTCCTCACGCATTGCTCTTTGGCTTGTCGGCGTTGGTCGCCTTATTAGTTGGCCGCTACCAAACCAGTTATGGGCTGATGTTGCTATTGCCATTTGTGCCGCTTTGTTGTTTGAAGGTATCCCGTTCTGTATGGACCTTGTTTTACCTGTTTTTGCTGGCAATAGCCATGTCGTGGCCTGTTGGCCAGTTCTTGGGGTCACCGCTACTGTTGCGTTATGGGCGTTTGTGGTGTTTACTTTTGCTCTTCGTGACGTATGTATTTTACCAACGGCTTTGGCCAAATTATCGCATCACATTCGCATCTATTGTTCTGCTCATTACCGTTCGCTGGTTAAGTTACCAACCCCGAAGCGTCCGTTATGTCGAAATCCAGAATACAAAGGGCATTTTGTACGATTACCAGATTCAGGAAGATTCCCTAACTTTGTTTAGTACACTCGGCGAAAAAGATCTGTCGGAGACTATTTATTTTCCTGTTACCTGGCGTGTCGATACAATGTTATCTGTAAAAGACGGGATATTGTATTGTGGAGAAAATATACTCGACGACGGACCGGGACAAAAGAAAAAGCCGATTGTCGTAAGCGACAGCTTGGTGTTATTCATGAACGACAGAAACCAGGGAATAGGCTTTTACAAATTAACCTGCGTTCCCTTAAAAAAATGACGAAACTGGAAAGTATATTGGAGCGGTACGGCTTGCAACAGTTCACATTTGTTGACGTAGGGGCGAAAGACCGGCTCGATTACTGCCAGGAGTTGGCGGAGAGAACGGCCATGCACGCCTTTGAGCCGAATCCGCTCGAACACCGTCTCCTTGAAACGCGTTACCGCCAACATCCGTTCCGTCACCTTCACCTCAATCAAACAGGTCTCAGCAATAGGAACGGCGACGCAGAGTTCTGGATCACTGCCCACGGCTCGATGAGTTCGCTGTTGGAACCAGACACCGTTAATTACGCCATGCATTTTGGTGCTTACCGCGAATACCCTCAGTGGGAAAGCAGCATTCGTGCCGAGGAAAAAATCAGGATCGCATTGCAAACGGCCGACTCATATTTTGATTCCGGTGTTAGTTGTATAGACTACATGAAATTGGACACGCAAGGCTCGGAGCTAATGATTCTGCAGGGAAGCGAACAGTTGCTTGCTTCACAACGCATCTTACTCCTGAAAGTAGAAGTATCCACCATTCCGGTGTATAAAGACCAGGCCCTGTTCTCGGATATCGATCAGTTTTTACGGGCGCGTGGGTTTACGCTCGTCGATTACATCACCTACCGGAACGATCGCCAGCCACTTTTTGCATCACAGGAGCATGCGCATTATGCGCCTTGCGGTGATGCCCTGTATGTGCTGCGTCATCAACATGATACGCCGGGTGCGTTAATGACCCGCAGTTTGCTTCTGCACTGGCAGGGTTACCGTAGCCTGGGAAACCATTTTGCAGCACTGGCAGGAGCAAGACCTAATGAAATGCAAACGCTGATGCAGCTGAAGTCGCTTCGCCATCAATCACTGGCACGACGACTATTGAAAAACCTGATGCCGCCCGCCATCTTGCACTTACTGAAACATGGTTAAGAAAGGTACCCATATCGCTTTCGGTCTGGCGGTGTTACCCTTGCTGGTAATTGTATTGTCTTGTTTCACGAAACCGGAGCGATGTCTTACATTATCTTACACGCTCAATTATCCCGGCGATAGCTGGGAAAAAAACCGCACGGGTTTTTTGTGGGCCCTGTCTTACCTGGGCGCAAGTTTGCCGCCGGGCTCTTTCGATAAAAGCCTGACCTGGCAGGATAGCAGCACCTTTCGGCTTGATTTGGCCGGACTCGGTTTTCAGGCCACTGCACTGGAGGCACTCAACCGTCTGGCCGATAGCCTCGAGCACACGCCACAATACAAACATCGCGGCAGTATAGACCTCGGTCAGTTTGTAGCACTTACGATCGGAAGTTCCTGGCACTATTACGCGATTACCGGCGTGCCTGAAAGTTACAGCCAGTTCCTTGCTCTGCACAACGGCAACGTGTTAGAGACTTTCCCTTTGCTTCAATCAACAGTGGCGAATCATAACCGTCGCATTCGTTTTCATATTGGAGAACCGGTACAGCGCTCGGTGTTCATTGCAGAGGAAGCTCCTTTGGTGCTGGGCGATTCGGGCTTTGTGCCGGAGGTTTACGAAGTAATGGATGTGATGCCCAACGGCCAGTTGCGTTTTGCCATTTACGATGCGCAAGGACAGCTTTGTGCCGCCAGCCCCAGGCACCTGGGTGCAGCCGGTAAGCCGGCAAAATGCTTGTGGTGCCACGAAGTGGTGGTGCAGCCGTTGTTCAGGCCTACTGATTCCCTGCAAGGCCACATGGGGCCGGCGCAATTTCAGGCTCGTGTGGCAATGCTCAATCGCCAACTGGAAGAATACCGCGCAGGTCTTAGCAGCGACCTTAATTTTCTCAATAAGCAGGATCATACCTATATGGAATTGCTTTACATCGCATACATGGAGCCATCCTTGAGTAAACTATCAAAAGAGTGGGGAATATCGCAAACTGTACTCCGGCAGGTATTGCAGGCTGAGCAAACACATCAGCATGAAGAGTTTGAGTTTCTGAAAGACTGCTACAGCCGCCAGTCCATTCAGCGTTTTGCGCCTTGCCTCTGGGTAAGTGGCCCTGCCAATATGCGTGAACCCTGCGATGATGAACCACATTATATTCAGCCAGCCCGCAAATGAAGCGTTCTACAGCTATTTTATTCACCGTGCTTTCTTATGTTGGGCTTTGCCTGCTTGGAATGAGCCGGCACGAGTATTGGCAGGACGAGGCGCATCACCTGCTTCTTGGGCGCGATAGTCAAGGCCTCGCGGAGCTTATCCGGAATACTGGTTATGAAGGGCACCCTCTTTTGTGGAACCTGATGGTGTATCTGCTGGTGCAATTGTTTCACCACTTCTGGGTTGTACAGCTTGTACATGTAGGTATCGCCACAGCTTGTGTCGTTATCATCCTGAGCCGGGCGCCCTTTGCGTGGCATGTCCGCTTATGGATCGTGGGGAGTTATTTTCTGATTTATGAATACAGCATCCTTACAAGGCATTACTCTCTGGCACTTTTACTGTTGCTGCTAATTCTGGTGCATCTTTCGTCGCCACGGAAACAGCTTGTTTACCTGGCGATACTTTTGGCGCTCATGGCTCAGGTGCATTTGTTCGCACTTTTTCTAAGCCTGGGTATCTCGGTTTACCTTCTACGGGATTGGCGATTGGCAAGCACTGGTATCAAAGCAATTTCATTGGCAATTGTTTCTTCCTCCGTTCTATTAGCACTCTACCACAGTCTGCCTCCAGCCGATCATTTTTTGCATACTTACAACAGTGAATCCTGGTTTTCTTTAGTACGCTTGAGCAAGTTATGGCAGGTGCCCCTTAAAGGCCTTTTGCCTATGCCGGATTTTACGCAGGAACATTACTGGAATACACATGCGCTCGTTCTTTATGCGCCTTGGCTGGGCCTGGTAATGTCGTTGTTGATTTCGATAACGCCGGCTTTCCTGCTGCACGACAGTCGCCTTCGCTGGGCGTTCTACCTGCCCCTTGGGTGTATTTTGTTATTCTTTTACCTGACGCCACTCATGCTAACCAACCGCAACTGCGGTTACGTTAGTATGTGCATTCTGGCCGTATTTTGGCTGCAAAATAATGCGCTTGCACATCCATATGCCGCAAGTAGAGCGGCAACGGCCACGCGAAACAATTTACTGGTATATGCAGTGCTGGCTTGTCAGGTGTATGCCGGCTTGTTTTGTTATAGCGCCGATTTCTTGCGTCCTTTTTCAAACGGCAAATACGCAGCGGATTTTCTGGAGCAGGTAGCCGCTGATAAGGATACTGAAGTGTTGTTGAGTAATCATGGCGCAGGCCCAGCCGTCGCTATTTACACCAGTAAACGATTGTATTACCTGGAGCCAGGTAAATTTGGTACCTTTTGTGTGTGGAACACAAGACCTTTTATTCAGTCGGATGAAGTGCTGTTATACAAAATCAGAAAAAGGCTGGAATTGTCGGACCATGTGTTGCTATTGCTTAACGAACCCTCGAAAATACACGCATTAACGCATACGAATGACTCACTGAACATCATTCCGTCATTTGCCCCCGCGCTGTTAAAACTTTTTGAAGGAGCAAGCGTTGGATCTGAAAATTACGCGGTGTATCGCCTGAAATAATTCGTGGGGGCTCGGCCTTACGTTTCAAAAAACTTTATCTTTAGCAAACGATGAACCAGGTTCTTTTATTTAATCCACGCGCGCTTACGCATAAGCCCAGGATACCGAACAGCATCCTGCAAATTGCTGCCAGTATCGACGGCCTGTTTGAATACGTGATCGTAGATGGCAATCTGGAGCAGGATCCATGGACGAAGCTGGAGGCTTATCTCAGCAGCGGAAGAATCGGGTATTTTGCCTGCACGGTGATGCCCGGTCCACAACTACGGCAGGCTATTCCATACGCCCGTCTCATTCGAGACCGATTTCCGCAGGTAAAAATCATCTGGGGCGGGTATTTTCCGTCCAATCAACCAAAAGTAGTGCTTGATTCGGGTTACGTAGATGTTATTGTTAACGGGATGGGTGACAAAACGTTTCCTGCTTTGCTTCGTTGTTTAGAAGCTGGCGCGGATTATACATCGCTACCGAACCTGATCTACAAGCAAGGGGATAAGATCGTAAAAACGCGCAAGGATGAAATATACGATCTTAACCAGCTGCCGGCCTTGCCCTACGAAAATCTCAATTCCTTTTACCCGATGAAAGCCTATTTAGGCAAGACCTATCTCGGAAATAGAACCATTGCTTACCACAGCAGTTTTGGCTGCCCGTTTACATGTTCATTTTGTGCCGTGGTGCCAATATACAATGCGCGGTGGAAGGGACGGTCGGCAGCAAACATCTACAAAGATGTAAAATACCTTAAAGAACGCTTTGGTGGGGATGCCATTGAGTTTCACGACAATAATTTTTTTGTTTCGGAAAAGCGGGTCGTGGAATTTGCGCAGCTTATTAAACCCGAAGGCATGATTTGGTGGGGCGAAGCCCGCATCGATACCATGGACCGGTATAGTGATGAATCGCTGCAGCTGATCAGCGATGCGGGTTGCCGGATGATTTTTTTCGGCGCAGAAACCGGCAACGATGAGGTGCTGAAACAGATGGACAAAGGCGGTACGCAAACGGCTGAACAGATTGCCGCTTTTGCCACAAGACTCAGGCGTTTTGGCATTATCCCCGAATATTCGTTTGTGTTAGGCACGCCGGCAGATACCGAGGCAGAAGTGAGTCGCCGCATCGATGAAGACATTTTATTTATCCGTCGCATTAAAAAACTGAATCCCGACACCGAGATCATTATTTATACATACAGTCCTGTACCAACCGAGGGCTCAGACATGTATGAAATGGTAAAAGCAAGTGGTTTTTCGTTTCCGGAGAGACTGGAGGACTGGATCAGCCCGGCGTGGGAGAATTTTGATTTGCGGAAAAATCCCTTGACGCCCTGGCTGAAGCCATATATGATCGACAAAATCAAAAATTTTGAGACTGTACTTAATGGCTATTATCCCAGCGTGTCTGATGTGAGGCTCAAGCCATTGCAGCGTCAGATCATGCGATTGGCCAGTGCCATACGCTATGCGACCCATCTGTATTACCTGCCAAAAGAAATCCGATTTTTGCAACACCATTGGAAATACAGGCAACCGGAGATCGAAGGCTTTTGAGCATGCTGAAGAAGTTGGCCGATATATTTGTGAAACCCCTTTTGGGCCGCTACCTCAAGCGCGAACGACGCTGGCGCTACAAGGGGTTTAGCCTTCGTGTTTTCCCCGGTGTGTTTCATCCGGCTTTTTTTTTCAGCAGTAAATATTTGTTTGCGTTTACCGATAGCTTGGAGCTTCGTGGAAAAACATGCCTTGAGATCGGTTGTGGATCTGGTTTGGTGAGTTTGCTGATGTCGCGGAAGGGAGCTAAGGTGACAGCGTTGGACATAAGCCGCGATGCTGTGGAAAATGCCCAGCTGAATTTCACCCTCAACCAGGCTCAGCTCACACCCGGATACCGCGTTTTGTTGTCGGACCTTTTTGCCGAATTGGGTGCAGGAACCTTTGATGTGATTGTGGTGAACCCGCCTTATTTTTTTAAAGAAGTAACTTCGGAAAGTGAGTATGCCTGGAATTGTGGCGTTGAAGGGGAATATTTTTCAGCCTTCTTCTCAGGGCTTGAAACAGTGTGCCACACCGGCACAGAGGTTTATATGGTGTTGGCCGATAATTGCGATTTGGAACGGATCTCGGGTCTTGCTGCAACCCACGGTTGGCAACTTATTGAGCGTAGCCGCCGCAGGATCTGGTGGGAAGAAAATTATATTTTTCGGTTAGAGCCGGCCGCTCCCTGAAAAATCTTATATTTAAAAGACCTTGACTATCGAAACGGCGCAGGACATACTCACACAAAGCCAGGTTGCACTTCTCAGGACTCTGTTGTACTTCGACGTTTTTTCTTACCCGTTGAGCGAAGCGGAATTATATGCCAATGCGGCTGTCGATTTACCGGAAGACGATTTTCGGGACGCACTAAACTGCCTCGAACGAAGAGGCCTCCTTAGGAAACAGAGTGGTTTTCTTATATTGCCACATACCGACGATTCGGTTATTGAGCGAAGACAGAAGGGAAACGAGGGCGCGACACGCATGATGCCAGAAGCTCAGGCATACAGCATGAAAATAGCAGCCTTTCCGTTTGTGGAGGGAATCTGCCTGTCTGGCGGACTTTCTAAAAATTATTACGATAAAGACGGTGATATCGATTACCTGATTATGACGCGGAGCGATCGGTTGTGGGTATGCCGCACCTTATTGATCATCCGCTATAAGTTATTGCCGGCATCCAGGAAACGGTTTTGGTGCATCAATTACTTTATAGGCGCTTCCGCCTTGAGGGTACCCGATACCAACTATTTTGTGAGCACGGAGCTTTCGCACCTGATACCTACCGTCAATTATCAATTTTACGAAGATATGCTGAATGCCAATTCCTGGTATTTGCGGGATTACCCAAACAAAGCCAGGATCCCGGCCGGCGAAAGTGCTGACTTACCTTCAGGCATCACCAAGCGCACCATAGAGTGGTTGCTGTCGGGTGCTTTTGGCGCATGGCTCGACGACCGGCTGTTGGCATACACCCTCCGGCGCTGGCGCTCAAAGTACCCCGAAATGAGCGAAGAAGATTTTGAATTGCAGTTTCGTTCACGTAAAAATGTGTGTAAGCGCCATACCCACGGCTTTCAAAATAAAGTGCTCACTGCATGGGAAGAAAAAATCCGTTTGTTTGAAGTTACGCATGCGTTAAGTTTACGGCCATGAAAGTTTTGTTTACGCATAGCTATTTTTTAAAATTCGACGACAAGCAATACCGTACCGGTATGCCTTATCCACCACTAGGTACACTCTACGCGATGGCCTTCCTGCGTGAACACGGTTATGAGGTCAGGTTGTTCGATACCATGTTTTGCAACTCAGCGACCGATATCGAATCCACGGTGGAGTCGTTCGCTCCCGATATTTTCATCAGCTACGACGATGGCTTTAACTACCTTACCAAAATGTGCCTCACCAATATGCGCGAAGCCTGTTTTGATATGTTGAGGTTTGCAAAAAGCAAAGGTTGCCACGTCATCGTTTCCAGTTCAGATGCCTCCGATCACTACACCGAATACCTGCAACACGGAGCTGATGCCGTGGCCATTGGCGAAGCTGAACAGACAGTGTTAGAGCTTTGTGAGGCATTCAGCCAGAACCGCGAGATGACGCACATCGCTGGAATAGCCTGCAAGGTAAACGGTGAAGTACGCACAACACCGAAGCGGTCAGTACTGAAAGATCTGGATCATCTTCCACCTCCTGCCTGGGACTTGCTGAATATTGAGCCCTATCGGGAAATGTGGATGCGTTGCCACGGCTATTTTTCACTCAATTTCGTAACCACGCGCGGCTGCCCCTACAAATGCAACTGGTGTGCAAAGCCTATTTATGGCAACCGTTACAACTCACACAGTGCAGCGGCTATCGTGGCGCAGATTAAGAAATGGAAACAGGCTTTTGGATTTACCCACGTATGGTTTGCCGATGATATTTTTGGCCTGAAACCCCAATGGTTGAAAGAATTCAGGCAATGTGCAGAGCAGGAAGGCCTTCGGATACGTTACAAGATACAAAGCCGTGCCGATCTGCTGCTGGAAGAAGACAACATTGCGCACCTGGCTGCCAGCGGATGCGATATGGTGTGGATGGGAGCGGAAAGCGGTTCGCAGAAGATACTCGACGCCATGGACAAAGGCACAAAGGTTGGGCAGATTTACGAAGCAACCGCTTTGTTGAAGAAGCATCGTATCCGCGTGGCTTTATTTCTTCAATTTGGGTATCCCGGCGAAACCATCGACGATATCCGTCAAACCATGGCCATGGTAAACGATCTTTTACCGGACGATATCGGTGCCTCGGTCTCTTACCCTTTACCTGGAACAAAATTCTACGAAACTGTTAAGGAGCAATTGAAAAGTAAAGCCAACTGGACGGATAGCGATGACCTCGATCTGATGTTCAGTAATACTTATAGTAAGGAATTTTACCGAGAACTGCACCGCTACATTCATTTGCGCTATCGCTTGAAAAAAGCTGGTAAAGCAACGCGTGAAGTATTAACGCATCCTCGCTGGTCTAATATCCGCGAGGCCGGATCGGTGTTGAAATTATGGCCGATGACCTGGCTGAAAAAAAGAACCCTTCAAAAACTGGAACCCCTTGTTGCAACAAGCCTTTGACCGGTATGCCGGAGAATACGATCAGCATTTTACCCATTCGCGTATTGGACGGGCACAGCGCGCCCGCGTCCACCGCCAGTTGGATAAGGTTTTGAAAAAAACAGGCCGTGGACACATCCTCGAAGTAAATTGCGGCACCGGCGAAGACGCCGCTTACCTGAGTGCTAAAGGTTACGTCGTCACCGCAAGCGATATTTCGCAAGAGATGATCAGGGTGGCATCGGAAAAACCGGGGAACAGAAATGTTCGATTTATTTGTGCACCGATGCAGGACCTGGGCAGTCATTTAGGTACGCAAACATACGATGGGTTGTTCTCTAATTTCGGCGGGCTTAACTGCTTGGCTCCTGAAGAAATAAAACAGTTTTCGCACCAGGCCTTTCGCTGGCTTGCGCCGGACGCCAGCTTTGTTGCCGTAGTCATGGGCAGGCGTTGTGTGTGGGAACGCACATTTTTTACCTGGAGAAAAGAGCCTGGAAAAGCAGGCCGTCGGTTGCAGCAGGCAGGCGTTCTCACGCGAATTGGCGATCAGGAATTTAAAACATGGTACTATTCGCCACGCGAGTTGGCAACGTTGATAGGTGAAGGCTTTGAGCTTGCGCGCACACGGCCCATCGGGCTTTTTGTGCCGCCATCATATCTCGAGCCTTGGATTGCCAGGCACCCGTTTTTTTTTCGGGTCCTGCTTAGTTTCGAACGTTTCTTTGGCGCTTTCGGTCTGTTTGCCGATTATGCAGATCACTACCTGATTGTCCTTAAAAAGAAAGCCTCATGAAGATTTTACTCACACACGGCTATTTCATGGCGGAGGATCCGAAAGAACTTCAGATCATGAAGCCTTACGTTCCCCTCGGCATTCTTTACATTTCCGCTTATCTGGAACAGCACGGGTTTCCCAACCGGGTGTTTGACTCGACGTTTTCGAGCTTTGATGTACTGACGGCGGATATTTTGCAAGAAAAGCCTGATGTGTTGGCCATCTACACCAACCTGATGACGAAGATCAACGTCCTCAAAATCATCCGGTTTGTAAAGAACAGTCCTGAACTCTCTTCGCTCAGGGTCATCCTGGGAGGACCCGAAGTCAGGCATCACGCCGCTTCATTTCTTGAGTATGGGGCCGATGTGATCGTGCTTGGTGAGGGCGAGGAGACGATGCTGGAGTTAATGCAATGTTCCGGCGATTACAGCAAGGTAAAAGGAATCGTTTACCGCGACGGAGCAGGAAACCAGCTGAGCACACCGGAAAGAGGCCTGATCAAAAGCCTTGATAGTTTGCCCTTGCCTGCGCGCCACCAGATTGATTTTGAGCCCTACCTGCATGCTTGGAAAAGTCGTCATGGCTACAGCATGATGAGCCTGAGCACCATGAGAGGTTGCCCATACACCTGCAAATGGTGCAGCCGCGCGGTGTACGGAGGTAGCTACCGGAGGCGGTCGCCTCAATTGGTAGTAGAGGAGATGCTGGCTCTTAACGAGCGCTACAAGCCGGATATGATCTGGTTTGTAGATGATGTATTTACCATTCATCACCGTTGGCTTGGCGAATTTGCCGAAGCCGTAAAGCGCAGTGGGTTAATGCAGCCTTATGAGATCATTTCGCGGGCCGACCGGTTAAGCGAGCCGGTAATGCAGTTGTTGCGCGACAGCGGCTGCCGCAGGATTTGGATCGGTGCGGAAAGTGGTTCTCAGAAAATCATCGATGCCATGGATCGCCGCGTGGATGTGATGAAGACGCGAGAAATGATCCGCATGGCAAAACGCTACGGTATCGAAGCCGGAACATTTCTTATGTTGGGCTATCCCGGCGAAACCAAAGACGATATTCGTGAAACCATCGAACACCTCGTGCAGGCAGATCCGAGCCATTATACCATTACCATCGCTTACCCGATCAAAGGTACACCCTTGTATGCTGAGGTGGAAGGAGCATTTTTGCATGAAGTTAAATGGGAAAACAGCACCGACCGCGACTTGGATTTCCGCCGGACGCACCCACGGCAATTTTATGAACATGCTATCAAGTGGGTTATGAATGAAACCTACCGCCGCACCAAAAATACCAGCAGGCTGAAAGACATTTACCTTCGGGCCAAATCCTGGAAATACCAGCTGGAAATGGCGCTTTCCAGAAGTTGACTTAAAAACTGAGTCCAACGGAGACACCGCCCCATAACGTAAAATAAGATGGATGAGAGCCGAGCGCGTCGTGGCTCATTACGACGGGTGTGAGCCCGGCCCGTAGAAAAAAGCCATCGTCCTGTTTCTGGTACCGATAGCCTGCGCGGCAAACACCAAAAAAAATATTTTCCCAAAAATAGATATCGTTGCTTCCCGGCCGCTCGTTATACCGGCGTTGCAGCGTGGCACCCACACCCAGTTCCAGGTGATGCGGGTTCCGGAAAAAGATGAGGTTGTTTTCAACCAGGTAGATCTGTTCGATATATATTCCATTGAAGCTGGGTGCAAAGCCCGCCCTGGCTCCAAGTTTTATCTTTTCGCGATAGAGATACAGGCGCTCGTAGTTCAGCGAAAAAAAACCGGCATTTCCGGCGAGTTCGATGAACATGGCATTTTTTGCCGGGTTTTTGCTGTAATCACGCGGGGGCCTCTGAGTGACATAGTCGGGTTCCTGGCAAAAAGCCCAACCGCTAAATCCCAGCCAACATAACAAGATAAACAATCGCTTCACCTACCAAAGGTAACTAAAATAAAAAGCATGCCTGACGAGGCATGCTTTTTTTTGCGGTGCCTATTCAATGATGATCGTCCGGGAAACACGATGCCTATCCGTGCTTAGAGTCAGGATATATAAGCCTTTCACGAGATCGGAAAGATCAATGGATGTTTCTGTACCTTGCGAATATAATTGCTTCAGGCATCTCCCGGAAATGTCGGAAATACATAACTGAACAAGCTCGTTTCCTGAAAGAACAGACTCAGGATTATGACGAACGGAAACCTTTCCGGTGGAAGGATTCGGGAAAACGAGCAGATTTTGTGAAGCAGGCAAGGACTCACTCAATGAAGTGGTAGACGCCGGGACACTGAGCTTAACGACAAATACATCATCAAGCGAAGGTGATGCTGATTGTGAAGTTGAAACAGTGGTTCCGGGATCGAAATCGACATTGTAAAAACTACCTGTCGTTCGGTATTGGCCACTCATAAAGAGTTCGTTTGTATAGGCATTGTATTCGAGGTCTTCAATTGAGGTGTTGGCATTGCTGTCGTTAGACTTGAAATAGTGTATCGTTACAAAATCACCGTTTCCGTCGAGTTCATTCACTGCCATACTTGGCGAAGCGGTTTTCTGGACAGTATAGCTCATGCTTGCTGAAGGATCGAAGTCGATATCGGTGCTTTGAAATTGTGTCTCAATGTAAACATGGTTACGTGTGTCTACTGTCAAGGCATTAGCGGACTCGATGTTAGTGCCGCCAAACATTTTAGCCCACACAAAGTTTCCCGCCGCGTCCAGTTTGGCTACGTAGATGTCGGTTGAGCCTTTCGCCTTCAGGTAATAGGTGTTGCTACCTGGATCGAAATCGAGCGAATCTTTAGTTTGCCCACATACATACACGTTATTCTGAGCATCGCAGGCGATATCGGAAGCAAACCCCCCGGCATTGGTATGAGCTGGAATATTATCTTGAATGCCTTTAACCCAAACAAAATTACCATTGGCATCAAGTTTCAACATGAAGGAGCTTCCTGACACGCCTGCCGATAATGTATAAGTAGCAGAAGCGCTTGGGTCGAAATCGTAAGTGCCACCGAACTTTCCAAGCAGCACGATCTGGTCATTGTGATCAATCGTTAGAGCAGTCGTCAAAGGATATAAACCACCGACGTCTGGTAGTGTTTTTGCAAACTGTAGGTCGCCGTTCCCGTTCAACTTTACCAGGAAGGCTCCTTTGTTGGTCATATTCAAGTTGTTGGTTGGTGAAGGGTCAAGATCAACGCGATCATAAAAGCCAGTCAGCACCAAGTTATTAGCTTGGTCGAGGGCAATATCTTCAATGAGTGCTGCACCGCCACTCGTATTCAATTGTCTGAACTCCTTAACCCAGGCAAAGGTGCCGTTGGCGTTGAGTTTAGCAATAAAAGCATTGGCATTGTAGGACCCTCCGTTATTGGTAGTGCTCATGGTATATGTGCCGGGGCCTGGATCGAAATCACTCACGCCTTTGTAAATACCCGTAATGTATACATTTCCGTTGTTGTCAATCTTAGTACGGATATAATCCTGACTCATGCCGGCATCCACATCAAATTTTGTAGCCCATACAAAATTGCCGTCCTTATCGAGCCGACTTACCCATACGTTGTACAGGTTGTAGGTACTTGCTACTGTATAGGTACCAGCAGATGATGGATTGAAATCGACAAAGCTGGTGCTTGCGCCCCCCTGGCCTGATCCGGTAGTGACGATATCGCCCACACTGTTGGTGGAGATGCTGGTGTTCTTCAGGTTTGATACACCAAAATTTCTGAATTGTTTCTGCCAGGCAAAACTCTGGCAAAGCAGAGCACCTAGTTGCAGTGTCAGGAATAAGGTAAAATAGGTTTTCATTTTCTGTGTTTTTTTCACAAACATCAGGATATGAGAATCTTCGGACAATACTCACTATCGAGTATTTAAATGAGTTTATTTTTTTGGGCAAGATTGATAATCTGTACCCGTGTACTCACATGCAACTTATCGTATAAATTAGCGACATGCTTGCGTACAGTCAGCGGACTGATGAATAATTTTTCGCCAATCGCATTATAGGTGGCCCCACTAGCTAGCTCGCGGAGGATGTCGGTTTCCCTGGCGGTGAGGCCTAGCGCACCGGCATTCTGTTGCGTGGATGGGCGCTCTCCGGAAAGCATGAGTTCCATGGCCTTTCTGGCAATGACGGGGCTCATCGGTACGCCATTATATTCTACAGCCTGAGTGATGGCCTCGAGTATATTCACCGCTTTGTCGTCTTTCAGCAAATAGCCGCTGGCGCCGGCTTGTATCGCCTCAAAGATTTTATCTGTATCCTCAAATACCGTCAGCACAATAAACTTGGTATTGGAATACAAAGTGGCTCCAAGACGGATAGCGTCGGTTCCGTTCATCACCGGCATATCTAGATCCATCAATACGACGTCCGGCAGCTCATGGCGTTGCAATAGTTCCATCTGTTTCAGGAAGTCTTTTCCATTGCCCGACTCAAATACGACCTCTACCTGACCACACAGGCTCAGTTTTTGTCGGACGGTTTTCCGGTTAATACTTTTATCGTCGATAAGCGCTATTCTGTACATGATAGCAAAATTGGGTATTTATTTGCCAGAAACTATACTCACTCAGGAGTATTTTTTGGACCACTTAAGATGATTTGTGTCCCATGACCAGGACTACTGATGATTGTGTAATGAAAGTCTATTTCGCCAGCACGTTGCTCCATATTATCCAGGCCACTGCGGTGTCCTTGCTCTGCAATATCAAAACCCAAGCCATGATCGAAAATGTCTATCGTTAATCCGGTTGTTGTACTTTCGAACCGAAAAGAGACCCGCCGGGAGTTGGCATGCTTAATAATGTTCTGGATGCTTTCCTGAATAATACGATACAAGTGCAAACTGGTACTGGCCGAAAGGATATGTTCGTGTGTTAAGCGCTCGGTGTAGGATACTTCAATGCTGAGGTTTTTAACGAGTTGCTTGTTGGCATAGTTTTTAACTAAGTCCAGAAAAGTGACGCAAGTGATCTCCTTGTTATTCAGTATCCAGATGGTTTCACGCAGGGTTGCCATGATGTTATCCGCGTCGTGTTTCAGATCGGTGATTTTCGTCTGTTGAGTCTTATCGCTCGCGTATTCTATCGCTTCTATCTGGCTGAGTAAAGAGGTGGCATAGGAGCCCATATTGTCGTGAAGATCTTTGGCAATACGTATCCGCTCATTTTCTTCGGCTTCGTATACTTGCTTGAGGCTGGCAAGTTTGCTTTTTTCCTGTTGTGACGCCAGACGTTTTTGGTAAACAAAAAAAAGACTCCCAGACAGTAACAGGGCGAACAGGATGAATATGAAGATGTAGTTTCGCTGCGTCTGCCTCGCTTTGGTCTCGGTAAATATCTGCTCATTTTTCAATTGAGCCACCCTGAACCTGGCTTCCGAGTTTGCAATTTCCTCCTCGAGATTTTGACGGTTATATTCTGTATTAAGGTAAAACTCTTCTTTGGAAACGGCATAGGCTTTCTCGTAATATTTTTGTGCCACAAGTATCTGTTCATACATTGACAGCGCGGTCTGGATATAATCCCGATTTTTAGTAGGGCGCGCATAGTTGAGCGCTCTTTCAACAAAAGCCATAGCTTGAGCATGCTTTTTTTGCGACAAGAATACCCTGGCATGAAAAGTCAGCGCGTCAGACAAACCCAGGGAGTCGCCAAAGGTCTGATAAATCTGCTCGGTGATGGTAAAAATACTGTCGGCACGGTGGTAGTCTTGGAGGAGATCATAGACCGTACCTAATAACCGGTACTGCTGCCCCAGGTTCACGTCTTTGCTCTGGGGAATATCGCGTCCGTATGCAATGGCTTTCAACAGGCTGTGTTCGGCGGCCTTATAATCTGGTTTTCCTTCGAGCGACAGGGCAGCGAGGTTGTGATGGCAGCGTTTCAGTAGTTCGCTGTAGTGATGTTCGGTGGCAATCTTCAGGCCTTGCTTATTATAATATATAGCTTTATCGAGTTGTTTCAGGTGATAATAGGTTTTGGCAAGTGCCACATACAAGTTCGCTTCAGTAAATAGATCCTGCCGTTGTTGTGCCATCAGGATCTCTGCCTGACATAGCTTTACTGAGCGATCATAAGCTCGGTTAGCTATATAGTTACGTATCAGCGCCGAAACCAAGGCGTACCTGGACGAGTCGGCAAAAGGCATTCGTTTCAGTTTTTTTTCCAGAAAAGCGATATTAGCAACGTAGTTTTTGCTATTGTTCAGAGAGTCTAAAAAAGGTAGCTGCCGGGAAAACGCCAGGGAATGAAGTAGGAGAAATAAACCAATCCATGCTTTCATAATAGCTTGACACTAAAGATAGAACTTTAACTGCATTAGGAATAAGTTTAACCAGATTTTTGCTTTGATTAACCAGATCTTGTGGGTTTTGGATACTGGTAAAACAGGTTATGGATTTTTTTTCGAAATATTTTCATCTTTTGATGCTTAATCCCAACAAACCTGTATCTTTACCAAGTTTGTTTTTTTGTGAACGGAGGTGCGCAGCTGGCGTTTTTCCAGTAAAAGCGGGCCTTCCGGAAAAACAAGCGACAACCATCCTGCAAATGAAAGACACATCTATAAAATCCGTTCTGATTATTGGCTCCGGCCCCATTGTGATTGGCCAGGCCTGCGAATTTGATTATTCCGGCTCGCAGTCGGCGAAAAGCCTCCGCGAAGAAGGCATCGAAGTAACACTTATTAACTCCAATCCGGCCACGATCATGACGGATAAGGTAACAGCAGATCATATTTACCTGTTGCCGCTGGAAGTGAAATCCATCGTCAAAATCCTCGAAGAACGTCAGATCGACGCTGTGTTGCCTACCATGGGCGGACAAACAGCCTTGAACCTTGCCATGAAGTGCGACGACCTTGGTATCTGGAAAAAATACAATGTCCGCATGATCGGAGTGGATATAGAAGCCATTAAAGTAACCGAAGACCGTGACCTTTTCCGTGCACGCATGAACGAGATCGGGGTCAGCATGGCGCCAAGCAAGATCGCCAAGTCTTTTCTTGAAGGTAAATCCATTGCCCAGGAATTTGGTTTTCCACTGGTGATTCGCCCATCCTTTACCCTTGGCGGCAGCGGCGGCTCAGTGGTCTATAAAAAAGAAGACTATGATGCCTTATTGAACCGCGGTTTGCAAACATCACCGATCCACGAAGTTCTGATCGACAAAGCCGTTTTGGGTTGGAAAGAATACGAGTTGGAATTGCTGCGTGATAAAAACGATAACGTGGCCATCATTTGCTCGATCGAGAATTTCGATCCGATGGGCGTACATACCGGCGACAGCATCACGGTAGCGCCTGCACAAACACTGAGCGACAGCACCTATCAGAAAATGCGTAGCATGGCCATTAAAATGATGCGCAGCATCGGTAATTTCTCCGGTGGTTGCAATGTGCAGTTTGCGGTAAGCGACGACGAGAAAGAGGATATCATTGCCATCGAGATCAACCCGCGGGTGTCGCGCTCCTCGGCACTCGCCAGCAAGGCCACCGGCTACCCGATTGCCCGCATTGCCAGCAAACTCGCAATAGGTTACACGCTCGACGAGCTACAGAACCAGATCACGAAATTGACTTCGGCTTATTTTGAACCCACACTGGATTATGTGATCGTAAAGATCCCGCGCTGGAATTTCGATAAATTCAAAGGCTGTAACCGTGAACTCGGTTTCCAAATGAAGTCGGTGGGTGAAGTAATGGCTATCGGCCGCAGTTTCCAGGAAGCCTTGCAGAAGGCGTGTCAGTCACTCGAGATCAAGCGCAATGGCCTCGGAGCAGATGGAAAAGAAAACACCAACCAGGCGGAGTTACTTGCAGGACTTGAGCGCCCGAGCTGGAACCGTTTGTTCATGATCTACGATGCCATGAAGTTGGGCATCTCCATCAAAACCATTCAGAAATTGACCCGCATTGATATGTGGTTCCTGGAACAGATCGAGGAGATGATAGCCCTTGAAAACGAAGTTGCTAAATACCGCCTCGACACAATTCCGAGAGATCTGCTCTACGAAGCCAAACAAAAAGGCTACGCCGACCGGCAGGTGGCGCATTTGCTCCGGTGCCTGGAAAGCGAAGTGTACGCGAAGCGCAATGAGTTCGGCATCAAGCGGGTGTATAAACTCGTGGATACCTGCGCGGCGGAGTTCGAAGCCAAAACACCGTATTATTACTCTACGTTTGAAGACGAGAACGAAAGTGTTCGTACCGATAAGAAAAAAGTGATCATCCTCGGCAGCGGCCCTAACCGAATTGGCCAGGGCATTGAGTTCGATTATAGTTGCGTACACGGTGTGTTGGCGGCCAAGGAAATGGGCTACGAAACCATCATGATTAACTGCAACCCCGAAACGGTTAGTACCGATTTCAGCACGGCAGATAAGTTATATTTCGAACCTGTATTCTGGGAACACATCTATGATATCATCCTGCACGAAAAACCGGAAGGTGTAATTGTGCAGCTTGGTGGCCAGACAGCGCTGAAGTTAGCAGAGAAGCTAGATCGCTACGGTATTAAGATCATCGGCACGGATTTTAAGTCACTCGACCTTGCGGAAGATCGCGGTAGTTTTTCGACCTTGCTAAAAGAAAATAATATTCCTTATCCAAAATTTGGTGTGATCAACGATGCAGAAGAAGCTATCACGCTTTCCAAAGAGCTTGGTTTCCCGTTGTTGGTTCGCCCAAGCTATGTGCTCGGTGGTCAAAGCATGAAGATCGTGATCAACGAAGAAGAGCTGGAGCAGCATGTGGTGAAACTTCTGAACGATCTGCCCGATAATAAAGTGCTGTTGGATCATTTCCTTGCAGGTGCTATTGAAGCAGAGGCCGACGCAATCTGCGACGGTGAAGATGTTTACATCATCGGAATTATGGAACATATCGAGCCTGCCGGCATTCATAGCGGCGATAGCTACGCCGTGCTTCCACCTTTCGATCTCAGCGACGACATCATCCGTCAGATCGAGCAACACACCAAAACCATTGCTGTAGCACTTAAAACTGTCGGGCTCCTCAATATCCAGTTTGCCATCAAAGACGGGATCGTTTACATCATCGAGGCCAATCCGCGCGCGTCACGCACAGTGCCGTTTATTGCCAAGGCTTACGATGAGCCTTATGTGAACTATGCAACCAAAGTGATGTTAGGCGCGAAAGTGAAAGACTTTAAATTTGCACCTAAGAAAAAAGGGTATGCCATCAAAATACCTGTTTTCAGCTACGAGAAGTTCCCGGAGATACAAAAAGAACTCGGTCCGGAAATGAAATCGACCGGCGAAGCGATTTATTTTATCGACAGTCTGCAAGACGAATATTTCCAGAACATTTACAGCGAGCGAAACTTATACCTGAGTAAGTAATTAGTTGGGACATTTAACAAGAACCGGTTTTTCTTTAAACAGAAAGCCGGTTTTTTCGTTTCTGATTTTTCCCTGAATCGGTTTACCTGTGCATTTACTCAGTAAAATACGCTTTTCACGAAGCAGAGCTGGATGTCTGTTCTTTTTGATCTATTTTTAAGGATAATTGGATTGCTAACCACTGCTTGGTAACCCAACTCAACATCAAACCCCACAATGATGAGATCTTTATTCGTTTTTTCTGCTTTCCTGTTCTGCAGCACCTGTACATTCGGACAATTTAAGAATACGTTTGCGGCCAACGGCAATCCCACCACGCAAATTGTAGATGCTTCGGGCATGAAACAAGGGAACTGGTATTACTACGATTCCGGCAACCAGGTATTTAGAACTGAAACCTACGCCGACAATGTGTTGGTTGATCATGTTTACGGGCAGACGCCATCCACCGCTGATCTCATGTCTTGCCAATTCAGGCAGATTTCCGAGATGAGCCAGGCTACTATTGATTTCATCGTTAACAAGCTGCAACCCATTGGTAGTGGCGAGTTGATTGTAGGGCGCGACGGCGCGATACACCTTCATTTTTATTTCGATAAGCTGAAAACCAGCATTCCGGTTAATCTCAGTGCTGAGGCTGCCCGCTTGCAGATCCCTGTTAGTTCCATTATTAAATTCTAAGATCCATGAGAAAACTTTGTCTAATCGTTTCATCGATCTGGCTTTGCGCGGCTACTAGCCACGAAGCTGGTGCGCAAAATCTGGTATTGAACCCGAGCTTTGAAAATGTGAACCTCGGCAACCTGAAATGTTCCTGGTACCTCGACAATTCGGAATTTACCCCAGCCATTGCCAATTGGGATATGCCTACCGGCGGGAGTACCGATATTTTTCACACAAGCCTGGCCACGAGTTGTTTCTGTAGTCCTTATTCAACCGACCCCTCAGCTGTTGGTTCCCAAACGCCGCGTACCGGAAGCTCAATGACAGCACTGGTGACTTATGGATCCGGCGGATGTACGCCTTACCGCGAATATGTGCAGGGGCAACTTTCCAGTGCCCTGGTGCCCGGAACCACGTATAAGATCGAGATGTATGTATCGCTGGCGGACTACTCGAACAGGGCAACAAACAACATCGGCATCAAGTTCCTTACCTCACGGTATAGTTCAACTAGCATGTGTGTGTGGTCAACGACACCGGATGCCAACTATACTGGCACCCCAATCTCCGATAAAACGAACTGGACTAAAATCTCCTTTTGTTACACACCGACGGCATCGAACCTTCTGTATTTTGCTATCGGTAACTTCTACAACGATGCTTCCACAACGGCTTCAGCTGTGAGTGGCTCTCAGGGCACCATACGGTATTTTCTCGACGACGTATCGATTGTGGCTTCAAGTGCCGGAGCTGCTACAGCCTCGGCTTCGGGAGCCATTACCTGTGCCAATAACACCGTCAATCTCTCTACCAACGTAGCTTCCGCTTCTTACACCTGGTCGGCGCCTGCCGGCAGCTCTATCCTCTCGGGTATCAACTCTCAGTCGGCTACAGGCCAGGGCGGCGGTACTTACACCGTTACCATCAACGATCCAAACAGTTGTGGCGCTGCCGTCAGTACAGCAGTTGTCAATGTCAGCAGCAACACCACGCCTCCGGGTGCATCGGCCTCATCGGGCGGCGCATTGACCTGTGCCACCACTAACGTCACGCTAAGCGGAAGTCCTGCAGGCATGACTTACGGCTGGTCGGGTCCAGGCATCGTTTCGGGTGGCGGCAGTGCCAACCCAGTAGTGAATCAACCAGGTACGTATAACCTTACGGTAACGAATCCATCCAACGGTTGTTCGTCCAATACCAGTATTTCCGTGTCGCAAAACACCACGCCTCCGGGAGCTTCGGCTTCGTCAGGTGGCGCACTAACCTGTGCGAGTACCAACGTCACGCTAAGCGGAAGTCCTGCAGGCATGACTTACGGTTGGTCGGGTCCGGGCATCGTTTCCGGTGGCAGCAGTGCCAACCCAGTAGTGAATCAACCAGGTACGTATAACCTTACGGTAACGAATCCATCCAACGGCTGTTCGTCCAACACCAGCGTTTCCGTGTCGCAAAACACCACGCCTCCGGGAGCTTCGGCTTCGTCGGGTGGCGCACTAACCTGTGCGAGTACCAACGTCACGCTAAGCGGAAGTCCTGCAGGTATGTCTTACGGTTGGTCGGGTCCGGGCATCGTTTCGGGTGGCAGCAGTGCCAATCCGGTGGTGAATCAACCAGGTACGTATAACCTTACGGTAACGAATCCTTCCAACGGCTGTTCGTCCAACACCAGTGTTTCCGTGTCGCAAAACACCACACCTCCGGGTGCTTCGGCTTCGGCTAGTGGTGTATTGACTTGTACCAACACCAGCATGAGCCTTACCGGAACGTCAACCAGTGGAACCAGTTACAGTTGGTCGGGCCCGGGTATTGTGTCGGGTGCCAATACGGCTAACCCGGTAATCAACCAGCCGGGCACATATAACCTCACCGTAACCGGATCTAACGGCTGTACATCAACAGCGGCAGTTACTGTCAGCCAAAACACATCGTTGCCGAACGTAACGGCAAGTTCGGGAAGCACCGTTACCTGTGTCTCCAATGCCGTGTCGTTATCAGTGTCTCCTGCCGGGCTCACCTACACGTGGTCGGCAGCTGCTGGTAGCTCTATCACAGGTGGAGCCAACGCGCAAACAGCAACAGCCAGCGGTCCAGGCCCCTATACCGTTGCGGTGTATAATCCGTCCAATGGTTGTTCCGCCACAGTAAACGTTTCGCCGACTATTAACAACACGCCTCCGCCTGCGAGTGCCAATGCCGGGCCGGGTGTACTCACCTGCACAAGTCCGAGTCTCACGCTAAGCGCAACATCTTCTGGTGGTATGACTTATAGCTGGTCTGGTCCGGGCATTGTATCGGGAGGAAGCACGGCTAACCCGGTTGTCAATCAACCCGGCACTTATAACCTCACGGTAACCAATCCAACTAATGGTTGCACGGCAAATACTACTGCGGCGGTTTCACAAAATACGGTGCACCCAACGGTTGCTGTCGGTCCGGCAACTTATACAACAACCTGCGCTTCTCCAACAGTTCAATTGACAGCGACCAGCTCAACCGCTAACGTGAGCTACAGTTGGCAAGTGCCTCCAACGGGATCGCTTAACAACAATACGGTTGCCAGCCCGGTTGCTTCCGGCACCGGTATTTTCACGGTAGTTGTAACGAATACGGTCAATGGGTGTTCGTCGTCAACGGCCACATCGCAGGTATTTGCCGACGCCGCAGTACCAAGTCTCAGCCTGTCTGCCAGTTCACTGGTACTTACGTGCGCTACTACCACCGTGGGAGTTAGCGCCTCGGCTTCAGGAAGTAACCTGTCTTACAGCTGGACGCCTTCGCCGGCTTCCGGCGGTACAACAGCCAATCCAGTATTCAATAACCCAGGCAGTTATGCCGTGGTGGTGACTAATACCGTCAATGGTTGTAGCACCAATGCCAATCTGAGCGTAACCACCAATACAACGACGCCAACGGTAAGCGTAAGCCCTACCCAAACCATTACCTGTGGTACAAGCACGGCTGTTTTAACTGCTACAAGTAATGCTTCCTCTACTTATACCTGGACTGGTGCTGGCATTTCCGGAGCGTCCAACGCCGCATCGGTTACCGTAAACCAGGCTGGAAGTTACAGTGTGGTTGTAACCGATAATGCCAATGGCTGTACGACTATGGCTACCGGCACGGTTGTAGCCAATATGGCATCGCCGTCGGCTACGCTCTTAGCCACAAGCAGCAACACATCCATATCTTGTGTTGCCCCAACAGTTACCCTTTCTGTAACATCTACACCGAGCACCAACGTTACCTACAACTGGTCCACCGGTGGTAGCGGATTGTCGGCTGGCATCGCGTCTCCGGGTGTTGTTACCGTTACCGTTACCAATATGGCAAACGGCTGCGAAACAACAGCCCAGTTTAATGTTACCGGCAACATTGTTTCGCCGGTGTTATCTGCGGCGACAAGCACTTTCCCTTGTACATCTTCTACCGTAGCTCTGCATGTAAATTCCAATACACCGGGCGTAACCTATTTATGGACGGGGCCGATGGCAACGAGTATCGTATCAGGAGGAACAACAGCATCGCCTGTGGGATTGTCGGTTGGCGTCTATACAGTGGTAGTAACCGATCCTTCAACTTCATGCAGTACAACACAAACTGTGTCGGTTGTTCAGGGCACGGTAACAGCAGCATTTACAGCTGATCCGACTTCTGGAATATCGCCATTAAGTGTCAATTTTACTAACCAGAGTACCGGAGCTGTTACGTACAGTTGGGATTTCGGAAATGGAAATACATCTTCAGCCGTCAATCCAAGCCAGGTATTTACCGGCACCCAAACATACACCGTTATGCTTGTGGCATCAGCCGGTACTTGCACAGACGTTGCTTATGCTACCATTGTGGTAGATGATGACCTGGGCATTGAGATACCGAACGTGTTTACGCCTAACGGAGATGGAACGAACGATGTGTTTTATATCAAATCGACGGGTGTGAAGGAAATAGAGCTGCAGATCTTTAACCGCTGGGGTCAGAAATTGTACACGTTTGGTGGCAGCAAGGCGTCGTGGGATGGCATGACAGGGCAGGGAGATGTGGTGCCAGACGGAACGTATTTCTTTTTTGTAAAGGCTACCGGATTTAACGGAAAAGTAATTGAAAAGCAAGGAACAGTGACCTTGTTGAGGTAAGTTTCCAACACCTGGCTATGCCATTAGTTGAGAAAGGGTAAAACAGGCCACAATAGCGGCTTTTGCCTCAGTTTCGCCTAAACACGACTTTCGCTCGGAATCCAGGTTTTTCAGGCTGTGGCATGCCATGATGTCGCCTTTACTTGTCGGTGCAAATCCTTTACTCAAAATGCTCATGTTTTCCCTAAAGCACGCCCCGGCGCTTCCCGAATAATCCTAAATTTACTTGGGCTGCGTCGTTAGCAGGCCCTTGAAATTTAATCCAGCTTATGAATACGTTTTCTTATACCGTTGCTTTTCTCCTAATAAGTTTCTGTTCTTTTGGGCAATTCAAACACTTACAAAATGCGAATGGCGATCCGCTGACGGAAATCATGGATCCAAACGGCATGAAACAGGGAAATTGGAATTACACCGACACTGAGGGGCATAATTTCAGAACAGAAGTTTACCGCGACAATGTACTTGTTTCGAATCGATACATGCTGCCCGGCGCTTCGGTTGACGTGATGACTTTTAAACAACGCAATATTGCCGACTTCACCCAGAAAGCCATAAAGGATCTTGCAACTTCGCTGACAAAAGCCGGTAACGGCGAGATCATCGTGCTTGAGGATAATTCGGTGTTCGTTTATTTCTACCACGACAAAGTTCGGAGCGAGGCTGCTGTAAAAGAAATCGACGCCTCAGTCCTGAAAAATTACGCTCTCCAGCAATCCATTATTTTCTTTTAAACACCACACTGATGAAACGATTTTTAACCCTGTATGTTCAACTGATTGCTCTGGCATTGTTTTCCCCTGAAGCCAGTGCACAGAACCTGGTACTTAATCCAAGTTTCGAAAACGTGAACGCGGGTTCAATCCAGTGTTCCTGGTACACGACCCAGGCTCAGTTCAACAGCGCGATCAATAATTGGACGTGCCCAACCGGCGGTTCTTCCGACATTTTTGTGACGAGCCTGGCGCCAGCGTGTTTTTGTTCTCCAAATTCCACGAATGCCTCGGCGGTTGGCCCACAAGCGCCGCGAACAGGAACAGTCATGGTTGGTGGGTCATTATGGGGTAATGGTGGTTGCTCCCCATACCGCGAATATTTCCAGGGGCAGTTGTCCACTCCACTGGTGGCTGGTACTCAATATAAAATCGAATTTTACGTATCTCTGGCCGACAACAGTAAGACAGGTTGCAACAACATCGGGATGAAATTCAGTACAACACCGGTAAGCGTTACGAGCATGTGCGTGTATGCAGCAACTCCCGATGTAAATTATACAGGCACGCCGATCACCGATAAAACGAACTGGACCAAGCTGGAGTTTTGTTACACGCCTACCGCGTCCGGCCTGCAGTATTTCATGATCGGAAATTTTTTCACCAATGTCGCAACTGCCACCATCAGCGTTCCGGGAACCAATAGCGGCAATGCGTATTATTACATCGACGATGTTTCTATTATGCCTTCCACCTCGGCAAGTACGCCACCTACGGCAACGGCGGCATCTAATTGCAGTAGCCCGACCATGACCCTGTCAGGACTTCCGGCAGGTGTAAGTTATACCTGGACTGCACCATCGGGAGGTACTATTCTTTCCGGCGTTAATGCGCAAAATGCCACGGTTCAGGGCGCAGGTATTTACACGCTGACGGTGATCAATCCGACCGCGTGTGTCAGTACACCATTAACAACCACTGTCCTCGCCACTCCTGCGGTATCGGCCACATCGCCTACAATCACGGGAACCGGCACCCTCACCTGCAATACAACCACACTAGCGTTATCGAGTACCACAGTGGCCGGAGCCACCTATAGTTGGACAGGGCCGGGAGTCGTTTCCGGTGGTAGTACAGCGGTGGTGGTTGTCAATGCTCCAGGAAACTACGTGGTAACACAAACAAGCGGCGGCTGCGCCGGCACTGCTACCACAACGGTATTGCAAAACACTGCCGCACCTGTCATCAATTTAACTCCCGCCACAACTACCATCAGTTGCGCTTCACCTACTGTGCAGCTAACAGCTATCCTGAATCCATCGACAGCCACATATACCTGGGTGTCACCTGCCGGCGGTGCACTTAGCAATAGCAGCGTTACCAATCCGGTTGCTTCCGGTAACGGCGTGTTCACCTTAACCGCTACCAATCCTGTTAATGGATGTACTGTGAGCGCCACGGCCAGTTTACTTTCCGGGGCATCTACCGTCACGCTGAGTGTAGCCAGTGCCAGCATTTGCAGTGGCAGCTCAACAACACTCAACCTCAATGGTAATGCATCTTCCTACACCTGGACGCCGGCTGCTTCTCTCAGCGCCTCAACCGGCACTTCGGTAGTAGCTAGTCCCGGCTCCACCACAACTTATACAGTTACCGGTGCCAATGGTGGATGTACAGGCAATACAGTAGTTACAGTAACGGTTGTGCCAACTCCTGTCCCATTAATTAGTCCGCTTAGTCAAACGCTTTGCCTGGGTCAGTCCTCTTCTATTAATGTTTCGGGTGGTACAAGTTATACCTGGTCTCCGTCGTCCGGTTTGAGTTCGGCAACTGCCGCTTCGGTGACAGCTTCGCCTACAGTGAGTACAGTGTATTCCCTGCTGGCAGCCAATGGTGCATGCACAGCCACGAGCCAGGCATCTGTAACCGTTGTTTCGAATCCATCGGTTACCATCAGCGGTAACACTTCGATTTGTGCCGGCAGCGCCACAGCCGTAACAGCTCAGGGGCTGAGTAGCTATACCTGGAGCCCGGTCACCGGCTTAAGTACGGCCACCGGAAGCCTTGTAACAGCCAGCCCTGCATCTACTACAAGTTACACCGTGTCAGGTATGCTTGGCACCTGCACAGCATCAACAGTGGTGACTGTAACTGTAAATCCCCTGCCAGTATTGGTTGTCAGCCCTTCACAAACCGTGTGTGCCGGCAATTCGGCCACACTCACCGTTTCGGGCGCTACATCTTATACGTGGTCTCCGGCTGCTTCACTCAATTCGGCGTCTGCATCCAGCGTGGTGGCTACGCCTGTTTCCACAACAGCTTATACTGTTACAGGCAGCGTTTCCGGGTGCACGAATACGGCAGTGACAACGGTTCAGGTGAATGCAATACCCGTGCTGACGGTAAGCCCGTCTGCAGTATCGGTTTGCCCAGGGGCAGGTGCTGCGCTTGGCGTGGCAGGAGCAAGTTCCTATACCTGGACGCCGGCGACGTTTCTCAATACCACCGCCGGAAGTAACGTCATTTCCACACCAACAGCCAACATAACTTATACGGTTCAGGGGGAGTTAGCAACCTGCCTGTCCCAAACGTTGGTAAGCGTATCCATGTCGTCTGTGCCAGTATTGGTGATCAGTCCAAGCGCTACCATTTGTTCCGGCACAAGTGTACCCCTTGCTGTAACCGGCGCAACATCTTATACATGGTCATCCATGAACGGGCTGAGCACTACCAACGGAGGAGCCAACGTCACGGCTTCGCCTGCGGCATCTTCGTCATATACAGTCACAGGAGCCAATACGGCCGGCTGTACAGCAACCGTGAGCGTATCTGTGGATGTGGTCCCGACCCCTGCAGTGGCTATTACCGCAGTTCCATCGACGATTTGTGAAGGGCAAACTGCCTCGCTGAGTGCCACAGGCGCCGCTTCTTATTCCTGGAGCCCGTCGGCTGATCTCACGAATATTTCTGCCGGTCAGGCAGATTCGTCGCCTCATGCCACATCAGTGTACACAGTAGCGGGCAGTAACGGTACGTTGCCGAATATTTGTGTAGCAACGCAAACGGTGTTGGTTGTTGTTACACCTACCATTAACCTGGTAATCCCGGCCGTAAGTCCAATTTGTTTAGGTGAAACCACGCAGTTACAGGCTTCCGGTGGAACAACTTACACTTGGAGTCCCGCAGCCGGAATTACATCACCAAATCAGGGAGTGAGCAATGTGAAACCAACAGCAACAACGATTTATACTGTAACGGCAGGAAACGGGGGCTTATGTGTTTCGCAGGGAACGGTGGAGATCGTTGTTAACCCACTTCCGGTAGTATATGCCGGCGCTGATACCACTGTAAACATCGACGAGCCCGTAACGCTTCATGGTACAGGCAATGTGCCCGTAGGTTTTCTCGCTACAGGTTTCATGTCGCTCAATTGCAACTTCTGCGACGCGATCACCGTAAATCCGCAGGAAAAAACCTGTTATACCTTAAAAGGTACCAGTAACGCAGGTTGCGTTGCTTACGATGAGGTATGTGTATCTATAACAAAAGACTGGAACGTTTATATTCCGAATGCATTTACGCCAAACGGTGATGCCGATAATGATGTCTTCCTCCCGGTAGGTTACGGCCTTTCGCAGATCAGGCTTTTTATTTTTGATCGTTGGGGTACACAGATTTTTGCAGGAGACGACAATAATCCAGGATGGGATGGTAAGCTGAAAGGAAAACTCTGTGAACAGGGTGTTTATGTTTACCAGGTGGAAATCAAGACCATGTCAGGAAATACGATTCGAAAAGTAGGCCATGTAACTTTGCTCGGAACCAGCACACGCTAAGCAAACGTACTTCCTCTAATGTGCCGCTATTCAAAAGCCTGTTTATTATAACAGGCTTTTTTGTGCGCGTTCAACAAGTTAGGGCTTGCTCTTAGAACACCTCCAATCGCCTTATGAATGTGCAATAAGCACAAAATACATATTGGTTCTAAAGCGATGAGTTTATAACAACCCGGCGGTGATTTTTTTAGAGGAATTATCCCTTATAAACTCTGCGACTTGGCAGACGAATCTTATCTGAAATACAAGAAGAGAAATTCATGTCTTCTCTCGGTTCGTCTTTTTATAAAGAAAACGGCTAGTCATCGACTAGCCGTTTTCAGTTTTCAGACCAATAGGGTTATTGCTTCAGCAACTTACCTGTTTTTAGCGTTTGTCCTTTAGAAGAAATCCGGTAGAAATAAATGCCATCTTTCAGGCTGCTCAGCCCTACGGAACCAAAACCTTCGGTAACTGATTGCGTGATGACCACTTTTCCAAGGGCGTCGCTGATGTCGATACGCGTAGTGGCAGGGTCGAATCCCGTACTAATGGATAAGAAAACCTGATCGCCGGCCGGGTTAGGATAAAGGCTAACGCCTCCCGCTGATTCAAATTCTTCTAAGCCAGTGCAGGGCGATACATTTTGCACAACCGTAGCAGTTGCGGTTCCGCAGGCGTTGGTTCCCGTAACAGTGTAGGTTGTGGTAACGCTTGGTGATACGGAAATGCTCATGGTGCTGGCGCCTGTGTTCCATGCATAGCTTACGCCTGGTGTGGCGCTGGCGCTAAGTACTGCAGAGTTGTTGGCACAAATAATACTTTGCGAAGCAACCGCGGCAATGGTAGGCGTTACAGCTACCGATACGGTGGTAGCAGCAGTAGCGGTACCGCAGCTGTTGGTGCCGCTTACCGTGTACACAGTTGTAGTACCAGGAGCTACCGATGTGCTTGCGGTATTGGCGCCGCTGCTCCATACATAAGCGGTGGATGTGCCGCTGGCAGTTAGTGTAGCTGTAGCCCCGGTAGTACATAATGCACCTGTTGGGCTGGCGGTAACGGTGAGTGTAGGCACATTGTTGACAGTTACACTCAGTGTGCGGGTCTGGCTGCATCCAGCAGTAGTTCCAGATACTGTATAAGTTGCCGATACCGTTGGACTTGCTGCAATAGTGGACGAAGCGGATCCGCCTGGCATCCAGCTATAGCTCGCAGCGCCGCTTGCTGTGAGACTTACGGTTGCGCCAGCGCAAATCACACTTGACGAAGCCGTCGCAGTTACCGTCGGTGTTGGTGTCACGTTCAGACTGATTGTTTTTGTGTCGCTGCATCCCGGGTTACTACCTGTAAGCGTGTAGACAGTGGTAGCAGCCGGGCTCACAACTGTTACCGAAGATGCCCCACCCGCAGGCATCCAGCTATATGACGAAGCACCGCTGGCTGTAAGCGTAACTGAGGATCCGGCACAAAGCGAGCTACTGGAAGATGCTACTGTAAGGCTCGGCGTGGCATTGACGGTGAAGTTGGTCGTGGCCATGTTCGAACAGCCTGTTATGGCATTGGTGGCGGTAATTGAGTAGGTCTGCACACCTGTGGAGGAAGGGGTTATTGTGGCAGTATTGCTGGCAATCGCTCCAGGATTAATCATCCAGGAAATATTGGTGCCTGTGTTTACTACTTGTCCGTTGAAAATAATATTAGGCCTTCTCACAAAATTGCTGATGGTGTTTGAAGCCTGAACGCCGCAGCTTTGTACGTTATCGTCATAGCTTCCCCAGATAGAGTTAAAGCTCGTTGCCGTAAACGCAACAGTTGAGTTGGAACTGTAGCAATCCACACAGGTTGAATTAATGTCATTGTCGTGGCATATATCCACCAGGATATTCGAAACGCCATCCCAGTTAAAAGGCGTTGAGAAGTTGAAGGTATTAATGCCCAGGTTTGGCAGCCCCTGGCTTACAGGGCCATAAACAGTTGTGTAAGAGCCAGCTGGCGACGCATAAGCTGAAGTCATCACCGAAGTGGTTGTATGGGCCAGTTTAATGGTAAAATTGTTTTGTGCAAATGCACCAGAACCCAGGGCGGTAACGCTAAAAGACAGGGCAGTGATATTACCCGCTCTTAGATTAAGAGCTTGCAGTTCGGATGCGCGGAACAAATACTGTTCGCGGGATCCCTCGTAGTTGCTGCTGTATGGCGTAATGCCCTGCGCTGAGGTATTGTTGGTATTGGTTCCCACAGCAACAGTTCCGCCTACAAGATTGTCGGCAGAAATACCGACGGTGGCACCAAGGCAAGCCACGCTTGGCGTGGTGACGCTTGTAATTACCGGCACGTCAGCTACCATTGTGACAGTCGCCACATTCACACAATTGCTGCTGTTGGTTGCAGTGAGTGTGTATGTAGTCGGTCCGTTTGTCACCGAGCGGTAATATAATATATTTGCGCTGGCGCCGCTATAGGCTGTAGTAGCAGCCGCATCGCTGTACAAGTTTGCAGCTGGAGACCAGGTGTAGTTATTGAAATCAGAAACGGTAGAAGTTACACTTAGCGTTGCAATGGCATTGGCACATACAGTCGTGCCCGACGATACGCTGAGGGCAGGAGCTGGAGTGACAGATGCTGTCACCATGCTGCGAGGACTTTCGCAAATGGAAGATACCGTAAGGTTATATAAGTAATAGTAATCGGCAGTGGCGGGTCCAGATCCGTCGAATCCGGCTGTTACAGAACCAACGCTGCCTATCGGGTAAGGGTAGGTAACACCTGTATTTGATGTAAGGGCCGTACCAGCGTCGGTGTACACTTCAAAGTGATAATCGGTGCCTGCCGGAATTACAAAATTCAGCGGTAATGTAAAAGGTGTTGTGCCATTACCAGCCGGAATAGGACCGGAGTAGCTGCCTATCAGGTTATACGCCGGATCATACAAATCGACATAGATGTCGTCGGCCGTGCCGTCTGGATATACATCGGCTGAAATAAGCGTAAATGTTTGGGAAGCATTAAACATAATCCCTTCAAACAAGGGCATGATGCTGGCAGAGCCGGTAGGAACCGGCGCCGGTAAACCTCCGGTGGATGTGTACGGAGCGCCCGAAGAAGACACGTAATAGTTGGTGGTACTATTGATTACGGGTGTTGTGAACACAGAACCCGTTGCCACGGCTGTTCCACCGCTGGCTGCCGTGTACCAGTTCAAGGTTCCGCCAGCGGCAACTGTCGCGCCCAGGGTAGTCGTTCCTATCCCGCAACGCATGCCTGAAGTAATACCCGAAATAGCAGGTGCCTGGCATGGGGTTGTAAAAAAGTAGGGACCATTCCATCCGCTTTGATCAGAACCGCTGCAATGTGCGCGGACATAAAAAGCGTAAGCCGAACCGGGTGTAAGACCAGAAAGGGTAGAGGAGGCAACGGTGGTTGTAGCTGTTGGGGCAGTACTGCCGGTAGGCGATGTCAATGGTGCAAGCCCGTAATACAGATCCCAGGAAGGCTCGGAACCGCTCGGCACCCAGGTAACACTGGTAGATGTTGAGGTAACACTCCCTAAGACAATGTTAGAAGGGGCAGGGCAGGTAGGGAGGACATAGGTCAGCGAAACATCGTCGATGGCGCTTTGTCCGATGGGCGTTACGTTGTCGGAGTTAAATGTGAAGATCAGGTTGCTGGTGGTTCCGGCCAATGAATTCGACAGGGTGTAGGTCATTGGCGTGAAAGACGCATAGTCGGCATCCAGAACGGGATCGATGGTGGCAATAAGGCCTGTGGTTTGTGCCGCGCCATTTACCGGCGTATTCCCGTTCATAAACACTTCCATGTAGTCGTAAGTATTATCGGCTACTGGCTGTTTGTAGTTGAAGGAGAGAATGATGTTGGTGGCACCGGCAGGAATGCTTACACTCCGGTAGAGGTGCACGGTACGCGCTGCGTTGTTGGCGCCGAGGTTGGTCGCGCTGTTTCCGATATGGGCTTCGCGTGCGCCGGTATAGCCCGCCTGGGCGGTTCCTACATACCACACGCGGGTGGTCGGTGTTTGTGCTACCGACCAACTATTGGCAGCGAAGGTAGTCCCGGTCTCAAAGCCACCATCGCCGGCAGGGTTGATGAGGGTGATCTGCCCGTAGGTTTGGACGCCAAACAGCACCGCAGCAGAAAGTGCAAGTAGCCGCGGATTTTTAAACAACAAGTGGTTTTTTTTCATGAGATTGTATTTAAAGAATCTTACTAAAATATCATTTTTTAATGTTTAAAGGCTAAATACTTAGTATGAATGAGTGAATTGACCGTTTGTACTAGGGAATAGCTTACCGGGAATGGTATGCCAACGTCCAGATTCGTGTTTACAGATTTGGCAAAGCATTACACTGTAGCGCAGCCGCCTGTACCTATGAAAAACTGAATATTATTGGAAAATAAATGGAGAAACGTGGTGTTTTTTATCGCGACGCATGTTTACGTTAAGGTATGCGCATAAAAAAAGGGTAAGCTACTTTCATCGCACCGCTCAACCATCTACCCTTGCTTTGTTCCCAACCTGGGGGATTTGACAGGAGCTGGTCGTGAAAGACTTACCCGCGGCAAAAGTAGATAATTTATTTCATTATTAGCATATTTTTCGTAAAATTTGTACGCCGTAAAAACCTTGGCGGCTCATGTGGTATGGATATTTCAGTGGTTATTCCCCTATTTAACGAAGAAGAGTCGCTCGTAGAACTTCACGACTGGATTAAGCGCGTGATGGAAGCCAACGGCTTTTCCTACGAAATCCTTTTTGTGGATGATGGGAGCAAAGACCAATCCTGGCAGGTTATCGAGCGCCTCTCTGCCGCGAATTCCTGTGTAAAGGCCATCAAGTTCAGACGCAACTATGGCAAGTCGCCCGGGTTGCATGTTGGCTTCGGGGAAGCAACGGGCGATGTGGTGATTACCATGGACGCCGATTTACAAGATTCTCCAGATGAAATCCCGGAACTTTACCGGATGATTACAGAAGAGAAATACGATCTGGTGAGTGGTTGGAAACAGAAACGTTTCGATAATGCGCTGACTAAAAACATTCCGTCGAAATTATATAACTGGACCAATCGCAAGATCTCGGGGATACAGTTGCATGACATGAACTGCGGTTTGAAAGCCTACCGGCGCGATGTGGTAAAAAGCATCGAAGTGTACGGCGAAATGCATCGGTTTATTCCAGTGCTGGCCCGCAATGCCGGGTTTAACCGCATTGGCGAAAAAGTAGTTCAGCATCAGGCCCGCAAATACGGGGTGAGTAAGTTTGGCTGGGAGCGCTTCATCAATGGGTTTCTTGATCTGCTCACCATAACCTTTCTCTCCAAATTCGGGAAAAGGCCCATGCATTTTTTTGGACTCATTGGCACGTTGATGTTCATGATCGGTTTAGGCGTTACCCTTTATCTTGGCATTGATAAAGCCTGGCATGCCTTTTACCTGCACAAAGCAGCCCGGCTCCTGACACAGCGGCCGTCGTTTTATATTGCACTTACCTCGATGGTGCTAGGCACGATGCTATTCCTGGCGGGTTTTGTCGGTGAGCTGATTTTGAGAAATTCTGCAGACCGGAACAGCTACCTGCTCGAGAAAAAAATCAACATCTGATGGTAGAAGAACAACCGCGGAGAAAGCCCCGAATTCCATTGTCTCCAACGGAGTTGTACTACTTCAAAGAGCTGAAAAAACTGAAGCAGGCTCAAAAGCTCGAAGCCTTTAAAGCCGGCAATTTCTACAAGATCACCAATCGCGTCAACATTGCGTTAGTGGCTTTTCTCAGCTATTGTGTGCTCAGTATGCTTATCCTCAATTACTGGCATAAAACCTCTATCGAAAGCGTGACCGTAAGCTATGGTCCCATCGGCCCCGACTACCGGCGTTCCGTGAGCGAATTGCGGATTCTAACCCTTTCAGGAGATTATCTAATCCTGAACACCGACCGGCTCTTCGACATACCCGCAAAAAACCAGGAAATCTATATGGGAAAAGATTTTTTGTTCGGAAAAGTCCTGAAAGGGCGTTTGTCTTTTGATGAACGGCCGTTTTGGTGCTTTGAAACCTATGCGCGGTTCACGGTGTGCGCCTTTGCGTTGGGCATGGGCTTTTTTATTTACCAGGTAAATAAGCACCTCACGGTAAACGGCTTGCTGGTAGCCATGGCACTGTATGTACTGGCTAGCCTGTACTTTGTGTTGGTATAAGGTCTTTCAGCCTGAGCAGGCTCCGAATACGGAAATACAACGCCAGTGATACAAAGCCAAGTCCGATACTAAGCCCCAGCCATACCCCATAAACTTTATAGCCGAGCACAAAAGCAAAAAGATAACACAGCGGCAAGGCAATGATCCAGTAGCCAATGAAAGCAATCACGGTAGGGAACTTATAATCTTCGAGTCCGCGCAACACGCCAATGGCTGTTACCTGGGTACCATCGAACAATTGAAAGAACGCGGCAATAAGCAAAAGCACCGAAGCAATGTGTATGATTTCGGCATCGGTACTGAAAATAAGCGGCAACAGGCGGTTGAACGCAATGAAACAGAGCGCCATAAAGCCCATGGTAATAATCACCAGTTTATAGGACGTTTTTATGGCCTGTTTCACATTTTGCATGTCGTTTTCGTTGTAATATTTTCCTACCCTTATGGTAGAGGCACTTCCGATACCGCTGGCAAACATGTATGTAAAGGCAGCCAGGTTTAAGGCAATACCGTGTCCGTCGAGCTGTTCTTTTCCGAATACCCCCGACATGAGCCCGGAAATGGCAAAGGCGGCTACCTCGAATGTAAATTGAAGCGCCGAGGTAACACCGTCTTTCAACAACTGCCAGAAATGGAGGGCATTGAGTTTTGCCTGCCGGTAAAAAGGCGCAAAAGAGTTCACACTTGGGTGCCTGAATATAAATACGAAGAAGCCTGCACCCATCAGCACCCGCGCAATAAACGTGGCCCAGCAGGAACCCATGTAGCCAAGTTCCGGCAGCCCCGCTTTGCCGTAGATAAGCAGGTAGTTGAGAATGATATTGACAATATTGCCTGCTACGCTGATGTACATAGCCGCCCTGGTGTTACCCAGGCCTTCGGTATATTGTTTGCACACAAAAAAAAGAGAGATCGGAACGATTGAGAAAATGAGTACATTGAAAAACGGGATGGCCAATCTTACCACGTCTTCCGGTTGCTGCATCCAACGCAACACCCCCGATGAAAAAAACAAGGCTATAAAAAGCAATACACTCACGGCTACATTGATAAACAAGCCGTTTTTTAAAAGAGAGGCTTTCTCGGCTTCGTTGCGGTTCACATTGGCTTCGGTAATAGCTGGCGTGAGCACATAACTCATACCGATACTGAATACCAGAAGGATTACAAACAGGTTATTCGAAAGGATGCCTGCCGCCTGTTCCGTTTTGCCAAGCCTGCCAAGGAATATATTATCAACCATGCCTGTGATGATGTGCCCAACCTGTGTGAGAACAAGTGGTACAGACAAGCGGATGGTGTCACGTATGTGAAGGGATGCGTTTCCGTTTTTCAAAGCACGCAAAGGTAGAACAAATTTGTAGCTGCGCGATGTACCGCCGTTTTTATTCCACAAAAAACACTAAGGCATTTTAAATAGTTAGTATATTTGTTTCATCAAAAAATCATCCTGCATGCAGCGCGTCACCCTCAAAGACAAAACCTTTGTTCCTTACATTACATCCGATAAAATCCAGGAAAGTGTACGGCAGATGTCGAAAAAAATCAATGCCGATCTGGCCGGCGAAACACCTCTTTTTCTGGTGGTACTCAATGGCTCGTTTATGTTTGCCGCCGACCTGCTGAAAGAAGTGACCATCCCCTGCGAAATATCGTTCATCAAACTCGCGTCTTATCACGGAACCAGTAGTACCGGCACGGTAACCGAAATGATCGGCCTTACCGAAGAGATCAAAGGAAGAACCGTGGTAGTTGTGGAGGACATTGTGGATACAGGCGTTACTGTAGAGAAACTGGTTGCCCTTCTCGAAAAAAAAGAAGTAAAGCAAATCCGCATTGCGTCCTTTCTTCTGAAACCCGACGCCTACACAAAAGATATTAAAGTGGACTATGTGGGCATGGAGATTCCTAACGATTTTGTGGTAGGATACGGGCTCGACTACGACGGGCTCGGCCGTAACATGAAAGATATTTTTGTACTTGATAAATAACCCTCTAACCTCATAAAAACCTCTCATATGCTGAACATTGTTTTATTTGGCCCTCCGGGCGCAGGAAAAGGGACGCAATCCCAGAAGTTAATCGATAAGTACGGATTGGTGCATCTATCTACCGGCGATCTGCTCAGGAGCGAGATTGCCAACCATACACCGCTTGGCATGGAAGCCAAAGCTATTATGGACCGTGGCGACCTGGTGAGTGACGACATCGTGATTGGCATGATCGAATCAAAGCTGGATGCCAACCCTAATGCCAAAGGGTTTATTTTCGACGGTTTTCCTCGTACCGAAGCGCAAGCCATTGCACTCGACGACCTGCTTCAGAAAAAGGGAACGGCCATTAGCGCGATGCTGGCTTTGGAGGTAGATAACGATGAATTGATCAAACGCTTGTTGCTCCGTGGAAAAGAAACCGGGCGACCTGACGACCAGGACGAAAGCATTATCAGCAACAGGGTTAACGAATACAGCAATAAAACCCTGCCGCTTAAAAAATATTATTCCGAACAATCAAAATTTCATTCCATCCATGGCATCGGCACCGTGGAGTCCATTTTCCAGGAATTGGTTGACAGGATCACATTCGTCAATGCCGAGATCGAACTGACGATGCTCGAAAACGACATCGAACACCTCGACCTGACGGTGAACGATTTTGAAGAGGCGACTGAGATCTCACCTGAGCTGCAAAAGGATATGGACGAAGTGAGGAAAGAGGACGAGGCAAACGCTGCTCCTGCAGAAGAGAAAAAAGGCTTGCTGGCAACCATCAAAGAAAAGGTTAGCCATTTCTTTGGCAGCGATAAAAAAGAGGATGAGTTTGCGGCCGACAAGGTGAAAGTGCCAGCAAAAAAAGCTGTTAAAAAGGCCGCACCGAAAAAATCTGCTGCCAAAGCGGCTAAAAAAGCGGTGCCAGCTGCAAAAAAAGCAGGCGCCAAACCTGCTGCCAAGGCTGCTAAACCGGCAGGGAAAGCTGTTGCCAAAAAAGAAGCTCCGAAAAAAGCGGTAGCGAAGAAAGCCACAGCCAAAAAAGCGGCTAAAGCACCAGCAACTAAAAAGGCAATGGCTAAGCCAGCAGTAAAAAAAGCGGCACCGAAAAAAGCTACACCGAAAAAAGCGGCTAAAAAAGTCGTTAAAAAAGCAGCCGTGAAGGCACCGGTGAAAAAGGCAGCCAAGGCACCGGTAAAAAAAGCTGTTAAAGCCCTAAAGAAAGCCGTTAAAAAGGCACCTGTAAAAAAGGTAGTAAAGGTAGCTAAAAAGGCAGTGGCAAAAGCGCCGGTTAAAAAAGCTGTGAAAACCGTAAAGAAAGCAGTGAAAAAAGCGCCAGTTAAAAAAACGGTGAAGGCAGTTAAGAAAGTTGCTAAAAAGACCGTGAAACCGGTGGCCAAAGCGGTGAAAAAAGTAGCCGGGAAATCAGCTCCGAAAAAGGCGCTTAAAAAGAAAAAATAAGTAACGACTAGCGGTAAAAGATTTAAGGCAGTGACGAAAGTGACACCTTAAATCTTTTGTCGTTTTATACCAGAAACGAACGTGGATACGAATTTTGTTGATTATGTAAAGATTTGTTGCAGGAGCGGAAAAGGCGGCGCGGGCTCGTCGCACCTGCATCGTGATGTGCTTACCTCCAAGGGCGGCCCCGATGGCGGCGATGGTGGCAGAGGCGGTCACGTCATTCTGCGTGGCAACAAACAGTTCTGGACGCTGATCCACCTGAAATACCGCAAACACATTATTGCAGAGCCGGGCGGAGCCGGCGGCTCATCACACCGCTCCGGTAAAGAAGGCGAAGATCAGATCCTGGACGTGCCCTTAGGCACCATTGCCCGCGATGTGGAAACAGACGAGATCGAATGCGAGATCACCGAAGACGGGCAGGAATTTGTTCTGGTGCCAGGTGGGCGTGGTGGTTTGGGCAATGCGCATTTTAAATCACCTACCAATCAAACGCCACGCTATTCGCAGCCTGGCGAAGAAGGCCGTACCGAGTGGAAAGTGCTTGAGCTGAAAGTGCTGGCCGACGTAGGACTTGTTGGCTTGCCCAATGCCGGAAAATCAACCTTGTTGTCGGTGATATCGGCTGCTAAGCCCCAAATTGCTAATTATCCCTTTACAACCCTTACGCCAAACCTCGGCATCGTTCCTTACCGCGATTACAAAAGTTTTGTCGTAGCCGATATTCCGGGAATTATCGAAGGCGCCAGCGAAGGGAAAGGTCTTGGTACCCGCTTTTTGAGGCATATCGAGCGCAATTCCACACTCCTTTTCATGGTTAGCTGCCAAAGTCCGAATATTTACGAAGAATACAAAGTGCTGCTGAATGAACTCAGGGAGTATAACCCTGAGCTTCTCGACAAACAACGCATGCTTGCCATTACCCAGTGCGACACCATCGACGAAGAATTGATCGACGAGTTGGAAAAAGACCTTCGCAAGCGCATGAAGGGTAAATTCAAAATTCCATATCTGTTCATTTCTTCACAATCGGGCTACAACATCCCGCAGCTTAAGGACATGCTCTGGCAGCAGTTGAACCATTAGGACTTGTTTAACCGGTCAAATCCGGTATTTTTGTAGGATGTTCAAGTTGTTATTCAGGTTGGCTGGTTGGAAGATCACCCATTATCTTCCTGCCGACATAAAACGTTGTGTAATTATAGGAGCGCCGCACACCAGTAACTGGGACTTCATGTACGGCATGGGCGCACTTAAATTCATGAAGCTCCGGATTCGGTTCACGATCAAAAAAGAGTGGGTTCGTTTTCCTGTAAAAAAACTCATGCTCGATCTCGGAGCATTGCCTATCGACCGTTCTCCCAAGCCCGACGGTAGCAAAAAGAGCACGGTAGAGGCTATGGCCGACTTGTTCGATCAACGCGACGAGTTGTTGTTGCTAATCACGCCCGAGGGCACCCGCTCGAAAGTGGAAAAATGGCGTACCGGTTTTTATTATGTGGCTCTTCACGCCAAAGTGCCCCTGGCACTGGGCTTCCTGGATTACCGTACCCGCGAGTGCGGCATCGATAAGATTGTTTATCCCAGTGGCGATTTTCAAAAGGATATGAAAACCATCATGGACTTTTACGCGACAAAAACAGGCAAAAACCCGCATAACTTTTCTGTTGACCGCTCTTTCGGATTGTAAGACCTTGATGCCACGAAGTGCGACTTTCGGCGACCCCTATCGGTATTCGGGAAAATCCATGATTTTAAATGGGATCTTTAGGTTAAAAAAATGTATCTTTGCCGCGTTATCTGTTCGAAGTTTGAAAAAACCTTTTCAAATATTCTTTTCGACGCTCCTGTTAATCAGCATCAGCTGGCAATGTGCTGCCAAAACATTTATATACATTGACTTTAAACGAAACCAGGAGAAGTTAGCCGCCACTGTGTGCGAGAACAAAGATGTACCCGGCAGTTGCTGTAAAGCCAAATGTTATTTGGATAAGGAAATAAAAAAAGAAGATAAGCGTCAGGCTGACTTTCCTTCATCGCTAAAAGAAAAGACCGGAAAAACAGAATTGTTCTCAGGGCCTTTTATTTTTACGCCTGTTCCAGCAGTTGCTGTTCTGAATAAGCATTTACCCTATTTTTCATCCTTGCCTGATCCAAGGCCTGTTTTTTTCTTCCATCCACCGGCGCCGGTAGCTTAAGATGTTCGCTCTGCACAGGCAGAGTTTATTAAAATCACGGCTCCTGGTTTTTTGTATTGCACAAAATGCCCTGGCCTTATTTCAACATCTTAATTCATTCAACAATGAAACTAGCGCTCTATGTATTTATTGCACTGAGTGTTTACCTGCTCAACGAGTACCGTTTGATCCGTAAATACATCCGTGCCATTGAAAAAACAGATAAAAAAATCAAGTAATTAATCTTTCTGCTTCGATGGCAGATCCGGCAAAGGTGCCGGATCTGCTGCGGGCAATAAACAACCTTATTATCACATGAAATCAACTTTCACCCTTTTGGCATTAAGCCTTGCATTTGCGTTTACCAGCTGTAAAAAAGACTCCAAAGAGCCTGAACCGGAACCAGTAACACCGCCAGTAACAACCCCAACAGCTTCTACGGGAACATTGCAGATCGAATTCGAAGGCGCAGTTGGCGACTCGGCACTCGTGCTTTCATCGCAAACATATACCAACCAGGCCGGCAATACGTTTAACATCACGCTTTGTAAATATTACATCAGCAATATCAAAATTACCAAAAACGATAACAGTGTGTGGACAGAACCAAACAGCTATCACCTCATTGATTATTCTGATGCACTCAGCACGATCGTTGAAATCCCGAATGTGCCGTATGCCGATTATAAAGCAATTGAATTCATGATTGGAGTGGACAGCGCGCGCAACGTTTCGGGTGCTCAAACCGGCGCACTCGATCCTGCCAAAGGAATGTTCTGGACATGGAACAGTGGCTATATCATGGCAAAAATGGAGGGCACTTCGCCACAATCTACAGCTACTGCCAATAAGCTCACGTTCCATATCGGTGGCTTCAGCGGTGCCAACTCTGTCTTGAAAACCATTTCACCGTCGTTTGGAGGTAATGTGGCCAAGGTAACCAGCGCCATTACGCCGAAAATTCACATGAAATGCGATATCATGGAGTGGTTTCAATCGCCAAACACCATTAATTTTTCAACTACAAACACCATACACATGCCGGGCGCCGATGCTAAAAAAGTTGGCGACAATTATGCTGATATGTTTAGCGTAGAACACATTCATAACGATTAATATTTTAATAGGGTGGATAGATCCACAGGGACGGCAGATGCTGTTCCTGTGGCATCTCCCTTTTGCCAAACGTTATGAAGAAAAACGCACTTATTCTGTCCCTGTTTCTTTTTTTGCTTCAACAAACAGGACTGGCCTGCGACATTTGTGGGAACTTTATGGGGCTTACGCCCTACAACAACCGCAACAGCATCAGTTTCCAGCACCGCTACCGGATCTTTAATGGCTATCGCGGCTATCAGCAGCAAAGTAGTTTTTTTCCGCCTTCGGCCTACCGCACCATGCATTTGCAGCACGACTCGGTGCCGGAAGCAATGAGGGTGCATTCCAGTAAGGACTATGAATCCTACAAAGTGTTCGAACTGCGGTTTAAGTACTTTGTGCACAAGCGAGTAGAGCTTAACCTGTTTGCACCACTACTGAGCAATAAAACGAAAACCGATGATGCTTACGAACAGCATACCGGTTTTGGCGATATGTCCTTGAATGCTGGGTTTCACCTTATACAGCCTGCTGAAGACAAAGCGTTGCGCCACAAGTTGGTGTTTGGCATCGGCATTAAGTTGCCAACCGGCAATTACTATGCACATGGTTCGGCCAGCCAGCGTCTTCCGTTCGAAATGCAGCCCGGAACCGGAAGTACTGACGGATTCGTTTACCTTAATTATATTGTGATGTACCGTAAAGTTGGGGTCAACGTCAATTCCAATTTTAAAATCAACGGCTATAACCGGTACCGCGAACGGGTGGGGAACAGCACCACCGATTTCATTTCTGTATTTTGTAAAGCCAAGCTCGGCAATGTGTTTCTCTACCCCGCAATACAGGCCAATTACGAATATACCAAGGGAATTTATGTAAAAGGCGTAGTACAACCCGCTACCCAAATGAATACGCTGATGGTAGGACCCGGACTGGACGTTTATTACAAGTCGTTTTCGTTGAACGCGGGCTGGCAGTTTACTGCCATGGAAACCGTTGCGCCCGGCGATTTGAAAAGTGCCGGCCGACTGAACCTGGGCCTGAATTACAATTTTGGCGGAAAAGGGAAATAGAGCCTTACGCAAATAGCGCCACTAAGGGCTTGTTATGGAGGGATGAACGTAATCCTTAAAACAGCAGCGTTTAATTTGCTTTTTCGATGACCATCCCAAAGTCGAGAATCATCGGAAGAGGATCGCTACGCATGCCTTGCTCGAAAGTAAACGTGTACTTGCCAGTTCGTGGGAAGTGAAGGTTTTTCTTGAGAAGAATCTTATTATCCCAGAGATCACCTGCGCCATCACCCTGCCATTCGCCTTTTTTATTGGCCAGAATGCACTCTAGCGTGTCCGATGACACCTTGCCATCCGGATACGTTGTTTTCAGGAAAAGGTACAGGTTACTGTAAGGGTAAGCATCGGCATGCCTTACCGTGAGGTACACATTATGGTATTTGCTGTTATCGTCGATCGTTACATCATACGACAGTGTATTGGCAATACTCCAGCCTTCTTCAGGTAGTTTTTTGTATTCACTGAAAACGACGTTGCCGTTACACGACAAGAGAAATATACTCGCCGCTGCCACCAGTAAAGTGACTAAACGCTTAGCCCTGATTGCCACCATCTTGTTTCGGTTTTGGTTTGTGTTGTGGTCGTCTGTTTTGTTGATTCGTATTTTGAGGCTTTTGCTGCTGGCCTTGCGGCTTTTGCTGTTGACCCTGTTGTTGATTATGCTTAGGCGGTTGTTTCAGGTTCTTATGTTGGGCCGCTTGCTGGTTTTGATTCTGTGGCTTTTGTTGCGGCTGCCCCTGCTGCCTGTTGGCCTGCTGTTGCGGCTTAACCTGTGGTTTTTTGGCCTGCTGGTTTTGTACTTGCCCGGATTGTTCGGCTACAGGTGCTTTAGGCTTTTGAGAACCACCGTTCGTTTTTTTATGTTGTCCGCCACCGCGGTTTCGGTTATTCGGTTTCTTACGGTTGTCGAAACGGGTCAGAGAATCCTGTCCAACCACATTCTCATAATCCGGCTTTTTCAATTCCAGCTCTTTGTATTGTTTCGCTTCGAGTAAATCTGCCGGCTTTAGGCCTTCGGCATTCATTTTCATGATCTCCTTCGTCCGTTCGATAGAAAGCGCATGGAACACATCAGGCTCACTGGTGTACGACCACCAGATAATGCGTTTGAAGATGTCTGTTTTCTGGTGAAAGGCGTAACCCTTTTCGGTTGCCAGTTTTTTATTGTCAATTTCCGGGAACTCTTTCAGCGCGTCGAGGTAGCTATCGAGTTCATAATTGAGGCAGCATTTTAGTTTGCCGCATTGGCCCGCCAGTTTCAGCGGATTAAGGGACAACTGCTGATAGCGTGCAGCCGAGGTGGTTACAGTTCTGAAATCGTTGAGCCAGGTAGAGCAGCAAAGTTCGCGGCCACAGGAGCCGATGGCACCCAGGCGTGCGGCTTCCTGCCTTGCGCCAATTTGGCGCATTTCAATGCGTACCTTGAATTCTTCGGCGAGTACTTTAATGAGTTCACGGAAATCCACACGGCCATTTGCCGTATAATAGAAAATAGCTTTACTCTTATCGCCCTGGTATTCTACATCGCTGATCTTCATCTGTAGGCCGAGCCTCAGAGCCAGCGTGCGGGCTTTGTACATCGTTTCTACTTCCAGGCTTTGAGCTTCGCGCCATTTGTCAATGTCCTGCTGTTTGGCTTTCCGGTATATTTTCCGGATATCTTCGTTTTTTGGATTGACATTTTTTTTCCGCATCTGCAGCCTTACCAGCTCACCGGTAATCGACACAACGCCAATGTCGTGTCCTGGAGATGACTCTACGGCTACCACATCACCTACGTTCAATGATAAGCCGTTTACATTTCTGAAAAACTCCTTACGCGAATTTTTGAAACGGATCTCTACAATATCGCATGGTACCTGGCCTTCCGGCAGGCGCATATTACCAAGCCAGTCGAATACATTGAGTTTGTTGCAGCTACTTCCGGTGCCGCACGATCCGTTGCTGTTACATCCCTTCGGTATTCCATTATCCTGCCCCGTAGAGCAACTTGTACATGACATAATCTACCTCGATTCCTTTTATATATGCTATGGCCGGGTTCACCCAACCGTCACGTTAAACATTCGTTGAAACCCTTCAAAAAGGGTTGGATAAATATACTTAATTTTGCAGGAACAAACCGGACAATTTCTAACATTTATCACAGGAGGGCCTTGAAAAGCCAGTCCTAACAGCAAAAAAACCTATGATAGCACTTATTACAGGCGCAACCGCCGGCATTGGCAAAGCCACTGCAACCGAATTTGCCTCTAAAGGGTATGACCTGGTAATAACAGGCAGGCGCCGCGAACGGCTTGATGCCTTGAAGCTGGAGCTGGAAACCACATTTAACGTGCAGGTACTTGTCTTATGCTTCGATGTACGCAGCGAACAAGAAGTGAAAGCGGCTATTGAAAGCCTGCCGGAAGCATTTAAAGCGATTGACGTACTGGTGAATAACGCTGGCCTGGCAGCGGGCCTTGCGCCGATCCAGGATGGACGGATCGACCACTGGGAGCGTATGATCGACACCAACGTCAAAGGTTTGCTCTACATCACACGGTATGTGTCGGCGCTGATGATTCCGCGAAAAAAGGGCCATATTATCAATGTAGGTTCTATTGCCGGGAAAGAGGTGTATGCCAATGGCAATGTGTATTGCGCCACCAAACATGCGGTTGACGCGCTCAACAAAGGCATGCGCATCGATATGCTGCCGCATCATATCCGTGTATCGGCTGTAAACCCCGGCATGGTGGAAACGGAATTTAGTATTGTGCGTTATGACGGTGATAAAGAGCGTGCAAGCAAAGTTTATGAAGGCCTGGTGCCACTAAGTGCCGGTGACATAGCAGAAACCATTTATTGGATGGCTTCCCGTCCCGCCCATGTTAATATCAGCGATGTGATTATCACCCCAACTGTACAGGCCAACGCAACAACCGTATTGAGACAATAAAACGCCTGTTTGGGCACAGATGAAAATCCTGATCAACGGTTTTCGATCCAGTTGACGATCTTTTTGCAGTCTGGCTTTTTATAAGAGGCTACATGCCCAACTAAAAAGCCGTTTTCGTCGATTAAGTATTTCTGGAAATTCCATTTAACAGCGCTGTTTTCCACGCCATTTTCCGATTTGGAGGTAAGCCAGCGGTAAATGGGAGCGGCATTTTCGCCTTTTACATCAATTTTTTCCATCATCGGAAAACTCACGCCATAGTTGCGCGTGCAAAAACTCTTGATCTCATCGGCGGAGCCGGGATCCTGGCTGGCAAATTGGTTGCAGGGAAAACCAATTACCACAAACCCGCGGTCTTTATAAATCTCGTATAGCGTTTGCAATTGTTCGAATTGCGGGGTAAACCCACATTTGCTGGCAGTATTTACCACCAGGATTTTTTTGCCTTTGAGGCTGGCAAAGTCGAAGTCCTGACCCTCCAGGGTTTTTACTTTAAACGTGTGAATGCTTGAGGTCGGTTTCCCCTTTTTTCGAAGAAATGATAAAAGAAGCAGCGATAGGATCACTAAGCCAGCGATAAGAAAAAACTTCATAAGCAAAAAGGTGGTCTGATTTGGAAAGTAATAGTAAGAAAAAAATCCGGATAATGCCGGATAAAAACCCTGAAAACATGAAAGCCGGCACAGCATGCCTGGCATTGCTTTTGATGCCACGATTGGCGCCGGGTGTTAGTGGCAGGAGCTACTAAAAAATAGGCTATTATTGAGGTGAAATGATGAAAAGGCAGGAGTTTTATCTGATTTTTAACGTTTACATAAGGAAAAATTTAGTATGTTTGGTATTCTGTTAAACTAAATGGATAGTGATTTAATCACGTTCAAATAATAAAATAGTATGATGAAAAACATTTACCTTGCTGTTTTGGGAATTATCTTCACCGTTTCAGGAATGAATGCCCAAACGATTTATCTCAATGCGGATAGCTATGGTCACCTGAAACAAACCGGGAAACTCGATCCCAAAATGCATTACCAGATTCTGTCGGAAAACAAGAAAAGCCAAAAGCCGGCAACAACATCTTCCGTGGCCAGGTCACAAAGCGGAACCAACCCGAATCCTGCAACCGGTTCTTGTCAGTGCATGATGCCATTGGACGCAACGTTCTCTGTTGTTCCTATTACCTCCGGAACCGCTCCGGATTACCGGAACGACGACGGTTCGACAACCGCGATTCCATTGGGCTTCAACTTCTGTTTTTACGGAACCACTTACAACACCTGTTATATCAATAACAACGGTAATATCTCTTTTGGCAGCTCTTATGCCACGTTCAGTTCCAATTCCTTTCCCGATCCGAGTTTCGTAATGATTGCACCGTTTTGGGGCGACGTAGATACCCGGAATCTTGCCAGCGGCCTGCCATATTTTAAACAAACGGCCACGGCTCTCATCGTCAAATGGGATCACGTGGGTTACTACAGCAGCATGGCCGATAAGGTTAACGACTTTCAGCTGATCATCACCGATGGTTCCGATCCGCTGTTGCCGAACGGTAATAACGTGGCGTTTTGCTATGGCGACATGCAATGGACAACCGGTTCTGCTTCCGGTGGTACGGGTGGTTTCGGTGGTACACCGGCTACAGTGGGTGTGAACAAAGGCGATGGTACTAACTTTATCCAGATCGGTCGTTTCGACAAGATTGGTAGTTCCTACGATGGTCCTTACGGCTTGAATGACGGTGTGTCTTTCCTCGATAATAAGTCATATTTTTTCAATACCTGCGGTACAAACAATAACCTGCCACCAATTGTACAGGATGCTACCGGAGGTGGTTCTGCTTGTGGTGATACTATCCGCATTTGCGCACTTGGCGATACCCTTGTGTACACGACCAGCTTCCTGGCGCCGGAAAATACCCAATCCGTTACCATCACGGCCAGCGCTCCTACCCTGGGAGGCAGCTTTCAGCCCCTGGGCGTTACTAATACCTCGGGCGGCATCACTACCTATGCCTGGCGTGTAGTAGCTACACCTACAGTTACCGGTGTACACACCGTGGTAATAACCGGAACGGATAACGGCACACCACCTTTGTCGGCGTCTGCTACTTATTATATCAAAATTCAGAACATTGCAGTGCCTCAGCCAACGCTTAGTATTTCGCCGGCCACAGGAACCGTGTGTGCGACACCAGGCGCTACACTGACACTCACCAACTGTGCATCATACGATAACGTGTATTGGAGCAATGGTTCGGCAGGCTGTTCGGCCATTGCCAACAGTTCGGGGGTTTACTATGTAACAGTAAACAAGCAGGGCTGTTTTAAATCTTCTTCCGATACAATTACGGTTTACACCAATCCGGTTCCGGTTGTTTCAGGACCCTTATTTTACTGTAGCCCTGCCACCAGCACAACGCTTTCGGTAAATCCGCCATTAGCCGGCGGCTCTGCCTACAACACATTTACCTGGACACCAGTTGGCGTCAATACACCTACGGCTTCTGTTACAGGAAGTACAGGTGCAGGAACCTCCTATACACTAAGCGTCACCGACGTTAATGGTTGTGTGGGTAGTACAACATTCTCTGTTTCATCTTCTTCGCCAAGTGTAGCGATTACTGCCAATCCTTTATCGGTTTGCGGCGCAGGAACCACCACGCTCAGCGCTACCGTATTGGCCGGAGCCACTTACACATGGTCTAACGGCACCAGCGGGCCATCTACTACCGTAAATACCGGCGGCGTTTACACGGTATCCGTAACGGCCAGCGCCAATTGTCTAACCACGCAAACGGTGAACGTGAACGTTTCGCCGACGCCAACCGTCGTCATTACGCCGTCACTGAGCCTCTGTGCCGGGGGTAGCGGCACGCTGGGCGTCGTCTCCGTCAGTCCGTCGGGTTCTTATACATATACATGGAGTACCGGTGCCCATACCCCAAGCATTACCGCCAACAGTTCTGGAACAGTGTCGTTGGTTGTTACCAATACAGTAACAGGCTGTATCAGTGATACATCCAATGTGGCTACCATCAGTACAACGTCTAATCCGGTTCCTTCGATCATCATTTCCGGGCCATTCAACTACTGTCCACCTTCTACCAATACGATCCTGAACGTTCTTCCGCCAGTTGCCGGCATGCCGGCTTACGCCAGCTATTCATGGACTCCTGGAACAATCACGACCAATTCTGCGACGCTTACAGGCCCGACCAACTATACCTTAACGGTAACAGATGTCAATGGATGCTCGTCGCAACAGGCCTTTACGGTTTCCAATACGACACCAACACTTGGTATTACGGCCAATCCGATCTCTATTTGCGGTAGCTCATCGTCAACATTAACGCCGTCTATCCTTGGCGCGAGCAGCTACAGCTGGTCGAATGGAGCCACCACAGCAACCACGACGGTAAACTCAACCGGTACGTATTCCCTCACGGTGAATGCCAATAACTGTGTGGCTACGGCAAGTATCAATGTAAGTATCAGTCCGACGCCAACGGTAACGATACCGTCTAACCTGGCGATATGTGCCGGAGCGGCTGCTACCGTAACGCCGATTACCCTTTTACCAGCTGGCGCTTATACATATACCTGGAGTACAGGTGCGCATACGGCGTCAATCAGCGTTTCTACGCCAATGACGGTAACCCTGCAGGTAACAAACACAGTATCCGGCTGTCCGGCTGTATCCAACCCTTGCACCATTGTGGCGACACCAAACCCATTGGTGAGCTTTACTAATCCGGTGGTTTTCTGTGCAGGTCTCGGCGCTACGCTTTCGCCGACCGTTACAGGAGGAACACCAGCCTATTCATATTCCTGGACACCTTCTTTCCTCGGCAACGGAGCCAGTGCTACTACTGCTACCGCCGGTACATTTGTGGTAACCGTTGTGGACCAGAATATGTGTCGCGGAACAGGAACGGTTGTTACAGAAAAATCGAGCCCGTCATTGCTTCTCGGATCGCCTGATTTGGTTATATGCCCGGGCGAATGCGCGATCATCACGTCAACGGCCGTGACGACATATCCGCCGTTTACGTATGCCTGGTCGCATAACAGCGCTGATACCGACGATTCGACAACCGTATGTGCGGCCGGAACGGTAACGTTAACGGCCACAGATTCAAAAGGTTGCGAAGCTAAAAATGTGATAACCGTTGTGAACGATGTGTCGCCTGTAGCCAGTTTCACCGCCACGCCGTCGTCACCGGTAAGCCCTGGCCAAACCATTACATTCACCAGTACCTCAACGATGAGTAGCGGTTCGATCACAGCAACTACATGGCAATTCGGCGATGGCAGTTCAGCCAGTGGAACGCCTTCGGCTCATGCATACGACGATGCCGGATTCTATACTGTTACACTCACGGTTGTAGGTTCTGCAGGTTGTATGGATACAGTAACGATGGTTTATCATGTAGAGGGTGCATTAAATATTCCAAACGTTATTACACCAAATGGTGATGGGGTTAATGATTACCTGAAATTCAAAGGTTTGGAAGCACTCGGTTCGAACCATATTGCGATCTTCAACCGTTGGGGCAAAAAGCTGTTTGAGCAGGATAACTATAAAAACGATTGGAACGGTGCGGGGCATAACGACGGGACGTATTTCTTTATCCTGACGGTGCCTAACGCCACGCCAAACAACTGCAAAGGACATTTCCAAATCATCCGATAAACTTGGGATTTTGACTATTTGGGCGTAACTTTGCGCCCACATGTTGAAACACCAGCTAACGGCACTGATCAGGAAAGAATTTTTACTGGAATTCCGGCAAAGGTCAACCCTTGCCGGAATTGCTGTTTATATCATTGCCACTGTATTTATTTCGGCGCTGTCTTTTAAACAAAAAATTCATCCGATAGTATGGAATGCGTTATTCTGGGTTATTTTCACCTTTATTACGGTAAATATTTCGGGTAAGAGTTTTGTACAGGAAACCAAAGGCAAAGGCTTATACAACTACCTGTATTATCATCCCCGGGCTTTTATTCTGGGCAAGATCATTTACAACATGGCCCTGATGGCGGTTTTGAGCTTGTTTACGTTTTTCTTCTACAGCTGGTTTGTAGGAAACATGGTTCAGGACATGCCCTTATTTTTGCTGGTATTGATGTTAAGTTCAACAGCGTTTTCAGGCGTCCTGAGTCTGATGAGTGCCATCGCCTCACGGGCAGGTAATAACATGAGCCTGATGGCTATTCTCAGCTTTCCGGTGCTGATGCCGCTTATATTGGTGTCCATTAAAGTAAGCAAGAACGCAGTTGACGGCCTGGCGTGGAGCGTTAGCTCTAATTACCTGTTGATCTTAATCATGCTAAATTTCGTTGTAATTACGCTGGCAACGCTATTATTTAGTTACCTTTGGCGCGAATGATCAGGTGGTGGAAAATACTCTCGGTACTTATCATCCTTTACACCTTGGTATGGGGTCTTTTAGGGCCTGTGCCAAAGCTCGATATTCTTCATGAAACTATTCGCAATGTGTATTTTCATGTGCCTATCTGGTTCGCCATGCTGTTCCAAATGGGTTATTCGGTGGTATTTGCCGTAAAGCACTTGTCAAAAGGCGATCTGCAAACGGATTTGGTAAGTGATCAGGCTGCTCAAACCGGCTTGTTCCTAAGTCTTCCGGGTCTGCTTACCGGCTGTATGTGGGCCAGATTTACCTGGGGCACCTGGTGGACATTCCAGGACCCCAAACTCAATGGCGTTGCGATAGCTGTACTGATCTACCTCGCCTATTTTATTTTACGGAGTTCCCTTACCGATGAATTGAAACGCGCTCGCATCTCGGCAGTGTACAATATTTTTGCATTCGTGATGATGTTTGTGTTCATCATGATACTGCCGAGACTTACCGATTCGCTGCATCCCGGAAATGGCAACAATCCGGCATTTGGCAAATACGACCTCGATAACCACATGCGCACCGTCTTTTACCCGGCGGTGATCGGTTGGGTATTGCTGAGCCTCTGGATACTGGACGTCAAAAAGCGACTAGCTACTTTAAAACTGAAAATGGAACATGAATAAGCTCACAACGATATTGTTTTTGATATTAACCCTGCTCCTGGCAACGGCGCATACGGCGGCCGCACAGCCTGGCGGCCGCGAGCCCGAAATGGCGGACCTGTTTCGAAGTGAAGGAAAAATATATGTGGTTATTGCCGTGCTGGCAATAACTTTTCTATGCCTCGCGGGTTATTTAATTTACATCGACCGCCGTTTGAAAAAACTGGAAGACAAGAACTGATTCAACACAATACAAGCCTGTTTTAGCTATACCGGATAAACAAGGCTTATAAAAATAACAAACATGAAAAAGCTGCACATCGTTGGGATTATCGTGATAGCAGTGGCTATCGGGGTGATTTTTACATCGCTTCAAAGCAACGCTTCATATTCGGATTTTGCGGAAGCCGCCCAAAACCCCGGAACCGAATACCACGTAGTAGGGAAATTGAATAAATCTGTTCCTGTACAATACGATCCGAAAGTAAATGCCGATGAGTGTTCGTTTCTGATGACTGATAACAACGGACTCGAAAAGCGGGTAATACTTCATAAAAGTGTGCCTCAGGACATGGAAAAGTCGGAGCAGATCGTTCTAATTGGTAAAATGCAGGGCCAGGAATTTCATGCCAATGAGATCCTGATGAAATGCCCGAGTAAGTATAATGACGGGAAACCGCAGGTAAAAGCATAATCGCGAACTTGGAGCACATCACATACATCGGCGAGCATTTGTGGGTAGGTACGTTAGGTAATGCCTTTGTCTATCTTTCTTTGGTATCGGCGCTCGTTGCGGCTGTTGGTTATTTCTTTTATTCTAACGAAGTGCTTACCACCGAATGGAAACGCTTTGCCCGCATTAGCTTTTCGGTGCATAGTTTTTCGGTAGTAGGCATTGCAGCAACGTTGTTTTATATGTTGTTCAACCACATGTATGAATACTCGTATGTGTGGCAGCATAGCAATAATTCCATGCCCATGGAGTACATCATGTCCTGTTTCTGGGAAGGGCAGGAGGGAAGTTTCCTGCTGTGGACGTTCTGGAACGTGGTGCTTGGCAATATCCTGTACCGCAACATCGATAGCAAGTGGGAAGCGCCAACCATGGCCGTATTCTCGCTCGTTCAGGTGTTTCTGGCGAGCATGCTTCTTGGCATTACCGTAAGCGATTTTAGCCTGGGAACGAATCCATTCATCCTGCTGAGAGAAAATCCAGATTTTGCAAATCTTCCGTTCGTTCAAAATCCGGAATACCTGGCGAAACTTGATGGCCGCGGCTTGAACCCATTGCTCATGAACTATTGGATGACGATCCATCCGCCAACGCTGTTTCTTGGATTTGCTTCTACCTTGCCTCCTTTTGCTTTTGCACTGGCCGGTTTGTGGAAACGCGACTTTACCAGCTGGCAAAAACCGGCGCTCACCTGGACGTTTTTCAGCATCATGATCCTGGGCACAGGCATCTTAATGGGTGGCGCCTGGGCTTATGAAGCCCTGAGCTTTGGCGGTTTCTGGGCCTGGGACCCGGTCGAAAACTCATCGCTCGTTCCGTGGTTGCTCATCGTAGCAGCGGGCCACGTGATGATCATTAACCGCAACAAAGGTGGGTCGTTGTTCATGACACACTTACTTTCCATTTCAGCCTTTTTGTTGGTATTGTATTCCACTTTCCTCACCCGCAGTGGCATTCTTGGCAACAGCTCTGTACACGCATTCACCGACCTCGGCATGCAGGGCCAGCTTGTGATCTATGTTATCAGTTTCATCCTCATTTGTGTAGCCTTGCTGATCCATGAGAAACTGTTGCGTACATCTTATGTCATGGGCTCGCTCTTGCTGTTGGCTATTGCTGTTGTGTATGGCCACAAAACCGCGATACTGCTGTTGTGGCTTGGTAGCAGTCTTTTTCTTACGGTATATGCCTACATAAAATATTTCCCGAAGGAAGAGGAAGAAGAAAGTCTCTACTCCCGCGAATTCTGGATGTTTATCGGTTCCCTGGTGTTGCTGTTGTCATCGTTGATCATCACCTATTTCACGTCGATTCCCGTACTTAACAAACTGTTCGGGCTTGATAAGGCACCTGTGAAAATTCCTGAATACAATCTATGGCAAGTGCCGTTTGCCATTGTTACACTTGTTCTCGTAGCCGTTACCCAGTTCTTTAAGTACAAAAAAACAGATCCTAAAACATTTTTCCGCCAGTTTCGTGTATCACTGTTGTTGGCGTTTGTGTTTGGTCTTACCTGCGTGATTCCGCTTTATTTTCTAAAGGACTATGCTACAGCCAAAACATCCGACAAGTGGAATTTGATCTCCTATGCCTTGTTGTTTATTGCTGGCTTGTTTGCCGTATTTGCCAATGGCGAATATGCATTGCGCGTGGTAAAAGGAAAGCTGCGGCATGCCGGAGCATCCATCGCACACATTGGTTTTGCACTTATCCTGGTGGGAGCCTTGGTTTCCACATCCAAGAAACAAACCATTTCGCAAAATACTTCCCGAAAAAGTGTAGAAGGTCTCGGTCAGGATTTCAATGCCAAAAAGAGCTTGTTACTTACCAAAGGTGATACCTTACCGCTTGGAAAATACATGGTGACGTACACCGGAAAAAAACGCGAAGGCATCGATGTGTATTTTCACATGGACTATTTTGAGCGCGATGCCAAAGGCGACCTGAAGCGCGACGAAACAGGCAACGCACTGAAAGCCTTTGAGCTGAGCCCAATGGTGCAGGATAACCCGAAGATGGGAAAAGCCTCGAACCCTGATACCAAACATTTTCTCGACCACGACATCTACACACATATTACTTACGCCGACCTGAGCGATGAAGCAGATCGGAAAAAGGATGCGTACAAAGAGCCAACGAATTTTATCGGTCACATGGGCGATACCATTTTCGCTGAAAACGCCATCATCCTCATCGACAGTATTACCACTAACCTGAACGAAGAAGAGTTTTCGAAGAATGATAGTATGCTCGTCGTTACCGCGGTATTGAAGGCAACAGACATCAACGGTCATGTGTACCGTGCCACGCCGCATTATATCCTCAAGAACAGCATGATCATGCCTGATCAGTTTGAGCTTAATGAGCTTGGGTTGAAATTTATTTTTTGGAAGATCAATCCTGCAGAGGGTAGTGTAGAGATTCAGATGAGCGAAAAAGTGAGTAACGCCAAGGAATTCGTTGTGCTCGAGGCTTATATGTTCCCTTACATCAATCTGCTGTGGCTGGGTTGCGTGGTAATGGTCATTGGCACCTGGATTGCCATTGTTGAAAGACGGCGAGTGAATAAGCTGAAAAAGCAGGTTGCCTGAATGAAGCGCTACAGATAAAAAATGCCTGTCGGAATGCCGAAGCCTTTACATATTGTTTTGATTGGGACCGGTAACGTTGCGAGCCATCTTGCAGCTTCTTTTGCCGCAAACAAGCAGTTGTCATTAATCCAGGTATTCAATCACCGCCGGACTAAGCAGGCACTTGAGTTTGCAGCAGCTTACAACCTGCTTTTGACAAGTGCGTATCAAAAGCTCGAGAGAAAAGCAGACATATATGTCGTTTGTGTTAGAGATAGTGCTTTGCCCGAAGTGGTAAAAGAACTGGAAAAACTGAACCTTTCCGGCACCGTGGTGCATACATCCGGCAGCGTGGAAATGGCAGTATTGGAACCAGCCTCTATGCACATAGGTGTTTATTATCCTTTGCAAACATTTACAAAACAGGTTGCGGTAGATTGGAAACAAACGCCCCTGCTGGTAGAAGCTAATTCGGCTGCTACACTCAGGCAATTAGTGGCTCTGGCCTCATCGGTTTCCGGTCAGGTAAGGGTCGCCGATTCAGAAACCCGGTTGAAGTTGCATCTGGCAGCGGTTTTTGCCTGTAATTTCACCAATGCGTTGTATGTCGCTGCCTTTGACTATGTGGCCGAAAACCTGAGTGCGAAAGACGCCGGGTTGCTTTGGCCGATTATGTCTGCGTCATTCCGTAAAGTAATACACAACAAACAGCCCTGGCAGGCACAAACCGGCCCGGCCATGCGTAACGATGCCAGCGTTATGAATAAACACCGGCGCTTGCTAAAAACCGACAAGCGTTTGGAGCACGTTTACAACTTGCTGTCGGAGCTTATTATACACCAACAAGGACAACATTGACACGTGGAAAACTTTAAACAAAAACTAACGCGCATTAAAACCATTTTACTGGATGTGGACGGCGTGCTTACCAACGGGCAGGTATTGCTGATGGAGAACGGTGAGTTTATCCGCAACATGAACTCTAAAGATGGCTATGCCTTGCAGCTTGCAGTAAAAAAAGGATACCGCATCGTCATCATCTCCGGCGGACACAGTATGCCCGTGAAAAAGGCTCTTGAAAATCTTGGTGTACAGGATATTTTTTTAAGCCAGCACGATAAGTTGCAATGCTACAAAAACTACATCTACGAGAACGGTCTTCAGGAAGATGAAATCCTGTACATGGGCGACGATTTGCCTGATTATGAAGTGATGCAGCGTGTAGGGATTGCTGCCTGTCCGTATGATGCAGCCAGCGAGATCCGTCAGATCAGCCTCTACATTTCTAACCGGAAAGGTGGGGAAGGCTGTGTGCGGGACATTGTGGAGCAAGTGATGCGTTCGCAGGGAACCTGGGAAATTGCCGGTTGGTAAGGCACTGGTTAGCGAGTTTCAATTTCTCCCTGGTCGAGCATGTATTTTACTTTCATGATGGCTGCAACACTAATGGCATCGGTTATTTCGCCCCGGAGCGTCATGGCAAATGCCTCATCGATATGTACTTTTTTCACCTTCAGGTCTTCGCTGTCTTCGGGTTCTGCGTCTTCAAACCGAAGGCCTGTAGCCAGAAATACAAAGGCATGTTCGTCGGTAGCCGAATTGCTGAGGTGTAGCTGCATGATCTCCCTGAACGAGTCGGCCACGATCCCGGTTTCTTCCTTCAACTCTCGCTTTGCCGTATCCAGCGGTTCCTCGCCGAGCGGCCCCCCGCCCTCCGGAATTTCCCAACTGTAAGCATTGAGAGGGTAACGCCACTGGCCTACCAGCCAGGTATAGCCATCGTGGCTTAGCGGCAAGATACCAATGGCCAGGTTCTTGAAGTTGACCACACTGTACACCGCCGGGTTGCCGGCCGGGTTGATGGTTTGGTGTTTATGCACGGCGATCCACGCCGATTCGTAAACAAGTTCCGAAGAGAGAGTCTTCCATGAATTGAGCGACTGATGATCCGCCATAGGTCGATAGAAACGGTTTATTGGTAGTAAGAGAACACAAAGTAAGGAATAAAATTGTGTTTTCGAGTATTTGCGTATTCATAGGGTGTTTGGAATACGGAGTTGTGTTTCAATCAACAAAATAAGGGTTTCACACAGCGAATTTGTGAATACTGCCGTATTTTTCGTAGTTTTAGAAACCCGAAGCAGCATATATTCGTAAAAGTTAAAAATCGTTATGTTGAAAAAACTAGTACTGTTACTGATTGTTTCCTGTTCTTACCTTCTTCCGTCCCAAACCCTGTATTGGGTAGGTGGTTCTGGTAATCTGAACGACCGGAACCACTGGTCGCATACCAGTGGAGGCGCTGTTGCCAATGTTGTTCCCGGCCCTTCCCACCAACTGATCTTTGACAATAATTCCTCCGCTTCCAATTTTGTAGTAAATATGGTTGGCATGAACAGCGTGGGGTCGATTGAATGCCGCAACACCGATGCCGACCTGCATTTCACCGGCAACCGCTTTGGTACCATGCGATGTTCAGGCAACTTTGTGCTGAACCGAAGGACCTTTTATGATGCCAATACGTCGCTTGTTTTCAGCAGCTCTTCCTCATTGGTGCATACCGTCGATTTTTATGGCAACACCGTTCAGGCCGATGTCCTGTTCGAAAATGCAAACTGGAACCTTCAATCCGTGAAAGTGGGCGATGCCTACACCCTCAAGATCAACAAAGGAACGTACAATGCCAGCAACACGTCGCTGATAGCCGGGAACATGGAAGCAGGCGCCGATGCCGTGCAGTTCACCACCAGCCACGCAACGTTCCAGGTGAAAAACAGATTGATTCTTGGAAGCGCCGTTAGCTTCAATTCTTCCAATTTCATACTCATTGCCAACAGCAACACGCCATCTTTATTTCAGGTGGATCCGGGTGTAAACTTCGGGGCTTCTTCGCGCGTCGTGAATCCCTCTCCGCAAGCCTGTGTACTCACCTATACATTTACCAACCTCACCTGCAACAACGTGTGTGATGGAACCATGACGTTCTCGTTTGCCGGATGTACCACCGGGCCCTACGACCTGGTGTTCAATACCAGCGCCACCTGTATTCCCACGGGCACCAATAACATCATGCCGCCCTCGCTGACGCTTACCAACCTGTGTAGCTGCCAGGGAAACCTCCTCGATATTTTCGTATTCGACGGATCCGGTTTCGTGACCTCGATCTTGTCACAGAATATGCCGGCCAATCCTACACCGATCAACATGGTGTTTACGGCACCACGCGAGCCGAATTGCTTCGGTCAATGCAATGGTTCAGTTAACATTTCGGTTACCGGTGGTTTTGGTCCTTACACCGTGGTTGTTGATCCGGCTTTGCCCGGGCCAACCTTTACGGTAAATCCGTTTGTATCTAATGCAGTGAATAACCTTTGCGCCGGCGTGCATACCTTTTCGGTAAGTGATGCCGGAGGCTGTTCTAAAACGTTCACATCCAATACCACCCAACCCGCACCACTTTTGCCAAATGGCACTACCAGCAGCATTACGTGCAATGGCGTTTGCAACGGATCGGCAACCCTAACGCCGACCGGAGGTACAAGTCCCTATACGTATGTTTGGGTTCCCGCCGCAGGAAGCCCGACTGCCAATACCATTTCAGGTCTTTGTCCCGGCGTTGTATCGGCAACCGTTACCGATACGAGAACATGTACTGCAACGTTTACGGCTAATATCGTACAGCCGCCAGCGATTACACTTACCGTTACCAAAACCAACCTCATTTGCGGATCACTTTGTGATGGAACAGCTTCTGTATCTGCTACCGGAGGAAGTGGCACAGGATATACTTATACTTGGACACCTAACGTATCTACCACCTCGTCGGCAACAGGCTTGTGTATGGGAACTTACACGGTGGATGTGAGAGACAACCTCGGCTGTTTGAAAACAACGACTTTTGCCATTACGGCACCACCGACACTGACAGCCACACCTACGCAAACCAATGTGCTTTGCAACGGATCGTGCACGGGCATTATCAGTATCAACCCATCGGGCGGGACTGGCGCCTACAGCTTTTCATGGACACCGTCTTTAGGCAACAACTCTGTAGTGAGCGGACTCTGTGCCGGTGTGTACTCATTTTCGGTAACGGATGCTGTGGGTTGTGTGTTTACCAGAACTACCGCCATCACCCAACCTCCGGCAGCAGTTGTAAACATTACGAAAACAGATCTGGCTTGTAATGGGGTTTGCAACGGTTCTGCGGTAGCCAATGTTACAGGCGGCACCACGCCTTATACCTTTACCTGGTCGCCGGGAAATCCGCTGGGGCAAGGCACGAACAGCATTACTGCCTTATGCCAGGGAACGTACACGCTGAATGTGCGTGATGCGAACCTGTGCCCGACAACAGCTACAGTACTTATAACAGAGCCACTGCCCATTACAGCTAATGCCACTATGACGTCGCCTACCTGTAACGGACTTTGCAACGGCTCTATCAATTCAACTCCTTCAGGCGGATCAGGAGTTTACACCTTTACCTTACAACCTGCTGTGGGCGCACCTATTATTGGCAGCCCTCCTTTCAACAATGTCTGCGCAGGATCTTATTCCCTGATCGTGAGCGATAATCTTGGTTGTACTATTACCCAAACGCTGACGTTAACCGAACCGAATCCAATTACAGTAACTCTTAATACAACGCCTGTTAATTGCTTTAATATTTGTAATGCATCGTTATCAACAGTTGTTAACGGAGGCACGCCTGCCTATACATTTACATGGAGCACAGGTAGCAACAGTTCGGCGATCTCTAACCAGTGCACTGGCAATTATTCTGTAACAGTGTCCGACGTGAGAGGATGCCAGGCAACTGCTTCGGTAACCATTACGTCGCCACCGGATATGACGGTTGCGATTGTTCCCACTAACCCAAATTGCGATGCGCAATGTACCGGAGTTGCCACGGCTACTGCCAGCGGCGGAACACCAAATTACACGTACAACTGGAGTAATGGTAGTGTAGGCAGCCTTACCAGTAATTTGTGTGCGGGAATGTACACGCTTACAGTGCATGATTTTTTTGGTTGTGTTAAAACGCAGACCGTAACAATTACAACGCCGCCGGCACTCACGCTCACGCCGTTGAATGGAACAGTGACTTGTGCAGGAGCCTGTAACGGAACGGTTTCGGTAAATGCGGCAGGAGGAACGCCGGGTTATTTTTATTCGTGGAATTCGCTGCCGGTACAAAATTCTCAAACCGCCTCCGGTTTATGTGTGGGAAGCTATGTCGCATCTGTCACAGATAGTAAGGGATGTGTTGCTTTTGCCAATGCCACTGTGGTTCAGCCATCGGTGCTTACGACAACAATAACCAGTGTTGTGTCGAGCTGTAATGTATGTATCGGTTCGGCTACAGCCAATGGCGTGGGAGGCACATCGCCTTATACTTTTCTATGGTCGAATGGCCAAATAAGTTCAACGGCTACAAACTTATGTGTAGGTGTGCATACGGTAACCGTAACCGATGCGAGCGGATGTGTTGCGACTGCTACTGTTGATATTGCACAAACAATCCTTGTATTGGTTACTTCTAACGGTAACACGCTTACCTGCAACGGAGGTTGCACCGGTATTGCCACAGCCAATGCTACTGGCGGGGACGGCGTGTACAGCTACACCTGGACACCAACCCTGCAAAGCACTGCCACAGCAACGGCGCTCTGTGCAGGCACCTATACAGTAATGGTTGCTGATGGTAACGGGTGTTCGAATACCGATCAAATTACCTTTGCCAATCCGCCGGCAATTACCCTTAATGTCTCAAAAACAGATGTTACCTGTAATGGAGCTTGTAATGGCACTGGTACGGCATTAGCGTCGGGAGGCACAGGCGCCATTACCTACTTATGGCAGCCTGGAAACGTTAGCACTGCGAATATCGGCGGCCTTTGTCCGGGAAGCTATACGGTAACGGCTTCTGATGTTAATAATTGTTCCCAGTCTCAAGTCATTACCATTACCGAATCCAATTCGCTCACTGCAACTTTTTCGTTCACCAACCCGTCGAGCTGCCCAAGCACCGATGGTGCGATTACCTTTACAGCTTCCGGCGGCGTGTCGCCTTATACATTTACCTGGACACCAGGACCATCTACTAATCCGTTGACGAACCTGGGCGATGGCACTTATGTGTTGACGCTTCAGGATAATAATGGTTGTACACGCTCATTTACAACGGCGCTCAGCGATCCGGCCGGACCTACAGTAACTGTTAATTCCAGTTCGGTTGCGTGTTTTGGCCAATGCACCGGAACGGCTTCTCTTACCATTGCCGGGTCGGGTCCGTTTTCTATTAACTGGCCGGCAATTCCCGGTGGCGGAACAATCGTCAATAATCTTTGTGCCGGAAATTATGTCGCCCAGGTAACCGACGTGAATTCATGTGTCACGAACCAGACAGTTAACATCGCCCAACCTTCTCTGCTCTCATCTTCAGGTGTTGTAACCAATGCAACCTGCAACTCCGTATGTAGCGCATCGATCAATCTTACACCTACCGGCGGTACTCCTGGTTATACCTATTCATGGTCCCCGGCTGGTGGTTCCGTGCAGGATCCTTCAGGCCTTTGCGCCAACAATTATTCTGTGACCATTACCGATGCCAACGCTTGTTCGGTTACGAACACCTTTGTGATCACCCAGCCAACACCATTGACATTGAGCTTTAACAAAAAAGACGTGCTCTGCAATGGCGGATGCACTGGTGCCGTGCGGGCAGTCGTGGGGGGAGCTACCACACCTTACAGCTACACCTGGACGCCGGTGGGTTCGTTCCCCGGTTCAAATGTCGATACGATCATTAATCTCTGCACAGGCATTTATACAGTAACAGCGAGTGATGCCAGTGGTTGTACGATTACGGGTACTGTTAGTATTGGTCAGCCTGCGGCGTTAACAAGTACACTGGCAAGCACCAACAACCTTTGCAACGGGCAATGTAACGGAAGCGCAACATTGACGGCAACGGGTGGTACGACACCGTATAGTTTTAATTATAACACAGGACCGGTGACCACCACGTCGGTAGTAGCAGGCTTATGTTCAGGAACATATAACGGCATGGTTACCGATGCCAATGGCTGTGTAAGTCAGCATACCTTTGTTATTACACAACCTCTTCCGATTGTGGTAACCACTACAGTAACGAATCCTTTATGTAACGCGGCCTGCAACGGAAGTATCACCACTTCAGTAAGTGGAGGCACACCTGGTTATACCTATAGCTGGATCACAGCGGGAGGCAGCGCGCAGAACCCTACCGGCCTTTGCGCAGGCAATTATACGGTAACAGTGACGGATGCCAACAGCTGTACTGGCACAGGGCTGGCAACGCTTGTAAACCCTCCGTCGCTTATTGCCAACGCGTCGTTCACCAATCCAATATGTGGCGGTGGATGTTCGGGAATTGTCACCGCCAATCCTTCCGGTGGAACTGGGCCATATACCTATCTCTGGAATTCGCCGGCCAATACGAACCAAACCGTAACAGGCCTGTGTGCCGGTAACTATACAGTAACGGTAACGGATGCGCATAGTTGCCAGAACACACAAACGGTGAGCCTGGTGGCACCTGTAACTGTGTCGATAAACCCGGCTGTAACACCGGCGGCCTGCGGTGCGAATAACGGTTCGATTAATGCGTCTCCTTCATCCGGGAATCCACCTTTCACATACCAATGGCTTCCTCCGGTACCAGCAGCACAATCTACATTTACCGTTGTAACCGGGCTTGGTGCCGGGGTGTACACCGTAATTGTTTCGGATGCCAGTGCATGTACCATTACGGTGACGATTCCATTAAGCAACTCCAACGGGCCATCGTCGGCTACCATGAGTTTTACCGATGTTGCTTGCAACGGCCAGTGTAATGGTTCGGCTTCGGTATCCAATATCACGGGTGGAACTGCTCCTTACACGGTATCATGGATCAACCCGGTTGCAACCGGCACATTGGTAAGTAATCTTTGCCAGGGAAGTTACACCGCACAAATTGTTGACGTGAATAACTGCGTCTTATTTCAGCCGGTAACGGTTTCTCAACCGCAAACCATCGACGACAACGAGGTACTGACCAGTTCGGCCTGCTTCGGCAACTGCAACGGTGCCATCACGCTGAGCCCTACAGGCGGCAACGGTGGATATACATACAGCTGGAATACGGCGGCAACAAGTGCCGGGATTTCAGGCCTCTGTCCAGGAAATTATTCGGTGACAGTGACAGATAGTAAGAATTGTACATTTACTGCTACTTACAACCTGCCGGCCCTTACGACGATTACCAGCTCAACATTTGTAACAAACAACCTGTGCCCGCAGAATTGCAACGGTACTGCGTTGGCTACCAGTGTCGCAGGAGGTTTACCGCCTTACAGTTTTCATTGGTCTGATCCGTTAGGACAGTCGAATATACAGGCTGTTGGTCTGTGCAATGGTTCGTACTCGGTAACCATCACCGATGCAAATGGATGTTTCAGTGTTTTACCTGCCACCATCAGCTCGCCGTCGGCAGTGACGTTTACGCCAACGATTACGCAGCCATCCTGCGATCAATGCAACGGTTCGGTATCAGTAGTGCCTACCGGCGGAACACCTACGTATTCATTGGTATGGAGCAATAGCCAAACAGGGAATACCGCATCGAATTTGTGCGCAGGGCTGTACATGGTGAAAATTACTGATGGTAATGGCTGTATTTCCAATACCAATGTGGTGATCAACAGCAGTTCGGGCATTACCAGCCATTCGGTAACGCAAACTAACGTGAGTTGTGCCGGGCTGTGTAATGGAAGTGCCACGGTAACCGCAGTTGGCGGCGCCCTTCCGATTACCTACCATTGGGTACACGATAACTCTTTTTCTCAGTCGGCGAGCGGCCTGTGTGCCGGGACCTATTACTGCAATATGACCGATGCCAATGGCTGTTCCCGCACGGCAAGTGTGGTTATCGCGCCAGCGGCGAGCATCTTCATCATCTCACAAGTTCAGCAATCATCTTGCTCGTCTCCTACGGGATCTGTGTCGGTAAGTGCATTCGGAGGAAGCGGTTCATATAGCTATGCATGGTCGCATGGGCCAACAACAGCTAGTGTAACCAACCTGGCGCCAGGAAGCTATACGCTCACTGTAACCGATGGAGCAGGCTGTTCTAAAACGCAGGTGTATTCAATTGGGTCGGTAAGCGGACCGGCAATTAGCTTTACCAAACGCGACATCAGTTGCGGAGGTGTTTGCAACGGTAACATCGCTATCTCGGTAACGGGAGGAACACCAGGCTACTCCATTGTGTGGTCGAACAGTGCAACGACGGCAACGATCAGTAATTTGTGCGCCGGGGCTTATTCTGTGGAAGTGACCGACATAGCTGGTTGCAAAGCGGTTCAGAACATGTCGCTGACAACCACCGCGCCGATCATTTTCAGTGCACCGGATTCTGATGCGCCGAAATGCCACGACGACTGCAATGGTTCCCTCACAGCCATCCCAATTGGAGGAACACTGCCATACACATTCAATTGGTTGCCTGGCTCTGTAACTGGCGCAACAACGAATAGCCTGTGTGCCGGGAACTATACCGTTCAGGTAACAGACCTGAATGGCTGTAGCGCCACGCAATCTTATTCGCTGGCCAACCCGCCAGCATTAGCATTAACCGGAACGGTTACACAATCGAGCTGTAATAATACGGTTGACGGTGCTATTGATATTACGGTTACAGGCGGTACACCGGCCTATACTTATAGCTGGACAACGGGAGGTCAAACAACGGAGGATCTGACCAATGTGCTTCCGGGTACTTACACGATTACGGTAACCGACGGCGGTGGATCGGGTTGTGTGATCGATACGTTTTTCACGATCAATCCGTCGATAACAGTGATTGCCGTGGCGGGCAACGATACAACGTTCTGCCAAAACGGAACGCTTCAGCTCAATGGCACGAACTCTGTTGGAGGCCTTAGTTATCAATGGATCGAACTGCCTGCCGGTACGGTGATCTCTAATACACTGATCACAACGGTGATGCCTGCAACCGGCACGAATACCTATGTGCTGGTGGCTGTAAACGGCGCCTGCACCGACAGTGACACGATTGCCGTGACCTCCAACCCGCTGCCTTATGTAGATGCGGGGCCGTTCGTGGATATGCCAATCTTTTCGACGGCCACCATCGGTGGAAATCCGACGGCATCCGCCGGAAGCACTTTTACCTGGACGCCGGCTTTAGGGCTGGACAATACCATCATTTCGAATCCGGTAACGTCAACGACGGTAACAACGATCTATACTGTTACGATCACCGATGCAAACGGTTGTATGAATTCCGATACGGTAACGGTTTATGTATATCCGGAAATCCGTATTCCAAATGGGTTTTCTCCTAACGGCGACGGCAAAAACGACGTGTGGCAGCTGGACCTGATCTACTTGTTCCCGAACAATGAAGTGGAGGTATATAACCGTTGGGGTGAACTGCTTTTTTATTCGAAAGGATATCCGGTGCCGTTCAACGGACAGTATAAAGGGCAGAATTTGCCTGTGGGAACCTATTACTATGTTATCAAACTCAACCATCCGTCGTACCCGGATGCATACACCGGGCCGCTAACCATATTCAGATAGGACAATGAAAAAAATTAGATACGTATTAGTATTGATGTTGTATGCGTGCTTTGCAGGAGCCCAGCAGTTGCCGCAATACACGCAATATATGCTGAACGAAATGGCGATCAACCCGGCAGTAGCCGGAAAAGATACTTACACGGACATCCGGTCGAACAACCGTTACCAATGGATCGGGATCACCGATGCGCCGCGTACCTATATGCTTACGCTGAGCGCTCCGTTCAAAAAACGCAACATGGGTATTGGCACAAATATTTACACGGATATTGTGGGGCCAACGCGCCGTGTTGGAATTAGCCTGGCTTATGCCTACCATATCAAGCTGACGCAGAAAACCCGCTTGTCGCTTGGATTGAGCGCTGGCATCCAGCAATGGGGCATCGATGGGCACAAGCTCATTTTGCACGATGAGGGTGATAATAATCTCCTGATCCAATACCAAACCAAAACGGTGCCCGATTTCGGCGCTGGCTTATACGTGCACAACGATACCTGGTACCTGGGCCTCAGCCTTCCACAAATTTACCAAAGCCCGATACGCTTGTATAAGAACGGCGATAACAAAGGAACACTGGTCACCCATTTTCTGCTCAACGGAGCCTACAAGTTTAAGCTGGGCGATGATTTCAAGCTCGAGCCTTCGGTAATGGTTAAATATGCCAAGCCGGCACCGGTGAAATTCGATGGCGGACTCCGGCTAATTTATCAGGATCAGATTTGGCTAGGTGCTGCCTACCGCCACAACGACGCATTTACGGCGCTTGTTGGTTTCCTGTACAAGAACTACCTCATGATCGGGTATTCTTACGATTTTACGACCACCAATCTGAAAAAATACTCTACAGGTACCCACGAGTTGATGTTGGGCCTCCGCTTCTCGAAAGCTCAGTCGAAGCATTGGCCGGACGATAACCAGTCGCAACTTTAAAAGCGCCTTCTTCCGGCCTGTTTCTTGCTTTTCCGTCGTTTTTATGAATGGATTGCTTTTGAAGTCTGTTTCCATTTAGCCGTTTTAGCCGGCTAATGCCGCAAACCTGCGTCAGCGATTGCAGCAGAAATCCCTGTGCTGCCTCTATGCACAGGATTGACGTGAAAAGCGCGCCCGGACGCCCAAAAAATCGTATCAACCCCAAGAGCCTGAGCAGGCATACAGACTTTACTGTGGGTTTAAGTTCGGGCGAAGCCGCTATTAAGTCGCAATTTAATCTTACTTTTGTTTAAAATTCAAGGCTTTCTATGAAATTCCATAAAGAGGGTATTCCCACGCTACTGGTTGCGATCTTGTTCAGCGCCGTTTTAATCATAACATCCCGTTTACTGTTGTCTCCCTATCCGGTAGCGCATTATTTTTCATACCTGCTTTCGGCTTTTCTGCTGGTTGTGGTGATCCAGTTTTTTCGTCATCCGACACGGCAGCATACCATAAACGATCAGGCGATCATTGCGCCGGCTGATGGTAAAGTGGTGGTGATCGAAGAAACCGAAGAAACAGAATATTTCAAAGACAAGCGTATCCAGGTTTCCATCTTTATGTCGCCCATTAATGTGCATGTGAACCGTTATCCTATTGGAGGAGAAGTGGTGCATGCCAAACATTTCGAAGGGAAATTCATGGTGGCTTCTTTGCCAAAGGCCAGTACGGAGAACGAACGCACAAGCATTGTGGTAAAACACCCGTCGAATGGAAAGTCGATATTGTTTCGGCAAGTGGCCGGTGCTTTGGCAAGACGCATCGTCATGTACTCAAAGGTAGGAGACAAGGCTACACAATGTGGCGAAATGGGCTTTATTAAGTTCGGATCCCGTGTAGATCTTTACCTTCCGCTTGATGCCAAAATCAAGGTTAAGATCGGCGACGTGGTTAAAGGGTCGCAGTCTGTGATTGCCGAATTCTAGTACACGTAAGGCCTGATCCGCTCATCTGGAACATAACCTTTGTTTTTCGTATAGAAAGATTGCAGTTTCTCATCAAATTTTTTCACGTATTGTGGAAAGAGGCTTACTTTATATCCTTTTTGAAAGTAAGGGAATGGCTCGTGAAGCTGTATAAAGTACCGGTTCTTGACTACGATGGCGAAATCTTTGAAGCCCGTGCCACGCTCGATGGCTTTAGCAGCTTCAGGTTCGGTTAACAACCCGAGAGACGAGCTATACAAGGTGCTTTGTTCGGCAATGAGGTAAAACGAGGCTGCACAAACGATCGAAGGATCGGCGTGGAGATTGGTGTCGAGAAAGATGCCCTCTAGTTGGCGATGCTTGACCGAATCAGAAGCGCTGGAGTAGAAAAAGTACACGGGGCAGAACCGGAAATTTTTCAGGTACGCCCTCATGATCTGCTTATTGTTCAGCATAGTTTCCCGTTCGATCTGTGTTGCAAGATCGGCCTTGCCCGCGGTTTTTAGTTTTTGAATCGTGCCCGCATTTGTTTTCAGGCGAACGAGCAAGGCGCCTTTTTTAAGAGCGTTGACCTGAGCCTTAGCCACATCGTCGCGGTAGCGGCTGAAATTTTTAAACGTGCTGTCGTTATTATAGTCTTTATATTTCGGCGCCTTGACGCCGTCGTCAGTTTCTTGTGAAATGCCCCCTACCGGCATGCACAGCATTGCCAGCAAGCAGGCACACACTGCGTAGAGCTGGCGCGTGCTGTAAAAGATGTTATCTGATCTCTGAACCATTATTGAAATCCGCTTTGGTGGAATTGACGAAGCTAAGCTCTCCGGCGGCGTTAGACGCCATCAGGATCATTCCCTGGCTTTCGATGCCTTTGATTTTTCTGGGCGCCAGATTAACGAGCACACTCACGCGTTGCCCGATGATGTCTTCCGGCTTATACCATTCGGCAATACCACTTACCACGGTGCGGGTATCGATGCCAACATCTATCTTGAGTTTAAGGAGTTTGTCGGTTTTGGGAACGCGTTCCGCCTCAAGAATAGTTCCTGTACGGATGTCCATTTTGTTGAAGTCGTCGAAGCTCGTTTCTGGTTTGCTTTCAGGGATCACCAATGCGGTGTTCTTTTTTTTGCTTTCTTCCAACTTGTCGATCTGTGCCTGGATTTCGGCATCCTGGAAAGGGACAAATAAGTGCTCTGTTTTTTCACTGATCTTGTGGCCTACGTGAATGTTGTTTGTGTTCTTCGCATAAGCCCATTTCAAGGGAGAAACGTTCAGCATCTTAAACAACTTCGCGCTGGTGAAAGGCAGAAATGGTTCACAAACAATAGCAAGATTCACCGCAATTTGCGAGGCTACATTGATAATGGTTCTGACGCGTTTCTCGTCGGTTTTGATGAGCTTCCAAGGCTCGTTGTCGGCGAGGTATTTGTTGCCCAGGCGCGCCAGGTTCATCACTTCGCCCAGAGCTTCGCGAAAGCGGAATTTCTCGATCGAGTCCGCGATCAGATCCGGGAACTTACGAAGTTCCTCCAGAACCAAAAGATCCGTCTTTGTATATTCACTGGCCTCAGGAATCAAGCCGTTATAATTCTTGTTTGTCATCACCAATACCCTGTTCACGAAATTGCCAAAAATGTCCGCTAATTCGCTTTTGGTTCTGGTTTGAAAATCTTTCCAGGTAAAATCATTGTCCTTGCTTTCCGGCGCGTTGGCACATAACACATAACGTAATACGTCCTGTTTGTCTTTGAAATCGACTAAATACTCATGCAACCACACCGCCCAGTTCTTAGAAGTGGAAATTTTATTGCCTTCAAGGTTCATGAATTCATTGGCCGGAACGTTATCCGGCACAATGAATTCGCCATGCTCCATGAGCATGGCCGGGAAAATGATGCAATGGAACACAATGTTGTCCTTGCCGATGAAGTGGATTAGGCGCGTGTCTTTGTCTTTCCAGTATAATTCCCAGTCGTTGGGCCGCAGTTCCTTCGTTGCCGAAATGTAGCCGATGGGTGCATCGAACCACACATAAAGCACTTTCCCTTCGGCACCTTCTACCGGCACCGGCACGCCCCAGTCGAGGTCGCGCGTCATGGCACGCGGCTGAAGGCCATCGCCGCTGTCGAGCCAGCTTTTGCATTGCCCGGTAACGTTGGGTTTCCAGTCTTTGTGCTGGTCGAGGTAAGCCTGTATCTTAGGTTGCAATTTATCGAGCGGAAGGAACCAGTTTTTGGTAGGTTTCAGTACCGGTTTGCTGCCGCTGAGCGTCGATTTTGGATTGATAAGATCTGTGGCATTGAGTGTGCTGCCGCATTTTTCGCACTGGTCGCCGTAAGCGTTTGGGTTGGCGCATTTGGGGCAGGTGCCGGTAATAAAACGGTCGGAGAGGAATTGTTTGGCTTCTTCGTCGTAGTATTGTTCAGTGACCTCTTCGGTAAATCCGCCTTTTTCGTAAAGTGTTTTGAAAAAGTCTGATGCTGTTTCGTGGTGTACCAGGTTTGACGTGCGCGAATAAATATCGAAAGAGATGCCAAATTCGCGAAAGGCATCGCCCATGATCTTGTGGTATTTGTCAACGATCTCGCGGGGCGTGGTGCCTTCCAGTTTGGCCCGGATCGGAATCGCCGCACCGTGTTCGTCGCTGCCGCAGATGAACAGCACGTCGTCGCCTTTGCTGCGCTTATACCTCACGTAAATATCCGACGGAAGATAGCATCCTGCAAGATGGCCGATGTGTAAGGGGCCATTGGCATAGGGCAGTGCAGAAGTAACAAGTGTGCGTTTATAAGTAGCTGACATAAGGCTGGTTAAATGAGAAAAATGGTGTAAAATTGTGTAAAGATAGCATTTAACTTTTATTCATTATACTGAAAAATATGGCAAATAGGAGTCAGGAAACCTGGAAACAGGTGACATCGCTAAAAGGTAAAACCACACGAAATTATGCGGTTTCTAACCAGGGGCGTCTGGCATCGTACAGCGGTGATATAAACGATAAATTATTGCTGAAGCCGCATCTGAATGGAGGTTTCCCGTTGATATCCGTAAATGTGGAAGGCAAGTCGAAGGCGCTGTTTATTCACCAGGCGGTTGCCGAGGCTTTCCTCAAAAAAAGCAACGCTAAGAAAGACCACGTCATTCACCTCGATCACAATAAGGCCAACAACGATGTATCGAATCTGAAATGGGTTAGCCAGAAAGAGCAAATAGAGCATAATAAGCAAAGCCCGAAGGTACTGGAAGCTATTGCCCGGAAAATACATAAGGGTGCTACTGCCAAAAAGCTGAACGAGAAGAAAGTCATGCAGCTTAAAAAAGAGCTTTGGGATCCTAAGCGCAAACTCACCATGAAGAAGCTGGCCGAAAAGTATGGGATTGCGGAGATGAACTTGTACCGCATCAAGAGCGGTGAGTTGTGGTTTCATGTACACGTGGATGGCGAACCACTGTTTGCGAAATACAAAGAGCAGCTGAAAAACATTGCACTGAAAAACAAACAGGAGGCAAAGCAAACGGCAGCACGTGTGGCGCAGCAGGCAAAAAAAGCAGCGGCAAACCTACCGGCTGCTGTTTCTGTTTTGGCCGGCAAGAAAAAGAAGCAAAAGAAAAGCGATAAAAAAGCAGAACTTAACAACCTGCCGGAAAAACAAAAAGAGAAGGCACTGAAGGTTAAAAAGAAAGACGAGAAGAAACAGGAGAAAAAAAGCAAAAAGCAAAAACATAAAAAAGGCAAAAAGAAGTAGTGATGCAGCCTGCCTACCTCAAACACGGCGATACAGTAGCTATTATAGCCACTGCCCGTAAAATAAGCCCCGAAGAAGTACAACCTGCGGTTACATTTCTTGAAAGCTATGGTCTTTCGGTGGTTTTCGGGAAGTATCTTTTTGCGATGGAGAACCAGTACGCTGGCAGCGATGCACAGCGTGCAGAGGATCTCCAATGGGCGCTTAGCGATCCGGCGGTTAAAGCAGTGTTTGTTGCCCGTGGCGGTTACGGAACCGTGCGGCTGCTAACACGAATCGACTTAGCCGGCTTTTTGAGGGCACCAAAATGGATCGTTGGTTACAGCGATATTACCGTGTTGCATAGCCTGATGCATGGCCATGGTGTAGAAACACTTCACGCCACCATGCCCATTAATTTTTATAAAGATGAAGAAGCTACGCGGAGCCTGATGCAGGCCTTGATGGGCGGATTAAAATATACTACAACAACACCGCATAGCCTCAACCGGCAGGGAAAAGCCTCCGGCGAGCTGGTCGGCGGCAACCTGTCGCTGCTCTACGCGCTTTCCGGAACCATGGCAGACCTCGATACGCACGGAAAGATTCTTTTCATCGAAGACCTGGATGAATACCTGTACCACATCGACCGGATGATGATGCAATTAAAGCTGTCGGGAAAACTCGATAACCTGGCAGGGCTTGTCGTGGGTGGCATGACGGATATGAAAGATAACCTCGTGCCGTTCGGGAAAACGGCAGAAGAGATCATCCTCGATGCCGTGGCTGAATACCATTATCCTGTGTGTTTTCAATTTCCGGCAGGACATATCGACAAAAACATGGCGCTGCATTTGGGGCGCAAAGTGAGGCTGGAAGTGCATACAGAATCCGTATCTTTGGCCTACGATTAACGTGCCAGCTTATGTTCTGTAAAACCAACGACGACCTAAACCTGTATTACGAAATTCACGGCAATGAAGATGCCGCCGAAACCATTGTATTTCTCAATGGCTTGTCACAATCTACCATTTCCTGGATCCTGACGCTGCCTTATTTCAAGGCAGATTACAGGATAGTACTGATGGATTTTATTTTCCAGGGCAAGAGCGATAAAACCGGCGAGTGGCGCACCTTCGATCAGCATGCGCAGGATCTGCTGGCGTTGCTGGATCACTTAAATATTCGTAAACCTTTGGTCGCAGGCTTGTCGTATGGCAGCCTGGTTGCACAACATTTTGCCGTGCAGTTTCCGGGGCGTTTATCGAAGCTGTTGCTCATGGCCACGTTTGCCAACAAAACACCTTATTACGAAGCGATCGAATTATCGTGGTGGCGTGCGCTCGAGCTGGGAGGCTACAACCTGATGCTCGACATTATGCTGCCTACCGTGTTGAGTGAGCGGTATTTTGCCAACCCACTGATGCCAATTGAGCTGATGAAGCAAGCCCGGCAGGAATCGCAGGCAGATCCCGCATCGCTTTTCAAACTCATGAAAGCTACTAAAGAACGCCCTGATTACCGGCCCGAGCTAAGTAAAATCAAGGTCCCTGCCATGGTCATACAAGGCGAAAAAGATATGTTGCTTCCGGTGCATCTTGCCAACGAAGTGGCGAAGTCCATTCCCGGCGCTAAGTTTGAAATTATACCCAATGTAGGCCATACGCTCAATCTTGAGGCGGTGCCGCAAATGTGCGAAATCATCAAGCATTTTTTGAAAAGTTAGAAAGGTACATTGCGCGAAATATGCCACAAGGCGTGGGCTAATCCATATTAATTCCTATTTTTGGCATTCCGTTTTTTTACCATGAGTACAACTTTTATAGAAGAATTAACCTGGAGGGGCATCCTGCATGATATCATGCCCGGTACGGAAGAGCTTTTGGCCAAAGGCATTACCACTGGCTACATCGGCTTCGATCCTACTGCAGATAGTTTGCATGTGGGTAGCCTGGCGCAGATCATGACATTGGTGCGATTCCAGAAGGCAGGCCACAAACCGTTAGCCCTTGTAGGCGGCGCCACCGGCATGGTCGGCGACCCTTCCGGCAAGTCGGCCGAGCGAAACCTGCTCGATGATGTCACGCTGAACCGCAACGTGGAGGGAATTAAGCGGCAATTGTCCAAATTCCTGGATTTTAATGATTCGCCAACCGGCGCTGAATTGGTAAACAATTACGATTGGTTCAAAAATTTCTCTTTTCTCGATTTTATCCGCGATGCAGGGAAGCACATTACCGTAAATTACATGATGGCCAAGGATTCGGTGAAAAACCGTATTACTGGCGATACGGGCATGTCGTTTACAGAATTTAGCTACCAGCTCATTCAGGGCTATGATTTTTTCCACCTCTGGAAAGAAAAGAACTGCATGTTGCAAATGGGTGGTAGCGACCAGTGGGGAAATATCACCACCGGTACCGAGTTCATCCGGCGCAAGGCCGGCGGCGAAGCCTTTGCGCTGACAACGCAACTCATCAAAAAATCAGATGGCACCAAGTTCGGTAAGTCGGAAGGCGGCAATGTGTGGTTGGATGCAGGGAAAACATCGCCTTACAAATTCCACCAGTTCTGGCTCAATGTGAGCGACGACGATGCCAAATCCTATATCCGCATTTTCACGCTGTTGAGCCGCGAAGAGATAGAAACGCTTGAAGCAAAACAACAAGCCGCTCCTCATGAGCGCCATTTGCAGAAAGCACTGGCCAACGACGTAACCGAGCGCGTACACAGTGCTGCGGCTGTTCAGGAAGCACTGGCAACAGCCGAATTTTTGTTCAAAGGAAAAGCCGCCGAGCTGGCAAACCTCGACGCCGGTGCGTTCGAAAAACTTCTGGGCGGTATCGATACCTTTGAGGTACATAAAGCAGAGGTCGAAAATGGGATCAGCCTGGTGGATCTCCTGGTGGAGAAAGCACCAGTGTTTCCAAGTAAGACAGAGGCTCGCAAAATGATCGCAGGAAATGCCTTGAGCCTGAACAAAGAGAAACAAGCCGATGTGGCGCTGCAGGTAAGTCTTTCGCATTTCATGCATGGTCGATACCTGCTGGTTGGTAAGGGTAAGAAAGAAAACTATCTGGTAACAATAGTTTAAGAACTGGCCCGAACTTTGAAATTGATAATTGACGCATAAGTTTAACCATAGGTTCATTAGAGTAAGAGATGATCAAAGACATTGTATTTCCGGAAGTAGAAGATGTGGCGGTAGCTGTTGTGCAGGAACACGAAGGCCTCGATGAGTATGCGGTGTACCTGATCAACCTGAAGTTCGCTCCCATCCGCAACGTGTTGGTTACCTCTACCGGTTATGGGCTTATCAACGACGAACAGCGCAAGACCAGCACGCTAAGGCATTTTTTTGATGAGATTCAGCAACACGATTATATCCAGATCGAGCCCATTACCAAAGAAGTATTTGGCCTGAGTAACGAATATTGGGTAAGTTTTACACTCAACGATCAATTGATGGATAAGAAATTTATTTTCTTGCCGGAAACCATTGTGCCCGATAACTTCGTGACCGTTCCGGTGATCAATAAAAAAGGCGTGCTTATAAAATAGGACCCGTTTGGATGCCTTGTATCGATCTGTTACAGGGCTTTTCAGTAATCACCTTTCGTGTTATGGGCGTGCGTCCGCAAAGAGGCCGCGGAGTCGTGCTTTCCGCTGCAAGTCCCGCAACGACGGCGTTGCAGGCGCTTTTCGCTGCAATCACTCACGCGGGCGATACTCCATATTAGTCGTATCGGTTATTTGGCAGTTATAGCTGCGCCAGGGATGGAGCGCCTGTTTGAGCTCCCGGATGTTCCTGCCCGGAACATCCGGAGCGAGTAGCGAGAGCCCGGCCCGGGGCGCCCCACTAAACGCAAGGCAAAGAAAGAAGAATCGGGTGCGGAAGAGCGACTTAAATTTATGTCGAAATTAGACGTATCCGCCGTTTTGAGGGATGATTGTTTTGGCCGCATTGAACTAAATTACCTATATTTAGTACGTTAAGAATAATTGATTTTGCATGGCAACATCCACTTTAGAACCCACTTCTGTGAATACGAAAATACCCGTTGATATCTTAAAAAAAGCCTATACCCTGATGTGTACGGCGAAGAGCATGGCCGAGCTATACGAGGCCAATAAAGAGATTACTGCGAAATATGTACACGCTACTTCCCGCGGCCACGAAGCGATTCAGCTGGCCATGGGCCTTCAGTTGCAGCCGCAGGATTTTGTAAGCCCGTACTACCGCGACGACAGTATTTTATTGGGGATCGGCATGACGCCGTTTGAGCTGATGCTTCAATTACTGGCTAAGCGCAACGATCCTTTTTCCGGCGGGCGAACTTACTATTCGCACCCGAGCCTGCGTCGCGACGATATGCCAAAAATACCGCACCAGAGCAGTGCTACCGGCATGCAGGCTATTCCCACCACAGGGATTGCCATGGGCTTGCAGTACCTCGAACTGAATAATCTTCAACAGGATTTCGATGGCAAGAATCCTGTAGCTGTTTGTTCGCTGGGCGATGCCAGCTGTACGGAAGGCGAGGTGGCAGAAGCATTTCAGATGGCTGCTCTTAAAAAACTGCCTGTTTTGTATCTCGTGCAAGACAACGAATGGGATATTTCGGCCCATGCCAGTGAGATCCGTTCGCAAGACATCAGCGATTATGCGCGCGGCTTCAAAGGTCTGGAAACACGCACCATTGATGGTACTGATTTTATCGCATCCTATAACACGGTTCAGGAATGCCTGAACATCATCCGCAAGGAACGCCGCCCGATGCTGATACATGCGAAGGTGCCTTTGCTGAACCACCATACCTCTGGTGTGCGAAAAGAGTGGTATAGGCACGACCTCGAAGAAGCCGGCCGGCGCGACCCTTTGCCGAGGCTGAGAAACCAATTGATCATTGCAGGGCTGGAAGCCGCCGAACTGAAAAAAATGGAAGAGGAAGCGGCTGCCTATGTGGAAGCGGAATACCAGAAAGCATTGCTGGAAGAAGATCCGCGCCCGGAAGATCTGTTCCTGCACGAATTTGCGGAAACACCCGTAACCGAAGAAAAAGGAAACCGCGCGCCGGAAGGCAAGGAGCGAACCGTTATGGTTGATAGCGCTTTGTTTGCGATACGCGAATTGATGGAAAAACACCCGGAAGCCCTGTTGTACGGACAGGATGTAGGCAAGCGCCTTGGCGGTGTATTCCGCGAAGCGGCGACGCTGGCGCAAAAATTTGGTGACAACCGAGTGTTCAATACACCGATCCAGGAGGCATTTATCATTGGCAGTACCGTAGGCATGAGTGCTGTGGGCCTGAAACCGATCGTAGAGGTGCAGTTTGCCGATTATATCTGGCCGGGCCTCAACCAGCTATTTACTGAAGTAAGCCGTTCATGCTTTTTGAGCAACGGCAAATGGCCGGTGAGCTGCATCATCCGCGTGCCTATTGGAGCATACGGTAGCGGCGGCCCATACCATTCCAGCTCTGTAGAAAGCGTGCTGGCAAACATCCGCGGCATCAAGATCGCTTACCCAAGCACCGGCGCCGACCTGAAAGGGTTGATGAAATCAGCGTTCTACGATCCGAATCCTGTGGTGATGCTGGAGCACAAAGGTTTGTATTGGAGTAAGATCAAAGGCACGGAAGATGCGAAAACGATTGAACCGGATGAAGATTATGTGATCCCATTCGGGAAAGCACGACTGGTGCAGGAGGCGTCGGAAGAGCATATCGACAAAGGCAGTTCGCTCAGCGTTATTACCTACGGCATGGGCGTGTATTGGGCAAAAACAGCTGCCAAAAAATTTGATGGCCAGGTTGAGATCATTGATTTGCGCACACTGGCACCTATCGATGAAGAAGCCATTTTTGAAAGCGCATCTAAGCATGGCAAATGCCTGGTGTTGACGGAAGAGCCTGTGAACAATGGGTTCGCACAAAGCATTGCCTCACGCATTTCCCAGGCTTGTTTCAAAAAGCTGGATGCTCCGGTGCGTGTGGTTGGTGCAGAAAACTTACCTGCCATACCATTGAATTCGACACTCGAAAAAACCATGTTGCCAAACGCCGATAAGGTGGAGGAAGCGATCGCGGATTTGCTGGCGTATTAAAACACTAGTTGACTGTTCCATGGAACAGGGCAGGAATCCGGCAGGCGCAGAGATGCCTGTGCTGCAACCTGGCGCCATTTAACAGCAAAGCCCCGCGCAGCCCGTTCAGGCTCGCAAGGGCTTTAAGCGAATTGTGCGTTATTTTACTTTTACCCAGAATGTTGTGCGCCCGATCATCGACACACCAATGAATCCGCGAACGTTGAGATTTCCTTTGTCGTCGCGCGTGATCTTACAACTATACGTTTTGCCATTCTTCGGATCGTAGATGGTGCCGTTTTCCCAGGTACCGTCGTCGTAGGTGAAATCTTTCAGGATCTCTTTTCCTGCCAGTTTCTCGCTGCGTTGCGCTTTGTCAGGATTATTCTCATCGAGCTTGCCTGGCGTTTTTGTCCAGATTAACTTGCCGAAATATTTACTATCGCGTTTGGTAATTTCTACCATGCCCTCATTCTTATCGGTCATGTAGGTGCCAATGATATCATCTGCCTTGCTTTGCGCAAATAAGCAGGATGCCGCAAAAATAGCTGTGGTCAATAAGATCTGTTTCATCGTTTTTTATTTATATCAAAGTTAAAATTATTCTCCATCCGGCCAACAGGCAAGGCTTGTGGTTTAGCTTTTTTTCGATAATTTTAATCTGTTTTTAATCTGCAGTAAGCGCGACGTAATAGCTCCCAATCATGAAAGTTAAAAAGTTCAGTTGCTACAATTGCGGCGCACCCAAAGTAAACCCCTACAAGTCGCCCTACGTGCTGTGCGATTTCTGTGGCAGCCTCTGCGATATCGATTATACGATGGGATACGATGCCTGGTATGCCGACCCGAAACGGACATCGAGATACCAGAAAGCAGAAAAAAAGATCCTTGATGATCTGGCAATTTGCCAGCAGACCAAAAATAAAAAAGAGTATTACCAACTTCAGGAAGTATATTGGGATTTGTATTACAAGACCTATCCCGAATACCTGCCGCCAACCATTGTTCCCGATACAGCGGTTTACCGCGAATATTTATTTATCTGTGCGGATTACTCAACGACGGCCGCTTTCGACCCTGGGCAGAGTTACGTGAGCCAGGCCTTGCAACAAAACCAGCGTTGGATCGCCTATGAAACCATAGATGGCACATCCAAAGCAAAAAGCGAGGGCTTCTTCCGCTACATGGAGTATTACATCGACTACCTGAAGGATTCGATGAAATCATTTTATGAAACGCCCGAATACGCGCTCATGCACCAGGTACTGCCGCAGCCCGTACACCTGAAGATCAAATTTTCGTCTTTGGCGCAAATCTGGCTGCCGTATCTTACCGAACGGGATGCCAAGCGTTTTCTCGAACGCCTGGGTTTTAGCAGTGATTACACCAACGTGCCCATATTGCCCTTCAGCGAACGGCCCTGCCACTACTGCCAGAAGCCTTTGGCTGTGCCTGAAGGCGCCGTGCGCGTGCATTGCGAAGCCTGTCACAAGACCAATCTCATCCAGGATCAGTTTAGCTGTACCTCCTGCGGAACGGCGAATGCAGTTCCCGAATTGCCGGTCAACACCATCAACTGTGTTTCCTGTGGCACCGAGAACAGGTTGATCAAGCGACTGTTTGATTGAGAATGTGTATCTTGCGGTATCAACGCTTTTTAACCATGAAACTGTTTTTCCTGATCTACTTTTCTGCCTTAGTCTTTGGCAGCTACGCCCAAACCATCAACGAAGCCTGGGTTAAAGAACATTATAGTAAAAAAGAATATACAATAGCCATGCGCGATGGTGTTAAGCTGTTCACCGCCGTGTATGCACCCAAGGACCAAAAAGAAAAACATCCCTTTCTGATGATACGCACACCCTATTCCTGCGCGCCATACGGCGAAGCCAATTACCAACCAAGGTTGTGGACGTTTCACTGGCGTGAGTACCTCAAAGAAGGCTACATCATTGTGATCCAGGATGTGCGAGGTCGTTGGATGAGCGAAGGTGCTTTTATGGATGTGCGTCCGTTTAATCCAGCTAAGAAGAAAAAGACAGATATTGACGAAGCCAGTGATACCTACGATGCGGTGGACTGGCTGGTGAAGAACATTCCGGGAAACAACGGCAATGTTGGTGTATTCGGCACTTCCTATCCAGGGTTTTACTCTACCATGGCAGCGCTAAGCGGTCACCCGGCTATTAAGGCGGTGAGTCCGCAGGCGCCGGTAACAGAATGGTTCCTGGGCGACGATTTTCATCACAATGGCGCCTTTATGTTGTCAGATGCTTTTAGCTTTTATTCCAGCTTCGGGCAACCCAGGCCGAAGCCTACTACTGTCGGCCCCAAAAGTTTTACTTATTACACAGCCGACAAGTATAAATTTTACCTGGAAACAGGTGCTTTGAAAAATCTCTCAAAGCTCATGGGAGATAGCATTGCATTTTGGAACGATCTCATGAATCACCCTAACTACGATGCCTGGTGGAAAATGCGTGATGCCCGTTCGGTTTGCAAAAACATTAAACCTGCCATGCTTATTGTAGGAGGGTTGTTTGATGCCGAAGATTGTTTCGGAGCCTGGCGCCTGTATGAAGCGATTGAGAAGCAAAGCCCGGCTACTAAAAATAGCCTTGTGATGGGACCGTGGTTTCATGGCGGCTGGTCGAAGGGCGATGGCAGTTACCTTGGTAATGTCCGTTTTGGCAGCAAAACATCCGACTACTTCCAGAACAAGATCGAGATCCCGTTTTTTAATTATTACCTCAAGGGAAAAGGATCGATCGATCAGCTGGCCGAAGCTACCATCTTTTTCACTGGTGAGAATGCATGGCGAAAACTGGACACATGGCCACCTGCAGCAGCCACGCCTGTTCCGTTGTATTTCAATGAGAAGTTTCAGCTTACATACAGCAAGCCTTCCATCAGCCAGGCGTTCTCAAACTACATCAGCGATCCGTCGAAACCGGTTCCCTATACAGAAGATGTGCTCGATTACCGTACGCGTGAATATATGACAGACGATCAGCGCTTTGCAGAGCGCCGCACCGACGTGCTGACATTTAAAACAGAAGTACTGGAGAACGACCTCACGTTAGCGGGCACGGTAACAGCCGATCTTAAAGTGGCTATTTCTACTACTGACGCCGACTTTGTTGTAAAAATTATCGATGTGTTTCCAGATGGTTTTACATACGACACGTTGAAAGATGGAAAAGGGAACGGAGAAAATTACCTCATGGATGGCTACGAAATGCTGGTGCGTGGCGAGATCATGCGCGGGCGTTACCGTAATAGTTTCGAGAAACCAGAGGCTTTTGAGCCAGGGAAGGTAACCACCGTGAAATTCAATTTGCCGGATGTGGCGCACACGTTCAAGAAAGGCCATCGGCTGATGATCCAGGTTCAAAGTTCCTGGTTTCCTCTAGCCGATCGCAACCCGCAACAGTTTATAGATATTTACCATTGCAACGATGAGGATTTTATAAAATCCGATATCCGCATTTACCACGACGCGGGCAACCCTTCCAACATTGTGTTGCCAGTGTTGAAGTAGATTTTTTGCGTAGTTTGTCTAAGCGGCTTTTCAAGCGTTACTTCAGGCACAGTTGAGAGCCGATGCTTTTTAGGTTGCGTGTTCCGCGCGGCTTTATTTTCTTGCCAGCGCCGGATCTGACGGCGAAAGTGCATGCTGCCTCAGGCAAGGTAAAAAGGTTTCGCGTGTCATACATGATGTTGGTTTCTCAAGACAACGAGCGTAATTGCTTTGTAGCCTTGATGAAGGTGATGTGCCGATCTGTTTATTCATTTAATTTATCGGTAAAAAAGATAGTTCGGTATTAGTTATTGAAAAACCTTGACTTCTGTTTGCAAATATTTGAGAGAATACTCATTTATAGGTACAATAGAAATAGAAATTAATCCGTTACTTTACCACACAGATCTCTCCCGTTTCTGATTATTTATTTTATTGTATTAGCTTATGATTAAATCACGTCATTTCCTGTGCTTTATGGCAGCATGTCTGTTTTCTGCTGTTTTAAGTTCTCAAAATGTAAATCCATTTACCGGTAGCCTTGAATATGGTATGCCTCTGATGTCGGTGCCCAGCGACAAAGGTAATGCTGTTCCGATCAATCTTATATATGGCGGAAATGGCATCCAGGTTGAGCAGCCTGCTACAGAAGTTGGCTTAGGTTGGAGCCTTTCGGCAGGCGGAAGCATTGTGAGGTCTGTTTCTGGTTTGCCGGACGACATCAGCGCCAAGATGTTTGATCAGAAAACAAAAAAATATCCCGTGCAAACAGGTTGTCTCCTGGGGCCGACATCAGGCGATGTATTGCAAAGTCGTCGAAATTTGGATTCCAATGCTTTTTATTTTCCAGACTATGACAGTTACAATGTTTCGGGTCCGGGAATAGGTGGTAGTATGACGCCAATGATTCTCAACTACGTAGGATTTAAGCGGGATGGAAATGGGGGCTATAATTACTCATCTGATCCGCAGTATAGTAAGCCATGGCAAACACCGCAATTTATGTTTAATGGTGATTTTTCCGACACATTGGTTTCCAGGCATTATCCCGATCCTGTTTATTCCGGCACCCCTTTTAAATTGCCAACCCATGTTATTGCCGGAGCATGTTATAATGATGCGAGCTCTTATTATGGCAAAAAAGGGAGTGGTACAGGAGTCAATTGTTCAGAAAACTATGATCAGGCAAGTAACCGGCTGGCTACGTCTAACTATGTAGAATATACCATGGGACCGAATGGTATTGAGTCGTTTACCATCACAAACAGCGCCGGATATGTGTACCGCTATACTCAACCGGTTTATGTCAACTACTCTATTAATTACTCCTATCCTCTGGCCAACAACTATGGCATGCTTACTTACACAAACAGTTTTTCGCCGCCGGTTAAAACATATACGGATAATGCTCAGTATTTTGTAGAACATACCTATCCTGCATCCGGGGGTAGTTATGTTGTCGAAAACAAGTCAACGGTAAAATATGCTAAAGAGTGGAAGCTCACGTCTGTCACGGGGCCTGACTACATAGATGCGAATGCCAACAACGTAGTAGATAATGCGGATAAAGGCTATTGGGTGATTTTCGATTATAGAATCTGGAGTAACGATTTTAGCAGCCGTTATCCAGCCTATGGCTTTAATTACTATTCGGGTGTTGATCCGGCAACAACTAATTTGCCTGTGTCTGATGTTGCCAAACGTAGCGGGAAGCTGGCCACGGCAACGCTTCTTAATGAAGAGATTTATTATTTGAATTCCATACAAACATCTACCCATAAAGCAATTTTCATCAGAGATATTCGTCAGGATGAGAAATCATCGAATGCCGATTACGGAGGGTTTCAAAATGAATGGAAAATCAGCCAAACAGAAGAAATCTCGTCCTGGCACGGTAATATGTTTGATGAAGAAGGTAAAACAGGCACATATAATAGTGTCTCTGGAACGGGTAATCCGGATTATGTGAAAACGGTAAATCTCGGACATGTCGATAAAATTACGCTCAACTTCCGGGAGTTCAATCTGGGTAAGCATTATAACTCCTCATTGGGAACCTGGGTTTACGATAAGCTTCATATTTACGCCGGACCGAATACTTCAAGCCCCGAAATAAGCGGTTCCCCCTTTACGGACTTGGCAAGCACACCCGGCCTTAATACAGATTTTACCATTAACAATTATACCGCCACAAGCATTACCTTCAAAATCGAGAAGCTGCAACCTGCTAATCCTGGTTATACGGCAGGAACAGGTTATAATGTAGAATGGCACGCTTATGCCGGAAAAAGTACGCCACAGCTTTATGTAAAACGGGTGTTGCTGTTTAATGCAAACGTTACATTTCCAACCGTGACCTCGCTATCAGATTCCACGTCGCTGTTCGACCTTTCAACCACAGCCAATTCAAGCGCGCCGCTTTATAACGAAACGTGGTACAGGGCCAATAGATTACTATTAAATGGCAACTCCCTAAGGGGTTCGCATTTGTATTATGATTATTCACTTTCACAGCGATACCATCGTAACATAAATTGTCTGGATCATTATAAGAATACGATTCTGAGTTCTCCGCCGGAGGTTTTATCTAATCTTTCTGTGACAACTGTAGCCGGAGGTACAGGCAAATTGACACTCAATAAAATTGTTTCGTCAGAATACCAGGGTTATCAGCTTTTCCCAAGTAATAAATTCGATTATACAGCGAGCGTTTCTTCCGAAAATCCGGATTATAATCCTATGAAGATAGACACCTGGGGATTTCATAAGAGTGATGCTTCCAGCCTCAACTATTATGGATACGTGAGTAATGTTTCTAAAGATTACACAGATGCCTGGCTTCTTCGGAAAATCATGAATCCTTATGGCGGAATTACAGAATTGGAATATGAATCGAACACCTATACAAAAGTATCAGATGGTAAAGGCGGCTATCGCAGAGCCTGTCGCTTGTTTCCGATCGAATCTATTTCAACCAACCCAGCCAGCCCTTTAGAGTTGAACCTGGAAGAAGGGCTGAACTTTAATGCAGACTTGAGCGAAATGTATAATGTATCTTATGCTTCTGGCTACATTTGGGGAGAAGTATTTATTCCGACTTATGCCTCGGCCGCTACGCTCGATCTGGTTAACTATTTTGGCGACATGAAGATCCTGATCAATTCGCCACCTTATCCGCTCCCGGTAAAACCAGCGTCGATCGAAAGAAAAAGCGAAATTGATCAGGCAGGCTATTATTACAAGTCGTGTACAACACTTGCACCAGGATTTTTAACTGGGGGTAGCAATCCCGTGTCATTTGCCGGTGAATATACCGGCGGCGGCTGGGTGAAGTTTTCTTTTCCAGAAAACAGTACCGTCTATGGCGGTGGCAATCGGGTTAAGAAAATAACAAGTCGTAGTGGAGCCGATGCTTACACCATGCTTTACGAGTACGAAAACGGCGTGGCGCTTAATGAGGCCGATCGTTTTGCTTATCCGATATATCGATATTCTAGGCAAGCAACCTGCGCGGAACCAGACAAACTCGAGGCCTTAGGAAACGATAAATACGAAATGAAACCATCCATTGGGTACAAAACAGTAAGAATCAAAAACCTGGGGCAGGTTAATGCGGCCAAAGGCTGGATGGAAATGACGTTCAATACCAATGGCTCCACGGACGAGGATGCTGGGCTTGTCGTGTCAGGTAATGTTGATAATTATGTAGCGACTACTTCCAATAAGTATGGATTTACAAGCTCCGAGCCTTACGATCCGTTTCACCCGGAGGGTTTAATGTGTACAAGGAATGATACCGGCTTTGTGGTAGAATATATCGATAAGTTCAGCCCGTTCTGGGGACTGATGAAAGAGCAAAAAACCTTCGATGCCAATGGAAACATGTTGTCGCGTACGAAAAATGAGTACGAGCCAACTGAACAAGGTGCCATTGTGGAAAACTTTGTGTTTTTAACGGGCGTTCGGAGTCCATCTGGTCAACCAGGAGGGGCTCCGGTACCATGTGATATTTACAATCATACCACCATGCTCTATCAGGCATGTGTCAAACGTCATTATCCGGCAGTTCTCAGGAAGTCCACTACTTATGGTATGGGAAGTCGTACAATTGCAGAAACGTTGGTACGCGATGAGATTACCGGCGAAGCACTTGTAGCAAGGATTAGCGGAGATAACCGGAGTTCTGTACTCAATATCAAAAAACCCGCTTTTCGAATTGCCAATTATAGCACGATGGGACCTAAATCTATTAATCCTGCCTGGAGTAATATTTTAGGCGCGGATGCGTATAGTTATTCGTCGGTGGACACAACATTAAGTGTCTCTGCCGGACAACCCGGCGTAAATTTTTCGTCGGCTTCAGCTAGTGTTTATAGCACCAGTGCCCTGGTTAGAAGTTACAATCCATTTATCAATGTATATAGTAACAGTGTGGTTGCGCGGAATTGGTATAATAGCAAATCTTATAGCTGGGCTGGTACTCAGGGATCGCTCGATTCATACGGGCTCTATAAAACTTCCGAACTTTCTGCCAACCCTTTCAACTTTGCTTTACCGTCGTCTAGCAGCAGCAAATGGCGTTTGTCGGGCGAAACCACACTCCTGGATGAACAAGGCCATACGCTCGAGACACGAAGTTTTAATAATAAGTTTTCTGCGATCAAGCTCGACTTTAATCATAAATACCTGATTGCACAGGCGCAAAACTGTAACTATGCCAGTTTTACCTATTCAGGATTTGAATTTCCCACTTCCCTTGGCTCTACCGACGGTGAAGTGAACATGCCGGCTTCCTATTGCAGTTTCAGCAATGCCGTAGCTGCGCATACGGGTAACATGGTGGCTCTGGTCAATGCCGGAGGCATGGGACCTAATTATGCCGTGTCTCATGATGGGACAGGAGGTAATGGCGAAGATCTGGGACTTATGCGGGATAGAGTTTACCGGGCCAGTGTGTGGGTGCATGTCACCAGCTCCGTTGGAGCTAATTTGGTAATGAATCTTAATGGGAGCGTCGGTGGAAGTGCGGTTAACCAATCGGTATCGATGAACATCGCCAATGCCAATGCGGTGACAGTGGGTAACTGGAAATTGCTTTACGTCGATTTAAAGGTTCCTGCCAATTATACATCAACAGGCGGGACTACCAATAAGCTCACGGCTTACCTCGAGGTGCAGGGCAGCGGCACAGCATACTTCGATGATTTTCAGTTTCATCCGGTAGAAAGTGCTACTACTGGAAAAGTATATGATATCGATACGGGGCGCATCATCGCAGAAATCAGCCAGGAAGGTTACGCTACCAAATATGTGTATGATGCTGCAGGAAATGTGATCGACACCTACAAAGAAATCCCTGGATCAGGGTGGAAGCTCATCAAACACAAATCATACAATTACGCAAGAGGTACTAATTAATACTATCAACAATGAAGAACATTAGCTTTTTATATTTGGTTGCGGGACTGTTGCTTTCACTCGTTGCAAAAGCACAGATTACAGGTGTTACGGTAAGTCTGGAAACAGATTTAATTAATTATACATTAACCACCCAGGAGGATACAATTTTTAGCCGTAAAGTAGTCATTCAGGTTATAGACACATCGTCGGTTTATCACATTAATGCGGACATTGCGGAGCTACAATCAGGACAGTGGCAGCCTCAACTAAATGCCGGATTTGTGCCTCCATCAGCCGCAGATACACTGCCATGCATCACGCCGTTTTGTATGTACCGTGAAAATGAAAACCGTTGGGTCTTGTATCTCGGTAACTACTCATTGATGCGACGTTACAAGATTACGTTGAAATATAATAATCACGCAGATCCCGACTGTACACTCGAATTTTAAAAGACAGATTTTATGAGAAATGTTATTTTTATATTATTATGGTGCTTTGCAAGCTCATTGACAGGGCAAACCAGCTATACGTTTCAACCTGCCGGAAGTAATGGTAAGGATGCACTCGTCAAAAGTGCTAACCCGACGTCGGCATTTACAGGTGTAGCTAACATCGGAGCGTCATCAAGCAGCGGAAGCCGCGTCAGGGGCTTGTTGAAGTTCGATATGGGGGTTATTCCTTCCAATGCCATTATCACCTCGGCTCAACTCACACTTTCCGGACTGGGTCACACAGGAACTAATGCGTCTTTCCTCCGCAAAAATACCAGCCAGTGGGACCCTTCGAATGTAACCTGGAATACGGCGCCGGCTACGACCACCGTTTCCCAGATTTTACTTTCTCAAAGTACTTCGAGTCTCCAGGTATATGTGATCGATGTGAAGGATTTTGTACAGGAAATGGTGAATATCCCGGCAGGTAATTTTGGCTGGACAATCCTGTTGAAAGACGAATCGCTCACCGGCCTGCTGAATTTCGCTTCAGCAGATAACAGCACGGCGTCTTTACGACCGAAACTGGTGGTAACCTATTGTATGCCAGTAAATGTGAAGGCGGTTATGAACCCTTCCTCGGGTTCTACCACGGCAGATGGTAGCCTGAGTCTGATCGTGAGCGGAGGCGTGGGTCCATATACTTACCTGTGGAGCAACGCTTCTGTTACAAAAGATATTAGTGGAAATCTTCCCGGTATTTATTCCGTACTTGTAACTGATAATGTGGGAAATCAAACTAAAAAGAACCTCTGCATTTTGCCACAGAATGCACCGTTTACCTTTACAATCTCCCCAGACGCTCTCTCGGGAAAAGATGCGATCATACAAAGCGGAGACGACGGAACAAACAGCGACAAGAACGGACGCAACGGTGTGCAGTTCGGCTGTCAGCGTGCCAGCGCCGGTGTATGGGGTAAGGCCCGGTCGCTGCTCGGTATCGACCTTTCCTGCATTCCTTCCAATGCCGTGATAAGCCATGCAACACTAAGGCTGTCCGGAAATGGCCATAACCCGCTGAGCCGAAGTAACGAAAGCTATTTGTATAAGAATGCTGCAGACTGGAACGACCGGACGCTCACCTGGAACACACAACCCTCTCATACAACGGATGGAGGTATTTATTTAGCGGGTACAAGCATGGCCAACGAGAATACGGCCATAGACGTCACATCACATGTGCAGGGATGGATACAGGATCCTTCTTCCAATTTCGGGTGGAAACTGATGCTGGCCGACGAGCTTACTGCCAGTTATACCATTCGTACTTACGCCTCGTCCAATCATTCTAATCCGGCACTTTGGCCTGCTATCGAAGTCACACTTACACTGCCATGGCTCAGCGACAATCAGCGTAACTGGGTAATGGAAGAAAATTATGATGAGAATGGCATGGTAATAAGCACCCAGAAAACCTACCTGGACGACATGGGCCGGCCGACGCAGAGTCTTAATAAAGACGCGACAGGCGAGGTTTTTGCTACCCAGACCGTGTACGACGCTTATGGGAGACCAGCCATACAAACGCTTCCCGCATACCATGGCACGACACTGCAATACAATATGAACTTTTTCCAGGATCAGAACAACCACGAATATAGTTACAGCAACTTCGATGTTGTAGGGAAGATAATGAATCCGGACCTTCCGCAGTCTGGCCTTACCACAGCGGCGCCTACGTATTACAGTAGCGCCAATACCATGGATACCTGGCAGGCAACAGCCACCTTGCCTTTCGCCCGTACCCATTACATGGCCAACCCCATGGACGAAGTAAAGACGATGAACCCGGCCGATGACGCGTTCAATGCCACCTCGGGGAGGGAAAGCCGCAGTTACAGCATGGTGTGTGGCGACGAGCTCAAGTATATTTTCGGGACCAATAACAGTTATAAGGTGCAAACCAATACCGGCAACCCCATGGCCAGTACGCCGCTGAGCCTGCCTGCCGGCTATTTTGTCCGCGCCACCAAACAGGTGGTGGTAAGTCCTGATAACAAAGAAGTCATTAACTATACTATTGGCGATAAGGTGCTTGCAAGTTGCATGAGCGGCCTGGCCTCGCCGGACAACTGCAGTATGACGGCTATTCGCAATTACATGGACTGGTACGGCACACAAAGCATCGACATCCACGTGCCGCATGCCGCAAAAAGTTCCCTGAGCTTTCCGCTGCCTACTTACAAGTTCGGGCCTAATACCTTCACCGTTGCCGATGCGGATATCAGCTACGCCATTACAGACCAGATCAGCGAAAAAGTGCTTACGCCCGGGGTGGATTACACCATCAACAGCAGTACGCGCGCGCTGGCCTTCGATCCCAATTACCTGATCTTACGTGCCGGGCAACCACTGTTTCTGCGAATCCGCGTGGTTTATAGCCCATCTTTTGCCGCAGGCTTTTCGGGCGTCGGCATCTCTGCTCCTGCCGGTATCGTGCAGTACGACCTCGACTATGGGCGTTGGAGCGTAAATTATTACGACCTTGGAGGCAACCTGCGCAGCAGTGTTTCTGCCAAAGGCATCCATTGCAGTAATCCGGGAACGGTAAGCATGGCTACGACCTACGACTACAGCCACCTCGGCCAGCTTATCGCTGAGAAAAGTCCCGATGAAGGGCTCAAGGAATATGTGTATAATACCGACGGGCAGTTGCGTTACTCGCAAAATGCGGAGCAGAAAGCAGGAAAACGCTTTTCTTATATTACCTACGATGCCCACAACCGCCCGCTCGAAAGTGGCGAGTTCAGCAACGTCAGTGGATCGGGCAGCAATGGCGTTTATTTCCAGAACTATTACAGTAATTACACGCCTCCTTACGCGGGAAACATCTCCTCCAGTACACTGACGGACAGCAATGCCCCCTTTAACGCCGTTTATACAAACGACGTCACCCACATGAGTTACGAGGTGTTGAACAGTACCGACGATATCCCGTCGTCGTACACCTATGCCTCCGCGTATGCCGGTAAGTACAAGAACGGCCAGCTAAGCAAAACATGGACGACGAATACGGCAACCTGGTATAAGTACGACGCTGCTGGCCGGATGATTGCGAGCGTTCAGCAAATCAAAGATCCTGATTTTATTTCACAGGCCGGTAGTGGCGATGCCCAGATCAAAACGACGGACATCGACTACCATCCGTTTTACGGGCAGGTGCTCAAAACCTATTACCAGAAGCAGGTGAGCAACGAATATGCCGAGCATCAGTTTACATACGACGTGTACAGGCGCCTGAGTGGCGTGAGCTTTGTGGCTGGAGCCGGAAATAGCCCGGTAGCCGTTGAGGCCCTGAGCTACGACAAGCTCGGGCGGGTGAGCCGCCGCGTATTAGGGCCGGGCTTGCAGGGACTGGATTATGTGTACACCCTTTCCGGGCAACTCAAAGCGCTGAATCACCCGGGTCTCGATGCCGGCAAAGACCGTGGCGGCGACAACCGTGCGTATGATGGCTCTGGCAGTGGCGTTTACAAAGACTTGTTTGGCGAGATCCTGGAATATTATCCCGGCGACTACAGCCGTGCGGGTACCAGTATCGAAACCAACAACAATGGCTTATATAACGGGCATATTTATGGATTGCGCTATAAAACGCGAGGCGATGTGAAAGGTACCATCAATGGCGCAGATTACATCGATTATGCAGGCGCCTCGCAGGTGCAGCTCATCACCGCTACAAACTATGCGCAGCAGGAACTGGCAAAGCGTTATGCCTACGATGCCTTCGGGCAACTGGCTAACAGCACTTTCGGTACTTTCAACAATAGCAGTAATGCCTTTACGGCACGAACAGACTACAAGGAATGTGGGGTAACCGGTACCGACATTGGCTATGATGCCAACGGCAACATCACCCACTTCCTCAGGAATTCTTATGACGTGGGCGGCAGCGCCAAAAACCTCGATAAGCTGACGTATTATTATGTTGCCAATAGCAATAAGCTGGATAAAGTAGCTGACCAGGCTGTCAATAGTTTCCCATCCTCCTTTAATTTCAAAAATCAGGTGTCCGGGAATCCGGCTAATGTGAGTTACAATGCCATTGGGCAGATGACGGCAAACGCCGATGAGAACGTGAGCCTGATCAAGTACTACCCTAACGGACAGACTGCTTTGGTGCAGTTTGCCAACGGAAATACCAATGCCTACTATTACAACGACCAGGGCCAAAAATACAAGACCGTGTTTTACAATGCCGCCGGCGCAGGAAGCTATAAGTACAGCTGGTACATCGGCGGGGCCATTTATGAGTACCTCAGCACGGTAGGCTCCTTCAACCTGAAAGAACTGAGTGTAGGCGGTGCAGGCCGTGTAGGCGTGTATAAGCAGGATGCCACAGGCATTGCCATTGGCACCGGCCACCTCGAGTACCAGCTGGCCGACCATTTGGGAAATGTGCGCATCACCTTTAAGCAAGCAACGGGTGGAGGGATCGAGGCCATGAGCGTGGCCGACTATTACGCTTTTGGCGGGCAAATGCCAGGCCGCATCTGGCAGCAGAGCGGGGGAGAATACCGGTATGGTTACCAGGGCCAGGAAAAAGCCACGCAGCCCGAGGCCAACTGGGATGAATTTGAACTGCGCCTGTATAACCACGACCTGGGCCGCTGGAGCGCTCCCGATCCTTACGGGCAATTCCACAGCCCTTACCTTGCTATGGGCAATAACCCCGTGAGCATGGTGGATCCCGACGGAGGCTATATCAACCAAAGCTCGGCCGGACAGGCGGCAAGGGCGCGGTTTTTGAATCAGCAGGCGTGGGATAGAACCTACCAGCGTAACCGTTATAGTTACGAGTTCCTGTACAATAATTACAAAAACGCGATAGAGGAATTGTACCACGATCATTTTTACGGCCTCAACAAAGATTATAACGATTATAGCTTCCTGGAAGATCTGTATAAGTTAAATAACGAATACATGGGCCTGGGTCTCGGTAATATGTACATGTCATCGGGGATGGATTACGTGTCTCAAAACACCTTGTATAGCGATTATGGTCGTAGTTTGATGGCGGATTTGACAAGTCAAAACGGCACTGCAGCTACAGCGGCAGCCATAGCAGCCTCTATTCCCGGACCCGATCAATGGGTAATAGCTTCTCCAGCCGACAGAACAAAGATCGGTCTTGAAAATGGTATCTATAAATCTTATACCTTAGTGGGGGCATACAAAACAAAGCGCCAGGTTGGGCAGCGAGATAATGCAACGAATGGAGAAACAGATGATATTGTTACAGGATACGAATTTCATTATGAAACCGATGATGGTAAGCAATTTAAAAGTTATATTAATAGTAATTCAAATGTAAGCGTGCTAATTTGGGATAAAACAAGTGGTATAGACGTAGGGCATACGGCTGTTAGAGTTGGGTCCTTAATATTTGGTTACTACCCTACTGATGCTGATGGAAATGGGAAGTATGGTAGCGATGAATTACTTAACGGGCCTGGAGAGATGCATGTAGATAATCTTGATGGATTTAAAGAGAAATATAGCGGAGATAATGGGAAAATAAATGTATTTCAATTAAATGTCACAAGTCATCAATCAGATATGATACTAATTAATCTTGCTAGTTATATTTCTAATCCAGGAAATTATAGTCTATTAGGGAATAACTGTACTACCGTAGCGTTTAACAGTCTGGTAAATGCTGGCGTCAAAATAAGTAATGGAATTTCGCTTCATAACACTCATGTGAAATTGCCACTATCACCGTCGCTTTTTGGACAATTACTCTATAATAGTAATTTAGTATATTCGAAGTTTAAATTTACATGGTAAAACCAATAATTATCATCGCTACACTTTTTTTTGTTTCCTGTGCGGATCAATCCGTTGAACGCAGCAGAGAAAATATAAATTCGTTGTTAAAAACAGGGAATATATGTGATGAAATAGAGGCGAATTTTCTTATCGGCGAAAGCAAAGATACGCTGTATTTAAACTATTTATTTCAAGATATGGATAATCCTAAAATATGCTCCGGAAGGCTGCAATATAAGGGAATGTCCGTATATCAAAGTAAAATGATAGCATTGAGAAAAATAGCAAATCTCGATTCTCAGATAGTAATTGCAGGTAAGCCCGATTCGACTATCATCAAATTTTTTATTAAAAAATTCGGCTATGAGTAAAGTGACATTTCTTATGTATCATGAAAGTAATCTACGTAAAAAAATCTGTTCAATATTATGTTATAAAAATTAACGGTATTTTTAGTTGTTTTGTTATTAACCGGTTGTTCTGCTAAGGTAAACACAGTAGATCCTCATAAATCTGAAAGCTCAGCGGACTCAAAAAAAGATGGCTTATTTATAAAACACTATAAATTGTATTCCAGTACTGATAAAGCTATCCTCGTTGAAGACGCCTGGCTAGAAAAAACCTGGTTTTACGAAATTAAGGATGATAAAGTAATAAAGGTTGCAAAGCATGGGGCTCAATTATGTTTTAAGTTAAAACAACTGCCAAAACTGAAGTATACCATTAAGGATTACGATGATTGGTACATAAAATATACAAAAACAAGGAGATATATAGGACTGTATGGCGGAACATACGGATTGACTTTTCCGGTTTTTAGCGTTCCGGATACAATCCGATTGGAAGTAGGAAAAATAGATAAGTCAAACGACAACAATGTGCAAATTAAAAACAGGTGAAGTTATTTTTATTGCCATATGACAAAAGCGATCTTAGGTAACAACAGTAGGGAAATGATTTGGCTCTGTTGTTCAATGAACAGGATTGAACCAGCCGGCAACATAACGCCGACAGCTTCATTAAAACATAAAATTTCTGTAACTTACCCTGGCTTTATGAGTATTACATCTTCTTGTTTGTATACGGGCGTTGGCCTGTAGGGCTCAGTCGTTTTTGGTGAATAGCAAATTACTTATCTTCGGGTACAGATTTTGTAACAAACAGCACTCTCCAAACAGACTATGGAAGCAGTTTGTATAAGCAACTTCAGACACAGAATGGTACCAATGCAATGATGGAAGATAAGGCTAGTGCTTTCACTAAAAGCAACTTCGATCCTTTTGAAGCCGGTACCCAGGCATGGATAGATGACAATAATGCTAGGCAACGTGATTACGTGAAAAAATGGCGAGAAGATAAATGGGAGAAAATGGATGCAGAGGCCGCAGCAAAAGAAGCCGGACAATTGAATCAGGGAGAACAAAATGCGGGTATGCCCCTGGCTGTAGCTACACCTACGGATCCATTACGTCGGGATAAAATGGAATGTAGGAGAGGTAGTGGCGAAGGACTAAAGAAAATACAACAAACCAGAGAAAGTTACTGGAATAAACATGGTTTTTCTTTCGGTTTTAGATTTAATAATATTGTATTTATAGACGTAAATATCGGCTCATATAAGGCTCCTTATGAAGGAGGAAAGAGATTAATCGGATCTGGATCTCGGCATACTAACCATTTCCCAGGGCGAGAAATTATTAAAAATGGCAGTTACACAAACAGTACACGCCGGTTTCAGATGTTTTATTATGTCAAAGATAGAGAAAGGTCCAGTGTTAGTAGACCACATCCAGGTTTTTTTGGAGGAAAGTGGTTTTTTATACATTGTTGCAGTGATTCAAATGTAAGGTGGTAAAAATTGGATTTTGTAGTATGATTTTCAGGATTTTTTTAGGATACTTAGGCGTATTTTCCTTCATTCTTTATGGTCAGAAAAAGGATTATCTGGATAGCAATATTTATGTATTGACGAGTGAGTTCGTGAAGGAAAGTGGTCTAAGTGAATATGATATCTATTTTTTTGGCGAATCTCACGAATCTTTAAATCTTTCCGAGACACAATTTTTGCTTATTGAAAAATTGATCGATAAGGATAGACGGATGAAACTGATGTTGGAAACTCCAATAACTTATAATGAGATACTGAAAGGGTTATGTTACGACTTGTTTTTGGATACCAGTATTTATAAATTCGCTCTTTTTTCCGAAAATGCCAGAGATGTGGAATTTCCTTCTTTTATAAGGAAGGTATATCTTTATAACAATAGCAAAATACCAGACAAAAGAATCAAATTAGCTGCAATAGACGAAGTAGATCTATCTGCTATAAACCAACATGACGTTCTTGGATTTTACAGTCTGAAGAATGTTGATGGGCTTATTAAGACAGATTTGAAGATTATACGTAGGATTAGAGAAGGATATGGAGATAGAAGAAAGGAACTAGCTTATCTGGAGTTTTACAAACAGTTGGAGCGTCATCGGGAAGAACATCTCAGTTTTTTAGGAAAGGAAAACTATAAGAAATTGTCTCAAATTTTGAAAGGACTTGAGGTTTATAGCAATTCACTAAAAGACACAAGTATTCTTTACTATAAGTCTCCTCTGAGGGAGGAATATATGTTCGAAAATTTTAGCAATGAAATAAATGCGGATTCCACCGTTTGCATTTCAGTAAATGGACACTTTCATATTCCACTAGAAGTGCCCGAAGAGTGGGTTGGCGAGAAGAAGTGGAAGTCGTTGGCTTATCGAATTAAAACAGCATATCCAAAAAAGAAAGTTTGCAGTATTTATTTTTTGAATCGGCAGGTTGATCCATTGAGCGACCAATACTTTCCGAGAGAAAAGCAGATGATATTAGAGAACACAAAACCCGGAAAAACATACTTGGTTAGACTAGACGGTGAAGATACACCCTTTAAACAGTTATCGCAAAAGTTTCAATACATAGTAGTTTGGTAAGAAGGTGCTTGTTTCAATCAAATTGAAATGTGTATAGAGGCGCTCCCGATCCTTACGGGCAATTCCACAGCCCTTACCTTGCCATGGGCAATAACCCCGTGAGCATGGTGGATCCGGACGGAGGCTATATCAACCAAAGCTCGGCCGGACAGGCGGCAAGGGCGCGGTTTTTGAATCAGCAGGCGTGGGATAGAACCTACCAGCGTAACCGTTACAGTTACGAGTTCCTGTACAATAATTACAAAAACGCGATAGAGGAATTGTACCACGATCATTTTTACGGCCTCAACAAAGATTTTAACGATTATAGTTTCCTGGAAGATCTGTATAAGTTAAATAACGAATACATGGGCCTGGGTCTCGGTAATATGTACATGTCATCGGGGATGGATTACGTGTCTCAAAACACCTTGTATAGCGATTATGGTCGTAGTTTGATGGCGGATTTGACAAGTCAAAACGGCACTGCAGCTACAGCGGCAGCCATAGCAGCCTCTATTCCCGGACCCGATCAATGGGTAATAGCTTCTCCAGCCGACAGAACAAAGATCGGTCTTGAAAATGGTATCTATAAATCTTATACCTTAGTGGGGGCATACAAAACAAAGCGCCAGGTTGGGCAGCGAGATAATGCAACGAATGGAGAAACAGATGATATTGTTACAGGATACGAATTTCATTATGAAACCGATGATGGTAAGCAATTTAAAAGTTATATTAGTGAGATAGAGTACAATTTGGCCAAGGGTATCGAGGCGTCTAAAGACCAGTGCTTCAGTCAGTACACTCAGCCAGCCGTTTTAAATATGAATACAAATACTAATCCTAACGAAGTCGTGGCAACCTTTATAGCCGCAATACAGTACGAGGCCACTAACGGTACAGGACCGACTGTTTCAAATATCTTTAAATATTTTAACCGAACAGGGCCGGGTAATGGTTTAGGTGCTGTCGGCACTGGAATTTATAATTTGGGTGCTGTAAATTTTGTAAGTCAGGGAACTAATATCACAGCTAATTCCATAATTTTCGATTTCACGGGTACTACAGGAGCAATATTGACAGTTAACCCAAGCAATTTGCCAGTGAATCGATTGATCAATAATGCACTTGATTGCAGAGATACCTATCTAGGTGGGTTTAGGAACCATTCTGGTTTTTATGTTCCGCAATTTCAGGGCATACCTTATGGTTTCAGGTTGCCACAATAATTGTTATATGAAAGGAATTCTTTATTTTTTTATTCTGCTTGTATTTATTCCAAAGCAGTTTTATGCGCAGGAGAAGCAATACATCTACCAAATGAACCGTTTATTGATAGATAGTGCCTATTTTTTTTCCTATGGCAGAAAAAACGTAAATAGCACAAATAGAAACAGTAGTAATGATGGCTTTGAGCACAATGCTAACTTTTGTTTTGCACGTTATAATCCGAAAGGCAAAAAACAATGGGAGGTTATTATAAACAAAAACCGAGATTTTATTCAAAATTCAAAAATGGTCAAACATGGTTCTTCATACATCACCTTATTGGAATTTATGACACGTAATGTGGAAGCCGGTGTTTTTTTTAATACACTTTATTTTGTAGGTTTAGATTCCTTGGGAACTGTTGTGGCAGAAAAGAAAATAAAGGACTCTACGTTTTACGGGTTTAATCATGTGTATTTCGACAATCAGTTTATCTATGTAACCCTTCGTTCAAACCAACTTGTATGTGAAAAATACGATTACAATTTTAACTTGGTAGAAACAATAACTAGTCCTTTGGTTCTCAGTTTCTTTTGCGATGTTCCCAACGACGACGCGCAGACTGAACATGGTATTGTAAATGTTGGTCCTTCAGTAGATATAAAAGCAATTAACGCCCAAACTAAAGTAAAGTCACCAGTTATTTATTATTCTCAACAGGAAAGATTCATAAAAAGAATTGATAAAAACTTATATGGCGCTTCTAAAATTGATTTGATGCCATTGCCTGAAAACACTGTAGTGTCAATGCTTTCTCAGCATAATGGTATTTATTTTTTTATTCAGCATTTACTCGGAAAAGAGCCGGCTCAGATATACAAGTATAACGATAAGGCGAATAAGCTAAACCTTTTGATTACTGATACATTGCACGACAACAGTTACTCTATTTCTTTTTTTTACGTACTGGATGATCAAGATTTTATAATATGTAGAGATGCAGGAGCACTTCATAATAACCCTTCAAAGTATTCTAATATCTTGTATCACATAAAAAAGGGAAAGGTACTCCGTCGTACAGAATTTAACAAAATCGATAATGAACATTTTACGAGTGAATTTAGAGTAGCAAATCATAAGCTATATATTTACGAGACAAATACTTTTGGTGGCGATATTAATGTTAGAATTTGGGATTATGAGGAAGGAAAGTTTTTGTAGTTTGTTGTCGTTTTAAAGACGTAGGCATTTGACAATTCTCTTCACAGAATTCCATTATGAAACCGATGATGGTAAGGAATTTAAGGGCTATATTAATGTTCAGCAATCTATGACTTTCCCAGCTTTCACGACTTTGTTAGAGAATTATCCAGCGTTAAATGAGGGTAAGCCCGCCCATCCTAGTGTTGATAATTATGCGAATCAATGTGCGATAAGATTAAGTGGTGCTCTACAGCTTTCTGGAGTAGATATGTCATCGTATACCGTAAATAAGACAACAGACGGATATGCCAGATCAGCACAAGGATTAGCAAATTGGATTGGCCCAAATTTTACAAAACCTGTAACCCTCCCCAAACTCGGACTGAGTTTTAATTACATTATCAAAGATACTGACCTCCTCCCATTAACCGGACACAGCTAAAGTGGAAAAATCGGCATTAAATTGCTTTTCTTTTTCTTCCATTTCGGAAGGGGTTAATCCATTTAAAGAACTGTGAGGTCGGTACTCGTTGTATTC